>Ga0265298_10002989_pt1 | contig 22798 bp, 9 predicted proteins | sample AusTroGonzalo_MG_3_FD_193486 | JGI IMG/M metagenome (GOLD analysis project Ga0265298, IMG submission 193486) | Bovine rumen microbial communities from tropical cattle in Woodstock, Queensland, Australia - Gonzalo_01 | ecosystem: Host-associated > Mammals > Digestive system > Stomach > Rumen ...
CCTGCGTTCCACGGACTCGGCGTCCTGGGAACGCAGGGTCGCGGAACGGCCAACCATTTCGGGCTGACGGACCGCGTGGACCTCATTATGGGCACCTTCTCCAAGAGTTTCGGCTCGCTGGGCGGCTTCATCGCCTCGGACAGCGATATCATGGACTATCTCAAGCACACCGCCCGTTCCCTGATTTTCAGCGCCAGCATGCCGCCGGCCAATGTCGCCGCGGTCAGCACGGCCATTGACATTATGCTCACGGAACCTGAACGCATCGACAATCTCTGGAAGGTAACGCATCACGCACAGGCCTCCTTCCGGGCGGCGGGCTTCGACATCGGGCATACCCAGTCCCCCATCATCCCGCTCTTCGTGCGGGACACCCAGAAGGCGATGAAGATTGTGAACATGGCCCTGGACGAGGGAATCTTCATCACCCCGGTCATCGCTCCGGCCGTTCCGGAAAAAGACGTGCTGATCCGCTTCGCACTGATGGCCACGCATACCATCGCACAAGTGGACGAGGCCGTGGAAAAACTCACCCGCATCTTCAAGGAGATGGGCGTAATCGAATAAATTATGGTCATTCTCATCACTGGCATCAGTTCGGGCTTCGGCAAGGCGATGGCGCAGCGGCTCAGCGCCGAGGGGCACCGCGTCTACGGCACCTACCGCAAGGTGCAGGAACGCCTGCCCGGCGTGACCTACCTCCAGGCCGATGTCCGCAGCGAAGAGGATGCGAAAAATGCCGTACAGGCCGTGCTTGACGCCGAAGGCCGCATCGACGCCTTCATCAGCAACGCCGGAATGGGCATCGGCGGTCCGCTGGAATTCTGCAGCCTCCAAGCCGCACAGGAACAGATGGATACGAACTGGATGGGCATGGTGCGTTTCCTGCATTTCGTGCTCCCGGCGATGCGCGCCCAGCACAGCGGCAAAATCCTCTGCTTCTCCTCCATCGGCGGACTGATGGGCCTGCCCTTCCAGGGATTGTACAGCGCTTCGAAGTTCGCCATCGAGGGCTATTGCGAAGCGCTCCGGCTCGAAGTGCGCAGTTTCGGCATCGACGTCATCCTGATCGAGCCCGGCGATTTCGCCACCTCCTTCACCGCCAGCCGCAAATCGGTGGCGCAGGACGAGGCGTTTGCCGTCTATACGAGTTACCGGGACTCGCTCGCGAGCATCGAAAAGGACGAGACCGGCGGACTGAAGCCGGAATACCTGGCGGAGAAGATTGCCCGGATCCTGCGCAAAAAGCGGCCGGCGTACAGTTACATCATCTCCACCTTCGAACAGCGGCTGTCCGTCACATTGAAAAAGATATTGCCACAGCGCTGGTTCGCCGCCATCCTTTCATCTTATTATAAATTATAATGAGGGGTTGCAAAGTGCGTTACTTTGCAACATCAAGATTAATAAATGCCGAAATTTAAGATACAATACAACACCGCCTGGGGCGAAAACCTGGTCCTGGCCACAAGGTTCAGGAAGTTCCCGATGCAATGGAACGAGGGGAATGTCTGGAGCGTGCAGGTCAAGGAAAAGGACCTGCTGCAGGAAGGCGGAAGGTATGCTTACCTCGTAGAGCGGGACGGAATCACCCTCCGCTGCGAATGGGAGGACCATTACTACGATGCCCTGATGGCGGGAAAGACCGTCACCGACAGCTGGATAACGGCTCCCGAGGGCAATCCTTTCAACCGGAAGCATTCCGCGGCGGTCTTTGACCGACCGGGCTTCCGTGGCGTCGGCACCGTAGTTCCGGTATTTTCGCTGCGTTCGGAAAAGGATTTCGGCATCGGCGAATTCCGCGACCTGCGTCTGCTCGTAGACTGGGCGGCATCGACAGGACAATGCGTCATTCAGCTGCTTCCCATCAACGATACCACCCGTCAGGGCGGATGGGAGGATTCCTATCCTTACAGCCCCGTTTCTTCTTTCGCCCTGCATCCGCTGTATATTCATCTGCAAGACCTCGGCATTCGCGAAACAGCGGACTTCAAGCGGCAGCAGGCGGCCCTGAACGCGCTGCCTGAACTTGACTATCCCGCGGTTTTCCGGGCGAAGACGGCCCTGCTCCGCAAGGCCTGGGCGCGCCGCGGGGCAAAGGACATCGCATCGGCCGCATTCCGGGACTTCGCCTCCCGCAATGCCTTTTGGCTGGATGAATATGCCGATTTCTGTGCGCAGCGCGACGGCTTCGTGCCCGAATACTACCGCTGGGTGCAGTATCATCTGGACCTGCAATTATCGGAAGAAGTGGCCTACGCACGCGCCAAAGGCGTCTTTTTCAAGGGAGACCTGCCCATCGGCGTCAGTGCGGACAGCGCCGACGCCCATTTCCACCCGAAACTATTCAACCTGGACAGTAGCGCCGGCGCTCCGCCGGACTTTTTCTCCGCCGACGGCCAGAACTGGGGCTTCCCGACCTATAACTGGGAAGCGATGGCGCGGGACGGCTACGCCTGGTGGAAGCGCCGTCTGCTGAAGATGGCCGAATACTTCGACGCCTTCCGCATCGACCATATCCTGGGCTTTTTCCGCATCTGGGAGATCCCCGTCCGCGAAAAAAGCGGACAGATGGGGCATTTCAACCCCTCGCTGCCCTATACGCGCGAGGAAATACGGGCGATGGGGCTGGACGGCTTCAAGGGGCTGTTCCTGCCCGATCCGCGCCATCGCGGCTGTCTTGTCCCACGCATTTCACCGGAGACAGCAGGCCTTTCCCCCGCACAACAGCGGCGCTTCGGTGCCCTGTACGATGACTTTTTCTTCCATCGGCACGAGGCTTTCTGGAAACGCAATGCGGAAAAGAAACTGCCCGAACTGCTGCGCGTGACGGGAATGCTCGCCTGCGGCGAAGACCTCGGCATGATTCCCGCCTGCGTCCCGGATGTAATGGCGCAGGAGCGCATCCTTTCCCTGGAAATGCCGATGATGGAAAAGGGCCGCCACTGGCCATATTTAAGCGTCTGCACCACGGCCAGTCACGACATGGATACGCTGCGCATGCAGGGCGGAGCCGACCGCAGTCCGCAGGAATGCCGGCAGATTATCCGCGGAATTCTCGCTTCCGCGTCGATGCTTGCGATTCTTCCCTTACAGGACTGGCTGTCGCTGGACGGAACGCACCGCCGGGCGGATTACCGGGAGGAACGCATCAACCAGCCGGCCGACCCGCATCACCACTGGCGCTACCGCCTGCATTTCAATGTGGAGGAACTGGCGTCGATGTCCGACTGGAACGCCGCCCTCGCCGCGCTGCTCCAAGAGAGCGCCCGTACCGCATAATCTTTTGCCCCGGAATACTGCCGTCCACGCGACACGTAGCACCCCCTGGCATCTCCCGCAGCCCGACGCGGACGCGGAGTCTTCCAGACGGGCGGCCGGGACTTCACCATGGGCGAGGGACGTCATTTGGGTCAAAATGCGGCGTTTTTTTGCAAATCGATGTACCCGGGGTACATGGTTTTAGTGAAAATCGGGCTATTTTTAACAAAACGGCGTTCCTTTTGTGATGCGGAGTGCATATAAGCGTTGAAAAACTTTTTCAACGGTTGATTTCTCTTCATCTTTGCAGCATGGATAAGATGAGAAGATTGCGCCGGGAGTATCAGGCACTCCCCAAAGGATATTATCATCTTTGCACAGACGGTTGGAAAGATGGGGTGTTGTTCGGGGCGAACCGGCAATATGCTGCAGGCGTGACAAGTATCGCTTTAGCTACATTAAAGTACGAAGTTGTCGTTTATGCTTACGCGCTGATGCCGAACCATGTGCATCTGTTGCTCTCCGGAACGGGGAAAGATTGTGTGAGTACTTTTGACTTGCTGGTGCGGCGGTGCGCTTTGATGTTAAAACACAACGACGATCCTCCGCTTCCCAAGGGCTATGGTTTCAAGCTGGTTCCCATAGATTCCCAGGACTCTTTCCGTTCCCATTTGTTGTATCTGGCTCGCAATCCTTACGAAAAGGGATACGGAATTCCGGGATCTTATCCGTGGGGAAGCGATTATCTGTTATATAACCCTATTGGTGAAACGCTTCGGGGAGAGAGGGCGGGCACGATGTCTTCCCGTCGTGTGTCGTGCATCACCGGATGTACCGACCGGCTTCCTCCAGATTGGGAGATTCATACGGAGTTTGGCATACTTCCCAAGAATTTTGTTTCCATAGACAAAGCCCGTTCTCTCTTCCCTTCTCCCAAAGCTTATACATCGCGTTTGGTGAAAGATTACGAAGCCTTGCTTCATATCTCTGGAGCCCTGGAAGAAACGATTGACTTATCTGATGCTGAAGTGGATGATATTTTCTATTCGCAACTTCGTATTAAGTTCCCCGGAAAATCGCTCGGGAGCCTGGAGGTAAAAGAAAAATACCAACTGGCCACCTGGTTGAGTAATAAATATGGCCTCTCGGCCAAACATCTTGCCCCCAGACTCCGCCTCAGTGAATATGCGATTACCCAGGCACTAAATGCCAAGGAGCGATGGTAATCTTATCTCGTTAAAAAACAATAGATAAGACCGACGGTGCAGGCAGGGGAACAGTTCATCATTTGGCGTTTTTTCTGAGCAAGCAATAACAAATGTACGGCTTTTATATGAAAACGCCAACCGGCCCGCTCTGCTTTTCCGCGTCCGCTTCGAAAACGGCCCGCCGCCCCGGTAACTTCGGCCGGGACTTCACTATGGGCGAGGGACGTCATTTTGGCCAAAATGCGGCGTTTTTTTGCAAATCGATGTACCCGGGGTACATGGTTTTAGTGAAAATCGGGCTATTTTTAACAAAACGGTGTTCCTTTTGTGATGCGGAGTGCAAATAAGCGTTGACGACTCAACGGCTTGGACATACCGCCATTTATAAAAAATCGCTCCCGCTACCCGGCGATGGTGAAGGAGACGGAGGCGCTGCGGCCCTGCGGGTCGACGACGACGAGGGTATGCCGGCCGGGAGGCGGTGCAAGTCGCAGTTCGTGAAGGAGTTGGGTCTCCCCCAGATATTCTCCGTCCAGGTGCCACCAGAGGCGGGTTTGGGGTGTAGGATGCGCCGCCCGGAATACGGCGCTTCCGGCCGAGCCGTCCAGTTGGCGGGGAAGGCGGAGCACGCTGCCGCTTTCCGGGTAGATGAAGGCGGGACCGTCGGCGGGCGCCGGGGCCGGAGGATTGTATTCGGGATGCCGTTTCCGGTAGTACCATTCCATCGCCGGCGGCAGACGGAACACCCCGCCCCGGTGATAGGGGCAGACGGGACTCTCTTCCGCCCGGGCGGGGAGGTGACGGCGCCGGTAATCCCCGCAGTCCGGGCCGCGCAGGAAGCCGGAGGCGAGGCAGACATCGGCGTACATCCCTCCTTCAGGCTCCTCGAACCAGCGTCCGTCTTCCGGCAGGAGGTTCAGCAGTTCGAAGAGGACGGGGCCGGCGCAGGAGGCACCGGTGAGCGCGGGAACCCCGTGTCCGTCCGCGTTGCCGCACCAGACGCCCACCGCCCAGCGGGGCGTGAGTCCGACGGCCCAGGCATCCCGGTAGCCGTAACTCGTGCCGGTCTTCCAGGCCGCCTTGCGCACGGAGGGGATTTTCCGCCAGTCCATCTCGTCGGCGCGGTTCACGGTGGAAAGGATCTCCAGCGTCTGCCATACGGCTACGTCATCCGTCAGCGGCCATCCGTCAGGCCGGCGCACGAAGCCCGCATAGGCACGGGTGATGTCCAACAGGCTGCCTTCGCCGCCGCCCAGGATCAGCGAAAGGCCGTAGTCGTCACTGCTGCGGTTCAGGGTGCCCAGGCCGCAGTCCTTGAGCAATTGGTGGAAACGGGGAACGCCGTAGAGGCGCAGCAGATGCACGGCCGGGACGTTCAGCGAGCGGGCCAGGGCCTCGGAGGCGGGGACGGCACCGTGGAACTGCCGGTCGAAGTTGTGCGGGGTGAACCCGCCGATGTTGACGGGGGTGTCGGGCAGCAGCGATTCCGGCAGGATCAGGCCCTCCTCCAGCGCCGCAGCATACAAAAACGGCTTCAGGATGCTGCCGGTGGAACGCGGTGCCGCGGCGATGTCGACATCCATTCCGTCCCGGAGACGCATCGGGGAACTGTTCCCGACATAGGCGCGGACGGAGCCGTCGGCAAGGTCGAGTACGACCGCGGCCATGTCGGCCGCCCCGCTGCGCGCGAGTTCGTCGCTGCAGCGGTTGACGACGGCTTCCACCCGCTCCTGCAGGGTGGCATCGATGTCCGTGCGCGTCAGCTTGCCTTCGGGCTGGGCGTCCACCAGATGCCGGGCCAGGGAGGGAAGGGGATGAGGCGCTCCGGGCAGCGCTTCGCCGATCGCATCTTCGCAGGTCCCGGCGGAAAGATATCCGGCGTCGCGCAGGTCGCGCAGCAGTGCGTTGCGTTTTTCCAGAAGCCGGTCGCGCCGGCGTCCCGGATGGATGGCGGAGGGGGCATTGGGCAGCACGGCCAGCGTGGCGGCCTCGGCCCAGGAAAGTTCGCCGGCGGGCCGGCCGAAATAGCGCCAGGCGGCAGCGTCAATACCGACGACATTGCCCCCGAAAGGGGCGTGGGAGGCGTACATCGCCAGAATCTCGGCCTTGGAACAGTGCGCCTCCAGCCGGGTGGCCAGCACGGCCTCCACGAGTTTTTGCCAGAGGGTCCGTTCCCTGCGGCGGGACAGGCGGATGACCTGCATCGTCAGGGTACTGGCCCCGCTCCTTATCCTTCCCGCGCCAAAATTGTCGCGCAGTGCGCGGCCGATGGCGAAGGGATCCACGCCGGGATGCCGGTAGAAGCGCCGGTCTTCGAAGCGAATCAGCGCCGCGGCGTAAGTGGCAGGTACGCTGTCGCAGGGCGGAAAGCGCCACTGCCCGTCCGCTGCGATGCGCGCTCCCAGCAGGCGGCCGTCCCGGTCGGTGACGACCGTCGAATAGGGGGTTCCCTCAAACAGGTCCCGCGGCAGGCAGCAGAGCCAGCACCCCAGGATAAGGAGGGCGGAAAGGCCGAAGAGCAGGGCGCGCCGGCGCATTACCTCTTGACGACGGTCGTGCCGGAGGCGCTGCGGGCGTAAACCTTGGGCGCGTACATCGCGGAAGCGGAGACGGAAGGCAGGATATAACTGCCCTCATAGGCTGCACGGACCCGCAGCGAGAAGCTTCTCGTCGCACCCGGGGCCAGGTCGAAGAACCAGTCCACCCGGTCATCCCGGATATCCCGGTAATCGCCCTCGTCGGCACCGCCGCGCAGGCGTTCATTGATGATTTCCCAGCCGGAAGGCAGCGGTACGCGCAAGGCGACGGAACTCTGGGCCACGGGGGTCGTGTTCCGGACCTTGACCTGGATGCGGAAGTCCGTCCCCTGGGAAATTTCCCTGACGGAAAGCGCTCCGTTGTCCGTGAAATAGCCGACACTGAGCGCCAGGCCGTTCGCAGCCGCCTCCACCTTCTCCTCCGCACCGGGCCTCCAGCTTCGGACGAGGGAAGCGCTCAGATAGCCTCCCGACAGGTTCTTCACGGGCACTTCGCCGGTAACGGGAAGGCGGTAGAGCGCGCCTTCGGAATTTACTTCCGTTCCGCCGACATCGGCAAGGATCCTTCCTTCGCCGAAGGCTCCGTGCAGGCGGTTCATCGCGATGGCGGCGAAGCTCGCTTCCTGCGTGCTGTACCATCCGTCGTTGATCTCGGCGGCAAGCTGCTGCGCGAGCGACATCGCCCCTTCGTAATCATTGCAGAGAATGGCGACGTCGAGCGCAACCGCCTTGTCGCGCAGATCGGAGCCGTAGGGCACGCTTTCGGCCGCGCTGTCCTCAGTTTCCTGCGAGAGTTCCGCAGCGGTTTTGGCCTTGCCGCTCAGGGCATAGGCCGCGGCGAGCATCATTCTTGCCCGGGGATCCCGGAGTCCGGCTTCCTTCAGCCGGTTCATCGCAGCGCCCTGGGCATTGCCGGCCGCTGCCAGGCTGTAAAGCCGGAAGCTTTCGTCCAGTTCCGAGAACGCCGAGGCTCCCGCAAGGCGGAACGCCTGGCTCAGGTTCTTCTGGTATTTCGTCCAGGCGGCCAGTACGCTACCCTGCACGTCGAAGCCTCGCGCCTGCGCCATCGACAGGAAGAGTCCCGCCATCGAACTTTCCCAACTGCCGCTGTGCTGGGCATTGGGCCAGAGGAGGAAGCCGCCGTCGCCGTTCTGCCGGGCATAGAGCGTCTTGACGGTGGCGCTTACGATCGCCGCCGCCTCATCGGCCTCTTCCCGGGAAAGCATGGGCTGCAGGCAGAGTGCCGTGATGCCTTTGGCCGAGAGTTGCTCGGTGCAGTTGTAGGGATAGTCCCTGAGTTTCTTATAGAGTGCTTCCGCGTTGACGGAGGGGTAAAGGGTGAGTTCCAGGCTGCTCTGGCCGTCGCCGCCGTTGAATTTCGCCGCTTCCCCGGGTGCGAGGAAGCGCTGTGTCACGACGGTCTGTTCCGCATTGGGATTGCGCACGCTCAGGGTCAGCGCTTCAGTGGCCTTGTGGCTGCCGGAACTGGCGCTGAGGCTGAATGTCGCCACACCCTCGCCGGTCGTGCGGAAGCGGAAACGCGCCACGGCGCCGTTTTCTTCCGTGAAGGGAAGTTCGACGGAAGAGGCTCCCATCAGGCTGACGGGGCCTTCCGTGCGGACTTTGACCTGGACTTTGCCGCTGCCCTTGTCTTCACTGAGCAGGTTGACGACCAGGCAGGACTCTTCGCCGGGAGCCGAGAGGCGGGGCAGGGAGCCCATCATCATCAGCGGCGCCTTGACCGTGACGGTCTTGTCCGTACTGCCCCAGGCGCCTTCGCTGCCCGCGACCAGCATCGCCCGCAGGCTGCCGGTATACATCGGAAGCGTAATTTCGTGGCTGGCGCTGCCCTTGGTCAGGGTGAAGGGACCGAGGAACTGGACCACGGGGTTGAAGCGGTTGTCCTTGCGGGGATTCAGGATTCCGCCCTCGTCTCCGCCGATGGCGAGCATCCCGGCAAAACTGCCGCTTACGCTGCCCACCACCCGGTCATAGAGGTCCCAGGTGCGGACGCCCAGCGCTTCCGCCTTGTTCATCGCCGTATAGGGATCCGGCGTCTTGAAGCCGGTGATGTCCAGCAGGCCTTCGTCCACGAGGGCCAGGGTATAGGTCATCGGGCGTCCGTCCTTCTCTGAGACCTTGACGCGGAACGGCTCGCCCGGCGCCACGGTCTGGGGAAGGCTGAGTTGCGGGTGCAACCTCGCCCCGGGGTTATCCACCTTGATGCGCTGTACTCCGTAGAGCCGCAAAGGAAGGTCGTTGTCCGCGTTTCCGCAGGGCTGTATGAGGGTGATGTGCACATAGAAGTTCGGCGCCATCTTCTCGTTGACGCGGATGGTGTAGGGCGTATCCTGGCTGCCGCTTGTGGCCACCCATTCGCGGGAGATGACCCTGGATCCGTTCTCCAGGGAGACCAGCGCACGGCCGCCGGCCGCAGCGGGGATATAGACGGTCAGCTTCTCCCCGGGGGCGCAGGTGTTGCGGTCCGTGGAAAAGCCCAGCATCGTCAGCGCTTCCGGGTCACGCCGGGAGGCGCGGCCCCTTTGCGCGGGCCAGTCCAGCATCAGCACTTTCCCGGCCGTATGTCCGGAATCGAGATCGTGGGCCAGGACCAGGTAACGGCCCCATTCGGGGTAATCCACCCGGAAATTGAAGGAAGCGTCCTTCTGGCCGGGGCTCAGCATGCCGTAGAAGAGGGGCTGCGCGGCGCTGCCGTTCACATAGGCGTTTTCGTCCAGGCGGCCGCCGTCCCACCACCAGCTCCATTTGAGTTTATAGACGCGGTATTCCACCCGGTGCCCGGTGATGCGCTTGCCGTCGGGGCCGGCGACCGCCACCCGGACCGTATGGTCGCAGTCCGTGTCGAGACATTCGCCTTCCGGGAATTTCAGGCCGACATATGCGCTGAACGGGGAATAGGGCAGCGTCATCGTCGTAAAACTTTCATCGCCGCCTTCTTCCTGGACGCTCGTGACGATAAAGGCATTGAGCAGACCGGGGGCATCGGCCGCCGCGGGCAGTTTCAGCCGCGTACTGCCCTCTCCGGCCGCGTTGAGTTTCAGGGAGAAGAGCTCGTGCGTGCTGCGCTCGAACTCCGATACGGGGGAGCGGAAGACATAGCCCTCGAAGCCGGGCAGGGCGCCGCCCGCCGCACTCAGGGTCATCTCCGCCTTGGCCTTCATTCCCGCGGCGGGCGGACCGCTGAGCCAGGAAGCGGCGACGGACGCGTTCGGTTCCGTTCCGCCCTGCAGGATCTTGTCGCCGATATCCAGTTTGATTTTCAGCCGGTTGGGCTTGATGGTCTCGATCTGGACCGCTTTGTGGAAAGCGCTGCCGCCGACCTTGAACCAGGCATTCCAGCCGCCGGTAGGGTCGCTCTCTTCGGTGGCGACGGAGAAGCAGTAGAAGCCGTTCTCGCCCGTGGTGACGCTGCGTGCATAGAACTGCCCTTCGGGCGTATAGAGTTCCAGGCTGGCGGGATGCCCTTCCGGCAGGCTGCGGTCCTTGTCGGAGACCATCATCGTCAGATGTAGCGTATCTCCGGGACGCCAGACGCCGCGGTCGCCGTAGATATAGGCTTTCAGTCCCTTTTCGAGGGTGGTGCCGCCGACATCGAAGCGGCTGACGGAGCGTTCGCCGCCGTCCGCAAGTTTCAGGTAGCCGCGCGAATTGCCGCTTTTGGCGACGACGGCGAAGGGTTTTCCGGACAGCGGGATTTCCGCCATGCCGTGCAGGTCGGTGCCGCCGCTGCCGATTTTCTGCAGCTGGTAGTTATAGACATCGAGCCGCACCGCCGAGCGGGGTTTGGCGCTGACCAGGTCCGCGACGCTCAGCCAGAGCTTGTCGCTGCCGGCATACTGGGCGACCAGGCCGAGGTCCGAGGAGAGCAGGTTGACCACCGGGAAGCGGCTTTCCATCATATAATACGTCGGCGTTTCGGGATTGTCCCGGTCCCGCCAGTGGTATTTGTCCCAATCGGTGAAGTCTTCCCAATAATAGGGCTGCTGCTCGTCCCATCTCTCCGCGTCTTTCATTGCTTCCTCAGTCGGGCCGACGGGCAGGAGAGCGCCCGGCGCGGTCTTTCCGTATAGCGAATACTCGGGGCGGAAACAGAGCCGGATGCGGTAAATGGCGCCGGGATCCCGCTTGAACAGTCCGCCAAGGTCGATGGAAAAGTCATTCCAGCGGTGGAGGTCCAGATCCGGATTCTCATCGAGGCGCAGCGTGCGGGAGAGCACCAGCCGGCCCGAGCGGCGCAGGTATTCGTCCCCGCCGAGGTCGTTGTCCTGCAGGAATGCCAGGACATTGTCTTCGAAAATCTGGATGACCTTGACGTCCACGGCACAGAGGCTGACGGCGCTGAAGGGCAGGATGAGCGCGCCCTTGTCCGGCAGGATATTGCCTTTCAGGGGGATTTTCACCTGCGGAAGGCTGTCGAGCGGAGTCGCCTCCTCCCCTTCCGGAACTTCTTTCGGATACAGGAAACGGAAGCGGAACTTCCGGAGTCCCGGTTCCTTTACGCCGATGGCCTTGCCCAGGTCGAAACAGACGTCATAGACCTTCCCGGGCTTGACGCTGCCGGCCTCCGGCTGGAATTTCACGACATTGAGGCCTTCCTTTACCGCCGTTCCGCTGAGCGCGGGACTGAAGCGGAAGAGTTCCGCCGGATCCGCGCCTTCCAGCAGCGGGGCTGCCAGTTCCAGGCGGATGGCTACGCCGTCGGGGACCAGGCCGCCGGTATAGCCTTTCACATAGGGGGCAAAGGCGGGGTCAGGGTTTCCCGAAGGACGGGAGGTACAGGCAAAAAGGAGCAATGAAAAGAGGAGCAGGGCTCCCAGGCGAAGCGTTTTCATGGCCGAAAATGTTTGAATACTCAAATGTACGCAAAATTTTTGTTAAAAATAGCCCGATTTTCACTAAAACCATGTACCCCGGGTACATCGATTTGCAAGAAAACGCCGCATTTTGGCCAAAATGACGTCCCTCGCCCATGGAGAAGCCCCAGCCGCCCGTCTGGAAGACTCCGCGTCCGCGTCGGGCAGGGGGCAGGAGCGAAAAAATCCCGGCCCTATTTTAATATCCGCCAATTTTTGCTATCTTTGCGGGCTAATTACTTTTTGTAATGGGTTCGCCCGTTTGCCGCGGAGGGAACATTTACCCGGACAGGGTTGCGCAAGCAACAAGTGACCGTAGCGGCAAAAGGGCAAAAACAAAGAACAAACAAAAACTAAAAAACGTATAAAAATTATGCAAAGTAAAGGTGCAATCCGGCTTGTGGCCATTCTGCTCGCCCTCGCATGCCTTTGGCAGCTTTCCTTCACCGTGGTATCCAACGTCCAGGCGAAGAAGGCGGTAAAGCATGCGGAAGCGATCGCCGCCGCAGCGCAGGAAGAGGCCGCTTTCCAGGCGGTCGCCGAAGAGGACCGGGCTTACTGGCTCGACTCCCTCAAGAAAGTGGAAAACCGTCGCTACATCGACTCCATCTCCTCGGAAAAGGTGTATTTCGGTTACACGTACAAGGATGTCCAGGCTAAGGAAATCAACCTCGGCCTCGACCTCAAGGGTGGTATGAACGTGATGCTGCAGGTGCAGCTCGAGGACCTGATCAAGGCCCTTTCCAGCAACGCCTCCGATCCCGAATTCATCAGCGCACTCGCCAGCGCGAAAGAGCGCAGCGTGGGTTCGCAGTCCGACCTGATCACCCTCTTCGCCGAGGAATACGGCAAGGTCAGCGGCGGCAAGCGTCTCGCTCAGGTCTTCGGTACCTATGAGATGCGCGACAAGATCAAACCCGAATCCACCGACGAGGAAGTCCTCGCCGTCGTGAAGGGCGAGGCGGAGAGTGCCATCTCCAACTCCTTCAACGTCTTGCGCAACCGTATCGACCGTTTCGGCGTTACCCAGCCTTCCATCCAGAAACTCGGCAACACCGGCCGCATCCTGGTGGAACTCCCGGGTGTCAAAGAGCCCGAGCGCGTCCGCAAACTGCTCCAGGGCACCGCTTCCCTGGAATTCTGGACCACCTTCACCAGCACGGAAATCTACCAGTATCTGGTCGAGGCCAACAGCCTCATCGCCCAGATGCAGGGTGAAGACAGCGCCGAAGGAGAGGAACTCTCCGAGGAGGAGGCCGCCCGCCGGGCGAACCCGCTCTTCTCCGTCCTGCAGCCTTCCGAGCCCAGCAACAGCGCCTGCATCGGTTACGCCAACGCGATGGACACCGTCAAGGTGAACCGCTTCCTGGCCATGCCGCAGGTCGCCGACCTCTTCCCTGCTGAATTCCGGCCGATGTGGTCCGTCAAGCCCGCCTCTTACCTGAAGAGCGACAACATCTACGAACTCGTCGCCATCAAGGCCGCCACCCGCGACGGCAAGGCTCCGCTCGACGGAAGCGCAGTCGTGGACGCCCGCGTCTCCTATCCTCAGCAGCGCGGCACCGGCAACCCCACCGTTTCCATGACGATGAACGCCGAGGGCGCCAACACCTGGGCCCGCCTCACCAAAGAGAACATCGGCAAGCAGATCGCCATCGTGCTCGACGGTACGGTCTATTCCTACCCTGTCGTCAACAGCGAAATCAGCGGAGGCAACTCCGAGATTTCCGGCAACTTCGACGTGGAGGAAGCCACTGACCTCGTCAACGTCCTCAAGTCCGGTAAACTGCCCGCCCCCGCTACCATTGTACAGGAGCAGGTGGTCGGACCTTCGCTCGGTGCCGAGTCCATCCGCGCCGGTCTGATCTCCTTCGTCATCGCCTTCCTGCTCGTGCTCCTCTACATGATCCTCTTCTATCAGGGAGCCGGTCTGGTGGCCAATATCGCCCTGCTGACCAACGTCCTGCTGCTCTTCGGCACCCTCGCCTCCTTCGGCGCCGTGCTGACGCTGCCCGGTATCGCCGGTCTGGTCTTGACGATGGGTATGGCCGTCGACGCGAACGTAATCATCTACGAGCGTATCAAGGAAGAACTTTCCGCCGGCAAGGGTCTGGGCAAGGCCATCGCAGACGGTTATTCCAACGCCTACTCCGCCATCATCGACGGTCAGGTGACGACGCTCCTCACCGGTCTCGTGCTCTTCTTCTTCGGTTCCGGTCCCGTCAAGGGCTTCGCCACGACCCTGATCATCGGTATCATCACCTCCGTAATCACCTCCATCTTCATCACCCGTCTCATCTTTGACGACCGTCTGAAGAAGGGCAAGGGCATCACCTTCCAGAACAACCTCACGAAGAATATCCTGAAGAACACGCACATCGATTTCGTGAAGGGCCGCAAGATCTCCTACATCCTTTCCGGCGCCCTGATCGTCATCTCCCTCGTGTCCATCTTCACCAAGGGCTTCACCTACGGTGTCGACTTCACCGGCGGCCGTACCTATGTGGTTCGTTTCGACCAGAGCGTGACCGCCGAGAGCGTCCGCGCCGCGGCCCTGGAAGTCTTCGCCAATGCGGAAGAGAACGCTTCCGTCGAGGTCAAGCAGTTCGGTGGCGAATCCCAGATGAAGATCACCACCTCCTACAAGTACAAGGATGACTCCAGCAGCGTTGATACCGAAATCGAAAGCATGCTCTACGAGGCCCTCAAGGGCTTCTTCACCACCGAGCCCAGCTTCTCCGAGTTCACCTCCACGCTGGATAACCCCAACGGTATCATCTCCTCCGACAAGGTGGGCGCCTCGATCGCCAGCGACATCCGCCGCAATGCTGTCATCGCGGTCATCATCGCCCTCTTCGTCATCTTCGCCTACATCGCCTTCCGCTTCAAGGGTTGGACCTGGGGCCTCGGCGGCGTCGTTTCCCTGGCGCATACCGCGATTATCGTCATCGGTTTCTTCTCCCTGTTCTCCGGCATCCTGCCGTTCAACCTGGATGTGGACCAGACCTTCATCGCGGCTATCCTGACCATCATCGGTTACGCCATCAACGACAACGTGGTTATCTTCGACCGTATCCGTGAATTCTCCGGCCTGCATCCCGGCGCCGACTTCAAGGAAACGGTCAACACCGCCCTCAACGCCACCCTCACCCGTACCGTGAACACCTCGGTATCCACCCTCGTGACGATGCTCGCCATCGCCATCTGGGGCGGCGAGAGCATCCGCGGTCTGGCCGTCGCCCTCATCCTCGGTATCTGCATCGGAACCTATGCTTCCATCATGATCGGTACCCCTGTGATGTTCGACGCCACCCGCAAAGCGGCTGCGAAGAAGAAATAAAAAAAGTTTTCAACATTCAGCGCCCGGCCCCAAAAAGGTCGGGCGTTTTTGTTATCTTTGCACTATGGCGGACTTCGTACACCTTCACGTTCATACCCAATATTCCATCCTGGACGGCTTCTCGGCGATTCCCAAACTGTTCGACCGGGTGGAGGAATTGGGCATGAAGGCCGTGGCCATCACGGACCACGGCAATATGTACGGCGTCAAGGAATTCTTCAACTGCGCCAAGAAGCATCCTTCGGTCAAGCCCATCCTGGGCTGCGAGGTCTATGTCACGCAGCACTACGACCACAGGCTCAAGGACAACGAGCACCGCAAGTACTATCACCTGATCCTGCTGGCCAAGAACGCCAAAGGCTACCGGAACCTGACGAAACTCGTCTCGGCCGGCCACACCGAAGGCTTCTACTACAAGCCGCGCGTCTCCCACGAACTGCTGGAGCAATACCACGAAGGCCTCATCTGCTGCTCCGCCTGCCTGGCGGGAGAAATCCCCAAGGACATCATGGCGGACGACCTGGAGGCTGCGCGCAAGGCCATCGCCTGGCACAAGAACCTCTTCGGGGACGACTACTACCTCGAGGTGCAACTGCACAAGACCGAGGTGCCCGGCGCTACCGAAAAGATGTGGGAGGTCTATCACCAGCAATGCAAGGTGAACGAGCTGATCTTCGCGCTGGCCGCCGAAACGGGCACCAAGGTCATCGCCAGCAACGATGCGCACTTCATCCGCAAGGAGGACGGTCCGGCGCACGACCGGCTCATCTGCATCTCCACCAATGAATATGTCGATGACCCCGACCGCCTGCGCTATACGCAGCAGGAATACATCAAGAGCGCCGATGAGATGGCCGCCCTTTTCCCGGAGCATCCGGAAGTGCTGGAGAACACCCTGGAAATCGCCGACAAGGTCGAAGCCTATTCCATCGACCGCGGCAACGTCCTCCCGAAATTCAACATCGACCCCCGGTTCCTGAAGGACATCGATACCTATCTGGAAAAATATAAGGAGATCATCGACGAGGGCCGCTGCGACAAGGACGGCAATCCCCGCAGCGAGGCCTTCTGCACTTCCGTCGCCTACCTGACTTACCTGACCTACCAGGGCGCGCACGAGCGCTACGGAGAGCATTTGAGCGAAGAACAGCGGGAGCGCATCGACTTCGAACTGAAGACCATCTGCCGCATGGGCTTCCCGGACTACTTCCTCATCGTCCAGGACTATATCGCCGCCTCGCGCGCCGCCGGTTCGATGGTGGGACCCGGGCGCGGTTCGGCCGCCGGCTCCGTCGTCGCCTACTGCCTGAAGATCACCAACCTCGACCCGATCAAATACAACCTGCTGTTCGAGCGTTTCCTCAATCCGGACCGCATCAACATGCCGGATATCGACGTGGACTTCGAGAACCTGCAGGTGGCGCACGAGTATGTGGAACGCACCTACGGGACCGACCACGTCTCGCGCGTGATTACCTTCGGTACGATGGCGGCCAAGAGCGCCATCAAGGATGTCGCCCGTATCAGCCACGTCAGCATCGAAGAATCCAACCGTCTCTCCAAGATGGTCCCGGACCGGCTGGCGGACGAGAATGGGAAGGACCTGAAAATCACGCTGGACAACTGTTTCAAGTATGTCGCGGCCTTCAAGAAGGAACTCTCGGAAGGAACGTCGCTGAACCGCGAGGTGCTGGAATACGCCCGCCAGCTCGAAGGCAGTATCCGCCAGGTGGGCATGCACGCCTGCGCCACCATCATCGGCCCGGGCAACCTTACGGATTACATCCCCATCTGCCTTTCCAAGGACAAGGAGACCGGTGAGGATGTATGGACCTCGCAGTACGACGGCCACTACATCGAGGAGGCCGGTATGCTCAAAATGGACTTCCTCGGGCTGAACACCCTGTCCATCATCCACGCCTGCCTGAACTACATCAAGGACCTGCACGGCATCGATATCGACATCGAAGCCATCCCCATCGACGACAAGGAGACCTATGAACTCTACGGGCGCGGCGACACGGTCTGCCTCTTCCAGTTTGAATCGGACGGCATGCGGTCCTGGCTGCAGCGCCTCCACCCGGAGCGCTTCGAGGACCTGATCGCTATGAACGCGCTCTACCGCCCGGGCCCCATGGACTACATCCCGGACTTCGTGGCGCGCAAACAGGGACAGCAGAAAATCGAGTACGACCTCCCGGACATGGAGGAATACCTGAGCGAGACCTACGGCGTCACCGTCTATCAGGAACAGGTGATGTTGCTGTCGCGCAAACTGGCCGGCTTCACCAAGGGCGAGGCGGACACGCTCCGCAAGGCCATGGGAAAGAAGCAGAAGGCCGTGCTGGACTCCCTCAAAGGCAAGTTCATGGACGGGGGAAAGGCCAACGGCCATCCGCTCGACACCCTTGACAAGATCTGGAAAGACTGGGAGAAGTTCGCGCAATACGCCTTCAACAAGTCCCACTCCACCTGCTATGCCTGGGTCAGTTACCAGACCGGCTGGCTGAAGTGCCACTACCCCGCCGAATTCTTCGCTGCCAACCTCAGTTGTTCCGGCACCATCGAAGACATCAAGAAAATCATCGGCAACGCCAAGGCGCACGGGATCCAGGTGCTGAGCCCCGATGTCAACGAATCCGCCCAGCACTTTGCTCCGGTCGGGGCGAAGAAGGGTCGCGCGGAAAAGGTGCGTTTCGGCCTGGGCGGCATCAAGGGCTTCGGTCAGAACATCGTGGACCAGATTATCCGCGAGCGGAAGGAAAACGGGCCCTTCGCGGACCTGTACGACTTCTGCGAGCGGCTCTCCGGCACCCTGAACCGCAAAGCGCTCGAGGCGCTCATCTATGCCGGCGCGCTGGATTCTTTCGGCTTCAGCCGCGGCCGCTATTTTACGCCCGGAAAGAGCGGGGAACTCTTCATCGACGAACTGACCCGCTACATCGAACTCTGGCGCAACGACAACCTGGATTCCTCCGCATCGCTGTTCGGCGCCATCGAAGAACTGAAGCCCGTGCGGCCCGAAGTGCCCGAACTGATCAGCGAAGAAGATACCCTCCAGTTCCTGCAAAAGGAAAAGGAATATGTGGGAATGTACCTCTCCACGCACCCGCTGGATGCCCATTCCTTTGAAATCAGGTATTTTACCACCCTGGCGCTCAAAGACATGGACGAGGCCGTCGCCCGCTGCCAGGAAGAGAACAAGGGGCGGAAAGTACGCATCGCCGGCATCATCACGGACGTGAAGATGATCACCTCGCGCCGCGGCAAGCAGGGCTGCGCCGTTACGCTCGAAGATTATACGGGGACCTACGAACTGTCCCTCTGGGACAAGGACTTTACCACCTACGTTCCGCTGCTGAAACTGCATGCGCAGGTCTTTATCTGCGGAGAAATCAAGAACCGGAACAGTTTCCGCAAGGATGAAGCCGTGCCCCCGGAGTATAACTTCCGCATCAACGAGGTACATCTGCTCGGCGATATCGCGGCAAAATACCTCAGCGGCCTGCTGTTGACCCTGGAGAAAAAGCAGATTACCCCGGCGTTCCGCAAGTCGCTCACCGCGCTGCTGAAGCGCTTCAAAGGGGAAACCCCGCTCTATCTGACCCTGATTGACGAGGAGAACCGCTACCGGATTCCTTTCATCTCCAAGAAATTCCGCATCGCGGTTTCCGAAGAGGCGCTGGACGGTCTCGCCACCGCCGGCATCCCCTGCGAAGTCTTGATTAAAGAGTGATTACGGCGTCGTGACGGGCAGTTCCACGCCGGTGGGCTCCACCAGGACGCAGCCGGCTTCCGGAAGCGCCAGGTGGCCGATAATGTCGAAGGTCTGAAAATCCCGACGGAATTTTTCCAGTTTCAGGATGGGGACGGTGAACAGCACGCGGAAATCCTCCCCACCGTTCATCGCAGCGCTCACCGGATCGGAATCGATGCTTTTCCCGAGGTCGAAGGAACCTCCCTCGAAGGGAATCTTGTCCGCATAGACCTTTACGCCGAGCCCCGTGCTCCGGGACAGCGTCTGCATCGCCGCAGCGAGGCCCTTATCCACCAGGCAGCCCGCCGAGGGATAGATTTCCGACGAAGCGAGCAAGGCCGGCAGTTCCGGCTGCAACTCGGGCTTCAGGTAAGCCCCGACGAGCATCTTGTAGCGTTCCATCTCCTCGCTGCCCTGGGCGGAACCCGCCTCGAAACGGGTTTTCTCGCGTTCCAGGACCTGCAGGCCCAGGTAAGCCGCACCGAGGCTGCCGCTCACGCAAAGCAGATCCTTGCTCTGCGGCTTGGGGCGGCGGGAAGCGTCGAGCGCCGGCAACGTTCCGGTCGCGGCGGCCGCGATGAGGAAGCCGTTGCGCGAGGGCTGCAATTTCAGCTCGAGGCTTTCGTAGTGATACTGACGGGCCGCGCTGACCACTCCGCTCCAGAACTCCTGCACCTGAGCAAAATCCAGTTTCGCGGAAATTCCGAGGTTCAGGCTCAGGCTCCGGGGCCGCGCGAGGCGGGCATACAGCGCAGCCGTGACCGCGACGACAGCCTTATAGCCCAAATGCTTGAGCGGGAAATAAACCAGGTCGAAATCGATGCCTTCGCTCAGCAGCCGTGAGGCGCTGACCACCTGGTCCTTGCCGGCTGCGGCAAAGACCTGCGCATCGGCGCCACGCGTAAAGCCCGAACCCTCAAAAAGCAGGTTCAGGGCCTCTTCACGACCGATCTGGGTGAATGTCCTTTCCTCCATTAAAGATTGCGGAGGAGGTTGTTCATATTCACCTTCGCGTCAATCATCGCCTTGAGATTGTCGATGCTGACCCGCTCCTGGGCCATCGTATCGCGGTCGCGGACGGTCACGCAGCGGTCTTCGAGCGACTGGTGGTCGACGGTGATGCAGAAAGGGGTGCCGATGGCATCCTGCCGGCGATAGCGCTTGCCGATGGAATCCTTTTCCTCGTACTGGCAGTTCATATCGTACTTCAGCAGGTCCATCACCTCCTGGGCCATTTCCGGCAGACCGTCCTTCTTGACGAGCGGCAGGACCGCCGCCTTCACGGGCGCAAGCGGCGCGGGAATCGAGAGCACCGTGCGCGTCTCGCCGTTCTCCAACTGCTCCTCCTTGTAGGAATGGCTCAGCACCGCCAGCACCATACGGTCCACGCCGATACTGGTTTCCACCACGTAGGGCGTGTAGGCGCGGTTCTCTTCCGGATCGAAGTATTCGATCTTCTTGCCGCTGAACTTCTGGTGGTTGCCCAGGTCGAAGTCCGTACGGCTGTGGATGCCTTCCAGTTCCTTGAAGCCGAAGGGGAAGTTGAATTCGATATCGGTGGCCGCATTGGCGTAGTGGGCCAGTTTCTCGTGGTCGTGGAAGCGGTAGTTCTCCGCGCCCATCCCGAGGTTCACGTGCCACTTCATCCGGTTTTCCTTCCACTTGGCGAACCAGTCGAGTTCCGTGCCGGGCTTGATGAAGAACTGCATCTCCATCTGCTCGAATTCACGCATACGGAAAATGAACTGCCGCGCGACGATTTCATTGCGGAAGGCCTTGCCGATCTGGGCGATGCCGAAGGGAATCTTCATGCGGCCCGTCTTCTGCACGTTCAGGTAGTTCACGAAGATGCCCTGGGCCGTCTCCGGACGCAGGTAAATGGTGTTCGCTCCCTCGGAGGTGCTACCCATCGAGGTGCTGAACATCAGGTTGAACTGGCGCACGTCGGTCCAATTGCAGGTGCCGCTGATGGGGCAGACGATGCCGCAGTCGATGATAATCTGGCGGTATTCGGCAAAATCGTTCGCCTTTTCCGCAGCAACATAGCGGTCGTGCACCTCGTTCCACTTGGCCTGCTCGCGCAGGACGTTGGGGTTCGTGGCGCGGAACTGCGCCTCGTCGAAGGCTTCGCCGAACTTCCGGCGGCCCTTCTCCACCTCCTTGTTCATCTTCTCCTCGATCTTGCCGAGGTAGTCCTCGATCAGGACGTCGGCACGGTAGCGCTTCTTGGAGTCCTTGTTGTCGATGAGCGGGTCGTTGAACGCACTCACGTGGCCGGAGGCCTCCCAGATGCGGGGGTGCATAAAGATGCAGGAATCGATGCCCACGATATTCTCGTGCAGGCGGGTCATCGCGTTCCACCAATACTGCTTGATGTTGTTCTTCAGTTCAGAACCCATCTGGCCATAGTCATAGACGGCGGCCAGACCATCATAAATCTCACTCGAAGGGAAAATAAAACCGTACTCTTTGCAGTGCGCAACCAGTACCTTGAAAAGTTCGTCCTGTGTCATAGCCTGCAAATTTAGCAATTTTTTCTTAACCCCGGAACTGGCACAATTCTTGGTTGTTTTGCCGCATAATTTTTTGCGTTATGAACAGATTGTTACTCAGCCTTTTATCTTTGGCACTTTTCGTGACCGCCTGTGAGCGGAACGATATGATCCCCGATCCGGAGAATCCCGAAGTTCCGGAAGTAGTTTCTGAAGAGGACGACAGTGAAGATCCGCTGTCCTTTGACTCCACCGGAGATCCCACGTCCGACGACGATATCTCCAAGACGACCTTCGAGGGCCGGATAAAGATTACCTTCTCCGAAACGGAAGACGCCTTCGTCTCCGGGGACAGTTACGGCTACGTCTCCGTGGACGGCAACAAGGTGACGGTAAACAACACGGGCGGCGAGGTGCTCATCTATGAACTGACCGGTGTCTCCTCCAATGGTTTCTTCAAGGTATACGGCGCCAAGAAACAGGCCATCGTCCTCAACGGAATTGGCTTGACCAATCCGGACGGCGCTGCGCTCAACAACCAGAACAAGAAGCGCACGTTTATCGTCGTCAAGGGCGTCAATCTCCTTTCCGACAGCGCCTCGGCCGCTTATGCCCAGGAAGGCGAAGAAGACCTGAAGGCGGTCCTGTTCAGCGAAGCCCAACTCATCTTCAGCGGCAGCGGACAGCTCACCGTCAACGCGCTGAACCGGCAGGGTAAATCGTCCATCGCCGCCGACGATTACATCCGCGTAATGAACAACCCCACCCTTAAAGTGAACGCCGGCAGCGGCGCAGGCCACGGTTTCAAGGGTAAGGACTATGTCCAACTCACCAGCGGCAGCCTGACCGTCTCCACGTCCGGCGATATGAAAAAGGGCATTACCACGGACGATTACGTGCTGGTGGAAGGCGGGACGCACAGCGTCAGCGTAACCGGCGGCGTAGCCTGGGATGAGGAGGATGCCGAATACAGCGGTACGGCCGGCGTAAAGGCCGATCACTACTTTGCGATGACCGGCGGCTCGCTCACCATCCGGAACACCGGCAACGGCGGCAAGGGAATCAACGCCGGCAGTTATGACTTCGATGCGGAAAACCACACGCTCGCGGACAGTTATATCTCGGGCGGAACCCTCGACATCAGCGTGTCGGGCAGCGAAGAGAACGACGTCTCCGCGAAGGCCGTCAAAATCGGCTGGGTGACCAAGGAAGGCAGCGGAGACCGCGCCAAGGTCACGGGAAATGCGGGGAACCTGCTCGTCAGCGGCGGGACAATCATCGTCAACAGCGACCACGGCGAAGGCCTGGAAGTCAAGGGAGACCTCCGCT
>Ga0265298_10002990_pt1 | contig 22797 bp, 22 predicted proteins | sample AusTroGonzalo_MG_3_FD_193486 | JGI IMG/M metagenome (GOLD analysis project Ga0265298, IMG submission 193486) | Bovine rumen microbial communities from tropical cattle in Woodstock, Queensland, Australia - Gonzalo_01 | ecosystem: Host-associated > Mammals > Digestive system > Stomach > Rumen ...
ATTGGCATAAGGTTGTTCAACAGGAGGATCCTTTTGACCACCATAGTTGTGATTGTACGCGGCGGGAATAAAGATGCTGTTACCGTTGGAGCCTGTAAATAACCTACCTGCCTTGCCGTTGATGGTCTTCCATAAATTGGTGGTGTTATCGATGAGTTCGTTCCACTGCTCGAGAGTAGGCATGCTCCAACCATCGCCCCAGTTCGCAGCGGCAGCATCATCCGAAAGCTGTAGTACGGTCAAACCATCAGTAAAACCTTCAAAGCCATAAATGGCATCGGTGCAATACTTGGTCATCTGACGACTGCCTCCATTACAATATTTATAGGTATCCCAGGTATATACTTCTTTAGGCTCCGTCTCGCCCCAGGCGAAGTAATTGCCATAGCCTTCCGGCGCATCGGCACCTACATTGCAAGTGGCCCACATTGTGCCGCTCGGCAGGCCGAGATCAACATAATCGTGACCGTTGAGAGTTCCACTGTTGTCCTTTGGTTTGTTGCAACTCACGGCAACAATCATTAGCATTATGGCTGCTATGGCCTTTAAAGTTCTATTCATAACGATTGAGTTTTAATTGTTTGAGATTGCAAAGAAACAAAAAATAATCCAAACCAACCACTTTCTGAAAGAAAATAGTATTTTTGCAGACGAAAAACAAAGAGAAATGGCTACAGCAACAATAGAATATGATGGCAGAAGTACCGCCATGAAGAAACTCATCGAGTTGTTCATCACGCTTGGCGGAAAAGTGACAAAGCAAAGCACCACAAAAACAAAGAAAGGTTCTCTTGACGAGGCCATTGCCGAGTATCGTTCCGGCAAGACCTACAAAGCAAAGGATGCTCATGACCTCATAGAACAATGCCTGCAATAATGTACGAGATTGAATACACAGGATTGTTCAAGAGAAAGGTCAAACTGTTGAAAAAGCGGGGCTATGATCTTTCTTTGCTTGAGTCTGTTATTGCCGAACTTAAAGAGACAGGCACCCTCCAAGAGAAATACCAACCCCACAAACTAACAGGCAACTATGCAGGCTTTTGGGAATGCCACATCAAACCCGATTGGCTATTGATATGGGCGAAAGAGGATTATCGTCTTGTGCTAGTAATGATTGACACTGGAACCCATTCCGATTTGTTTGGATAATAACAGAGTCACCATTAAACAGATTTAGGCCACATTTTCAGTTCAACTGCAAATGTAGCCAAATTATATACAATGAATTGATAAATAGCTGTTTATAACAATCTAATTCGCCGAACATACCGCCCTAACTGTTTGTCCGCGGTTGCGGTCACTGCTGCCACACACGTGACTGCTGTCGGGATTGATATGGTAGCCCCACGTGCGGTACGGGAATTCAATGTTAATCGTACTTGACCAATAAACGCCGATGCCTACACCGTTGAATCCACTGCCCCACCAATAACCTGACGCAGGCAAGAAGAGCGTATGGCCATTCGCCGCCTCAAAAAGGCATCCATCCACGCCATTTAAGGCCGTAATCGTGTAGGTCGTATTCTGATACAATTCCTCCCATTCTTCCTTGGTCGGCATACGCCAATCTGCGCCCCAGTTGACCCTTGCCGCGTCATCACTCGCCTCCAAGAGGGTCAGGTTGTCAACAAATCCGTTGAGGCCATAAACAGAATCGGTGCAATACTTGGTGAATTCATAACGCTCGTTGATGAAATTGCCATATTTGTAGCTTTTCCAATCATAAATTTCCTTAGGCTCCGTCTCGCCCCAAGCAAAGTAATCGCCACAGTCTTCCGGCGCATCGGCTCCCACGTTGCAAGTCGCCCATAAAATCCCGCTCGGCAAACCAAGGTCAACATACTCATGGCCGTTGAGCGTTCCGCCATCATTTATAATCGAATCGTTTTGGCCGTTGTTGTTTCCGCCATTGTTCGGGCCATCGGGTTTTGTGCAACTTACCGCGACAACCAGCATCAGCACTATGGCCGCCATTATCTTTGAAAATCCGTTCATCATTTATTGGCTTTGACTCTGCAAAGAAACAAAAATAATCCGCGCACTCGACAATCCGAAACAATTTTGCGTGCTGAATCCCACTGCTTTTTGGAATGTTTCACCATATCCACTATGACGCAAAATCTCCAAAAACCTTTTGGATGATTATCTGCGCATTCGCCTCATTGTCATAGAGTTGCTGCATCTGGGCATCACGCTCTTCAATGTCGTCTTCGGTGAAATCTTCCTCCATCAGCCGCTTGATTTCTGAAATCATCTGCTCGGGTTCATCGGCCACCACACACAAGTTTTCAAGCGAAGTGCCTTTCACCATGTCCGAATTGACCAAGCAGAAACGACCGTTGTAAAGCGCATTCAACAGCTTCAGCTTCAATCCAGTAGGCTGGTTGGTCACCATGATATTTACCTGTGCCTGACGCAAAAGGTCAATCATCTCGGCATCGTCGGGATTGGCCACCAAGGTCACGTTGGAATGCTTATTGGCGAGTTTCAACAATTTTTCCGAAGGGTTCAATCCAGCTACTATACAATGCAAGTCCAACTCAGCGAACACATTCTCTATCAACCATTTGGCCGCTGTTTCGTTCTCTTTGACGGAAAGATTACCGTGATAGAGAACGTATTCTCCCCTACCCGTCTCCGAGCACACCGAATCGGCGGAATTGAAGCCCGGAACCAAAGTCACTTTGCCGTATTTTTTGGAGAAATAATCCGCATCTTGCTGCGAGATGGCAAAAATGCCCGCCGCCTTGCGCAAAATCGGCTCATAACGCCTCAGTTTCCACGCCTCTGCATGATAAAAAAGCTTCTTCCAACCAAATTTCTCCGAGTCACCCAATCCTTTGTAGTAATCATGCTCCACATTGTGAGCACGGACATATATTTTTCTGTTTCTCAGCCGTTTGTCGGAAAGAATTGCTGTCGTGTGCAAGCCCTCGCAGAGAATCGGATAATCATCCTTCAGCAAGTCCTGAACCAAAGCTTCAGAACGGCGTGAATTGACGATAAACGGCGTGAGGCTCAATTGTTTGGCAAAAGAAGTGTCTCGCTTATAGTATTTTACCTCATGGCAACGATTCAAGACCTCTTGCTCGCCGCGACCGTACTCAAAGCAATGCAAATGCACCTTGACACCCGCCTCCGACAAGGCTTTCACGCGATAAAACACATCGATGACACCGCCGTAATTGGCGGGATAAGGCACATCAAACGCAATGATATGTAAGTGTTTCTCAGTCATAATGATGGTAGATTTCAAGCAATTTCTGTTCCTCGTTCTCCCAACACAAATCCCGTGCCGCAACGGACAGATTCTGCTTCCATTTTTCCCTTCGTACCGCATCAGACAAGCCTTCTCGAATGGTGGCAGCTATGGTCTCAGGTTCGTGGTTTTCAATAAACAAACCGATGTCATATTGTCGAATAATCTTCTCTATTTCAGTAAGATGCGAGGCAATAATCGGCACACCTGCTTGGATGAAGTCGAACAATTTGTTGGGCAGACTGAAACGATAATTGAGGTTAGTGTCCTTGTCCAAACAAAAGCCCAGCTCAGCCAATTGCGTATAAGCCATCATTTGCTGGTATGGCATACGCGGAAAGAAGTGCACCCTATCCGTAATTTTCAGTTGTTCAACCATTTGCTTCAAGATGGGCAATACATCGCCGCCACCGATAATCATCAAGAAACAATTTTCCAAATGCTGCATAGCCTGCACCAGTTCCTCTGCCCCACGCTGGATGTTGATGCCCGAGCCTTGCAATATCAATAAGTGCTTATCAGTGGGCAAGCCCAAGGCTACTTTGTCGCCTTTGGGTGGCAAGGCCTTTCTAGGCGGTATATTCCTGATAACATGGCACTTGACACCATATTTCTCTCGGAACAAGTCGGCGATGCTGTCGCACACGGTAATCATTTCGTCCAATTTGGGCACCACGAAGCCCTCGATGCGTTTCCAGACCTTTTGCACCTTGGGTCGATTGACCAATTCTGGCGTCTCGGTGAAGTATTCGTGGCTGTCGAAAACCATCTTGCTGCCTTTTAGTCGCGAGATGAAATAGTTGGGCAAAATGGTATCCAAGTCATTGGACAGCAAAAGATTGGCGCGATGAAAGAGCAGAAAGAAAAACAATCGGATGTTGTACTCGGCATAAAACAATGGCCCTTTTTCAAAGAGCAGTTTCATCCGGTGCGTGGCGTAAGGACGCTCGTCCATCGGTGGACTTTTGCGTTGCTTGCGCCCCACCAAAAGCACCTCATACCCAGCCTTTTGCAAAGCCAAGCACGACTTATTGACCCGCTGGTCCGTGACCAAGTCGTTGATAACCGATACAATGGCGCGTTTCATCGGGGCAAAGGTAGTAACTTTTCTCCATCCGTCCACTTATTCGTTTCTTTTCTGTATATTTGCAAAAATTCTCCACCATGACTGACAAGATAAAACTCTTTGAACAAAAGCAAGTTAGAACCCATTGGGATGCCGAAAACGAGGAATGGTACTTTTCGGTAATTGACATAGTCGAAGTATTAACCGAAAGCCCTAACCCCAGAAAATATTGGAGTGTGCTGAAAACCAGACTGAAAAAGGAAGGAAGCGAGTTGGCTACAAATTGTAGTCAACTGAAAATGCAGGCAGCCGACGGCAAGTTTTACAAGACCGATTGCATGACCACCAAAAACATTCTGCGTTTGGTACAGTCCATCCCTTCACCCAAGGCCGAACCGTTCAAGATGTGGTTGGCCGAAGTGGGCAACGAACGGCTAAATGAAATCGCTGACCCCGAAAGGGCCATTCTTCGTGGTGCCGAGTATTACCGCACCAAAGGCTACACAGAAGGCTGGATCAACCAACGGCTACAAAGCATCGAGATGCGCAAGGAACTGACCGATGAATGGAAAGCCCGTGGCATAGAAGAAGAACGCGACTATGCCATCCTGACCAACGAAATGACCAAGGCATGGAGCGGTCTATCCGTAAAAGAATACAAGCAATTGAAAGGCCTCAAGAAAGAAAGTCTTCGCGACAACATGACCAACATTGAACTGGTTTTGAACATGTTGGCCGAGGTGTCCACAACCGCCATATCCAAATCCCGCGAACCCAAGACTTTCGCGGAAAACAAAAGTGTGGCAACCGAAGGTGGAAATATCGCCAAAACAGCCCGAAAGAACCTTGAAAAACAAATCGGGCAATCGGTTATATCCCCTTTGAATGCTTCCGACAAACCTGCATTGGAAATACAGTCTGACTACGAATTGCTCGAAGAATAATCTGTCAATCAACTGAAACACCAATGAAAACCAACATCAACCTCCAACCCTACAACAGCTTCGGTTTCAATGCCGTGGCGAAACATTTTGCCGAAATCAATGACATTCAAGAACTTGAAGAATTGATTCGCTCCGATGTTTTCAAAAGCGAGAAGCACCTGATTCTCAGCGGCGGCAATAACATCCTGTTTCAAAACGAGTTTTTCGACGGTCTTGTCATCCACATCAACACGAAAGGTGTTGAAATCCTCAAAGAAGATGAGAACGAAGTCGTTGTTCGCGCCCAAGCGGGAGAAGATTGGCCTGATTTTGTGCGTTTTACCGTTGAGCATGGTTGGTATGGTTTGGAGAATTTGGCCCACATCCCAGGCAAGGTCGGGGCGGCACCCGTGCAGAACATCGGCGCGTATGGCATGGAACTGAAAGACAGCTTCCTGCAATGCGAGACCATTCATCTTAAAACGGGCGAAAAACGTGTTTTCAGCAAAAAAGAGTGCACCTTCGGCTATCGCAACAGCGTTTTCAAGAATGAGTTGAAAGGGCAATATGTCATCACCTCGGTGGACTTTCTGCTGCACAAACAAGCCGAATTGAATTTGGAATACGGCAACATCAAGGCGTATCTTTTGGAACATGGCATCGAAACGCCTACGCTACTCCAACTCCATGATGCCATCTGCGCTATCCGCGACGCGAAACTGCCCGACGTGAAGCAAATCGGCAATGCGGGTAGTTTTTTCAAGAATCCCGTCATTGAAAAGGCGCAATTTGAAGCTTTGCAAAAGGATTATCCCAACATCCCGAACTATGATGAACCCAACGGAAAAGTGAAAGTGCCGGCGGGGTGGCTCATCGAACAAGCGGGCTGGAAAGGCTGGCGCAACGAGCATGTGGGCGTGTATGAGAAGCAGGCGCTTGTCCTCGTGCATTACGGCGGTGGCAAAGGACAAGACATTGTACAACTCGCCCAACGAATCCAAAACTCTGTGGAAAAGAAATTTTGGATTCGGATTAGTCCAGAGGTGAATTTCATATAAGTCCTGCCTCAGGCGGCAAGAGCCAGAGGCTCCTGCTGCATTTTGGTGAGGCTCACTTCCTCCTAACACCGCCGCTATAATCTCGGATATACACGTAATGGTCTGTATAGACCTCGATGTCTTTCCCATTGGGAGCAAGAAGCAAGTCGAGGATATGATAGCCATTGAACCTGGTCACATAACTCCAGGAATTGCCATTAAAAGTGCGGCGCTGCATCTCGCGGTCGTCATCGGGATTGATGCGATAGATGAAACCGCCTGATTTTACTTGTGTTGCCATGATTTTTTGTGTTTATTACAGCTCAATTTTTCGCCATTTCCTTCAATTTCTCCCACACCTTCACCATAGCCCAAGTATCAAGTTCGCAATAGCGAAGCAGGGCTTCGCGGGCGGCTTTGGCTTCCGCAGGATCCATATCCTTGATTTTCGGGAAGATGGTCATCGCATCGCCGCCATTTTGAACGCCACCTGTAAGGTTATGGTAGTCGAGGCTCGGGTCATCGGGGAACAAGGCCGGCAGCACACTCTTGATGCTGAATGAGCCGCCCATGGCTGGAACATAATAGTCACCCGCACGGAACGGGTCGATGAGGTCAACGATATGGTCGCGGATGTTCAGCAAATGCACGGCAAGGTCGGGACAAAGCTCAGCCAATTCCTTGATGCGCCCACATTCAAACATCTTGTTATATGCCAATGTGCAGACATCCATTGGTATGTCCTTGCACAACTGCTCGGCCAAGGCTCGGCGTGGGTCGGTCCCGTCGCTCGGTGCCAAATACTCCTTGTGTTGGTACGGCGCATTGGCATTTTCCTTGATGTGCAACGAATACTGGAAGGTGATTTGCTGATAGGGTTTCGTACCATCATATTGCGGCACGGCATCCTGCATGGTCTCAAAATCAAGGAAATAGAGCGGATAAGTCAGCGTGTCGAGGAACTCGCGAATGCCATCCGGGTTGACGAATTCGCGGCCCGTCAATGCTGCTTCAATCTGCATGTTCTGGATGTGACCGAGGGATTTTTCCCGCAAACTCTCAAAGTCGACTTCCCCTCTGCTATAACAATCCAATTTTTTCTTAAACGTAAAACCGCCTCGTCCTTTTCCTCCATACACATCAAACACCGATGGCTCCGGTAAGTTATGACAACGCTTGCAATAGTCCCAGAAAGCACATTTGTATGGTTTCATGCAGCATTCTGAGAGGTCGCAGTCAGGCTCGTCCTTCATACCCAAGATCTTCAAGGCTTGACTGCTTTGTGCTGGCACTTTCAGGTATTCGTTATCGACCAAATCGTGCATGTCAATGATGGCAAACAGGCTCTTGATATCCAGCTCGCCATGCCTTACATAGCTGCTGTTGAGGCACACCAAATAAGTATTGACGACCTTGACGCCGCATTGGGAAAGCACCCACTTTTGATAGGCGATGTCAGGCGCATATTTCTCCAACTTAGTTTCCTCACCGTCACACTCAGGGAAGCTGCTGCTCTTCACCTCGTAGATGTCCCATTCGTCGCCGTTACGACGCAAGATATCGACAGCACAGTAATGGCCATCGAGGGCGAAGGAAGCTTCGCAGATATTGTCCACGCCTTGCTCCATATATTGTTGCGTCAGGGCGCACATCTTGTTCAAGTCGAGACTGCCGTCGGGATTTTTCGTGGTCACTTCCTTGTAGGGGCCAAAAAGTCCCATGGCGAGGTCGCCGACCTCGTTGCCTTGCTCGAAGCGGGCTTGCAGCGCCGGGTCTTCTTTGGCTTCTTCAGGTTTATACACCTTTAGCCAGAGGTTCTTCGGGCATTGGCAGAAGGCGGTGTAGCGGGATTTTGAGAGTCCTTTTGTCATATTTTTTCTGTTTTTATTTTACTATGCAAATATAGTAACTTTTGGCGGAAAATTCAAGAAAAACACAGCTTTTATTCATATCGTTGCCACCACCTCTGGGAATTGTAGAATCCTATCCGCATTCGTTTCGTTGAACAGCAAATGCCCAAAGTCGCGTTTCTTTTGGTTCAAATCTACTTCTCTAAGTCGTTCCGTAAGAGCGGCCCTCAATTCTTCCATAGAAGCAATACCAGCCCTTGCCTGAAGGAAATCCAGATTGGGCTTTGTCTTCGAGAGCAGGAATATGGCATCGTAGAAGTCGCGACCCTTCTGGCGGGAGAGGATGGTGGCAAACTTCATGGCGCACAGCACATCCAACGGTGGCACCTGAACGCCAAAGAAGAATCCCATTCTGTTGATATTCGCCACAACAGGCTGGTACGATACGCCTTGGTCCTGTGCCTCAATCTTCAACAACAATCGCTCGTCACAATGGCCGGTCAGTCCTAAGTTGAACAGCATCTGCGGGAAATAGAGATTCCTTCTAAAAGCCGTCAGTTTCGGATTGGGCTTGTCGCGCGTTTCCACCTCCACGTTGTTCTGCCGCAGGTATTGTACTACGCTGTCGGTCATCGTCATGAATTCAGCCTCGCTCAAATCCTTGCAGTCGAAGTCCAAGTCTTCGGAGAAGCGGCCAATGCCTTGGATGAGCCTGAGGTTGGTGCCACCGATAAACACCATCTTACCGATATAAGGCGTGGTCGTCAGATGGTCGAGGATCAGCAGTTGCAGGTACTCTTTCAGCATGTAACGGTCGAAGCGGCTCTCGCGAGCAATGGCGGGCGGAAAGAAACTGCGTATGTATTCAATATCAATCATAATCCATAAACCTTTAATAATCTGCGCACTCGCTGCTCCAGTGCCTTGCTCCCAATTTGTGTGAGATAGTCGGAGAAGCGTTCCCTGTTGAATTCGTTTTGCATGTAGTCCTCGTCCAGACGGAGTTCTTCCATATCCTGTTCCGTCTTGTAGAAAGGATTCAGGTAGAGCAGGTCAAGCAAGGCCTTTTCGGGCGTGGCGAACAGCAGGCCACGTCCGTTTTGTATGGTCTTGATCCCGTAGCCGAAATAGAGCGGAGTCTTCACGTTCTGGTAATGGAAGGTACCGAAGCCGTTCTCGAATTTGGCCGTCTTGAGCGTGGTGACGCTAGTGAGTTGTACCACCTCTTCGGGAATCATCCCGTAGAACGACAAGGCGCTGTGCAGACTGATGTAGGAAGGGGTATAGATGCGGTTGGCCACATAGCGCGCAAAGTCGGGCATTTGGCGACATTCGGGAAAAGCGTAATACTGGTTGCGCAACTTCACGAGCAGGCCTTTACGGCACCAACGTGTCAGGTTGTTACGGTCGAAATCCTTCTCCCATAGCAGCACCTGGTTGATGTGGAAACAGCCCATAGGAAGCATCCGTTCCCTAAATGTCAAATAGACCATCGTTCTAATTTGTTTCTAAAACTCTGCAAAAATAGTGATTTTTGGAAACAAATTTACTTTTTTTTTAAATTTTTTGCACACTAATCCAAGTTTTTCCTTGTTTTCTGTGCAGTTTTTATCCTAACTGTATACACTCTAATTCTTCGCAACAAAACTTCAGCAGTCGAATAGCTTTAACACTCCAACGCCCCAATCAAGCCCTTAACCTTCTCAAAACCATGCCGTTCGCAATATTCATTAATTCCCCACGCGACTTTCGCAGAAACCACCGGATCAATGAAATTGGCCGTACCAATCTCGATGGCGGAAGCACCGGCGAGCATGAACTCCACGGCATCAGTGGCGTTGGAGATACCACCTAAACCCACTACGGGAATCTTCACTGCTTTGGCCACTTGCCACACCATGCGCAAGGCCACAGGCTTCACACAGGCACCTGACAATCCGCCCGTTATGACAGACAGTTTAGGTCTGCGCTTCTCCGCATCGATGGCCATACCCATCAAGGTGTTGATTAAGGAAACCGAATCGGCACCAGCAGCCTCGGCCGCCATAGCGATTTCAGCGATGTTGGTCACATTTGGCGACAGCTTGACCATCAAATGCTTATGATACACTTTGCGCACCTCGGAAACCACCTGCGAGATGCCCGCACAGGTCACGCCGAAAGCCATGCCGCCTTGTTTCACATTGGGGCATGAGACATTCAGCTCGATGGCGGGAATCTTTTCCAAGGCATCCACCATCTCGGCACCTTTCACATAATCTTCCAAAGTGGAGCCGGAAAGATTGAGCAACACATTGGTATCAAAATCCTTGATGCGGGGATAAATGGTATCGATAAAGTATTGAACGCCTTTGTTTTGCAGTCCGACGCAGTTCAGCATTCCCGAAACCGTTTCAGCCATGCGTGGATAGGGATTGCCTTCGCGCGGATTGAGCGTTGTGCCTTTCACAATGATGCCGCCGAGCCGCGACAAATCCACGAAATCGGTGTATTCCTCGCCGTAGCCGAAAGTGCCTGAAGCCGTCATCACGGGATTGCGCAGCACCAAGCCGCGACCCAAATCTATCGTTGTGTTCACCATTTCAACCTCCTTGTGTTAAATACAGGTCCTTCTTTGCAAACGCACACATGGCCATCGATGGTGTCTTCCACGCAACAGAGGCAGGCACCGAGGCCGCAAGCCATCAAGTTTTCCAACGAAACTTCGCACCAAACGCCCTTTTCCGCAGCCAATTTCGCCACAGCCTTCATCATGGGTTTGGGACCGCAGACGTAAATTTTATCGAACTGTTTCTGTTGCCAAATGGAATGTTGCGTCACGAAGCCTTTCTCGCCGAGAGAGCCGTCTTCTGTAGTTACAAAAGTCTCGCCAAATCGCTGATAATCAGCCAAGCGGATTAAATCAGATTTTGACTTTCCGCCCAAGAGCAAAGTGGGGCGAATCCCTTTCTCGACCAGCACTTTGGCGAAATAATACAGTGGTGCAATGCCAATTCCGCCCCCGACGAGCAAAACGTTTTCGCCTTTTTCAGGAAGCGTGAAACCGTTGCCCAAAGGGAACACCAAATTAATAAGGTCACCCACTTTTGCAGTGGCGAGATGTCGTGTCCCCTCACCCACTTGCTGCACCAAAAGTGTGATTTCATTCTGTTGGAAATCAACATCATGGATGGAAATCGGGCGGCGCAAATAGGTGGACGGCGAGCCATCCACACGCACTTGTACGAACTGTCCAGGCGCGATGTCAGGCAAAGGCTTTTCGGCCTGAAGTCGCAGCAGCACCGAACGACCGTAGTCCTGTTTTTCTATCAGTTTAAAGTCTGCAATTTGTTTCGTCATGTTTTCGACTTTTGAACGGACAAAGATACAAAAAAAGCTGCCGAAGCAGCTTCTCATCAACTTATCCTATGAAAAATCATTCTCCTTTTTCCGTCGGGGCCTCGGCCTTTTCGGGTTCAGCCTCGGGCTTGTTTTCTTCCACGGTGAAATCAAGCAAACCCTTGTCATTCAGCATCTGATACCATTGGAAGACCTTCTTCATGTCGGAAGGATAGACGGCATCCTCGTCGTAGTCGGGCATGACCTCGGCAAACTTTTCGCGCAATTCGTCGGGGCTGGCCTTCTTGTAGTCGAAATCGACCGTGTCGCCCATCTTCTCGTGAATCATCATGAAGACATCCTTCAACGGACGGTCCTCGTCGGTGGAGAAAATGGAGATTTCCTCTAGCGAACTCATGCGGTCGCGGGCGAAGGCGGGAATGCACTTGCCGTCCGAAACCGATTCCACAATAATTCTACCAATAGCCTGAGACTTAATTTGATACAATCCCGGCTTTCCAGATATTGAAACAATTTTAGTCAAATCCATAGTCAATTCATTTTTCAAAAACGGCTGCAAAAATAGGAAAAAGTTTGGAAGGTGTTTCGTATCCGCAACAGATTTTTCTTAAATTTGCCGCAATAAACGACAAACATCATCCTTAATTCGTCAAAAAATCGACGCCATGAATATCAAAGCATTTTTCCGTAAAGCCAAAGAAAACAAGGCCTCAACCGTCATACAGGTCATCATATTGTTGCTGTTCATCGCCATCCCTTTCGTGGCCTTCCTCTATAAACAAGCATTACATTGTTGGAGATGGGTCATGTTCGGCATCGCTACCATTCTCACCATCGTACAATGCATCCGCTTGAAGCATCCTCTGCTGCTCATTGACAGGATTTTCGCCAACCATGCAGGGAAGCAACTGGTCTTGGCCTTCTTCGCCTTCATCTTCACCATTGACCTTGCCTTGTGCATATTTCCGAATGAAGGTATCAGGTCGTCGTTTGCGGGCATCATCAGTTACGTCTATCTAACGCATTCACCTGACGACGATTACCATTTTCGCGACAATCCCGATTCCGCCACCCATCCCCACGGAGACTACAAAATCATCAAAGACCCCAAGCCCATTTACCGATGGGATTATTTCAAGCATGTCATCATGTATTGCCTTGGCCTGATTGTTTTCAACGGCTTGCTCATCGCCACCATCAACCGTTTCATGGCCACCCGTGCCGAACGTTACAAAAAAGGAGCCAACACCTACAAAAGTCTGAGAAACCATTATGTCATCATCGGATATGGGCCATCGTGCGTACCCATCATCCGCAACATCTTCAACCGCCACGACACCGACCCCTCAGTCTATTTCCTCATCCTATCCAACCAAAATATTGAGGCTATTAGACGCGACATACAGACCCAACTGCCTGACGTTGAGGAGAAAATTGTCATCTATTCGGGTAATATGGACTCAGAATCGCAGCTGAATCGGCTCAACATTGGGAAGACGAAAGAAGCATACATCTTGGGTGAGGGACACGAAGCGGGCCGCGACTCCAAGAACTTGGAATGTGCCAAAACCGTCAAAGAGATCAGGGAAAAGGGACCTATAAAAAGCACCCTCCACCTAAACATGCAGTTCGACAAGCCTTCCTCCTATTCCACCATCAAGAGAATCACCATACCGAAAAAATACTACAAGAACGACAACGGCGATGAGGTGACCTACCTGCGACCTTTCAACTTTTACGAAAACTGGGCACGACTGCTTTGGGGCACTTACAAGCTGGATGAATACAAGACCCTCGACCAAGGTCTGATGGTAGACAACGACCCCAAAAAAGGCCAAACCTTAGCACAACGGCACGTGCACCTCGTCATCGCTGGATTCAACGAAATGGGTGAAGCCTTGCTGCTGGAAGCTCTGCGCATCTGCCATTATCCCAACTATGACGAAGCCACCGGCGCCAACAAGACCCAAATCACCATTGTTGACCCCAACATGGACAAGATGCTGCCCCGATTCAAATCGCAATACCCCTATTTGGACCAAATCGCGGATGTCGAAATCGACTACAAAGCCTGCCAGCTTGAGGATGAAGCGTTCAGTGCTTCGCTGAGCGACTGGGCCGCTCGCGAAGACACCGTGCTCACCGTGGCCATCTGCCACTATGATTCCGACGAAAGCCTTTCAGCTGCTTTGAGTCTCCCCGACCCGCTTTATTACCAGGTCGCCGAAGGAAAAGTGATTCCCAACGTCACCACACAAATTCTGGCGCGACAGGAAATCCGCTCGGGCTTGACGAAACTGTTGGACGAGGAAAACGGCAAATACGCCAACGTGAAGATTTTCGGAATGCCCGACAAAGGCGTGGACGACACGCTGCTTGACGACAAGATGGCCATCTTCATCAATGCCTATTACCACTTCAAATACGACCTTTCCCAAGACTTCTTCGAACAGGTCAAGATAGACAAAGGCAAGGCCTTTGCCGAGGCCGCCCGCAACTGGATTGCGCTGAACGAAGACAAGCGTTTCGCCAACCGCTACCAAACCGAAGTATACAAAACCTACCAAACCTACAGGCCGCTGCTCGACCAACATCCCGACCTGCTGTACCAGACCGAGCACATGCGCTGGTGCGCCGAGAGAAGCATCACTGGCTACCGCGACATGCATGAGGCCAACCTCAAGAATGGAGCATACCAGCTCCACAATCTCATTGTCCCCTATCACGACCTTTCGGACCACGAGAAAGGCAAGGACAAGGACGTGCTGGAAATCATGGACAAAGTTATCACACTATCAAAGGAAATCAAGGAGGAAATCGTATGAAAAAAGCCACCAAAGCCTTTTTTTTGTTGGCCGTCATGCTGACGGGCATCACAGCCTCAGCCCAAACCCAGCAAGGCTACGTGAAGACCAAAGGCCGCATGGTGAACGGCCAATTGGTGCCCGGCCAAGGCCTAAAAGGAGCCACTGTGTCAGTTCAGGGAAGAACCGCTGTATTGGTGAATTCCGACAACGGAATGTTTTCCTTCCCCGTCACCGAAGCGCAATTCCGCTTGGATTCCGTAAAGAAAAAAGGATACCAACTGGTTGACTTGGACATCTGCCCACGAACTTACAAGCCGTCCAGCAATCCCATCTATATCGTCATGGAAACGCCCGACCAGCAGTTGCAGGACAAGTTGACCGCAGAAAGAAAAATACGCCGCAACCTCCAGAAACAGCTTCAGGAACGCGAGGACGAAATAGAAGCTTTGAAGGAACAGCAGAAAATCTCCGACGAGGAATACCGCCAAGCTTTGCAAAAACTCTATGCTGACCAAGAGAGCAACGAGCAACTTATCTCCGACATGGCTAAACGTTATTCCGAGTTGGACTACGACCAGTTGGACGAGTTCTACCGCCAAGTTTCCTCGTACATCGAGAATGGTGAACTGGTGAAGGCAGACTCACTCCTGAGCACCAAAGGCGACGTCACTCAGCAAGTGGAAGCGCAGTTGCGCAAAGGCCAAGCCATCCAAGAGCAGGAAACCCAACTCAACCAAGCCAAGGCCGTCCATGCCGCCGACCAGGAAGAACTGGCCCAGCGCTGCTATAGCTATTACGAGACCTTCGCCGCGCAGCATTTGAACGACACCGCAGCGTATTATTTGGAACTCAGGGCGAGTTTGGATACCACCAATTTGGAGTGGCTACAAGATGCAGGCTCTTGCATTGTTGATTATATCGCGGATTATGACAAAGCACTTCGATATTTTCATTCAGGACTGCGGCAAGCCCAACTGCAATTTGGAGAAAAGGACGCGAAAACAGCGAATTTGTATGATGGCATTGGAAAAGTGGCCTACTATCAGTTCGATTATGAAACAGCCTTGGAAAACTTCAACAAAGCCATCACCATCAACCAATCCATTTTCGGCGAAAACCATCCTGACTTGGCAACACTATACACCCACTTAGGCATTGCATATATGGGAAAAGAAGACTATGACGAGGCCATGGAATGTTTCAACAAATCGCTTGCCATCCTGGGCGAAGGCCATCCCGATTTGGCCTCATGCTACATTTATATCGGCATATTATATGCCATAAAAAACGACTGCGGCAAGGCGTTAGAGTACTACAACAAAGCACTCAACATAAAAGAATCCATTTCAGAGAAAGAAACCATAGATGTAGCCACTATCTATTTTAATATGGGAGCGACATACGAAAGGATAGGCAATCCCGAAAAAGCGCAGGAAAACTATAAGGCTGCATTGGACATTAACAAGAAAATCCTTGGGAAAAACCATCCCGAGATAGCCATTAATTATCAATCTATAGGATGGACGTACTTCGACTTACAGGATTATGAAAAATCGATGGAAAACTTCTATAACGCCCTTTCCATCATGGAAACTATTGCTGAAGAAAATCACCCGTATGTGGGTTCAATTTGTAGTGGTTTAGGCCATAATTATATCCAGCAAGACGACTATGACAAGGCCTTGTATTATTTTAGGAAGTCCTTTGAAATCAGAAAACGCAATCGCGGTGAGGTTCCTTATATTGCAGAAACTGCAGAAACAATTGGCGACATGTTTTACGAAAAAGGCCAATTCTCAACAGCTTTGGAATTCTATCAAAGCTGCCTTGAAGTTCAAACAAGCATTTACGGCGAGAATAGTCCTGAAACCATGAAGACCAAAGAAAGAATTGGGACCGTCAAAGAAAAAATGAAAGAGCAGTAGCATGGAACAACAATTCAAATACTTCGCCTTCATCAGTTACAACGCGAAGGACACCGTTTGGGGGAAACGGCTCCAGAAGAAGTTGGAGCACTACCGCCTGCCGGCCACGCTTTGCAGCGAACACGGCTGGGGGCGGATGCCCATCAAACCCGTCTTCTTCGCCCCCACCGACATCCAACCGGGCGGCCTTTCTGAAGAATTGCAAGAACGGCTTACGGCCTCGCAAAACATCATTGTCATCTGCTCACCCAACTCGGCCAAGTCGGAATGGGTAGGCAAGGAAATCGAGTTCTTCCACAAGCTCGGACGCACCAAAAACATCCATTTTTTCATCGTGGAAGGCACGCCCCACAGCGGCAATCCTGAATCCGAGTGCTTCAATCCCGTCGTGGAGAAATTGGGGCTGCCCGAAATCCTTGGGGCTAACATCAACGAGAAGATTTACCGTCTGCCCTGGCTCAACAAGGAGCGTGCTTATGCGCAGATTGTCTCCAAACTGCTCGGTGTGGAGTTCGACACCATCTGGCAACGGCACCGTCGCAGACTGGTCCAGAAAGCCGTGGCATGGATTGTTGGCTCCTTGACCGTCATCGGAGCCATCATCGGGGTTTGGAAAGCCAACCAACCTTTCAACACCGAGATACGCCTCAACGAAGCCTCCGTCCACAACGACCAACTCCCGCCCCTGAAAGATGCCATTGTCACCCTTACTTTGGACAACGAAACCAAAAGCGATACCCTAAGAAACATAAACGACAATTTGATTTTCAACAACATACCGCATCGTTTCCTCAACCAACCCGTACACTTCACCGTGACCTGTCGTGACTTTTTAACCCTCGACACCACCTTGTCATTGGCCTCCTCCACCGTGCTTGACCTCCACCGCGACCCCATGGTCTACGGCGACATCCATTTCATGCTTTGGAATCCAAATCAAGAAGAAAGTGTAAGTGGCGCAAGCGTTACTATCGCGGGACTGACGACCTATTCGGACGAAAACGGCAAGGTGTCTTTGTTCGTTCCCTTGGAAAAACAACGAAAAGCCTATCAAATCTCCAGTTCCATGCCCCTGATTTCCGACACCGTTTTCATGCCCTGCGGGGAAAACGACGTGGTATTAACAGAATAGCTTCGTCAACTTAAGCTCATTTCACCCTTTGCCAAATACTATTAACAAGTCTTTTTGGCAAAAGCGCAATCAACGGCGGAAGATAGATATTCATAAATCCTGGCTTCACCACGCGCTTCTTTCGCATCATCCCTTTCAAGGCTTTGCGCACCAACCATTGTGGAGTGCCAATCAAGCCAATTCTTACGCCAAGACGCAACAAATTGGGTTTCAATTTGTAAAGTGGTGTCGCGATGGCTGCAGGACAAACGGTGGTCACACCCACGCCATAGGGACGCATCTCGAAATAAAGCGATTTGCCAAAGCTTTTGAGATAGGCTTTCGTGGCCGAATAAACGGTGATGCCCGGACATGGAAGTTGGGCCGCCATCGACGACATGTTAATGAGGTATCCGTAGCCGCGCTGTTTCATCTCCTCGCCGAATAGGATGCAAAGTCGCGTCGGGGTGAAAGTGTGCAAACGCATCATGGTCCAGGCTTTGGTTTCGTTTTTCGTGTTCAGTTCCTCAAAGAAGAACATGCCCGCGTTGTTGATGAGGATATCGATTTGCAAATCTTGGCTTTGGCAATAGGCCAACAATTCATCCGCCGCTGTTTCGGTCGCCAAGTCCTGATAATGCGGCAACACTTGAATGTCTCGACCTTGTCTCAGTGACTCGGCAGTCCTTTCAAGCTCTTCTCTTTGGTTGCTGACCAACAACAAGTTGCATCCGATTTCGGCCAACTGTTTGGCATACTCCAGTCCCATTCCCGAACTGCCGCCCGTGATAAGTGCCCGTGGCCGATGCCCGTGCGCTTCCTGAAACCGATTCAACCATTTCTGACAGTTCATCTCAGCCTCGTTTTTCCGCCTGTTTGATTTCTTTTCGCAACTTGCGCGGCAAATCCTCGTCCACGCAATGGTGGCACTTCATCTCCAAGGTGTACATGCGCCCGATGCAATAATTGGAATGCTTGCACTCGCTGCGGGCCACCTCGCCACTATGCAGTTTGTTGACGAAATCCGTGTCATTAATCAATGCACGAGCCATTTGCAAGGCCACGAAACCTGAACCAAGCACTTCCTCCATTTTCTCTCGCGAAACCATACCACCCACGTAAATCAATGGCATTTTCAAGTTTTTGCGGAACACCTTGGCATCTTCCAAAAAATAGCCTTCGCTGAACGGCACCGTGGGTATCATTTTTCTGCCAAACAAAGCCAATCCCGTCTTGAGCCACCAGAACTTTTTCGAATCCATATAGTAACGCAAGGTCTTGAGCGGCATTGCACCACGCATCACTTCCATCGGGGCCTTGCTGACGAAGCCTGCCGTCAACACAAGGGCATGAACACCAAGACGTTCCAGTTCCTTTGCCACCTCAAGGCATTCCTCCTGCTGCATCCCTTTCTTGAAGCCGTCGTGCATGTTCACCTTGACCACCACGGCCATATCGTTGCCCGCTGCACGCATCACTTCCTCGATGACGAGGCGCATGAAACGCATCCGGTTTTCGAGGCTGCCCCCGAACTCGTCGCGACGGCGGTTGGTGTAAGGCGACAAAAACTGGCTGATGAGATAACCGTGTCCCGCATGGATTTCCACACAGTCAAAACCCGCCTTGCGCGCCAAATCAACGGACTTGCCAAAGTCCAAGACGAGCGAAAGGATTTCGTCCTTTCTGAGCTTTCTGACAAAGGTCGGAGAATATAGGTTGAAGCCTCCCGAGGCTCCGACTGGCTTACACCCGCATGTGGAGCGATGCGTCATGTTGCCGCAATGCCCCAATTGGATGGAAGCCTTGGCACCATAGCTATGGACGGAATCAGTGAGGTTTTTCAAAGTGGGCACAATCTCCTCGCGCATCCAAAGCTGGCCGTTGAAAGACAGTCCTGACTGGCTGACGGCAGCATAGGCCACCGTCGTCATGCCCACACCGCCTCGCGCCACCGCCACATGATAGTTGTACAAATCGTCGGAGGGTCGGTTGCCATAGGCCATATTTTCAAAAGCCGCCGAACGTATCACTCTGTTGCGCAAGGTGATAGGTCCGATTTCGCAAGGCGTGAAGATGAGTGAATTTTCCATGACTCAATAAATAAAAGGTATGATTCTCTTGACTTTTTTCGTGTCCAACGCGTCGCCGAACTCGCTCTGATACATCTTATAAATATGGTCGGCGCGGGGGCCGAGATTGGCGAACGTCCACAAGGCGAACACCGCACCTGCCCACGACCACGTAAGTATCGCAAAACCAATCCATTCCACGAACTCGCCGAAATAGTTGGCCGAAGTGACATAACGGAACATGCCGCCTTGAGGGAGATAATGCCTCGTGTCGCCCTCGTGACGCAGGTTGCGGATGATATCGTCCGAGGAGATGTTGATGTACATTCCAATAAGGAAAATCAGGAAACCAGCAATAAACTTAGGTGTCGTCAACCAGTCGCGACCGTAATAGTCGTCGGGCGAAAGGTAGAATATCCAGCCACCTTGCATCAAGGCATTCAACACATTGAAAGTCAAGCCCATCAGAATGATGGAAAGTGGCATCACGCTCTTGCCGCGCATCCGGAACGGGAACACGAAAGAGCGCTGGATGTAGTGCAACTCGAACAAAAACAGAAAAGCCATCCGAACCAAGTCGCCGCGCCGGTCGGAGAACAGCCAAAGCAACAACATGGCAATAAAAACAGGCGATTCCATCAGCACCCAGCCGAGTTTGTTGTTGATTGCGGGACCCCATTTACGGTCATAAAACTTTCCATAACCAGCATCCACGAAAAAGAGGCTCACAAATACCACAACAGCGATGCAAGCCATGACAATCAGGAAGATATAGAATTGATGTAAGGTCATTTTGCTTCGAAATAAATTTCAAAAGTAGGGAAAAATCCTTTACAGAATTTATTTTTCACCCAATGGGCACAAAAACTATCCCAATTCCGACCAAAAAACATCGCCAAAACAAAGAGAAATGCTTAATTTTGCACCAAAATTCAAAGCACTTAAATCATGAACACAAGCTGGATTCTCATCATTGTTATCGGCGTGGTTGGATTGTTCGTCCAATGGCGCCTGAAAAGCGTATTCGCCAAATATTCAAAGGTGCTCTCGCCTGGCGGACTGACGGGCGCACAAATTGCCCAGAAAATGCTGAACGACAACGGCATATACGATGTATCGGTCACCTGCATCAAGGGCCAACTCACCGACCACTACGACCCGACGAAGAAGACCGTCAACCTGAGCGAAGAAGTCTACAAGCTCAACAGCGTCTCGGCGGCGGCTGTAGCGGCCCACGAATGCGGCCATGCTGTGCAGCACAAGGTGGGCTATGCACCCTTGCGCCTGCGTTCAGCCTTGGTGCCTGCCGTCAACATTTCGTCAAAACTCTCCATGATTGTCATCATCATCGGCCTACTCCTCATCAACACCTTCTCTGCCCTGTTTTGGGTCGGCATCGCCATGTTTGCGATAGTGTTCCTTTTCAGCGTGGTCACCTTGCCCGTCGAGTTCAATGCCTCGCGTCGAGCCTTGGCTTGGTTAGAGTCGTCCAATTCACTCAGCCAAACCGAACTCGCCCAAGCCAAGGAAGCCCTGACCTGGGCCGCCAGCACCTATGTGGTCGCCGCCCTATCGTCGTTGGCCTCGCTACTGTATTACATTGGCTTGGGGAATAGCAGGCGGTAAAAATTACCGAATTTATTCAATATTCTATCTGTACTGCACAAAAAAGTCACTTTTTTATGCAGTACAGATGTTTTATGGGGATAAAGAATGCCACAGCAGAACACAATCCGCATTCGGAATTTATTATGATTTTACAGTAAATTTCAGACTGAAACAACTATCAAACCGAAATTTATTGCATTTTTACAGTAAATTTCAGATACAAAATGGCTATAAACCGAAATTTATTGTAATTTTGCAACAAATTTCAGATAGAAAAATGGAAAGATCCTACATCAAACGAGAGACCTATCTCCAAAAGCTCATCGAACACATGAACAACGGTGAAGTGAAAATCGTCACAGGGCCAAGACGATGCGGGAAGTCGTGGCTGCTGAAACGCATCTTCAAGGATTATCTGCTTGACAACGGCGTGTCTGAGAAGAACATCATCATTGTTTCTTTTGATTTGGACGATGAGGAGGAAATCTATGGCGACCTCACCGAACCCAATGCATTGAAAGATTTCCTATACAGCCGTATCACCTCAACCGATACCAATTATTATGTTATCCTTGACGAAGTACAAGAGGTGGACGGCTTTGAAAAAATCGTTAACGGACTGAATGCCAAGGACAATGTGGATGTCTACATCACGGGCAGCAACTCGCATTTCCTGTCGTCTGACATCCGCACCATCTTTCGCGGTCGCGGTGACGATGTAAGGGTTTATCCACTCTCTTTCAAGGAGTTCCGTTCCAATAGAACCGAGCCTATCAACGAACTTTGGAAGGAATATTACACATATGGCGGCATGCCCGGACTGCTCAACCATCGTACTCCTGAGCAGAAAGTGGCCTATCTGCAGCGTCTCTGGAACAAGACCTACCTTGACGACGTGGTAGAGCGCAACCATGTGAAAAACCGTGAAGCCCTGTCAGCACTTGCCGATGCACTTTGCTCCTCCATTGGTTCTCTGACCAACCCCAACCGCATCAGCAATGTCTTACAAAGCCTCCAGAAAACAAAAATCGGCCCCGAAACCGTCAGAAACTACATCGATTATCTTGAAGACGCATTCCTTTTTGAAGGAGCAAAACGGTTCAACATCAAGGGAAACAAATACTTTGAGAGCATCAAGAAGTATTATTCTGTCGATGTGGGTTTGCGTAACGCGAAGTTGAACTTCCGTCAGCAGGAAATCACCCACATCATGGAAAATGTTATTTACAACGAACTGAGGATGAGAGGTTTCAGCGTTGACGTGGGATTGGTGGAAAGTCGTGAAATGCGCAATGGGAAAATGGAATACATACAATATGAAATCGACTTCATCGCACAAAACGGAATGGACAAATACTATATCCAATCCGCTTTTAAGATAGACAGCGAAGAAAAACGGGAACAGGAACTTCGCTCGTTCTTGAAAATTGACGACAGCTTCAAGAAAATCATCATCATCGGCGATGACCTTGCCACTTATACCGACCAAAAAGGCATCGTCTATATGGGACTGTTCCAGTTCCTCGATACAGGAATTCATTAACACACACTCAACTTTCTTATCATGAAATCCAAACTCCTTATCCTCCTCTGCCTCTTCGGGCTGACCGCCTTCGCGCAAAACGTCCACATTCTGCCTACGCCGCAACAGGTCAAAACTCACGTTGGACAATTCCATTGGGACGACCATGTCGTGCTGACCTACGATGCCTCCGATGCCGAAATCAGCCAAATTGTGGCCATGCTCCGTGAGGACTTGGAACAGATTAGTCCACATAAAACCTTGTTTTCCAGAAGTGT
>Ga0265298_10002991_pt1 | contig 22788 bp, 19 predicted proteins | sample AusTroGonzalo_MG_3_FD_193486 | JGI IMG/M metagenome (GOLD analysis project Ga0265298, IMG submission 193486) | Bovine rumen microbial communities from tropical cattle in Woodstock, Queensland, Australia - Gonzalo_01 | ecosystem: Host-associated > Mammals > Digestive system > Stomach > Rumen ...
ATGCTTTCTACCGCATCGTTATCGCTGACGCTCGTGCACCACGTGATGGTCGTTTTACTGAAAAGATTGGTACTTACAACCCAAACACCAATCCTGCCACAGTAGATCTTAATTTCGAGCGTGCACTTTATTGGGTCGAGTGTGGTGCACAACCTACTGACACAGTTCGTAACATCCTCAGCCGCGAGGGCGTTTACTTGATGAAGCACCTGAAGGGTGGCGTTAAGAAGGGCGCTTTCGATGAGGCTACAGCTCAGAAGAAGTTCGATGCCTGGAAGGCTGACAAGCAGAAGGGTCTTGAGAAGGTAGCTGCTGACGAGGCTAAGGCTAAGAAGGATGCTGCTGCTGCTCAGTTGAAGGCTGAGAAGGCTCAGAACGAGGAGCAGGCTAAGAAGGTAGCTGAGAAGAAGGCTGCTGAGGCTGCTGCTAAGGCCGAGGCCGAGGCTGCTGCCGCTGCTGCAGAGGCTCCCGCTGAGGAGGCTGCTGAGGCTCCCGCTGAAGCATAACTGTTGAGTTAATGCACATTCTCGAGATACCATCTTTTTTCCCCCCTTATGGTGGTCTGTTCTGTCTGGATCAGGCTAAGGCTTTAAAAGCTTTAGGACATGAGGTTCGTATCTTAAGCAATGTACAATTAGGTGCTACGATAGGGTTGCGCGATTATATCGTGCGACCCTATCTTCGTTATGAACACGTGATGGATGGCATTACCGTCTATCAGTCATACCAGCGTGGCTTTCCTGGCGTGATTCGTTACAATGTAAACCGTTGGGTAAACATAGTCTGCTCCATGTTTGACGACTATGTCAAGAAGTATGGCAAGCCCGATGTGTTGCATGCCCATTGTGCCAAGTGGGCTGGCTATGCAGCTATGCAGATGAGTCAGGCGCATGGCATTCCTTATGTTATGACGGAACATCTGCCACTCATGCTCTTGGAAGAGGAGTTTGGCCCTGCACCCAGTAAGGCTTGGCAGATTCCGTTGCTAAAAGAGGCTTACCATAAGGCTTCGATGGTACTGCCCGTTTCACAGGAACTGGTGGACAGTACTGCCTGTTATTACGGCGATGACTACCGTTGGCAATATCTTTCCAATACCATCGATACGGATTACTTTACTTATCAGCCACGTCCTTCTCGTGAGGGGCGTCCTTTCCGATTCTGTTGTCTGGCAGACAATAGCTATCGCAAGGGCTACGATGTGCTGATAAAGGCTTTCCAGATGTTGCGTGAACAGCATTCGGAGGCAGAACTGCATATAGCTGGCAGAGATACCGATACGGAGGCTTTTCGTGCCCAGCTATCGTCGGGCATGAAGGTGCATGGTCTGTTGGACAAGGCTGGTGTGCGTCAATTGTTGTACGAGTGTGATGCACTGGTATTGGCCAGTCGTAGCGAGGTACAGCCTTTGGTATTGTTGGAGGCCATGTCGACAGGTATTCCCGTGATAGCAACAGATTGTATTCCACAATGTTTGCGCATAGAAGGCGGGTGTAGCATTGTGCCTGTTGACGATGCTGAGGCCTTGTCGCGAGCTATGGCACAAGTAATGACTGGACCTGAGATAGATGGCGAGAAGTTGTCAGAACAAGTCAGGGCATTGGCTTCCCCTCAGGTTGTTGGCATGCGTTTGCAGACTATTTTCGGCGAAGCAATTGTTTCGCATTGACAAATACCTTGCGCGCCTGCAACCCTAAGCGCCAAAGCCCAGGGTGGCGCATAACGAAAAACAGCCATTGGAGTGATGACGAAGGTTTACGAATCCATTTGCTGGTGTGTTCTTTTGCCTCTTGAAATAACTGTTGGTCGTAAGCCCTGAAAGCATACATTCCCAATTCGAAGGCACGTGCATTAAAGTATCGTTCCGTATTCTCACTTGCAATACCGTACTTGGTGGCGATATAATGGCTGAGGTCGCCAACGCGTCTTGCAAAAGTGAATTGCTTGTGGTAGTTTGGCGAGAACGATACCGTTTCCTGACCTTGGCTGTAGTTTAACGTGACATCGGGCAAATAGGCGATATTGCCTTGTTGAGCCATTATGAAGGCCACTTGTATGTCTTCACAACCGAACTCCTTGTTGCGAAACATAAAGGCGTCGTCGTTGAGTGCCTGTCGGATGACGGAAGCCCTGTAGAGTGACGTGCAGAGGTGGATGACAGGTATTCTTGTTTGGGTAATGATGGCTTCCAGCATCTGCTTACCAGAAGTGATAGGAGCCGTAAACGGTTTGGGGGCTGAAGGTGTGCTGGTGCCCGTCGTCTCATGATATATGTTCCAATCTGTGTGTACGAGTGTGACGTCAGGATGCTGTTCCAGAATTGTAACCTCTTTTTCCAGTTTCAATGGGTCTGTCCAGAAGTCGTCGCCTGCACAGTCGGCAATATACTGTCCGTTGCTGGCCAGGATACAATCGAAATAGTTGTCGATGATGCCTTTGTTTGGCTTGTTGGCTATAAGGCGAATCTTGTCAGGATATTTGTTGGCATAAGCCTCGCAGACGGATAATGTCTGGTCAGTGGAACAGTCTTCGCCAATGATGATTTCGTATGGAACGTGACATTGTTGCATGAGGATAGAGTCCAAGGTGCGGGCAATGGTATCCTCTTGGTTATAAGTACAAACAACAACAGATATCAGGTTCTCCATTATCTTTCGCGTTTCAAGAAGGGTAGTGTGTTCAGCAGGATGGCGCGTCCAAGTCGGGTGTTCGTCATCTTACGGAACCATTTATATTTTTGTGAGTAGTCGCGATCGGGCAGGGGGAACAGTCCTTTGCTGCTCAGTTCGTCGATGCACGCATTAAGTGCTTTCTGGGAACGTTGTTGCACGATGACCTGATAGATATAGTCCATGGTCAGCTGGGCCACGCGTCGTTGCAGGGCTACACGGTCTATCTGGGGTACACGGTCACACAGATAATGCAGCCTGTCCAGTACACCACGGATATCATCGAATCGCTTGGCCTTGCTTTCCTCGTCGTCGTGTGTGGTAATGCTGCCTTTGTGCTTATAGTAATAGTAGGCCTTGGCATCGGTAGCACACACATGCTCAGCCCTGATGAGTAACTGTGGCGTAAACTCTTCGTCCTCGTGCCAGATGCCTGGTGTGAAGCGTAGTTCGCTAAGTGTGGTCTGCTTGAACAGATAGCCGCATGCTGTAGCGTGGATGTTGTGTCTCAGCATGTATGTCGAACCAGTCATCACTTCCGAGTCGTTATAATCCTTTTCTGTTGCGTCGCTACTGGTAAAGTCGAACATGACCATATCGATGTCGCTATTCAGGCAAATCAGGTCAAGACAATGTTCGTAAGGTGTCTGAATCAGATGGTCGTCAGCATCCACAAACTGCAAGAAACTGCCCTGTGCCATTTCGATACCCTTGTTACGGGCCACGCTCAATCCGCTGTTCTTCTGACGCACATAGATAATCTCGTCGCCATACTGCATCAGACCATTCATCGGACTTACCCTTGAGCCATCGTCCACAACAATGATTTCGCGCTCAAATGGGCGCAACGACAATGCCAGAATACTGTCGATACACTCGCATAGCAACTGTATTGGCTGGTTGTAATATGTCAGTATGAAACTGACCAGGGGCTTTTCATTCTTCATATCGTTTGCAAAATTACGAAATATTTGTGAATTATGCATTATGAATTGTGAATTATTTCGTACCTTTGACTTCGTCGAAAGTACTTTGACTCAAAAAAGCTCAAATTAATTTGGCTTTTTATTCGCTTATTCGTACCTTTGCACTTCGTATGAAGAAAAACGGCGAAGACAGTTATCAGCATGTCTTGAAATATACAGGCTTATTTGGTGGTGTACAGGGTCTGATCATCTTGATTGGTCTTGTACGCAACAAGGCTATGGCTGTGCTGTTAGGGGCTGGCGGTATGGGTTTCAACGCCCTGATGATGTCTGTGCAGACGTTTGCTGCGCAATTTACTAATCTTGGATTGTCGTTTGGAGCTGTGCCCAAGCTGTCTGAGGTGTACGAGCAGGAAAACCACTCGCAGCTGGATTACTATGTGCAGGTCATCCGTTTGTGGAGTCTGATAGCAGCGGTGCTGGGCTTGCTGTTCTGCGTGGTGGCAAGCGGACTTGCTGATAACATGACGTTTACGTGGGGTGACCATACCCTTCACTATGCTATGTTGGGCGTATCGGTGGCTATGCTGGCTATAGCTGGTGGCGAGACGGCCATTCTGAAAGCTACACGACAAATGGGCTCATTGGCCAGGGTGCAGATATATGGTGCTATTGGTGCTGTGGTGCTATCGGTTCCTCTTTACTATTATTGGGAGCAATCGGGTGTCATACCAGCCATTGTGCTGATAGCAGCATTAAACACCTTGTTGACGGTAATACACTCCTATCGTTGCTATCCGTTTAAGATGCGGTTTTGCAAGCAGCATTTGCGCGACGGCTATAGCATGATACGATTAGGCTTGTCGTTTGTGCTGGCTGCTGCTATCGGTAGTGGTGCAGAGATGGCCATCCGTGCTTTCATCAATGTGGAAGGTGGCATGGACGATGTGGGCTTCTATAATGCAGCCTTCATGATTACCATTACCTATGCCGGTATGGTGTTCTCAGCAATGGAGAGCGACTATTTCCCCCGTTTGTCGGCAGTCAACAAGGATATCGAGGCTACTAACGAGACGGTCAACAAGCAGACAGAGGTGTCGTTGCTCTTGTTGTCGCCCATGCTGGTGGCATTGATTATGCTGTTGCCAGTGCTCATACCAATGCTGTTCAGTCGCGACTTCCTGCCTGTGGTGGCTATGGCGCAAGTGGCCGTACTTGCCATGTATTTCAAAGTGCTGACTTTGCCTGTGGCCTATATCACGTTGGCACGTAGCCGTTCGTTGGCCTATCTGTTGTTGGAGTCGTCCTATTTTGTGGTATTGGTAGTGGCTATCGTGCTGGGCTATCGTTATTGGGGCATCTGGGGAACGGGTGTGGCTATCGTGGTTGCCCATGTGGTGGAATATCTGACGGTCAATACCTTTGCCTATTGGCAGTATAGCTACCGTTCTACATGGCGTGTGCGCAGTTATGCACTTGTGCAGATGACAATCGGTGCTTTGGCTTATGGCGTAACACAATGGACCGATGGTTGGACTTACTGGATAACAGAAGCCGCACTAACACTTGTCAGTACGGCTTATTCGGTGTATATCCTGCATCAGAAAACCCACCTTTGGGAGGCCTTGATGCGGAAGTTCAAGAAGTAAGTTTAGAATCTGAAGTCGAGTTCCACATCGACCATATTGTAGTCGTGCTTAGCTAACGAGCGGTCATTAATACGGGCATACTCTAAATGCATCTCCAGATTCTTCGTGAAGAAGTAGTTGAGACCAGCTTCGTATGAAGTCTTGGCTGTTCCCCATGTCTTCTGGGAGCGATAGCACTGGTAACGGGCTTTGGCATGGAGCTTACCCTTGATAACAGGCACGATACCAAAAGCATACCAACCATCGGCCTTGTCGCCCTTGCTGTAGTCAATCTCACGCACATTATTGGCTGCTTTGGCAGCACCCCATCCCTGTGAATGCAGATACTCGGCACGGAACATGTATTCATCCTGGCTGTACTCGGCAGAGAATGCATAGCGGTTCTTTTCTACGCTACGAACCTCTCCAGTCAGAGGATCGAGCATGCCACCACGGCTACCCGTCCATCCAAAGGCACCAATGCGCAGGCCCTTGATAGGCATAACCCATACACCACCGATAATATCCTTGCGGTTGTCCTTGTCTTTCTCGTTGATACCCTCGCCATTGTAGATGCCAACCTGATAGTGGAACAGACGGCGTCCATCAGCATTGGGGAACAGGTCACCAGACAACTGGACACCGATGTCACGACCACCAGAGCTCTTCTCGCCTGTACGGTCACCAAAGCCTGACAGGTTGTTGATGACGTCAGCATAACCACGCCAACCCTGCGTAATGGGGTGGGTGGGGTTCTCATACGTGAAGGCACGCTTGAACTGACCTGCACGAATCTTGAACTCTGGATATTTGCGCCATTCTGCATAGAGGTCTACCAACTGAACGGTAGGCTCGCCAGGACCTTTGACGTTGGTACCCTGAATCTGGGCACGCCAGTCAAAGTCGCCAATCTTGCCATCCAGAATGAAACGCGCCAGACGAAGGTTAAAAGTGTTTGACTCGGCACCTTCTTGGTCCTGTCCTTGATATTGCAGCATGCCGTAGCCACTGAACTTGATGTTATTCACCCAGGCAGGCACCTCGATGGTTGCCTTTTCAGCATTAGTCTCCTGTGATTCCAGTTCTTCTGCGCTGACACTGATGGCTGTAGTAGCGAGTAGCGCCATGAGTAATGTAAGTCTTCTCATACTTGTTTTATTAAAGATTAGTACTATGGGGCAAAGATACGAAAAATATCTTTAACTTCCAAACTTTTTTCGAATTATCAACGCCTATGCTCCAATAATACCACATTTTCTACATGTGGCGTATGTGGGAACATGTCGACGGGCTGTACGGCTACAACACGATAGTCAACATCCATCAACTGCAAATCACGAGCCTGTGTGGCAGGGTTGCACGATACATAGACAATACGTTTAGGAGCCGCATTCAGAATGGTTTTTACCACATCGGGGTGCATGCCGGCACGTGGCGGGTCAGTGATGATGACATCAGGACGTCCGTGCTGAGCGATGAAGTCGTCTGTCAGAATATCCTTCATGTCGCCAGCATAGAACAGCGTGTTGGTAATGCCGTTGATTTCAGAATTGATTTTGGCATCCTCGATAGCCTCTGGCACGTATTCGATGCCGATAACCTTTTGGGCGTTCTTTGCTACGAAGTTGGCAATAGTGCCAGTACCTGTATAGAGGTCGTAGACAAGGGGCTTGATGTCTGATGTCTGATGTTGGATGTCTGAGAATGCAAACTCGCGAGCCACGCTATAGAGATGATAAGCCTGTTCTGTATTTGTCTGATAGAACGACTTAGGACCCACCTTGAACTTCAAATCCTCCATCAGTTCGTAGATGTGGTCTTCGCCCTTGAACACCAGAATCTCCTGGTCGCCAATGGTGTCGTTGCACTTCTGATTATCCAAATAGAGTAGGGAAGTAATCTGTGGGAACTTGTCGGCTATATGCTGCATCAGCGCAAAAGCCTTCTGACCATTCTCGTCATCCCAGCTCCCCCTCTCATTGGAGGGGGTTGGGGGGAGGCTAAATTGAATAATCACCATCCACTCGCCGCTGGCACTGTTGCGGATGATGACGTCACGCAGCAGACCCACTTGCTGTCGTAAATCGAAGAAACTCAGACCGTGCTCAATGGCGTAGTCGCGCACCTCGTTGCGAATCTGATTGTGCAGGTCGTCCATCAACCAACACTTTTCTATTGGCAGTATCTTGTCGAACGCTCCCGTGATGTGGAAGCCAATAGCAGGACGGTTTTTCAGACTCAGACTATTGTCCTCTATCTCCTGATATCTTCCTCTATCTTCTTCTATCTCCTCTTTTGTCAAATACCGCTTGTTGGCACAACCGAAGTCCAGTTTGTTACGATACTCCTGCGTCTTAACGCTGCCGAGTATGGGGCGAAATTCGGGCAGCTCAATCTTTCCGATTCGTGTCAGCTGGTCGAACACCTGTTGCTGCTTGAACTTCAGCTGTTCCTCGTAGGGCAGATTCTGCCACTTACAACCGCCGCAGACGCCAAAGTGCTTGCAAAAGGGAATCGCGCGTACCTTACTATATTGTATAAAGCGCACCACTTCGCCCTCGGCAAATGAGTGCTTCTTCCGACGTATCTGCACGTCACATATATCGCCAGGCACGCAGAAGGGTACGAAGACAACTAAATCTTGCCAATGGAATAACGACTTACCCTCGGCTGCCACAGCCTCTATCTCAACACTCTCTAGGAGTGGTAATGGTTTTTTGCTTCTTGCCATAGTTCTCTTATTTGGATTGCAAAGGTAGTAAAAATCTGTGTTATTCTGCTTATTCAATGCCAAAAAATATAAAAAACGAGGGTTGGCAGATAGATTTTGCTCAATTTTCTTGCGCATGTGCAGAAAATATTGTAACTTTGCAAAATTGAGAATTTATATAGTTTAAAGTATAATAATAAACGTAATTTTCGTATGAGTCAAAAACGAGTTTACCTCTTCGGTAATGGTAAGGCCGAAGGTAATGCAAAAATGCGTGAGGAACTTGGTGGTAAGGGTGCTAACCTTGCCGAGATGAACCACATTGGTGTGCCCGTTCCTCCTGGTTTTACAATCACCACCGATTGCTGTAACGAGTACTATCAGGTTGGTCAGCAGAAGATTATGGAGCTGCTGAACGATGATGTAATGGCTGCCGTTAAGCACATTGAGGATCTGATGAACTGCAAGTTCGGCGATGCCCAGAATCCTCTGTTGGTATCTGTTCGTTCTGGTGCCCGTGCTTCTATGCCTGGTATGATGGATACCATCCTGAACCTTGGTCTGAACGATGAGGTTGCTGAGGGTATGGCAAAGAAGACTAACAACCCTCACTTCGTTTACGACTCTTATCGCCGTTTCGTACAGATGTACGGTGATGTCGTGCTCGAGATGAAGCCCGTCAACAAGACTGACATCGATCCATTCGAGGAGATCATCGAGAAGGTGAAGAAGGAGAGCGGTGTTGTTCTGGATAAGGACCTCTCTGTTGAGGACTTGAAGAAGCTGGTTCAGCTGTTCAAGGCTGCCATCAAGGACCGCACAGGCAAGGACTTCCCCAACGATCCTATCGAGCAGTTGTGGGGCGCTATCTGCGCTGTGTTCCGTTCTTGGATGAACGAGCGTGCTATCCTCTATCGTAAGATGGAAGGAATCCCCGACGAGTGGGGTACAGCCGTTAGCGTGATGGCTATGGTATTCGGTAACATGGGTGATACCTCTGCTACTGGTGTATGCTTCAGCCGTGATGCTGCCAATGGTGAGAACCTGTTCAACGGTGAGTATCTGGTGAACGCTCAGGGTGAGGACGTTGTGGCTGGTATCCGTACCCCACAGCAGATTACGAAGATCGGTTCTCAGCGCTGGGCTGAGCGCGCTGGTATCTCTGAGGAGGAGCGCGTAGCCAAGTATCCTTCAATGGAGGAAGCTATGCCTGAGATCTATGCTGAGCTGAATGGTATTCAGGACAAGCTGGAGCACCACTATCACGACATGCAGGATATGGAGTTCACCGTTCAGGAGGGCAAGCTCTGGTTCCTCCAGACACGTAACGGTAAGCGTACTGGTGCCGCTATGGTTAAGATCGCTATCGACCTGCTCCACGAGGGTATGATTGACGAGAAGACCGCTATCATGCGTTGCGAGCCTCAGAAGCTCGACGAGCTGCTGCACCCCGTATTCGATAAGAAGGCCCTCTCTGCCGCTAAGGTTATTGCTCAGGGTCTGCCCGCATCTCCTGGTGCTGCTTGTGGTCAGATTGTATTCCACGCTGACGACGCTAAGGAGTGGCACGAGAATGGTCACAAGGTAGTGCTCGTACGTATCGAGACCTCTCCTGAGGACTTGGCTGGTATGGCTGCTGCCGAGGGTATCCTGACCGCTCGTGGTGGTATGACCTCTCACGCTGCCGTTGTGGCTCGTGGTATGGGTAAGTGCTGCGTATCTGGCGTAGGTGCTCTGAACGTGAGCTATAAGGACAAGACTGTCGAGATTGACGGCGTTACATATAAGGAGGGTGACTACATCTCTCTGAACGGTACTACTGGTCAGGTTTACGCTGGCGAGGTTCCCACCAAGGCTGCTGAACTGTCTGGCGACTTCAAGGAGCTGATGGACCTCTGCGACAAGTACACCAAGCTGCAGGTTCGTACCAATGCTGATACACCACACGACGCACAGGTTGCTCGCGCATTCGGTGCCAAGGGTATCGGTCTGACACGTACTGAGCACATGTTCTTCGAGGATCAGAAGATTGTTGCCATGCGTGAGATGATTCTCGCCGACAGCGTTGCCGGTCGTGAGAAGGCTCTTGCTAAGCTGCTGCCTTATCAGAAGGCTGACTTCAAGGGTATCCTCGAGGCTATGGACGGTCTGCCCGTGAACATCCGTCTGCTCGATCCTCCCTTGCACGAGTTCGTTCCCCACGATCTGGCTGGTCAGGAGACCATGGCCAAGGAGATGGGCGTAAGTCTGGATGAGATCAAGCGTCGTGTTGACTCACTGGCTGAGAACAACCCAATGTTGGGTCACCGTGGTTGCCGTCTGGGTATCACCTTCCCTGAGATTACCGCTATGCAGACCAAGGCTATCCTCTCTGCAGCTTGCGAACTGAAGAAGGAAGGCAAGAATCCTATGCCAGAGATCATGGTTCCTCTGATTGGTACTATCAACGAGCTCAAGCAGCAGAAGGAGATTATCCAGTATGCCGCTAAGGAAACATTCCAGGAGTATGGTATCGAGGTTGAGTTTGAAATCGGTACAATGATTGAGATTCCACGTGCTGCCCTGACAGCTGATCTGATTGCTTCGGAGGCTCAGTACTTCTCATTCGGTACTAACGACCTCACTCAGATGACTTTCGGTTACAGCCGCGACGATATTGCTTCGTTCCTGCCTGTTTACCTCGACAAGAAGATTCTGAAGGTTGACCCATTCCAGGTACTCGACCAGACTGGTGTAGGCCGTCTCATCAAGTTCGCTGTGAAGGAAGGCCGCGAGGTTCGTCCTGAGCTCCGCTGCGGTATCTGTGGTGAGCATGGTGGTGAGCCCAGCTCTGTTAAGTTCTGCGCTAAGGTTGGCATGAACTACGCTTCTTGCTCTCCATTCCGTGTGCCCATCGCACGTCTGGCTGCCGCGCAGGCCGCTGTTGAAGAGTAATCAAGTAACTCTGATATAATGTTTGAGCGCAATGTCCTTTTGGGCGTTGCGCTCATTCCTTTTTATAATATGTCACTTTAGTATGGTAGCAAATTCTCGAAAATTAAAATTATTAAGCAATAAGCAAGCAGGTCACGAGTAGTAAGCAGACGGCCCACGAGTAGTAAGCGGAAGAGGCTTAAGCGATAAGCAAGCGACCTTTAAGCGATAAGCGCGTGAGACGCAAGCGATAAGCGGCTCTTCTTGCGCAATAAGTACGCTTTAATTTCCAATACTCCCGTCTTATTTTTCAATACTTCCGTCTTATTTTTGAATAATCATTCAACTTTTTCTAGTGTGAAGTACAATAGGCTCGAAACAATAGCGGTCACGGTCACAGCTGTGACCGTGACCGTCTGTCTGCGATATTAAGGTTTGCAGGGTGATACACTGGGGACTGCAGGGGAAGACATTGGTGGAAACGCGGATGAAATCAGGACGGTGGTGAATGCCGTTAACAATCTCAGCTGCCAGTTTCCCATCACTGCCGACTACGACGGTCCGGGTGCCAGAGGCTCCAAGTTCGCATTCTTCCTATAAGCTGAAAACGAACTGCTGATTGCGGTATTCCCAACAAACAACGCGGAATCGGATAAGCCGGGCTAAAAGCGATATGACCTTGGGACGTGGAATATGCGAGCGCTTAACAATTAGGTTGAGGGATAGTCTTTGGTCTTGCAGAACATCGAGAATCTTTCTGACGGCATCGGTATAGGTCAGCATACTGCCCTGCGGATTCTGTGACTCGCGCCAGATGGCCAAATGTATGGGCGAAGCGACAATATTCTCGTCAGCAATACGGATATAGGCTCTTGGCTTTTCGTTGTCACTGACAACGCAGATGGGACGGTGCTCGGAGGGAGGCACGGTAGCAATGACAATAGTACGCCCGTCAACATGGTACGTATCAAACTTGATGCTGGCTTCAGGACGGCAATAGCGGTAGGCTGCCTGATGCATCATGTAGATTTCTTCCTCATCACGGACACCTGACATGTTGCCATCGTCACGAACACCAATCAGCAACCGACCGCCATCCGTATTGGCAAATGCCGATACAGACTTGGCCAGCTTTAGAGCATCTGATACGCGATACTTAAAGTCCTGTTGCTGGTGCTCCCCCTCACGGATAAGGGACTGAAGATATTGTCTGTCGTCCATCTTTGTTAAGCATTTCTATGGCTTCTATCGCTTGATGCCCAGATAGTCAAAGAACTTGTCGGGCCAGTAGTTCATAATCAGCTCGTCAGGAAAGTCGGTCTCTGATAGTAGAGGGTAGAGGCGCTCGTAGTCGGCAATCTGGAATGTAATGTGGGCGTCGCTGCCCAGAATCGTGGGTACATCATACTTCTTGCAGAGACGTAGCAGTTCCAGGTTGTTCTCACGTGCCACCGACTTCTTACGCTGCGGTGCCAGTGAGTGGTTGTTAATCTCCAACAGTGTGTGCACTTCCTTGGCTGCCAGTACCAGTTTCTCGAAGTCCAAATCAGCAGAGCCATCGCCAGGATGACTGATGATGTGCATCTTGGGATGTTTGATGACATTGATCATTCCTTGGGTGTTCTCTTCCTTCGTGCCTCCCTGATACCATGCGCCATGAATGCCTGCAATTTTCAAGTCGAGGTAGTCGATATAGTCTTCAGACAGGTCAAGGGTACCGTGACAGTCGAGGATGTTCATCTCGCATCCCATCAGCAGACGGATGCCATACATCTGACGAGGTACCACGAACATGTTCTTGAAATACAACTGTGGACAGGTACCTGGAACCTTTGGTCCGTGTTCCGTAATACCTAATACCTCCAAGCCTTTGTCCGCAGCAGCCTTGGCCATCTCCTGCAAGCTACTGTAGGCATGGCCCGAAGCCACCGTATGCGTATGTGCGTCGATTAATACTTTTCTCATCGTTCTGTGATTTGGGTGCAAAGGTACGAAATAAAGCTCACATTCTGCCTGTTATTGGCATTTTGTTTAATGCGCCTTTGTTTATACTATGCTGACAGCTTATTAAACCCCTTTAAACAATGGATGTCAGTAGAGAGTAAAGATAGCTGCCAAAGGATATGAGCAGCCAAATCATGAGGGCAATAAGTAGTAGTAGGACGAAGAGTACGATGGCAGATTGCCAGGCTCTCTGGTTCACCTGTTTGATAATGGCTTCGTCCCCATTCACGAATCCCTGAATCATCTTCATGTTCTGGGTGTTGGCACGGTGGAAGATATCGATGATGTCGCCTACGAAGAACGGTATCATGCCTAAGAGCACATCCCGCAGGGTATTATTCAATACGGCCAATGTCAGCGGGACGCTCTTGATGACACGAGCGGAGAAATAGACGAACGGGATAACACAGAGCAGGGCAATGGCATCGCCCCATCCAGGAATGACTCCGATAAGTGCATCTAGATAGTAACGATCCATGTAGCGGGTCAAACCTTCCATCGTCTGATAGGCTTTGTTATCCATCAGACGATGGCGCCGTAACTCTCTCTTCTCGTCTTTATTCATATATTATACGAGTTCCTTACCAAATGGTGATAGGGCCAGCTTTGCCAGTCGGAAGTGCATCTTTCCGAATGGAATGCCAATGATGGTGATGCAGAAAATGAGGCCATAGAAAACATGGGTAAGCCAGATCCAAATGCCGCCCACGAAGAACCACAGCACATTCATGAATATGCTCAGACAGCCGGGCTGGGACGGCTTCCACTTCACCTTAGTGCCGAACGGCCAGATGGCCAGCATACCCAGTTTCATGCTCTGCAAACCGAAGGGAATGCCGATAATAGTAATCATCAGTACCAGTCCTGCGATGAAATACTCCAGGGCAATGTGCAGCCCGCCAAAGATAATCCAGATGATATTCCCTAATGTCTTCATTCTAATATCTTTCTAAAAGTTTCTGACTTTTAGACGTGATTCAGATGCAAAAAGTTGCAAGGCTATTTCATATCCGTTTCCAGCACGAAACAGCTATGGAATACGTAGGTCAGCGTCATTGTTGTAGCATATCACAGATTTTATCTTCCCTGATGACTTTTGGAGCAGCCTTTCCTGCCAGCACCAACACCTTCTTACCATTTCGATAGATATGAAGTTGACGTGAGCGGACTACTGCCGTCAGCTCTGAATCATCCTGCATGGCCAGCCATAGAGAATGATAAATGCCATTCTCTTCAAACAGCTTCTTTTGCAGATGCGAGCACATGTTGGTTGTATCAATCGTCATCATACAATTATTTTGATGCTAAAGTCCAACCATGGTCGCCGTGGTATATCATCTGATGGGTCATGCCGCCGTCGATACAGATGTTCTCGCCTGTGATGAAGCCCGCCTTGTCGGAACAGAGATAGAGCACCATGTTCGCAATATCCAAGGGATTGCCCACACGCCCGACGGGCTGCTGCACGGCATCGGGACCCTCGTAAACGGTATAGGCGGTGTCAATCCAACCAGGCGAAATGCTGTTCACGCGTATCTTGCCCGCCAGGCTTACGGCAAGCGCATGGGTCAGTGCCGCAATGCCGCCCTTTGCAGCCGTGTAGCTCTCTGTCTGTGGCTGGCTCATGCGGTCGCGTGAGGACGAGATGTTCACGATGGCAGCACCTTCGGCGAAATACGGGGCGAAGAGTTTGGCGAGGTAGAACGGAGCCGTCACACCTACGCTCATGGCATACTGGAACTCCTCGTAGCTGCACTCATCGATGCCCTTCATCAGCGGCAGGGCATTGTTGACGAGGAAATCCACATGGCCGTACTGGTCTATCACTTCTTTAGCGAACTGCTCCAGCACTTGTTTGTCGGCAAGGTCGCCAACAAAGTGGTCGCCCTGCTGTAGGTCTATCACACATGCCGTAGCGCCAGCTTTCTGAAACTCTTCCGCAATACACCGTCCGATGCCCTGCGCACCACCGGTTATTACGGCTATTTTTCCTTTGAAATCCATATTATTTTCCGAAATAGCTATAGCGGTTGTTGTCGGGGTTAACGACGATGCTCTCCACCACAATCTCGGGGTCAATCATGATGAGCTTCAGCCTGTGCTTACCCGCAGAGATATTGCCGAAGTTGACCTCGAGCCAGCGGATATTATCAAAGACCTCGTCGCGACGGAGCATCTTGCGCCCATCCTTCCAGCCGCTGAGCAAAAGGTTGTTGTGTGGCGGCAGGGGCTTCAGCTTCTTCGACTGCGCGAGGTTCTGAGGCGTGTACTCGCGGAACTCGTCGTGGAAGCCCTGACGGGCATCGACGGTCGCCATGGGCCAGTCGTCTATCTGTACGCCAAGACGCAGGCCACGGGCAGGATAGACATCCTGTGTGGGCAGGATGCCGATGGCCACAGTGCCTTTGCCGTCGGTAGGGCAGAGGTCAATGTCGTACTCCAGCACAGGACCGTCGCCCTTGGGATAACTCTTCATCACATTGTCGGCACCCATACAGCCGTCCCCGCGACCAAGGCCCCACAGTATCGTCCAGCCATCACTGTGCAGACAGGGGTTCACCTCACGGGCATTATTGACGAAATCGATAGCAGGGATGGCGTATTCTTTTGACGGGGTGGCGTTCGCCGCCAATAGTCTATGGTCGACTTTGTAGCCAAGGCTCATGGGATGGCGGTTCTTGTCGGGGATACTCCACTGCGTGTAGCCGATATGGTTGTCGAGCATCATGCCGTCCCACTTGCCGCCAGCCAATTCCTTGTTATAATAATCGGTGAGTCGCTGATCCTTCGCCATAAGATCGCAGACGGTGAGGCTGTCGCCCATCGTGGCGGCGTTATACATCATCGCCACGCCGGCACTTGCCACAGCGGGGTAGTAGACCAACTGATAGAAAGCATCCTGCGACGCAGCGGGAATACGCTCCTTCAAAGCCTCACAACGTAGTACAAGCGACTGCCACAGATTGTTCAGATGCAGCATCTCCTCGTAGTTGAAGAGGCCTGGAACCTGTACTTCGGGCTTGCGCCAGAGGTTATACTTCGAATAGCGGGCAATGATGTCGGCAGCCTCTTTGGCATCTTCCTTGGAGATACCGCCGAGCACCGATTGTGTCCATTGTCGCAACCATCCTTGCTCGTCTCCGGGTTCAATCTCTGGTTCCCATGCATAGTCCATGATGAACGAGATGGGCATCTCCTTGGGTTTCAGGTCGCCCACGTTGATAATCCAGATGCGGTCGATGCCACTCTTGTAGGCGAGGTTCAATTGCTCGCGTAGTTTTGGAACGGTGGTAGTGTTCACCCAACGGTCATTCCACGGGCCACCATTCATGTCGATATGGTAGTAGAGGCCTAGTCCGCCCTTGCGCTTGCGCTCGGCTTCGGTGCCCATACGGCGGATGTAGCCCCAGTTGTTGTCGCAGAACAGCAACGTCACGTCATCAGGCACGGTGAAGCCGGCATCATAATAACGCTGTACCTCGGTGAAGATAGCCCAGAGCTGTGGTACGGCATCCTCGCGTCCGTAGATGTCCTTGATAATCTTGCGCTGCCCCTTTATGACGTTTTGTAGCGTCTTCATATTCTCCTGGTCGTCGCCCTTGCCCATCGCTACGTCGCCATCGCCACGCATGCCGATAGTCACGAGGTTATCGTACGCCTTATTGCGCTCCATACCCTCACGGAAAAACTGATCTACACGCTCCTTGTTCGTAGCGTAGTCCCAAGGACCTACCTCGTCCTTACGCTTCAGGTATTCGCGGTGAGAACGCATCATGGGTTCGTGGTGCGAGGTGCCCATGACGATACCCATCTCGTCGGCCAGACGGGGCGACTCAGGGTCATCCTCGTTGAAGGCTGTAGCCCACATGGCGGGCCAGAAGTAGTTGGCTTTCAGGCGCAGCAGCAACTCAAAGATCTTCTCGTAAGCCTTGGAGTTCACGCCACCGAAGTGCTTCTGACACCACGTGCCGAACGAGGGCCACTCGTCGTTGATGAAAATTCCGCGATACTTCACTGCAGGCCAGTCGTATTCGTAGCCGTCGTCGTAATACAACTCATTCTGATGTACCACAGGGGCATCGGCCATCCAGTACCAAGGCGACACGCCTATGCGACGCGATATCTCGTAGATGCCAAAGATGGTACCACGCTTATCGTTGCCAGCGATGACGAGATTTCCGTCAACTACATCGATGACATAGCCCTCCCAATGTCCCTTAATCTTCTTCACATCAAGCTTCTTCTGCTTGATGAGCCTATCGATAAGACGGCTCTTGTCGATGGTACCAACCACGATGGAAGAGGTATGTGGTAAGATGGAAGATGTATGTGCTATGACCTCACTCGGCGTACCACATACCTTCCTGACGTCATCGCCAAGATTGTTGGCAGCGCGGATGACGCCCTTCCAGTCTTGTTCATCCACAACGATGGTTGCCGTCTTGCCGTCCTTGGCAATACAGAACGTTTTACTTTGTGCCATTGCACTCATCACCATGATGAGCAATAGCAAACTCACAGTTAGAATCTTTCTCATTTCCATATATTCTGTTTTTGCGTTTCAAATACTTTAATCAATACCACTTGTAACCATCTATATCCTTAATTGTTATTACTATGGATTTATTTTATGCTCATCATTCTCCCAACCTGATGAAGTTACGGTCTTCTTCCTGTGCCTTTTTCCCACCGAAGGGCTTGTAGGAGTGGAAATTCCAGGTAAGACCGAGCCAGAGGACGCGGCTGCGGTTGCGGCTGGTATTGGTGAGGGTATAGACGGGATTGTCGGACGAGATGTCCCAGCGACGCGTGTTGAACACGTCGGTGACGAGGGCTGAGAGGGTCAGCGATGTCTTAGGCAGTTGCTGGCGGATGCCGACGTTGCAGTAGTGGATGGTCTTGGTGGTGAACTGCGGGAAGTACTGCGGCGTTGTGACGAAGTACTGCGCCTGAACGGTCATCCCTCTCAGCGGCATAATGTTCAGGGTGGCGCTGGTGTTGGTGGTCCAGCCCTGGTTACGGATGGCTGTGCCGTGCCAGTCGGCTCGCGAATGAGTATAGTAGATGTTTGAGCCGAGGTCGATGCCGAGCCACCGCAGAGCGCTCCATCGGATGTTGTGCTCGATGCCTGTCTTCAGATCCATGTCGCCGTTAATGTAGGTCATCACGAGGATGTCATGGTCAAGATATGCTATCTGGTTGATGTAGTCCTGTGTATAGTTGAGATAGGCGTTGCCGCTCACCTTCAGCGTCTGGCCGGTATAGGTGTAGCCGAGGTCGAGCTTGTTGGCTTTTTCGGGCTTCAGATGCACGTTGCCAGTCTCGTAGGTCTGGTTGTCGATGAGGTTGATGTATGGATTGAGCTGCGGATAGGTGGGGCGCGAGATTCTGCGCGACAAACCGAGCGACATCTGCCAGGATTCGCAGACGCGATAGTTCAGCACGAGGTTAGGAGCCACGAAATAGCAGTCGCTGGCCTCGTCCAGCTGGTCCTTGTCGCTTTGCAGCGTCACGCGGCTATACTCCAGTCGCAATCCGGCTTTCATCGTCAACTGTCCGTTGAGCTTCGACGAGTACATAGCGTAGGCGGCAGGGATATACTCACGGTGGCGCAGGTCGTTGCTCAGAGGTACTGACATTTGCCACGCGTCCGTTGCCGCGTCGTACTCGTACATCTTGTGGTCGATGTCGTTCTGGCGGTAGGTCATCTTCACGCCCGTCTCCAGTTTTCCGCGACCTAATGGAGTCATGTAATCGAACTGAAGGGCTGCGATGCGTGGATGGCCACCCGATTCGGAACGCTGTACCATCTCAAAAGCATTTGTTGTTGCCGACTGTTCGTAATAATACGATGGTCGGTGCCCGTTGATGGCCGACAGCGATACCATGATGCTAACCTCCCGACGGCCAGGCTCGAAGAGATGTTTGTAGCCCAGCGAGCCCTCTATCATTTCGCGATTGAAGGTAATGTCGGTCTGGCGAACTTTCTCGCTGGCAACGCCTGCAATTCCGTAATGGTTGTGCATGGTCTGCAGGTTGTTCATCCTTGGAAAGCCCGCCTTCACGTCCAGCGTCAGTACGTCGTGTTTTGTTGCCTTGTAGCTCACGTTCAGGCCGATGTTATGACCAGTGGTTTTCTTTGCGGCATCGATGAGTTGGTCAAGTGTGCTACCCGTCTGCACAATGCGTCGGTGCAGTTCGCTTTCTACATGGTCACGCTCCCATTTCCCATTGTAGTTCATGCGGATGCCCCAGCGTCCGAAATTGTAGCTCATGGCCACGTTGCCGTTCATGAAATTGTTGATGCCGTAGTTGGCCGAAGCCATTGCCGTGAACGCTTCGGGCGTCTGCTTCTTCGATACGATGCTGATGATGCCGCCAGAGCCTTCTGCATCGTACTTCGCATCAGGGCTGGTCACAATGTCGATGCTCTGCACGTTGGCAGCGGGGATGCTTCCCAAACCGTCGAGCGTCGTCGGCACATTGTCTATAAGGATGAGTACATTGCTGTTGCCACGGATAGATACCTGGCCGTTGTCATCGATAGTGACTGCCGATGAACTGCGGAGCACTTCGAGCACCGACCCCGTAGCGCTGCTCATCGTCGCACTCGGGTTGATGCGTGTCCGTTCCGCCGTCACGCTCTTCGTCCCCGCCTTGCCCGTCACCACCACGTTCTTCAGGTTGATCACCGTGCTGTCCATCTGCCCGTGCGCCGCCACAGCCATCATTAGCAAGAGTATTATCCAGTATAATCGATTCATTAAAATCTAAATACATTTAAAGTTGTTGCAAAAATAGCAAGAAATTCCGAATTATAGTTATCTTTGCAGAATATTTTGAGAATAATTAAGATGAGTAGCCTTGTCATTGCCATATTTCTACTGAGTATCGGAGCCAGTTTCGTGCAGCGCACAACGGGCTTCGGCTTTGGCATCTTTATCATGACGATGCTGCCGTTCTTCCTGCCGACATACGGCGAGGCCACGACACTTTCTGGTCTGTTGGCCATTACTACCTCGGCTGTCATTGTTTGGAAACTGCGTGGTTTCATTACTTGGAAGCGGTTATGGCCAATACTGCTGACTTTTGTTGTTGTCTCGACGATTGCGATTTTTGCACTGACGCGTATCGAAGATCACATATTGAGGTGTATTTTGGGTGTGGCGTTGATAGTCATCAGTATCTATTTCGCTGTATTCAGCCAACGAATTAAACTTCCCACAACCAAACGCGTACAGGTGGGAGCAGGAACATTAAGCGGACTGATGGGAGGCTTCTTCGGTATGCAAGGCCCGCCAGCCGTGCTTTACTTCATCCAGTCGGAGCCAACCAAAGAACACTATATGGCAATGGCGCAGACCTATTTCCTGATTGGCAATGTGATGATGACCATCGTCAGAGCCTACAATGGCTTCCTGACAACCACCGTACTGACGGATTATAGTTTCGGAATAGGTGGCGTCATCATCGGCACCAGTTTGGGAGCCTATGTGTTCAAGCACATCCCCAACCGCATCTTCCGCTACATTGTCTATGCGTATATCGCAGTGAGCGGTGTTATCATATTGTTATCGTCATGCCACAGTTAAAAGCATGAAGTTGATTGCCCATGATTGTTTTGAGCGTGGCAAAGACCTTATCACCCGTATCGATTGTCTGATAGTACTGTCCACTTCATATTTTATTCCATTCGACCCTATTTCATCTCTTCACCCTCTTTGTCATACTGTTTACGCTTTCCCGTAGGAGGCTCTGTCAGGGTGATCTTCACTACGGCAGTACGTTCAAGGCTACGCTTGATAGCATCGTCGAAAGCATCCATGTGGCCGGGTAAAACTAACGGTTATATATGGTGCTTTATCCAATACCTCCAACGCGAAGGATGCATCCATTTCTCTGCTTGCTTTTCTCATTATTCAATATTTAATGTCATTCTAATATGTGGTATGCCGTCGAGCATGAACGTTTCGGATGACTGCCTGAATCCTACACTTTCATAGAAGCCTTTGGCATACTCCTGTGCCTCAATGTCTATTTGCTTTGCACCGAAGTGCTCTTTTGCTGCTTCAATGGCATGAAGCATCATCTGCTTGCCATAGCCTTTGCCTCGCTCTGTGGTGATAACCCTCCCAATGGAGACTTCCTGCATGTGAGTACCAGCTGGACATACACGAGCCAAAGCAACTACTTTGTTTGCAACGGTCAACCACAGGTGAATGGATTTCTGATCATCATTATCCATATCCTGATAGACGCAGTTCTGCTCGACCACAAACACCTCGCTACGAACCCTCAGAAGTTCGTAAAGTTCATCTACTGTCAGTTCCTGGAATGTTTTCTGATAAAATATAGGCTCGTTATTAAGCTTTTGATAAGCCATGCGCTCATCTCCGTTAGCAAGGTAGATGATGCCGCAATAGGTGAATCCGTGCTTCTTGATGTTGTGCTGCATGATATGGTTGTCCAGATGGGTGTCAATACGAATGTTTGAATCCTTTGAGAAACAAAAGTCCATGATGTAGCTGAATATACCGTGAGCATTAGGATAACTGGCAATACGATGAACTACATGATAGGATAGTGTGTCATCCAGCCACTCGCCATCGAATATCTTTGAGTAGGTAGGCTCTGGGGAGGGCAGGAAAGCAAAATAGCCCACGATGCGCCCAACATCTTTTATGACATAGCCGCCATGCTTCTCTATATCGCTGAATATAACTGCCTCCGACGGGTAGCCTTCTCCCCATTGGCACATGTTACCAGACTGCCGCATAATTCCTTTTGCAGCATCCATGACTTTCATAATATCAGCCATGTCCGTTTGTCTTGCTTCTCTGATCATTCTGCTCATGTCCAAAACTCCTTTTCGCTCGTATCTTCCATTTCTCCCTGACACTTCATCATATTTGTGATTACTATTTTAATTTAATTCGAAGTATAATAAAACCAATGACAGCGAAGACGGCAGCAACGACAACGATTTTCACGTCGGATAAGATGAAGATGGGCATTCTCGACATTTGTATCTCCCCGAGGCCGAAAAAACAGTAAACGGCAAGCAGAGTGGCCGTCAGGTTGTGACCGGCATGGAGAACGACTGCATGCCAGATGTTGCGTGTCCAGATAAACACTAGCCCATAAAACATCGCAGCAAGGAATGCACCTGGAAAATTGCATACATGGACGATGCCGAACAACAAAGCCATCAGAACGCAAACCAATACTTGCACCCAACGCCGCCGGAAAGGCGAGATGGCCAGTTGACGGTAACAGAGTTCTTCGAGCACGGGTGCCAGCAGCACGGCATGTACGCTGGCCAGCAGGTCTTCACGCAGTTCGTCGGGCGTGTATGTTATCGGTTCCATCTGCACAGTGTGCATAAGCGATGTAAGACCATAGACGGCATACCCCTCAACCACACCCCACAATGGTGCTAACAGTAGCAATCCCAAGACGATAGCTGGCTTCGGAAATTTCAGCGAGAATTGTTTTGCTTCTGGGAACACTTTCGGTTCAACCCGATGAACAAGTATATAGGTCAGCGCAATAGCTACCAGCGTGAGCCCCCACGATAATACTTGGCGGCCGAAGGTCTCATTCCCATCTGCCATCGGCAATGCCGTCATGTAGATCATCATGAACCCATATACTGCCGCAAATATAGGCATGACTGGCTTGAGTAACCGACTGAGTCGCTTTGCTCTGCAAAGAATTTTGGGAAGTCTGTTCGTTTCCATATTCGTTTCAATCTTCCACGTCACAATGTAAGAATCCCATTTCCTTGGCCTTCTCTTGATTCATCAGGAAATAGATGGCCTCGCCCTCATTACAGAGTTCGCCCTTCGAGTTGGTAATCTCCGCATTGATATATACCAGATTTCGAACCTGTTTCGAAACTTTTGCTCGTATCGTCAGTTCTGGTTCTGTCGTCGGAA
>Ga0265298_10002992_pt1 | contig 22783 bp, 4 predicted proteins | sample AusTroGonzalo_MG_3_FD_193486 | JGI IMG/M metagenome (GOLD analysis project Ga0265298, IMG submission 193486) | Bovine rumen microbial communities from tropical cattle in Woodstock, Queensland, Australia - Gonzalo_01 | ecosystem: Host-associated > Mammals > Digestive system > Stomach > Rumen ...
TTCCTGACCCTGTGTGAACCGTGATTGTCTTCCCGGTAACCTGCTGATTCACCTGGATTGCGCCGCTGGTCGTTGCAGACACGTTCACTTTGTTCGCTGCCTTCAAGGCCCCGTCGGTCGTTATAGCACCCTGCTCCGTCGTCAGGGAAATATCGGTCCCGGCTGTTACACCCTGTACAGAAACTTCCCCATTGCCCGTGCTTGCGCTCACGCTTCCTGCCGTGGCCGTAATCGAATCGCGGACCGTCACAGTTCCGTTCGTGCTTGTTAGCGTTACATTGTCAGCAGCTGTCAAGGATTCATACGATGTGATATCTCCGTTTTCTGTAGTGATGGAGATGCTGGCATCGACAGTTTTATCCGCATTTTCCGTTTTTTTGGCAGTCAATCCACCAATCGCAGTAACAGTAACCTCGCCATCTCTTGTGTAAATGGAAATGCTTCCGTTTTCCGTTGTAATTTCGTTGTTAATCTCAACATTCCCAGTCTCATTTTCAGCTTTCGTTCCATCGGTCGTTATAAAAACCTGACCGCTATCCACAGTTCCATTAACCGTAATATCTCCTGCATGAGCCGTTAGATCCGCTGTATCATCCACCTCAACATTGCCATTGACAGTCAAATCCGTTGCTGCCATCAACGAAATATCTTCGGCCTGGACCGAAGTAACCGTTTCCCCAGCACTATCTTTAACTGCTGCAAGGACAAGTGCGCCTTCACTTTCAGCCCCAAATTCCTTCGTAATATTTACGTTTTGGAGTGTCATAACGCCCGGATTTGTTTCGTTTGCAGCTCTGCCTTTTAACCAGGCGTTCTGCGCCGTTACATCAATAATTAGATCCGGATTATTCAAAATCAGAAGCGGTACGGAATTCGAAACATCGTCCTTCTTGGTTCCAATACTCCCATTTTCTGCCGTTAAAATCAAATGTTTTCCGACATTGATGTAGCTTTCCAACCCAATGCCAAGAGGATCTCCCGCTTCATATCCCAATCCTGCTTTGGAATTCAGGGAAACCGTATCTCCTGCATAAACAGCACCAATATTTAATATGGAAGATTCATCAAAGTTTTTGATGTAAATACTCTTGGAAGAACGCGCACGCAGCGCCCCGTCTTCTAAAGACACCAGCAGCGGTTTTTCTTCTGATCCAATATTTTCATCTCCGCCTTCGACCAGCAGATTCCTGGCAACAATATTGGCTGCTGAACCATCCTGAAGCGCGTTTCTAACACCGCCCTTGGCCAGAATACGAACATCGCGGGTATCTTTCTCCGAATCAGAGTCTGGGAGGGGTGTGGAGGCCAGGGAGACGATCTTGCCCACTGCAATACCATGATACGTTATATCGTTTTCGGACGCGTGACGTTCCGCCAGTGTAATATCTCCGAAGCCGTTTCCTTCCGCATCGGCAGTAACATTGACCGTTCCCGTAGCATTGATTCCCAACGGGGCCCGTCCGCCAATCACAAAGTAGCCGTCCCAGTTGGCGGTTTCAGTATTTTCGTGATATTCTACATCGGATGCATCCGTATTAGCCAGCTGTTTCAGATAATGAATATGATTTCCGTTCTGGTCTCCTTTGCTCAGCTGTTCTACCGTAATCGTCTGTGTGCCGGTCGATGTACCGACGTTTTCACCTATTAATGTAATGTTACGTCCGGATACATTGGCCAGTTTTGTTGACTGATCCGTCGACCCGGTTTCCCGGTTGATCAGAGCCTCATTGACAGCATAAATAAGATCTTCTTTCGCCCATCGGTAAGTTGGATTGTCCCTTGCAGTCGTCAGTTTCGTGTACGTTTCATCGTTTGCCAGATAGGCGTCTACACTGGCAAAATTCTTATATTTTGCCTTTTGCTGCAGATAATTCACATAATCATACTCCGATGCCTGATAGATGTCTGCCGTTCTATCCAGTTCCTTTAAATCAATCTTCAGGATTTCCTCATCCGTCGTGGATTGATACGCCTCTTTAATAGGCTGAAGCAGTTGCTGTGCAACGATGTACTTCTCATATTCCGCCTGCTGTTCCGACGCGTATTTAAATTTCTGTTTTGCACTTTCGTAAGCCGCCTGTGCCGCTTCCCACGCTGTTTTCGCATCAGCCTGATCTTCGGCAGAAGCGTTCATATAGGCCAGATACGTTTCGTTTAATGCCGTTTCGGCCTCATGAAGATCATCCCACGCCTTCGTATGTTGCAGCAGCACCTGACCGGCCTGTTCATAGGATGCTTTTTTCGCCTTCATGTCCGCTTCGGTGCCGGCATTCGCCTTATAGGCCTTATAGGCCGCAATATATGCCGCCTGTGCCGTATCAAAGGCAGATTCCGCCTGCGCAGCATCTTGACTCCCATTCAAAGTCGGTGCCGTTACAGTCTTTTCATACGTCTTCTTGTTTGTTGTATATAAATTATAATCATTCGTGACTTCCGTCGTGTAATCCGTCACATTCTGACGCAGCTTTTTCAGATACTCGTTGTCGATTACCTTGCCGCTTTCGTCTTTATTGCCTTCAATCAGTCCGGTATCGATCCAGTTCTGGACCCGGGTCTGGATATCGATTCCACCTTCTTCCGCATTATACGGAAGCGCGTCGACAAAATCTCCATTTACTTCCAGTTTTATGTCTCCGTTATTTACCGAACGGATTCTCCCCACGCGCATATCGCCGTATTTTTCTTGTTTCAGATTGATGCCGCCTGCCGCCGTCGCATTCACGCTGGCAGACAGAGTATCTTCCCCGGAAGCCTCCTGTCCGGCATACACCAGTAATGCATCATTTGCCGTACCGATACTGCCGTTTTGACTGAAAATATCAATACGGGATGCCTGTATTCCGTTTCCGTCGTCAGCCTGTGTTATATTTCCGGTCGCGGTCAATTTGGCATTGCCTTTTGCCGTAAAACTACCAACGGCCACGTGGCCCCGGACAGAAGCATCCGCATTGCCCGTTTCCGCACGAACAGAAAGATTTACCGCCTGACTGGGGTCCAGCGCATCAATCGATATGCCGGAAACGTCCGTTTTCCCGCCAATGGATGCATGGTTTGTGTATAAGAATGTGCCGGCGTTCTGATTCACGCTTCCCTGCGTAGAAACCGCAGTCAATGTTGCAGTTTCCGAGGTGTTTCTCACATTGCCAGTCAGATTGATGCTGCCGACACTTTGGATATTAATACTGCTGTCTTGCTTCCCAAGAAAACCGATTCCGATTGCATGATCGGCCTTTAGGCTTTCCGTTATCGTCGTAGCCGTAAAGGACCCTTCTTGTATAACATCATAATAATTTTCCCAGAACCATGCGCCGGTAGTATATTCCTTAACATGAGTAAAGCCCTTGTCTACTGTGCTTTCTGTCACAATCAGCTGATAATCATAGTCCTTAACTTTCTCATCCGTGTTCAGGAAGGTGCCCGGAAGCATTTCGCCGCTGCCGCCCAGTTCCAGAGTCCTTACCTCAAAGCTTGCATAGTTGTTGGAATCTCTGTCCTTCGAAGCTTTGCCCCGTTCTTTTTCGAAATTCTCTTTATTGGTGTACTTATACGTATACTCATACACGCCCCCTTTACTGGAGCTTTTCGTCCAATAATATCGGCTACCTGTTTCAGGGGCAAAAGTTCGCGCACCCGACCCGGCCAGCTCTTTAGATACGAGATCTTTCTTAGCGTCTTCGTCAGTGGTCTTCAGGTATTGTGTATAGTCCTTGATGGTTTCCGTATAGTTTCTCGTATACGTGGTCCGGGAAAGTTTTTCCTCTTTATTTCCTTGATTATCTACAACGTAAGAAGAGGTAATCACGATTTTCCCCACTACATTGTCATTAGAAATCTTGCCTACATCAAGTGCCTTGTCCGTATTGTTTACGACCGAAATATCCGCACCGCCGTCCGCCACAACGATCCTCCCATTACCGGTGCTGACGATACGGCCGGTCAGATACACATTGCCGCCTTTTGATTCAATATCTTCCGTTACCAATTTTCCGGTTTTGGGATTGTAATAAACCTGGACAATATATTTATAAGTTCCGTACCGCTCGTCTTTCGGATCCGTCACATCTACCTTAACATGCCGCCCGCCGTTGTTGACCTTGTATAACGTTTCCGTCCCGACTTTGACCGCTTTTGTTATATCGTTATCCGCCGCAGCCTGTATGGCCGCATTCAGTTCATCCTGGGAAACTTCTGCCGCATAGACCCCGAAACCGCTTTGGATCAATCCGTTCACATTGATTCCTTCTGCCGTGATGAACACATGATCTCCGAAGATAAAGCCGCCCTGCCCCGCAGATGCCGCAGCCTGCGCGTTCGCATTATTTAACTCCGAATTGGCGTTAAACGACAGATTCGCCGTCTTTTCTCGTACGCCGTTCCCCTTATCCACATAATTATAATTATTTTCAATCGAATTATGAACCGTTTGGAAAATAGTTTCCGGAGAACCGCTAATATTCGTAATGCCCTTCGTATAACTTTGCGTCAGACTTCCGTTCGCAGCAGTAAGGCGAATTACTTTGCCTTCGATACCGGCGGGATGGCTGTCGTCCGTACTGCCGTTAATATAGATATCGCCCGATGTATTGGAAATCGAAGCAGTACCGCGTCCCGCCTGAATCTTACCTGCAATTTCAACGGTCGTTACCGGTTTATAATCCGTTGTGGTTTCGGAACCGGCGGTTTTCACAGAGATTGGTTGCGTATCCGGTTGGTTGTTAATGAAAACGCCTGCCTGATCCAAGCTGGTGGAAACAAGCGTCAATCCGGCTTTTTGATATGTCTCAATGGCCTTGTCGTCATTCGACAGGTTCACGCCGTTAAATACAATACCGTCCCCAATCTCGCCAATTGTTATATTATTCACTTTCAGATATGCATTCGATTTATTCGTTACTGTCACGGACGCCGCATTATTCGCCGTAATCGTGCCGGATCCCTTCAGCGTATCCGATGCGATATTGATGGTTCCGCCGCTGGCATAGAGATGATTCGGTAATTCAGCATACGTAATGTCATAGCCGCTGGTAATGGGAATCCAGGTCGTTTTGCCATTCCCGGCGTCGATTTCCCGCATCAGGCCTAACGCCTTTAATTTGGTTTCCAGCAATTCCTTTTCCATGACATATCCCGCATACGATGTCATGTTGCGGTCTATTTCATCATTGCCGCTTCCCTGGGCTTTGATCAGTTTATTCAGTTCTTCCCAGCGGTTTGCCAGATCATTCGCATAACTTCTTGTCCCGGTTTTAACCTTAATTTCATCGCTGTAATCTTCTTCCTCGGTTTCGGTTTTTCCGTTTGTCACAGAAACTGTATACTTGCTGTCAGCACCTTCCGCCCGGCTGAGGCCTTCTACTTTCGGAATCTCAGATCCGTTGATCTCAATGACAAGCTTGTTCCGCTGTCCGGAAGTCAAACTGCCGTCAACCTGCACAAAATTATTCTGGGACGCAGTCAGCTTACTGTCTTTCGGCAGTGCCTGCCGCAAACTGCTCTGATCGTCGGAACGATATTCCTTGGCCATTTTGTAAATGTTTACATTTCCCTGAATCGCCTGCAGGTTTATGTTCTTAACGGCTTTACCAACAGCATCCTCTTTGACAACGACCTGATTATTGGTCGAAGTCTCCATGGTATACTTCGCTCTTACACCGGCATTGATTACGGTAACATAGCCTTCTGCATACGAACCCTGCTTGAGCACGGAATTTCCAAGCGCGGATTTTCCCGCGAACAGGTTCAGATCTCCTTCGCTTTGTATGAACGCCTCGTCAGCTACCGTGACCGTATTCGTACGAACCACTTTGTTCTTCGCATCCGCAAGAGACGTAATGCCCAGCAACGCCGCCACATGCACTTCTGCAAACACTTTGCTTTCCGTATTATCGGAAGCCGACAGCGTGATGCTGTGGTCGGAAGAATTATCGCTCGCCCGATTGGCAGCCGTAGTTTTGAGAATCGCTCCGTCGCCCACGTTGACTTTATTTGTAAACTGTGCGTCTGTCATGGCATAGGAATCTGCCGACTCAATCGCGCCCCAAAGATAACTGTACACCGAATTATCCAGCCTTGCATCTGAGAACGCATTATAATTCTGCGCTCTGCTGGTCACAATCTGAGCGTTGTTACCGATATTTACAAAAGCGTCCTTATAAATCATATTATCACTGGTCGCCGCACTGGCCCCCAGCAAAATCGGAGCGCCGTTTCCCTGCACCTGATATTTGTATTTTTTCTTATACGATGTATCAACGCTGTTTTTCGCCTGAATATCTATACTGTCAGCCTGAATCGACGTGTCCGCTTTCACGTTCACTGTCGCGTGTGTTGCCTTGCCGTCCTTTCTGGTATCGATGATCCCCCGCATGGTTCCATAGGTAGCCACACCGCCGCCATTTTTTTCCGACGTGGTATCGACCGCATCATGCTGTGTTGCGTTGATTGTCATTCTCCCGGCCTTCCAGTTGCCAGAAACAGCGGCGTCGGCGTTATTTTTAAAATAGTTATAGCCTTTGGCGCCGGCGCCGGCGGCAATGAGGTCCACGCCGAAATAATAGGCGCTGGTATCCGAATACGAAAACCCTGTCGCCATCATATCCAGATTCTTGACATGACCGCCTCCGGCCGAAACTGATACGCTATCCTGGGCATCGGAGATCGCGTCTACCCCGTTCACGGTAATTTTTACGACCGATCCGCCAATGTTTTGCGCCTCCGCTTTGCGGCTTGCGTAATTTTTCGCTTCAATGGACAGGTCCACATCGGACGTTTCATTTTCCGTGTCCGTATTCGATTCTTTTGTATAAATTTCGTTGCCCACATTCACGGTTGCGCTGGTCACCGTTTTGGCTGTGGCGTTTTCTCCTGCAGTTCCCAGTTCGAATCCGCCGATGCCAAAACTGAACTGGTCCACCCAGGCAGTGGGATTCTTTCCATTTTCATTGCCTACATAGGCACCAAATCCAACATTTTTCGCATTAAACCGATTGCCGTCACCAATGAGTACCGAAGCACTGGATTTTGCCAACGCGGTCGTATACGATACCATCGCATTGACCAACCCCACTCCGAAATTATTGATTTTGGCCTTCAGTTCCGGCGCATTATAGGCTCCGAAGGAAATTTCCTGCGCTGCATCAAATTTGTATGTTCCTCCATCATTCGTATTAATTACCTGTACGGTAGCAGAACTATTATCTTCGGCTTTTGAATTGGCAACGGCCACAGAAACCAGGCCCACAGCAACCCCTTTTGCCTCCGCGCTTAAATTTGTAGTATTTTTGGTCCCCACAAAAATGCGATCGCCCGAAACCGTATTTATGCCGGCCCCGTTAGTATTTTCAAAGGAGATTCCCATGGTATGGGTATTTTGTACCCAGGACCAGATGGTATTTACGCCTAAAATCGTTGAGCCGGCAATACCCCATAAATGCGTAGCCGCTTTTGTCCGATCGTTCGCTTCAAGGGTTACGTTGCCGCCGGTAGCCAAAATATCCGTATCGGTTACGGTAATGCCGGAAGTGCCGGTGATATTTACTTTATTCATGACAACATTCACCGCACCAGAAATCAACGTCGTCGGTGAAACGGCAATGGAAGCCGCATAGGTAACGTTGTCAATGCCCCCAAACTGATCCTGTGCGTTCCGGGGATTATTGTCCAGATAGGTGCCAACCGTTACGTCTTTACCTTTCAGTAAGGACTTGTCAAGTTTAATGTCCGTTGCATGGGCCAAATCCAAAAATGCGTTATCTACCCCTATTGCCACGTTGCCGGCACTGAGCGTTAATGCATCGGCCGTCAGTTCGACCCGGTTTTTTTCTTCGGCTTGTACAGAAGTTACACCGGTTATTCCGGAGTTGGCCGTTGAATTTGTCATGTTGACGTGAACACCTGTCGGCAGTTTATTTTCCTTTTTCGTACCGTTTTTGTGTTTTTCTTTGGCTGCGGTCTTTTGCTCTTCCGTTAACGTTGCGCCCGTTGCCAAGTCCGTACTAAACAAATCTAACAGCTTATCATATGACGTGTTGGCTGCATACGTATTCTGATAAAGCCCTTTCTGTTGAGCTAACGCTGCTTTCGCAGACGCGTCGGCTGCTTCCGCGTTTGTTTGGGTATCGGAATTACTGTTGCTGTTACTGGTTGTGTTCGGTTTTGGATCCGGTTGGTTAATTCCTACAGAAATGACGTTGATGCCAAGTCCTACGCCGACACAGTCCGCGCCCCCGCTACCACTGACAGTATATACCTTATCCGAAATATCCCGCAGTTCAACGGCATTCACATCCAGGGCCTGTTTCGCAGTCAGCGTGCTGTTTAGCACATCCGTATGCACGCGGTTTCGGATTTCACTGGTTATAACATTAGCCCCCACGCCGACGTAGGTACCGTAATTACCCGAACCGCCTACATTTTTGTTTTTGATCGTGTCCTGAGACTGGATTCGGATGGTATCCGCCGTAATTGCAGAAGAATCAACCGTCGTTTTCACCGAGGTGTCAAAGGCGGTAGAACCCCATGTGCCCACCAGTGAACCTCCGTTTTTTGCAGATATCCCTATGGAAACCAGAAGCTCGTCTACATTAATCGCGCTGTCCGCGCTAACTGTTGCGGCAGAATCCGTCTTTGTACTCGTAATTGTACTGTTTTTTACATCCGTGGTAACCGTAGCATTCTGTTTCAGCCGGCCCCAGGATGCTCCCACAGCCGCCCCACTGGAAACAAATTCCACATTCCCCGTCACCAGGTAGCTGTCTGCGGAATCGGTCGCCTTTATATCCGCTTTATCTTCAAAGGTGATGTCTGCATTGGAAACCCTGGTACTGGTAGTACCATCTAATGTATGATCAATCAGGTTAACACCGGAAGCCAGGCCGAAACTTTTCCCTGATAGGGATACGCCGGCAGCCAGAGCAGTATTGACAATTGCTTTTTTGGAAGCAGCGGTAACCGACAAATTCTTTGCCTTGATGACCGACTTATGCTTGTCTTCCACCGTACTGTCATTTGTGAATGCCGTATTTCCGTCAACGACGGCGGACACGGTCCGGTTGATTGTATTTCCGTTTTCCGTCAGTCCCACACTGGCCATAAACCCATTGCCGATACTTCCGGAAACCGAAGTGCCTAAGTTGCTTAAGCCTTTACCGAAGTTTTTCCAACGGTTTCCTACAAAGGCTCCCATTGCCTTAAAAAAGCCGCCCCCGGCAGCACCGCCGCCAGCACCAGCATCACCACCGCCAGCACCAGCATCACCGCCGCCAGCACCAGCATCACCGCCGGGATTTCCGCCCTCACCGCCGGCTGCATTTGCATCCGCGGTATTAATGGAAAACGCAACGCCAATTTCGAATGTACCGATATTATTAAAATCTGCCGCGTTGACGTGCACATTCTGATTTGCATTTAACGTATTTTCTGCTGCGTTCACATCAGTATCCGAAAGGACCGCAATCGTCTTACCGTCAATGTAATTCTGCGCAAATGTACCTTCAAAGGTCAAAAATCCATTAGATCCCCCGCCGCATACCAGATTCGAACTGATGGAATGGGTCGAGGAACTGTCAACTACGAGGCCTTTTTTATGAGACGCAACGCGATTGTTTTTTAATGCCTCGGAACTGGCAAATATTGCATCATACCAGTGCTGAGCCATCCCGTCCGTCTTCATTTCGCTGGAAACCGCAATACCGTCCGCATTATAGCCTCCGCCGGCTTTTGCTGTAAGATTGCTCCCTTCTACCAACGCTTCTGTTGTATCATTAAAGCTGTTAATGTTAATTGATGCGCCTGCTGAAAACTTGCCGCCAACGTTAACTCCGCCGGTAAAGGTAAAATCTGCCAGATCCGACTGGGCGACAACGCCGATGTTATCTTCACTAAGCAAATTCACCTTGCTCATCTTCGCCCGGGTCTCGTTATTGATGTAGTTATAGGACAGCGAACCGCCGATTTCCACAATAGAACCTGCAGCACTCGCGGCCGCGCCGGCAGTTAACGTAAAGAGACTTCCGGTACCCAGAGCCGAGATAGCCGCATTGCCCGCATGGGATACGGTTTCCGGTTTATCCTTGTTGGCATATACAGCCTCTGTCGTCTGATACAGCTTATTTGTGGAAATGGCCGCCCCCACGCCGACAGATTTGCTTGAGCCCCCCAGCGCCCCAACCATGCTGATGTTATAAAAATCCGTCGCATTCCGCGCGTTAAGCGTAACAAGGGAGGTGCCGCTGCCTTTTTTATCGTCGTTCGAAGCATTGGAAAGCCAGGCATCAATTTCCGTGTTATTGATGCCTGCTCTCGTCGCTTTCTTCGAATAGACCGTAGAAACTGCCGCCTGCCCGTTTAATAAGGTTTGATCTTTAGTGGAAATCAGTCCAAAGGTAACCGCCGTGCTGGACAGTGCCGAGGTATCCGTTGCATTGACTGTAATGTCCGCATTGGCGTCCTGTTTTTTCGCGGTTGTAATACGTGCGTTATTAATCTCAGCCCGTATTTTTTCTTTATCCTTTTCTTTTCCGTCATTCCCCAGCACCGTATCATCGGTCATCGCAAGCGATGCACCTACGCCGACCGACGCATTGTTTGCAAGGTCAACCGCACCGGCTATCGTAAACCGGTTCATCTTTTCATCGGACGCCGACACGCGCAGCTTATGCACACCGGACAAAATAGTTTGATCCGCCGTATTTCCAACCACCGCTTCTGTACTGTTGGCGCCGAAATTCAAGGCAAACGAGCCAGCCGCCGTCAGCAGGCTGGTGCCGTTTTCTCCATAGGAACCGGCTGCGCCCACAGCCGCAACGCCTACCCCGGCAGAATTGCGGCTGTACAACAGAATCTCCAGCGGAACACTGCCGCTGCCTTTTTGCGAATACGTGCCGCCGTTTAGATAGACGCCGTTGGCATTATCCATATCGTTATGCGCCCAGGCGATTCCGTCTGCGGCGCCGTTTGCTTTGGCTGCAACCTGAACCGCAACGTTTAAAATGCTGGCTTTATTTTCCGCCGCCCCGGTCACCGTATCTGCGTAGACTGTGTTATTGGCAAAGGTCACCTTGTTGGTATTGTTTGTGGAATTAACACTCACCGCACCAGATCCGCTAACGCGTATCCCGGTATTTCCGCTTCCGGTATTCACAGCAGCGCCTACGGCAACCGACGTGGTATCCAGACTGTTAAGGGCTCTGCCGTTTACGCTTGACGCAGTGATCTGGCTTCCGGTAAGATCCGCCGCAATGGTATCCTTTTGGGCGTTAATCGCAACCCCCACACCGGCGCCGCCGGTACCGGCTTTTTCCATCCCCAGCGCTATATTCCAGACAGAACTGCCACCGTCATTTTTCTGCACATTGTAATTTTTATCATTCAGGTACTTGAAATAGCTGTCACCGACAGGGTCCAACCGGTGTTCCGCCAGATGCTGCTGCCAATGGCTTTCATTTTTCGCATCACCGGCTTCCACCCGGACTCCGCCATCATAGTTGCTTTCCAGCACATACAGCTCCGTAACTTCACCGGTTACCGTTTTGGTTATGACCTTTCCGTCTTTATCCGTGGTCTGTATTTTTTTTGTATACGTATATTTCCCGTTTGCATTAGCCGTTACCGATTCAAAGGTTCCGTCTTCTTTTTTACGATAGAACGTCTTATTCTTATAGCGGTCCTCCGTTTGCTTTCCTGCCGGAACCAGCACATAGGCATCGCCCTTTTTATCCACGGTCATCGTGACGCCCTGTAAAAAGGCACGGGCTGTATTATCATGGTTTCCGACTGCAAAGGAAATACCGGCTCCATAGGAGTTTTCTGCCTTCGTGCCTGCGGCCGTAAGGGCAATGTTCTTCTGTTTATCCGATTTAACGGCTTCTACATCCACGCCGGCCATACCGGTATATGATCCGCCGGAGATACCGCTTTCCACGTTATTTTTCAGTTCACTGTAAGCCGCGCTGCCGCCAACATTATAGGAGGTGCCCTCTCCCATGCCGAAACCCAATTCCACATTGAGGCCGCCGGCAAATTGATTTTGGCCGCTGAAGGCATAGTTAGACAACACAGTGCCGCTTCCGTCTGTGTTAGCAATGGTATTATTAAGCAGATACGCATGGGTATTATTCACCGATCGATTGAACGATACGGACAAGCCTCCATCAATCTGCGTATCGGAGGAGGCATTTGTCAGAGAAACGCCTGCACCGACAGAAACATCTCCTCCTGTCTTTCTGGCAATGTTGGAAAGGCTGATGAGAGATCCGTTTGTCTGGTTTTCTACACGAGACTTCCGCAGGACGGCATCTACATTTCTCGTTCCATTATTCACGGCAAGCCCCAAATTGCCCGCTACATTATACGAATCGTTTCTGCCAGCGCCAAGCCAGTTCATCGCCCCGCCGCCGGCAACGGCCACATTCAGCATGTCATCCGTTGCTTCCATGGAAAGATTTTCCGTTTTAATGTGGCTGCGGTCGATAACAGCCAGCGTATTCCCGTCATTGGCATTCCAGGCAAAACTGCCTACGCCGGTCCAATGATTGGACGTATCACTCATATCCTGCGCGGGATAATTCGGAGACGGCGGATAGGTTTTTTCATATTTGTAAATTTGACGCGTTAAAAACTGTGTCGCCCACTTTTCCGGAATTTTCAGCACCCGTTCCACATTTGTGTTGAGAAATTCTCCAACACTGTTACCCGCATCATTGTACCAGTCAAATACTTTTCTGATACCAGTGTCACTATTCGTGACCATAGCGCCTTCCAGCGCAAGGCTTACCACAGAACCGTCGGTTGCGGCTTTCACATTCACGTTTCTGGCAGTCATTGTACCTACTGTAGTGTTTCCTGCTGCCGTAGCCGTGGAACCCACCATGGTTTTGATCCTGTTTTTTTCATTGGCAAGCGTCGCCGGCGGATTCGTCGCGCCAGGCGCCCTGCTGATCTTATCCCGGTTATACTGGGCTGCTGTCATATCATCCAGAATCTGATATGTCAGCGCGGTTGCCTTTTTTATGGTATCGGACACCTTGGCGTCGGCATTCCGGTCCTTTAATGCCTCTACCTTAAGCTGGTTGGCCCGATCAATATAATATTCGCTCTGCTTTAACTCAGCAGCTTTTTCCGCACGCCCGCTTTCCTGCAGTTTGCCGTTTCGGATCAGGGTGTCAATTTCCGCCTTGATTTCATTGGCAATCGTGTCCGAAATCTGACTTTTCTGCTCGGTACTGAGACGAGTGTCCAGTTTTTCCGAAAGCCTTGCAGCCTGCCGGCGGAGAATTTCCTTTTCCCGGTTGGCTTCCGTAACCGAAGTATCCGCCTTTACCGTGTCAATAATCTCCTGCTCTTCCGCAGGCGTCAGGGCATAACCTGCCTCCGCTGCCAGTTTTTCTTCCTTCCAGCGGGCAAGTTCTGCTTCTTTTGCTGCAATCTGGGCTTCGATTTCTTCCTGTTTGCGTTCTTTTTTGTTGTTCAGTTCCTCCGCTTCACGGTTTGCTTTTTCTGTTGCTTTCTGGTCCGCCGCAATGCTATCGTCCTCATCGACTTCTTTCGCGATGGCCGCTTTGACCTCTGCGCTCAGCGTCATGGAAGCAATCTCTTGCTCGCCCTTGCTGCGGATCTGCGCGATAGCCGTTTCCACTTCCTGCCGTTTTTGCGCTTCCGTCATGCCCGTAGTAGAGGTTGAGCTATACGCATTAATATTATTATCCGCTACCACAGCAATTGTGTTAGCATCCACAGAAATTACATCAATACCAACACCCACGGTAGCCGTTGAGCCGGTTCCGCCGACTGTCAGTCCTCCGGCATATCCCGTTGCCCCAACATCGTTTTTAGCCTGCAGATCAATGTTTCCATCTGTCGCATTGAGCCGTGCTTCATCATCTACCGATACAATAGAATTGCTCCGGCCCGCCATAATATTCAGCATGCCGGTAACGCCGGATTTATCCGCTACACCGGCGGTATACATAATGCTTCGCTGGGCATATTCATTGCCAGAATCAATGGCAACATTACGCCCCGACAGTTCTGCATTCTTCCCAATTACGACAAGGCTTTCGCCCCGCATATTCTGGTAGGACGCCGCAACACCGACACCCGCTCCGGTCGTGCTGTTGGCTGTACCATACGGCCCTCCGGAGCCTGTAACGGAAATAGCATTGGTTTTCGTTCCGGCATGAATCTGCTGGTCCCCGGCCGCTGTAATCCTCGTTCCTTCGCCAGCCATTACCACGGCGCGATTCCGCAAAAGATGCAAGGCCAGCGAGCCGGAAAGATCCATTTTTCCTTCTTGTTCATTTGAACTGGCCAGTGTGGTGCGGGTATAGTAGTTTGTATACGAAGCCGGATCCAAAAAGCCTTTAGTGGTACGTAGCGCTCCCTGCAGACTCTTATACACAGCATAGGCATCCTGCGCCTTTTTTAAAAGCGTCATATCCTGCCGTGGATCACCAGCAAGCAATACGCTTCTGGCAATATCCAGTACACTAGTCTGATTGTTGTAAAGCGACTGCCCAAGCTGCGCGAGTTGTTCACGTTCTTCCTGGGTGATAGTGCCGTTTTCACGTTTTGTTTTTAAGTTATCTATCGTCTGTTTCCATGTCTTTAAATCCTGTTCCAACTGGGTAAGATTTTGTTTCTTCTGCTGCCACCCCGGAACGGTATCGCTTCCCAGACCCAGTAGTGTCTTTACGGAGGTTCCTAATTTTTCCCACGAACTTAACCAGGCATCTACCTGCGCATCCCAGTGATCATAGGCCATCTCTGCATCGGCTTTGATAACGGCTTTTCCTGCGCTGTTGATCTGCCCAGCATAGGTCGGAGTAGAGCCGGAACCGGCCCCAGCTTTGCCTTCCAGTGTAACCGAAGCGCTGTTATTGATACGGCTGCCCCCTACGGCCAAATCCAGCATCATCGTAGGATTATTGTTTGAATCTCCTGCTTTTTTCTGGTTATTCTCTCCGCTAATGGAGTTTATATGCAGCAAATCAATCCCGACATTGGCTGTAATATTAATATCCGGAGTAATTCCGGTTTGGGTTACCGTTTGCAGGTTTGCGCTTTCACCGATACGGACAGACGCGGTATTTTCCTGCCCCAACACAGCAAAGCTGACCCCCGGGTGGAAGTCATCAAAAATTGACAGCCCCTGAACACCCTCATTTCCTCCAAGCTGCTCCTCCATTCCCAGCCGGTTTTTGGCTTTGCCAATGAGGCTTCCCAACCCTGAACTAACCATAGAACGAAAGCCTGATGTTATTGCCGGCTGCTTGAACGCAAACCAGGGATTCAGCTGTGCATTGGAAACATTGGCTTCGCCCAGCTGATTGGTTGCTTTCAGCGTATCGGAAATCCTGTTTTTTGCTGTAATATCAATTTTTGCCGCCCTTACAGACTTATCAATTTCCACACGGGCATCCCCGTCGTCCACGATGATTCCGATTGCAGTAGCCATCTTCGCATCATCGGTTGGTTGCGGCGCGCTGGATGAAGTGGCCGTAACATCCAGACTAAGCTTGGATTTCAGGTTTGCCGTCGCCGAAAAAGTCCCGCCACTTACAATCTGGTTGACATTTTCGTTCTCTGCGTTTTGAACACGGTGGATCCGCACGGCAGCCAGACTGTCCCCATATAAGAAGCCAAGGCCTACAAATTTATCCGGCACATCATGATCTTTAAAATTGACCACGCCGTTTACTACTTCTGACGCTTTCCGGGTCGCCGCTTTGGACACCGCAGAAACATCCGTATTGGTATCTGCTTTCAGCGCCATGCTTCCTGTAGATTCCAATTTCCCGAACACATCTACAGTAGCACTGTTTGTCCATTTTGCCATAGCCAGTGTCGCCGTAGTCTTCACGTTCTGGTCATTATACAGGTCGCCGGTTTCCGCATTCAGCTTAATCTTCAGCTTGCTGTTTGCAGCGACATTCATATCGCCGCCGCTTGTAATACGTGCCGCCTGTCCCACATTAATATTGGAAGTATTGGTTTTAATCACGACGCTGGCATCAAACGGAAGCCCCAGATAGCTTAACAGTGATGCGGTGTCAACTCCCATCTGGTACGCAAAATTCGCCAGTCCCAGTTCTTCCGTAAACGTAGTGTTCGCATCGGCAGTCAGCGTCACCTTGCCGCCCGACTGAATTGTGCCGCTTACATCAATGGATGCAGTAGAACCATCAAATCTGTTTGGTAACAGAGCAGTCTGCTCCGATGAACTTCCCGCACTTTCCGGCAACCAGGAATAGGTGGTGTCATCCGCAACATGTTCCATCTTCGCCGTAAGAATGACATCGCCTGTATTGTTAAACGTCCTAATTAGTTTTCCGTTGGTAGCGTCCAGCCCGGATTTAACTTCAGTCCCGTTTCCGTTTGTTTTGCTGATATTGACAAGATTTGCAAAATCAATGGTCTGCTGGCTGTTCAGCGTACCCGATACTTTAATATCATTGGCAGCCAGACGGATTTTGTTCGCATTGATGACGCCCTTAATATCTATGCCTTTTCCGGTGTCCTTCCCATATTCGAATTTGGCGCCTTTATCCTCAACTGCAAGATTTTCCGATATAAAATCAGGGGTATAGTTATTAATCCCGGCGTCCCACAGCTTGTCAAAATGCGCCTGACTGGGTACCATGGCGCTAAACTGCCCGGCGTTGATCACGCCGCTGGCACCGACCACAATTCCCTGCGGGCTGGCAAAAATCAGATGCCCGCCGATGGTGCCACCTTGAACAGCATTCACCGTACCATTGATATCAATCTTGTTTTGGACCAGATTCACCAGATGATTGACAGTCGCAGTATTCCCCTTCTGATTAAACTGCATATTGGCAATATTGCCCTGATCCAGTCTGAAATCAGTAAACCGGTTACGCCCCACTGTGCCGTTGGCCTCCTGGACATAAACCGTATGTACATTGCCATTGGATACCACCGTACTGCTGTGGGTAGTATTAGCCGGCGTAATCGCGGACGCGTACGCCGAAAACGGCGTCATGAAAAAGCCGGCAGCCGTCAGAGCCATCAGCACCTTACGGTAAAGAGTGATCTCTTTCCGGTCGCGGTATAACGCTGTTCTGTTTTGTTTTCTGAACTGCCGGTTCCAATATCCCATACTCTGTTTCCTTTACATCGTTCCACTTACTGCAAAATGAATCCGCGCTTTCTTTACTTCTTCGCCCATAAACTTCCTGCGGAACGGAATTCCTACCGAAAACCCCGCAGAAAGATTACGGAATGTAGCAGATAAGCCTACGCCACCACTGGCCAGTATATGGTCTTCCAACGTGCTTTCTCCGCTTACCATGCCATAATCAAGGAACGTATAAAAACGATAGGTCTGCTTTTTATTAAGAGGCAGGTTGTAAGTCAGGCTGCCGGTGAATCCTTTTTCCCCGCTCAAAAAGCTTTCTTCATATCCTCGTACACTGTTCGCGCCGCCAATATAAAACCGGTCTGACGAAGAGAGCATGTCTTTCCATGTCCACTGTCCATCTAGCTGTGCCTGCAACGTCTGCCCGCCATGGTAGCGTTTCTGCCAGAAAAGGGATATCTGATAGATTTGTGGACTTTCTGAAACACAGTCTATATTTTTCCGGTTTGTAAACAATACCGAATATTTATGATGCAACACACTGCTTTTCCCGTAGTGGATGAAGGATACGTAAGGACTGTATCGACGTACTCTGTCATTTGTCAAGTTAGTCCGTGCTCCCGGTATTTTTGTACCTATATCCGTCTTTGACTTCTGGTACAGAAACTGAAGCCCGGCTTCATGCCGGCTGTGTTCATCAACCTTAAACGGAACCCGCAGTGTCATACTGGCTGCCGCTGCATGTCCCTTGATGCCCCAGTCGCGGAAGTCACCTTTCTTCACGTCTGTCGTATTCCCACTATAATCAAAATCTAATTTCATGCCTCTGCGATTCAGCGGCACGGTATATCCCACTGCCCATGAGTTCGTTCCCAGGCTGTGGAGATAGTTTGCACGCAGACTGTCCCGTATGCCGGACACGCTGCGCATATTGTAAAATATACCTTCCCGGACAGTTCCTGTGGTCTCGTATCCGCCATTATCCACATATAGCGTTACCGTCTGATTTTGTGGTTCATATACAATAATCTCATAATCCGTGGTACCGGGTTCTGTTCCGGCCCGCAGCATCATCCGAAGCTGAGCGTCATTGGTCCCGTTGAACCATTGCAATTCCTTATTCAAATCCGTTGTTCTTGCAATTTCACCCTTTTTCAGGGAAAACCGTTCCTTCACGTACCCTTCTTTGGTATAACGGTTACCGCTGACAATGACGTTGCCCGTTCTTCCTTCCACCAGCCTGATATGGATCTCGCCTGCATGGATCCGCTGAGGCGGAAGCAAGGCCTTGCATGTCATATATCCTTTTTCATTATATAAGCGGTTAATCTTTTCCGTCATCTCCTGCAGATCTTTCATTGCGATTTCCTGATCAAGATACGGAACCGTAATTTTATCCAGTTCTTCCTGCGTCAAAACCGCTGAGGGATTCATACTCACCTTTTTCAGCCGGAAGGTCACTTCTGTAGCCATTTTCTGGTCTGATTCCGTATCTTTGGTTTCAACCTTTATTTTCCGCCTTGCCAAATCTTCTTCAATCTGTTCCTGAAAGCGCCGGCGCTCCATTGCCTCCCGGTTGCGTTCCATCTGAACACTGGGATCGTTGTTGCGCATATCCATAGCAGCCGCCGAAACCAAAAGCGGACTTCCAAGAACAGCTGCAACGGAAAGCGCGATTGCTGTATTATGAAAAACATTATGCATTATATAATTGTGAGAGTTTACGGATTTCCTTAACGTATTACCGCTCATCATGGCGGACCTCCTGCCTTAATATAATTCAACCTGGCTAATCATAGCAGCCTGAGAATAACTCCTGCATCACTGTTTACATAAAAACTGCTAATTTGTTAACGCTTTAATTAAAATTAAGGAAGCAAATCAAAGGTTCATTTGCATAAATAAAAATTTTTCTACGTATAAGTAAAGGTTTTCATAATATTTTACTACATTTTTCACCTCAAAAGCAAGCATTTTTCTGAATTATACATATTATTGATTACATTAATTCTATACACAAAATAAAAAGAAAGAGAGAAAAGCGTGTAATCGCTATTCTCTCTTGGCTGCGACTTTGTTACAGAATCTCCCAAAAGGATGATTTTATATACTTTTTTGTTTTATACTAAAGACAATTTTATTGGATTCTAAGACTTTTTTGTTGGATTAAAAGATTATTTTTTGAGATTACAATGTTTATTTTTGGGGAGTACAAGGGTCAACATCCAAAAACCGATTAACCATTTCTCTGACGGAAGCAGCGCCTAAAATCGCGCTGACCACCGCTGCCCCGTCGGCTCCTGTCCCTAATACCTGGCGGTAATTATCCGGTGTTATACCTGCTATTCCGGTAATGGGGATGTGTACGGCTTGGCGGATTGCCTTTAGTCCTTCTATGCCCAAAGGCACCGTGTCTTTTTTCGTGCTGGTAGCAAAAACTGCACCGCAGCCTAAGTAGTCCGCACCGGCCGCTTCCGCTGCCAGTGCTTCTTTCACATTGTGAGCAGTGGCGCCGATGATGAAGCGACTGCCTGTTTGTTGGTGAGTATTATTGGCCGTATGCGTCGCGGCACAATTTGCAAAAAACAAATCTGCCATGCGACGCGCTTCTGCAACAGGGATGTCATCTTGCCCTAAGTGTACGCCATCTGCACCCGAAAGAAGTGCAATGTCCAGTCTGTCATTGACAAGTAATGGCACATTGTATTTGTGGCACAGCACAATCAGCTTGCGTGCCTTTTCCAGCATGCACTTCCCTAACCCGTTTTTTTCGCGGTATTGGACAAGGGTCACTCCAGCCTGCAGGGCTTCTTCTACAGCAGAGAACAAATCCCGCCCGCAAGGCAGGCAGGATTCGTCAGTAACTAAATATAAACGTAAGTCAAATTGTTTCATTAAAATGCTTCCTTCACCATTGCTGCCACATTAGCGGCTGTCATGCCGTAATGTTCCGCCACCACACCGCCGGGTGCCGAAGCCCCAAACTTGTTGATACCCAATACACGGTCTTCCCGTTTCGCGTAGCGGGTCCAGCCTAAGGTTACGCCGGCTTCCACGGCAAACGTCGGTACGTATTTAGGCAGCACGCTTTCTTTGTATTCCACGCTCTGCTGTTCAAACACTTCCATTGACGGCATGGACACTACTGCCACATCGATGTTTTCTTCTGCCAGAATCTTCTGTGCCTCTAACGCGATTTTCACTTCAGACCCGGTTGCGATGATCAAAGCCTTGGCCATTTCCTTCGCCGGGCTCAGTACGTAACCGCCCTTCAACGCGCCTTCATTCACAGCTTCTGCAAATTCATGCAGCACCGGTAAATTCTGCCTGCTTAGGCACAGGGTCACGGGGCCTGTCTTGTGCTCGATGGCATATTTCCAGGCCGCCGCGGTCTCTAACGCGTCCGCAGGTCTGAACACAACAGAGTTGGGAATCAGCCGCAGGCTCATGATCTGCTCGATGGGCTGATGGGTGGGTCCGTCTTCCCCTACCGCGATGCTGTCGTGGGTCATGACAAAGATGGACTGGGTTTCCATAAGAGCCGCGATGCGCACCGCAGGCCGCAGGAAATCGGAGAACACCAGGAAGGTGGCGCCGAAGGGAATCACGCCCCCGTGGACGCTCATGCCGTTGATGACACAGCCCATGGCATGCTCACGCACGCCGAAATGGATATTCCGCCCGGCAGGTTCTTCTTTACTGTAATAGCCAACTGCTTTCATGACAGTTTTGTTGGAGGGGCCCAGGTCGGCGCTGCCGCCCACCAGTTCCGGCACCAGTTCCGCCAGTTTCTGTAAAATGTCACCGGAGGCTGCCCGGGTAGCAACAGATTCTTTGCCTTCAAAGATTGCTTCCAGTACTGCCAGCTCTACGGTGCGGTTGCCGGATAATGAAGCCAGCAGTTCCGCCACCAGTTCCGGATATTTGGTTCCGTATTCTTTTAAGAGTTCGTTCCAATCAGCTTCTGCTTTAGCGCAAGCTTCCAATTTATCTGCAAAGTGGGCTTTCACTTCTTCCGGTACCACGAAGCTTTGTTCCGGATCCCAGCCAGCGTCTTCTTTTGTCTTCTTCAATGCTTCTGCGCCTAAGGGTTCCCCGTGGCAGGAAGGGCTGTCCTGTTTCGGACTGCCGAAACCGATATGGGTCCGCACGATAACGATACTGGGATGCTCTTTGTCCGCCTTCGCTTCTTTCACCGCGGCTTCCAGCGCTTCCAAATCTTCAGAGCTGTCTACCCGCAGTACCTGCCAGCCGTAGGCTTTGAAACGGCTCTCCACACATTCCGTAAAGGCGATGTCCGTGCTTCCTTCTATGGTGATTTTGTTGTCGTCATACAGATAAATCAGTTTGCCTAAGCCTAATGTGCCTGCCAGAGAAGCAGCTTCGGAAGTCACGCCTTCCATCAGGTCACCATCGGAAACCAGGCCGTAGGTGTAGTGGTCGATTACCGGAAAGTCCGGCTTGTTGTATTTGGCCGCCAGCATGCTTTCCGCCAGAGCAAGGCCTACGCCCATGGCAAAGCCATGACCCAGAGGACCGGTGGACACATCCACGCCCGGGGTGATGCCGTATTCCGGATGACCCGGGGTCTTGCTTCCCCACTGCCGGAAGTTCTTCAGGTCATCAAGAGTGACGTCGTATCCAGCCAGGTGCAGCATGGCGTACAGCAGCGCCGAGCCGTGGCCCGGGGACAGTACGAAGCGGTCCCGGTTGAACCATTTCGGGTCCGCAGGATTATATTTCATAAATCTATCCCAGAACGTATACATCAACGGTGCTGTGCCCAAAGGGAAACCAGGGTGCCCGGACTTTGCCTTTTCTACTTCGTCCGCAGCTAAGAAGCGCAGGGTCTGTACGCAAGTTTCGTGTATTGTCGCCATGGTAAAGCCTCCTGTGAATATTATTGAATTTTATGTTGCATAGTGAATCATCTGACAGTGTAATTATACCATTTGTAAGGGAATAATTCTACAGTAAATTATAGTAGGGCCCGGGGAAGAATTGAATAAGCGAGGCGTGCACCCGCAGGGCACGAAGGACTGTTCAAGTAAAAGCAGTCAAACAATCAGGCTTATACATCAAGAACCGCACGCGGCGTTCCATAGTCAGGCGCTTCGCGTTAGCCGAGCGCTATGAAGTTGTTACCCGTGCCCGCTAATAATCTTATTTACGTATTTCATAATTTATAGTATAATACATTTATGCATAAATAACACAAAGGGGGATTTACTCATGAAAGCCTATACAGGAGATAAAATTCGCAACGTGGCCATTGTAGGTCATGGTGGGGCCGGAACCACATCCGTAACGGAAGCCCTGCTCTATCGCGCAGGCGCCATCGACCGTATGTGCAAAGTTGAGGATGGGGCCACCACCACGGACTATGAACCGGAAGAAATCAAACGCGGCGTATCCGTAAACGCCACCCTGGCTCCGGTAGAATGGCGTGACAGCAAGATCAACTTCATCGACACCCCGGGCTTTGCCGACTTCGTAGCCGAAGTGAAAGGCGCCTTCCGGGCCGTCGACAGCGCGCTGATCGTCATAAACGCCACCGCCGGTGTACAGGTTGGCACCGAGCAGTGCTGGAAGCTGGCGGAAGAAGCCGGTCTGCCCCGCATCCTGCTGGTAAACAAGATGGACCGTGAAAACGCGGACTTCGACAGCATCCTGGAAAACCTGCGCCAT
>Ga0265298_10002994_pt1 | contig 22773 bp, 16 predicted proteins | sample AusTroGonzalo_MG_3_FD_193486 | JGI IMG/M metagenome (GOLD analysis project Ga0265298, IMG submission 193486) | Bovine rumen microbial communities from tropical cattle in Woodstock, Queensland, Australia - Gonzalo_01 | ecosystem: Host-associated > Mammals > Digestive system > Stomach > Rumen ...
CCAAAGCGGTAACGGGAAGCCCCTCCACCTCGGCAGGAATATTGATATTCTGGTCATCACCGTAGTACCACACGGCACGGCACGACTTGCCGTCGTCGCTCTTCTTGTAGGCGAAGAGGTCGTCGTAGAGGTCGGCTTCCGACTCCTGCATAGGTTCTTCGCTGACATCAGTAATGTCTATGTCAGTAACGTCGTCGAACTCCACCATTCGGGCTTTGACGCTATTGACAGTCAGATAGGCGTGGAAGGGTTTGACGGTCTCCTGCTTATAATAGAAGAATCCTAACTTCTTCTGACTGTTACGTCCCAGCGTGAGGCAGTTGCCCTCGTTGCTCTCGCTCTGGTTGATGCGCATACCCTGTTCCGCTACGCCATTGAGGGCGTTGAGGTAAAGGGGTATCCTGGTAGCATCGGTGCCCTTGTAAGGCAGGAGGTTGTAGGTGCCCTCCTTCGGACTGAGAACCACTACGGAGGTGCCTTCACCCAGTTTGTTGTTAATCTTCTTGCTGATGTTCAACAGGGTGACGGTTCCGTCCGCCACCATCTCCTTGTCGGCAAGATAGACCTTCAGTTCAGCGGGCAGCTGGGTAGCAAAACCAATGTACATGGTGGCAGCTTTGGCATCGTTGAACGTCAGCGGATAGTAGCGGTCTATGCGCTGGTTGTCGTCATACAGACTCCAGTTGGCATCGGCCTTGTATTGCTTGAGCAGCCGCTGGTCGAAGCTGCCGTCGCTGACGAATATGCGCATGGCGGGTTCTGAGGCGTCAGCATCCTGAGAGTAATGTACGATACCTCCCTTCTCCAGTTCGGTGACATCATTGAGATTCATGCCATTGATGAAGATGGAATCGAGTTGGTCCACCTTGTAGATGGCATTCTTGAGGATGCGACGTGTTGTGCCTGAGAGGGTGATGCTGGTGGCTTTGCGTCCATTGGGGTAGCACACCAGGTCGTTGTCCTTGTTGTAAAGTATACTGTCGCGCGATGTATAGATGCTGTTGGCTTTATCAACCAGGATATACTTCACGTTTGAGTTGTAGAATGCCTTACCTGACACGTTGGTGATTTTCTGTGTCAGCGTGACGGTCTCCAACTGGTCGCAGCCTTTGAATGCCTCGTCGCCAATGGCTGTCACACTCTCGGGAATACGGAACTCCTTGAGATTCTTCATGTTGTGGAAGGCGGTACCTGCTGCGGCACGTCGCATAGGAGCACCGGCAACATTCTCTGAAGTGCCCAGTTTTGTAACGCCTCGGAAGAGGGCAAACTCATTGAAGCGGACAATCTGTTCAGCCTCCTGCTGACTGTTGTTGACAGCATCAACCAATTGGTTGTCGTTTACCTTACGCAATTCTTTGAGCGTCAGGCGATGGTTTCCGTCGCTATCAAAGTTGCTCTCGCAGAGTGCACGGGCATGCTCGTCAGCAAAGGTGACGCCAGGGGTAAAGCCACTGGCTATGGTGATGGGTGTAGTGATGCGGGCGCTCCCTATGGTGCGTGTCAGGAAGCAGCTGCCTTCCTGCGAGGGGGCTATGGCTGTCATGTCATCATCAACCTCCAACATGTCGGCATTGTTCAGCGTAATTGTTGCACCATAGCGCAGCTCCATCTGTCGCTTCATGGCGTCGAGTCTGTTGTCGCTGTCCGTCATGAAGGGCAACGACAGCAGGCGTCCCCAGTCGCTGTTGGCAAAGCTCTTCAGCATGGGGAGGTAGCCCTGTTCTGACTGCCAGCGAGGCTCATCGGTAAAGGATGTACCGTTGGTCAGCTCTTCGATATTCCGTTCGTAGTTATTGAAACCAGCCTTTTCAGGATGGGTGAAGTAACCCTGCGGGAAATAGCAGGAAGCGACATTGCCATTGTTATCGTTCATGACATACTCCTTTGCCGCTCCACCCAGAATCAGGTTACGGTTGACAGTGGTGATAGCTCCTGAATATTCGTTCCAACTGCCAGCTTCATAGACCGTGGCAAAGACATTTGCCTTCATATTGTTGTTCCAACTGTAGAAGGCTATCACACAGTCCTCGATGGTAGGTATAGCATTGTTTTGACGGAAAAGATAACCTACCAGTCCATGAGCATCGTATGTACCTTCCCACGATTCCATGAGGGGATTTACGCGCACAAGACCCTGGAAGATGCAGTTACGGACCACCGCATTTCCGTACATCAAACTGGCCAGGAAGGAAGACGTTCCCTGAATGGCTCCTGCGCTTGGACTGGCACCATAAATGGGTTCTATGTATGTATCCACGAAACCGACGTTCTCAATGGAGGCACCGCTAAGGATTTCCCTGAAGATACCAAAGCCGTTTTTCTTATATAGTCCACGGACCACATGGCCATCGCCGTCGAGATGGGCCTTCCAGCTGAGATCATTGATGTTCGTATAATAGTTTTTTGCGTTCGATCTGATGGTGCCATCTGCCTGAATCAGGTCTTTGTTGAAGAGGATGTCCTGCGTCAGTTTGTAATACTCGTCCGCGTCGTTATCATTCATCATTCTGGCAAACTGCTTGGCATTATGGATGAGGAAAGGATTGGCCGGCGAGCCATTGCCACCGTCGAAGTTGTCGGCAGAGGTGCCGTCCCACTGTTCTCCAAAGGTAACCTGAAGATTGAAGTCCTTGCTGATGTTCTTATCAGACTGTACTGCCAAGGTCACTACTCCTGGGTCAATAGGTGTAGCTGTTTGGTCAGCAAACTGCAGCAAATTGGATCCACTAGACTGATGGTAGGTGGCCTTTTGTCCGTCGACATTCTTCTCAGCTATCGAGAAGGGCACATACATATCGTATGCCTTGTTCTCGTTGGTAAATCCTAAGGGGACAGACACCAGCCAAGCATAATCTGGGAATAGGGATGGTGTCTTCAGGTTGGTATTGTCACCCCACACACTGCGGGCTCGTTCGATGAGGGAATCATACAGCAAGCCCTCGCTGGCATTGTTTGCACCATTGAAGGTCACACATGGGTAATACCCCTGGGTGAACTGCCAGTTGATACCGGTAACACTAATCATGCCCCTATCCATATACAGGTTCTTCAGACTGGTAATCTGAGCGGAGGTGCTCGGCAGACTGCTGCTCTGGCCGTTGGTCATCACCTCGATGCTCTTGCCTTCACCACCAGCATCTGTCTTGGCCTGAATCAGGTTCTGGTCAAAATAGCACCTGGTGTTCTCTTTGGCTTTTCCCGAACCGTCCTGACTGATGGGATGAGAGTTAGCTGTGACAGTCGATTTATTCATCGTTCCCAGGAAAAGGGAATTGATTTCGTTGGTAGAACCAGAGTGTGCTGCTATGCCACCCACATACTGAGCGCCCGAAGCGCTGATATGTCCACTATAGGCACAATAGATGATGGTGCCCTGCATCCACTTGCCTTGGAATTCCAAAGTTTCGTTCTGGCCTACAATGCCACCCACATATCCTGTACCTTGGAGGGCTGTTGTGCTGACGCAACCAATGATATTACCCTTGTTGCGTGCGCAGATGCCTGCAGACGTACCATTATTATTGGTGTTGATATTACCTTGTGAGCCACAGGCTTCAATGTTGCCTCCCTCATTGTAGCCACAGATGCCACCCGCATAGCGTGTCGTCTGGTTTACGGAGTTGACTTTACTCGTGCAGTCGAAGACAAATGTCTCTAAAGGTCCGTTGGTTTCTTTCCACCAAAGAACCTGTTCTACAGCGTAGTGCTTGATATATCCTACGATACCTCCGAAGTAGCTGCAGTCAGACACTTCCATCCAGATGTCGGCATGGCAGCGATAAATACTCGTGGGATTCTGGGCAAAACCTACAAGACCACCAATGGCACCACGCTCGTTAGGCTCGTGCATCTGTCCTCGGATGTAGCCTTGTGCCGTACAGCCGTATATAGCTCCAAATTGGTTGGTGTCACGTTTGCCACCCAGATAGCCGCAGAGTAATCCAATGTAGAGACTCTTGACGTAACTGTCCTGAGAGATATTGATTTCGCCCCCCTTGATATTGACATTACGGATATTGCCCCGACTGGTTCCAAAGAGTCCATAATGAAAGTTGTTATTGCTTTCTCCATAGCCTTTGATAATCATACCCGTGACGGTATATCCCTTGCCGTCGAAGTTGCCTTCAAAAGGATGGTTCTGGTCGATGCCAATGGGAATCCACATGGTGGGATAGCCATCCATGCGGAAATCTTGCAGATTGATGTTGCCGAGCAGCTCGAAATATTTGCCTTTATAACTGTTGTGACGCACGTTGACGTCATAGGCCAACTTGGCCAGATGCTGCCCCTGCCAAATGCGGTAAGGACGTTCTTTAGAACCGTCGCCGCCATAGAAACGGTCATCTCCTTCTTTGATGATATGGTCAAAGATCCACTCCCAGCTATATCTTTCTACATAGTAGGATGAGGCTGATACCTGCATCTGAGGTGCCAGGAACAGCAAGGCGAATAGCGCTACGCTGATATATGTGATACGCTGTTTCATCGTTGGTAGAGTTTTAATAGTTATACTTGAATATTTCGTCGCCGGTGCTGATGAGATAGACGCCGTGCTGGCGCAATTCCACAAACTGGCTCTCGCTGGTCACCGTGGCAGAGTACATCACCTTGCCGTCGGCAGCGAAGACGCGCAGGCGGTTGCCTTCGGTCAGCCCGCTGATGCGCAGGCCGCCCTGTTCGCGCTGCACGGAAGCCTTGCGGTGGTCGGCATCCTTCTGAATCAGGGGCATACCCGTTATCTCGTCCTCTTCGGAAGCAATGAGCTGCACCATCCACAGGTTGTCGTCGCCAGAGAGATTGGCGATAATCGACACGCCCGGGTCTTCGTCGTCGCTGAGGACCTTGAGGATGCGCTCGTCGCAGATGAAGGTATTGAGGAATGCCGGCTGGCTTTCCTCCACATGGTCTACATAGAGTGTGACATAAGCTTTGCGCTCGCCACCCACGTCGATGAAGTCGTCGGCAGTAATGCGCTGCTGGGCATCGTCGCTCACGGGGATGTTATACGCCGGCGAAGGATAGATGCCCACATAGACGGTGTAGTCCTTCTGCATACCGTTCAGCGAGTTGTCGGTCAGCTCCACCTCGTAGATATTGGTGTCGCCTTCGACATAGTGACCTAACAGTTCGCAGCTGATGTCCTCGCAGCCCTTCAGCACGTTCTCCTTCGCTGTCGTCTTGGCAACGCGGTGCAGACTGGCTCCGCGGCGCGGCGAGTGGCTGGCGTTGAAGACGTTGTCGAAGTCGCACGACACGTTATCTACGGTCAACAGGCCGTTGAAGTTGTCGGGGATGGTATAGTCGACGGTGAAGAGTTCGTTGCTATACGGTCCCACATACAGGTCGTTGAGTTCGAAGGGCTGGTTGTTGACGGTGAAGCGCGCGCTGGTGATGGGCGACGTTCCGGTGTTGTAAAGTCGGAAGTTCACCGGCAGGGTGTTGCTGCCCAGCAGGGCCTTGCTGGTATAGGAGATGTCGTACTCGAAGTCGTTGATGAACTCCTGTGTGTATTCCATGACGTAGGCGGGCTTCTGGTTGTCGGGATCGGAGAGTCCATAAACGGCGGTGATGCTCAGGTCGTCCAGGAGTCCGTCGTAGCCGGTCATCACGAGGTTGTCGCGCGAAGCACCCACGGTGACGTAGGGCGTCGGACGCAGGTTGTCGTGAACATAGATTCGCGAGGCGTTGAGGATGGTTTGCGTCTGCGGGAAACCGATGCTCTCGGTGCCGTGGCGCACGGTGTTGTCGCGGCGTGTCCACAGCAGACAGAAGTCGTTGGGATAGTCCACGGTCTTGTCGCACACCACCTTGACGCTCTGCGGCATATACTGCGTCAGATTCATGTCGGTGCTACCCACGCCGCTCAGCTGGCCATTCATATTCACCATCTTCACGTAGACATCCCTGATGCTGTCGGTATTCTCATAGAGGATGGCTATGGCAGCCTGGTCGCCCACGCGCTCCATAGAGAAGCTGATGGGTTCTATCTCCTCCATGTCGCCGTCAGTGACGTCCTTATCCCATGCCTTGCTGTTGTACCACATGGTGTGCACGGGTTTCAACTCCGTGCTTTCATCAGTGGTGACGATGTGTACGGCAGTCAGTATGGTGTCGTTGGCCATGACTACCTGCATATTGCTGACGGCATCGCTCTGGTTGATGCCCATGATGGGCACGGGCTCGCTCCACTTGTTACCGTCGTACTGCGACAGCATCACCTTGCCGACGAAGTCATGGGCGGCAATCTGCAAATCCTCCAAATACAGGGAGTTCTCATAGTGGCCGCGCTTCCAGATGGCTGCGGCACGACCGTCTTCCTGAATGGCGACGAAGGGCATCTCGTCCACATAGTTGTTGTCATTGGCTATGATGGTTTCCTTCCAGGCTCCGTTGCCTTGTCGCATCTTGGCTACGATCTTGCGGCTATAGGCGGCATCTCTGTCCTTGTTCACCAGCTCGTCGGGGGTAAGACCTGCCGTTGTGGAGAGGGTTTGCGTCTGCTGCTCATAACCCACAATGCTGTATTCGCCGGCATGGTCGGCCTGCAGTCCTGTGGCACGTAGGTTCTTGTCAGACAGCTGCACATCGTCTGTCGCTCCTGCCTCGACGCAGACAATGGCATCGCCGTTGGGATTGGCTTCCGACTCCTCGCGGTTCACCACCACCTTGGCATCGTTCACGAAGAAGGGCTTAGGAATACCTCCAGGCTCTGCTATCTTCTCGCCCAGGTCGAAGTAGGTATTGTCTGTATCCATATCCACAACACTGCTGCGGCGCATGGGAACCTCCGGTCTGATGGCACCAGGCTTCTTCCACCACGGATATCCAGGATAGAAGGGGTTCGCCGTGTGTTCGGGCGACCATGTCTGTCCACCCCAAACTCCATTGTATCGTGGACGGAAGTGAACAATGGGGCATCTGAGTTCTGCCAGCACGTCAACTCCTACCAGGGCTATGGCTTTCAAGCCTCCATCGGAAATGCTCCATTCGCCATCTTTCTGCCAGCCCACCTGACCTCCTCCACCGATTAGGAATTGTGCCTTGCCGCCAAAGCGGAACTTACCCGCCACCTGGAGGAGATTATTGATGATTTTGCTCTTACCGGGTTTTTCGGCATTGCCTGTCGCATCTATCTCCATCGACACCTGCACACCAGCCTTGAGACACAAGTCAACGTATGCCAGCCAACCCATCTTACCGGGATTCATAGCGCCCCAAGATTCCTTCTCAAAGTCGTAGCGTCGCAAGCCAATGGCAGCCTTAGCCTGACCGGAGAGGATGACAGAGGCTCGCAGCGTGAGCCACTTGCTGATGAAGTTAAGAATATTCTGCATGGTGCCGCTTTTACATTTCTCCGCCAACCACCCTGCAGGGTCGTAGCTGAAGAAGAACTGGGCAGTGGCACCACCGCCGACCTCCAGATTGCGCAACAGCACGTCGAAGGGATCGATCGGCATCATCAGACCCACATTACCCTCGACAAACCAGCCGGCGCCGAACTTGTTTCGTTCAACCTTGAAGATATCGTCGAACTCGTTCATGAACCAATTCTCCTTATCTACCTTTACGGAGCCGGTAGTCAGGTTGCCCTGATAGATATTGTCGCCATTCTTGTTGTTATAGAGGAAGTGGTCGACGTTGTTATTTTTCAGATTATCCTTGGAGGCCTTGCCGTCAAATTTATCAGCTTTGCCACCGACAGACACATAGACGTCCAGCGCTATGATTCCGCGCTTGTAGTCGACAGTAGGTGTCAGCTTGAAGAAGAGCCCTGGCAAATTATCAAGGTCCCACGTGAAAGTGGGCGAGGTCATAAACTCCAAGCCCAGGTCGCCAGCTGAGCCACTGATGTATTTGTCGGTAGGGAGACAAACCATATCCTTCGCCTGCTTGGTGGCCTTCTCTTCGCTCTTTTTCTTGTCATACGTCACCGACTTCAGATAGGGGAAGTCCTTATAGACGTTGCTTCCCGTCGAGATGGTGGGTTTACACAGCACGCCCTTGGGCAACTTGCCCGTCAGGTCGTAGCGCAGCTGGTAGTAGTTGTACGCCAGCGAGGGGTGGTCCTTGGCCAGCGTGGCCTTACGGCTCAGGTAGCTGAAGGTGTATTTCTTGCTCTCGTCCTGCTTCTCGTGGGCATAGAAGTCGGGGGTTGCCAGATCGCCGGCACTCTTGGCGGTGGAGAAGGTCAGCGCCATCTGCACATAGCTGTCTATCAGCTGACCGTTCAGCAGCTTCTTGTCGGTAGTGCCGCAGTCTTCGATGATGTTGCGCTCCGTCTCCTTGGCAGTGAAGAGGTCGAAGCTGTCTATCGTACACTGTATGTATTCCTTGTTGTCACGCTTTGCCTTCTTGCCCGTGTCCTTCAAGCAGTAGAGGGTTTTCTTCGAGACAATGATTTTGCCGTCGGTCTTGCTGGGGAAGAGCTGCATGTTGGCAGTACACTTCTCGGGGTTCAGCACCTTCGTCACGGGGTCGAAGGCGCCAGCATATTGGTAGATGGCAGGATAGTAGCCGCTGGCAATCACCTCCACCAGGGCGGGGTGCGTCATCGTCTGAATCTTGTACGACTGCGTATGACTGTCGTAGCCCAGCACCTTCACGGTATTGTCGGCTACATATTCGCCCTTCTCGTTGAGTCGCTCCACATGGAGTGTGGCATTTTTGACGACGTGTTCTTTGCCTTTGTCGCTATTCTTGCTGAAGACGCGCAGGTAGAGGATGTCGTAGCGCTCCATCAGTCCCGTGCCGAGCATGTTGAAGATGGTCAGTTCTCTACCCTCGTGCTTGTCCATGAAGACGTTCGACTCCAGCCTCAGCCTGTCGAAGTCCTGACAGAGCCACACGCCGTACTGCAGCTTCGAGCGGTCCAGCTTCAGCTTGCGCTGGTCGCCGCCGTCGTTGTTCACTAAGTAAATCTCGCTCAGCGTCTTGTCCTCCGGCACGTAGAACGACTGGAACTTGTCGCCCTTGACGTCGAGGGTCTTTGTAATGGGGTCTTTGCCGTCTTCCGTCAGCTTGTATTCTATCTGGTAGGTCAGCCCCGTCTTCTGGCGTTTCGAGTCCAGACGGAAGGTATAGAGATTGTCGTTATCCCAGTCGTAGGCGTAGTAGCGGAACTTGACGGTGTCTGCCGGCGTGGCGTTCTTCAGCCCCTTCTTTGCCACGCGCACCATCACGCTGTCGGTGGCGTGAGGCAGGTTCAGGAAGAAGAATCCCGTCACGCTGAGCGACAGCGGAGACTTCGCCTCATTATAGATCACCTGCACATCATATACTTGGTCACGTCCCATGCCGTCGTTGATGCGGAAACAGAGTGCCGTGTTGTCGCGCATCTTCCAGAACAGCTTCTGCTCCTCCAGACCTTTCATTGAGGTCTTGGCAAACATCTCCTTCACCTTCTGCACCTCCACCTGGTTTCCACCGATGGTGTTGCTGGTAATCTTGTTCCACTTCAGTTCAGAGTTCTGTCTGGTTACACGCCTCATGTTCTGTACATCACTCAGGTTGTTGGCCATATACAGGTCGAAACCTTGTGCCTGCACGCTGATGGCTGCAACAGCCAGCAGTACTAGGGAGATGACTCGCTTCATATGATGATTACTTAATCAATATCTTATTATTACCTTTAATATATATACCATGAGTGGGGCGACCACTGACGCGGCGGCCTTGCAGATCGTAATAAGTTGAACTATCACCTTTAATTTTTGAAACATCAATAGTCTCAATGCCTGTGGAACTTCCTTCGTTCAGCATATACGGTTCGGAATAATGGATAGGAATCACTTGGGTCGTTGACTGGCGGGTATAACAGAATTCCAACTCCACCACGACACTGAACTTCTTGTCCTTGACCAGATTCTGCAGGTCAATCTGCTGGGTAAAGTCGATGTTGCCCTTGGCAGGGATGGTGACTTCCTTGGTGTAGGTCTTGTCGGGCTTGAGGACGTCGTTGCCCTCCTCGTCCGTTTCAGGATCCACACTATAGTCGATGACATAGCGACGCAGTAAGACAGACCCCGTAAATCCTGTCTCTTCCGGATTGTTGATTTTGCAGTTGATGGCAATGCTATTGCTCTCGATGGCATAGTCGGCCAGCTCATTATCAATAGCCTTTATAGGTGTGACATTGAGACCGCTGACTGACAGGTTGTAGATGGGCTCCATGGTGAAGGGCTTAGACTCATAGATGTTGACGGACTGGTCGTCATCGTCATAGCGTACAAGACTTATTTTGTGCAATACCGTGTCGTCTCCCTCGTCATAGATCACCAACTTAAACTCCTTGCTCTCATTAGGCTTCAAAGTGATATTGGAACCTTCAGCAAGATCCTCCTCAAAATCATAGTCGTTGTCTTCGGTACCTACCGAGTCTATCAGTTCTACATAGCCTTTGAATTCCTTTGTGCCCTTATTCTTGAGAGTATAGACAACCTCATATTTCTTGTCGGCCTTCAGCACGTACGACTTGTTCGTCCGCAATTTCAGGTCTTTGTCCAGATTACACGTGCCGTCGAATTCTACGCCTTCCATGGCGTCGCCAGGAGCAAGGGCGATACCATCACCCAACGTCGCACAGTCTTCATAAGAATAGAGATACAGTTTGACGGGAACGTTTCTTTTGGGCGCGTAGTTCAGTGTGTATGTCTTACTCTCGCCAGGACCTAACAAGGCTGCGAATCCATAGTTCTCCATACCCATATACTCGTCCTCCCTCAGCAACTTGAGAGTGCGCTGGAAGACCTTGTCGGTACTCTTGTTCTCCAATGTCACAGTGACTGTATACTTGGGATTCTGATCGTTGCTGGTTTCCTGCTCCTTCACCTCCATCTTTGCAGTCAACCAGTCGGGACAGCAATCAAAGGACAGCGTGTTACCCTTGATTTTGAACATGATGTTAAACACGGGTATAAAGGGCTTCCAGTCTTGCGTGTTGGTGACGCGATGGAGGAACTGGAGGGTATAAGTGCCGTCACCCAAAGAGGAGTTGATCTTTATCGTTCCCGATGTGTAGTTGATATTCCGACCAGGCTTCAGGAAAAGACCTTTGAATCCTTCGTCCAGTGGCAGTAGGCTCTGGACGGTCTCTCCGGCAGCATTCTTGACGATGGCGCCGTAGTCAAACTCATCCGTAAAGCGGGAAGCGTTATCGACGTATTGGTAGATGGCGTCTGTGATGTCGAAGTCTTCGTTGGCAGATGCACGCTGGTAGCTATATTTGCCAGACAGCATATTATAGATCCACAGTGCGGGTGTCATATGTTGGGGCGTCTTGGCAGGTTGGATACCGATAAGGGCTGCCTGGCGGCCAAAATAGCCAGCATCGCCGGTGCCGCCACCTTCGTATTTGCTGCTAGGGTTGCACAAGGCCAGTCGGAAGGCACCGTCGGCATTGCCGTACCATCCCCAGTTGATATAGAAGAAGTCTTCGTGGGAGTAGCCGTCAACGACATAGGCATGCCCTCCTCCGTTTGAGGCGCCTGAATAATAGACCGGTCGATTGTTGGCCAACTCCTGATAAATCGTCTTAATCCAGTCGTTATAGGAGTAGTTGACGCGTTGGATAGAGCGGATAGTGGAAGCATCGTAATTAAAGAAGTTGACGAGGCTGGCCATGACGGCGCTTTCGTTGGCAGTCGATAAAGTCGGGGTGTACTTCATACAGATACTCTGCCCGGCCAGTCGCTGCAGCTTGGCAACGGCATTCTGTTGCTCCTGCGTTCCCTGTGGGTCATTACGCTTGCCATAGGTAGGGAGTATCTGGTCCCACTCCAGCGTCTTGCTGACGTTAATGGCTGGTACCATTCTTCTTCTGCTTTTGTTGTAATAGCTGCCTGGCAATGATGTGATCTCTGCCGGATGCTTGTGGTGATACATGATCTGTGTCATAGCTGTCGCCACACATCCCGTCAGCGAATAGACGGTGTAATCGTCCTTATTCACGTATTTCGGGCACATATAATAATAAGGTGCTCTTTGTCCCCACTTGCTTGCCATCAGGGGCTCAATCTTCGCTCCGAGGTTGTCGTAGGTGGCAGCACGATGACCTAGGGCTGCCATCTGCTGTATTTCCTGCTGATACTGGGCAAAGAGCTCCTTCAAACCATCGGGGATGTCGGTCGCGTCAATGGCAGACGTCTCGCTATAACCGAGAATGGCAGGTGCCGAGTCGTCACCAGCGACAATCACATAGCCACCACCCTCAACATTGAAGGCATAGACCATTGACTGTCCTGTCTCCACACTGTTGAGTGGGATAGTCTGTGCAGCCCGTCGTGCGTGGCTAGACTTGCTGAAGTTCTTTGACATAAAGTCACGGGCCTGCTGGGCAGCCTGCTGGGGATTGACGCTTGCAGCATGGATGGTGCAAGATATTAGTATGGCAATCGCTATGGAAATCAATGTCCTTTTCATCTCAGTAATCGTTTTTAGTTATTTTTTCAACAACTGTCGGACGGTGGTGATGATAGTTTCTTTGTCGCTGGCACCATAATAGTGCGGATCGTCGAGGCGCCAATTGTGAACACCCTTGGGAACGGTATATTTTATGACGTATTGACCATCAGCAGCAGGGTCAGGGATGGCTGCACCCGTCCAGGGATCGTCTGCTCCATAGACAAATAACATGCGGCACTTCTTGTCGTTGCGATTGTTTTGGACAAAGGTCAAGACGTCTTTCATTAGTTTGCCACCATCATACGTTGTTTCATAGTTGGTGTTGTATTTGGTGATGGTTTGCCAGCGATTAAATGCTTTGACGTCGTTATCCGTGATGTATCCATCGTTCAACAGCCACTGCCAGTCATACAGGAAATAGCCCAGTTCCTTGGAGGCATGGATGCTATAGATAAGACTCAGGATTTTGCTGGGAACAAGCTGCTCCTCTGCAGGATCCTCCTCTTCATCCCAGTAATCACCATCCTCTTCATTGTCTTCGTAGTCATCATAGGTGTCGTCTTCGTAGTCATAATACTCATCTTCCTTTTCGATCTCGTACAATTCACGAAGTGCCTTCAGTCTCTTATTGAAGTTGGCACTGCCCAACGAGGCGAACAGGTAATATATCTGGGCTGAGCTATTCGATTCGGGAATGACATCTGCCCATTCATCAACGGGGTGATAGGCAAACTTCTGGAACATGCTCTTCATGAAACGGTAGGCCATCAGTCGGGTGATGCTCTTCGTCGAGTATTTCTGCACTTTTTCGTTGTCGGCAAATTCGGCTTTGTATAGTTCTGCAACCTTTTCCTGTAAATCCTTATCATTAAGATAATTCTTCAGAGCTTCCCAACTCTTTTCCTGTGCCTTTGTTCCTTTAGCGCATTGCTTGGTGACATATTGGCCAATGCCTGAGGATTCTGCCTCAGTACAGAAGGGGGCGCAGAAGGGCACATAGACATCCACTTCGTTGGGGTAGTAGTAGGCATAGAGGGTGGTCAAAATACCATTCTTGCTAATACCAGTGCTGATCCACTTGCCGTTAAATGCTTTGGTCGCTTTCATGGCTGTCACGATATCGTGCAGGTCAGCAGTTGACTGTGCGGCTGTATTATAATTCCAATAGCTGGGGTTTTTATAGTCTTGGCTAGAGTTTCCAATCTCCGAGCGCTTATAGTAGCGGTGCTCCACCTCCAGATAGTTGCCTCCGAAATTCTTCGACAGGTCTGGTTGGCTGAAGTATCTACGCTCTGGGATGGAGTAACCCTGTGTATGGAGTATGGTGACACTGTCGGGGTGGCGATAGTGGAAAACACAATACTGATTGAAACTACCTGCCTCCGGATTCTTGTGGTCCAGGGGCTGTTTAAAGTAGAAATATGTCACATTGCCGCCATTTTTGTCTAATGTGTCTTTGATGATAGTCACGCGGTCTGATTTTTCAAGGACTTCCCTGGCTGTAAGAATGACTTGCTCTTTTGGGTCAGGCTTTTTAGGTCCGTCAGCGGGGGCCTTATCATCTTTGCTACATGATGTAAAGGCTATGCCGTAAGCCAGCACAAAAACATAGAAACTTGATAATTTTATTTTCATAATGTTATACTTATTGTTTTTAGTTATTATATATTCTGAAAGTAATTTTATTCTTCATGACGATATTATCAACTTTGACTGTCACAACTATTGTTTTAGTTTTGGTAATATTATTTCCGTTTGCCAAGATACAGATTTATTATGAAAATACGAAAGAATATTGTGTTAATTATCTGAACAACTTGTCCTCAAAGTGCAATTTTTTCCTCAGACCCCGTTTTTAACATGCAAATACTCGTAATTATTGTAGGGTAATATCCGAATCTATCAAAAAAGTTTAGTAACTTTGCACTGTAAAAAAACTATCAGTCAATGATGAATAGTATATATATTAATAAGGTGGATAGCGGGTTACCCCGTTGGCTTATCGAGATTGGCTTTGTGTTCTTTGTGATACAGGCCATCAATACCTCGTATGACATAGCTGCAGGGCGGGAGGCATCTGTTCTACATCGAAACGGCCCGTATCGCTATAGCCCAAAATGGGCTTGGGGGTGTTGCCGTCAGCCGATACTATGACGAAGCCACCAGCATCGGCATTGAAGGCATAGAGTTCTGAAAAACCTGTCGCAGCCTCGCGGAGTTCGACGGCAGCGCTTCTGCGCATAGTCTTTCCACTGGCCTGGCGCTGCTCGAGGAAAGCCTGGGCTTTCGCCTTGGCCTGTTGCTGAGTAATGGTCGGTGCTGCCTTTGCCGCTATGGCCATCAGCACGATGATAGTTAATAACAGTGCATTTTTCATATTTTTTTCTTGCTTAGGTTTGTTGTGACTTTTATTGATATACGTAGTTATTTGCGGATCAGTGTTGAGCCTAACTGGCCGAGTTGGACGGCATAGACGCCGCGCTGGAGACCATTGAGCACGATGGAGCCCTGCTGCACGGTGGTCTGTTGAAGTACCGTACCCGAGAGGCTGTAGATGATGACGGGAGTGCCGTCGGCAGCACCGTCGGCATAGAGCACATCACCCACGAGTCGGAAGGTGACCGCCGCGGGCTGGTTTTTGCTCAACGAAGGAATGGTGGTAGGCAGATCGAGCACTTCGAGAATACCCTTATAGGCATTAATCTTGCCATAGCCGGCACGGATGCCTGCCTTGGTGGTGTTGTCGTCGGTATCGACGCTCTTCTGGATGATGACCTTCACGTCGTCGTTGGACAGCGTGCGTCCCTTGTCGTGGGCGGCCTGCAGCCACAAGGCAATGATGCCTGCAGCAATGGGTGTCGCCATCGAGGTGCCGTGGGCCTTCACCCAGCAATACTCACGTGGTGTGGTCTGACCGATGAACTGATTGCTGAACGACTGGCGGTTGCTTACCTCTGAGGTTTCGTACGTTCCGTCGCCATAGAAAGAGTTAGCAGTACTATAGATGCACACGCCTGGGGAGACGACGAAGGGATGACGGTTGCCGGCATAGTCGGTGCCATAGCTGCTGAACGGGGCCACTTCACCCACCTTGAAATCTTCATCGGGCTTAGCAGCCTCGCCAGGTTTATCGACTATCAGGTTGCTGGCTGTCCAGGCTCCCACGCCGATAGGTACACCGGTGGTATTGTAGTCGCCAACACTCACATCGTTGCCTGCCACATCGAAACCTTCGGCATTCAGAAATTCTCCATTGTCAATCCACGCACGCTGTTCGACAGCGACGGAAGAAGTAATCTCTATGCCGAGTTTCTGCTGGAGGAAGTTGAATTTGCCCTTCGACTGCATAACGGTCTGCGTCATTGCACGGGATGATCCATCGGGAGCAATGCCTGCACCAATACCGTTGCCGATGACCAGTCCACCGCCAGCACTGGTGTAACGGTCTTGCAGCAGCGTCTTTAAATCCTGGCTCAGCGCATCTGTGCCCACATCTTCCGTGTCACCTACTTTCAGCACCTTCGACGAGAGTCCGTTCTTCAGCTCGTGAACCGCCGTGGTGGCCAGTTCTTGCTTCTTGTCTTCGTCGTAGACGAAAAATCGGATATAGGTAGGTTTGTCGGTAAACAGATAATTATAGAAAGCAAATTGGCCACGCACACCCATGAGTGTCTTCAGCGGATGCTCACCGTCAACGGTCTTATGAATGTGGCAATTGTCTTTTCCCTCGTTGCCGGTAGAGATGGTCATCACATGCCCCTTGTCGCAAAAAGCCTTAAAAATCTGCGAACCGGCACTGGTGCCGTCGTGCGTACCGTTATGGGTGTTCATGCTCATCGTCACCATAAAAGGCTTGCCAGCCTTCTTGGCGTAGTCGGCCATGTAGTTCAGGGCATACATCGTGTTGAGCTGCTCGGCATCGTCATCTGTGCCCTCATATTTCTTTTGTTGTGCATCATCGGGCGACGTGTTGCAGAAAATCAGTTCGGCCTTAGGCGCCATACCTGCGAGGCTACCACCCGTGATGCCTTTGACGGTGCTGATGGCGCTGGCTGCCGCACAACCTGCCACGTGGGTGCCGTGCATTTCACTGTTGTCTTTCAAACGCGTAGTGTCGAGCATCAGCTCTGCCGTGTCGAAAAGGGTTCCTTCCAGCTCCTTGCCGTCCACGACAGCTTTGTGTCCTTTTCCGTTGGTCATGCCTGGATAGTAGGCTGCCTTGACGCGCAGGTTGCCCTGCTCGTCCTTGAAGGCAGGCTGCGTCACGTCGAAACCGACGTCAATGAAACCGATGATGACACCATCGCCCTGATAGGCCTGTGGCAGCTGGACTCCAGTGCCCGTCTGTACCTCGTCGGCATGGGTTGCCTTACGGCTGTTGTCGAGCTTCAGCATCGAACGTACGGGTTTCTCAATGAGTTGCACATCCTCCAATGCTGCCACGTCTTGCAGCTGCCGGGCTGTAGCGGCTACCATCAGCATACGTCCGATAGCCGTCTTCACCTCGGCTCCAGTGGCCTCTATCTGCTGGCTAGCCTCGCCGGGATCCGCTTCGGGGTGAAGGCGTACGACGAAGAGTGCAGGTTTCTGGGATACCTGTCCTCCAGCACGCCTGGCAGCCTCAACCTGTTGCCAAGCAAAGGCATGCACCATAGGTGCCAGCTTATGTATCTGTGCACTCAAATGCCCCGCAGTCATCACCAAAAGTAGACTGAGTGACCAAAATAAATTCTTTTTCATCGTTGTTAGTGAATTTTTTAGGTTTCAAACTATAATTATTCTGCAAAGATAAGTTTTTTGGCGTTTAACCTGTCTAATTGCCAGAGTTTTTTTAAAAATTATTGTTTCCAAAGCATTATCATGTCCCCAGAATGCAATTTTTATCCCCAAGGCTATAAAATCTTTCTATATAAACGATAGCCTATTACCGAAAAGTTTTGTATCTTTGCAATCGATTAATAAAACGACAGAAAGATGGAATATCAAGCACTAAATGAGTCTGCCCAAATGATGGCTAACGACAAACGACGTTCTATATATATTAACAAGGTGGAAAGCGGGGTGCCCCGTTGGCTTATCGAGATTGGCTTTGTGTTCTTTGTGATACAGGCCATCAATACCTCGTATGACATAGCTGAATGGGTGGATGCTAATGGACTTCAGGCTCCAGTTTGGTTCATCGTTTTGGCAGGCGATATGATACTTTATTATGCCATGATGCGTGGCATGAAGTCGCTGGTCAGGCCATTCACTGTGTTGTGGTGGATACTTATTGTGGTCGTTGCTGCTGGTGACATCACCTCCATGCTTCCAGAGTCCGTCATCGACCTGGCTCTGGCCGTTGCCTGTCCGCTGGTCTATCTGCCCCTCGGATTTGCGATTACCTATTTTTATCGTGGCTGGCTGCAATGGGTAGGCATCCTGTTGATTCTCTACATGGTAACAATGATTATCCTGCCCATTATGCTCTACGACCTGATTCCTTACGTCATTGTAGACATCATAAGCATCGCGGTGGTTATAGTCCTGGGCTGGACTATGCGGAAAGTGTTACTTTGATTCCACTCTGACCACTTCGGTCTGGGTATGCTGGCGGTATTGGGCAGGAGTGACGCCAATGCGTTTCTTGAATTCGGTCTGGAAGGTGGTGCGGGACACGAAGCCTGCCTCTTTACTGATGGCATCCATCGACCACTGCGGGTTCTCCTTGATCAGCTCACAGGCGTAGAGCACCCGCTTCTCCGTCAGATAGTCGTAGAGTCGGCCATAACGCTCGTCGTCTTTCAGCAGTTGCTTGATTTTCTTCTGTGTCAGTCCCAGTCGCTGCGCTATTCCCTTCAGCGTCAGATCCGGATCGGTGTACATGTGGCTCTCAGCCATCTGCAAGTCTATCCACTCACGGAGTTCGTTGTCACTCATGGCTTTGGTGTCGTTGATGTTCTCGCGCAACGATTCTGTCTCTTGCTGCAACTCAGAAATCCTGTCCTGCGGCTTCAGTTGTTCTTTTAATTCCTTTAATTCATTAAGAAGTTGATGCTGCAGTTCCTTTTGACTCTCAACCTCATCAGTTAATTCGGAATTGTTCTTGAGAACCTTGCTGGTTTGTTTGTACGTAAAATAGATACTGATAGCGGCTGCAATCAGGAATGCACAGAAAACGGCAGTAATTAAAATATGGTTCGCTATCATGAAGACGAATTTCTATTTTGAGTACAAAAGTAATGTTTATTTTTGACATTTCAACTTTGTTGCCCACAAATCCTCAAAATAGTTGTCCCCATAATGGTAAATTGTTCTCAAATACATTTTGTTGTACTCAACACTGAGCAAAAGTGCACACCGGAAACTCCGCTGTGCACTTGAGTAAATTAGTTTTGTGTTAGTTTCTCACGGCATTGTGGCCGTCCAAAAGAAATAAGGTCTACGTTCCTTACGGCATGGTGGCCGTAAGGAACGTGGCATTGCCGAAGATGTAGAGCACGTTCTCGCAGGCCAGCTGCTGGACGGAGAAGGGCTGCTTGCTGCCGGCAACCTCCTGGTAGCAGTTGATGAAGTGGTTGATGCGCAGATTGTTGATATAGGTGTTGTACGTGATGCCCTGACGGGAGAAATACTGGCTGAGATAGTTGCGGTTGGTACCAATGGTTTGCGCCAGCTGTTGCAGCGTAAGGTCGTGCTGCAGGTAAAGCTGGGTAGCATCGCAATGCTCTTTCAGCAGGAAGCGCGCCTGGGACGACGTGTTTTTCGGGCCCCAGTAGTAGAGAAGGTTGTCGTTGTCGCTGGCGAAGTTGTCCTTACCTATGCCGCCCAGGAAGACGAACGGCAGTTCATAGAAATTATATTCGTTCTGCTTGATGCGTACAGACTATGGGGGCTCCGGTAGTAGAAACTATCGTAATGAACAGAGCAAAGATTGAGAAGAAATAGTATGGCAGCAAGACTAATATCAGTACAAGAAGCAGCAAAGCTCTTGGGCGTAACACCACAGTCGGTCCGAAACTGGATAGACAAGGGCTACATCACCGCCCGTCAGGTAGGGGATCATCAGGTGGTGGATCGAGAGACCATTGAGCGGTACTTCGACGGTCTGCAGGAATGGGATAGGCTGGAGAAAACCGTCTATGCGAAGCTGGATAGGCTACGGAAGGAGGATGGAGAACTCGATGATGCTATCCGCGATGTGGCCGCAAGACCATCGAGGACATTGAGAATGAACTGATTGAACAGGGACTATCACTCGGTATGAAGGTGGATGTCCCTGTTAGGAAAATAGAAATGAGCGTTGTGATAACGCCTTACACACTAGAAAACGCGCGCGGACATTGGCACTTATCGTTATGATACTGTCTTTGGAATTTCGCAAGGTTTCTAGATACTCTGAATAACTGCTAATGCAAGGAGCGACAAGCTGTGAGGCCTGCCGCTCTTTTAGGTTCATAAAAAAAGGAGCCATTAAGACTCCTTTTCTTCACTTGTTTCCTGAATCACGTCGCCAACCTCATTGAACTTTAGTTTGCCGTACTTTTTCTTCCAGCCATTAAATAATTGATTGCTTACGCCTTTCTCCTTTTTTATTATCGTCCATACTTGCCTTTTCCTCTTTGGGTCTGCATCCAGTTCGGCCTTCATTCGGGCTACTTCAACATACCTCGCAAAAATTTCATCATAAGAAGCGTTAGACGGTTCGGACTCTCCGGGCTCTTTGAACTCTTTAACACCTGGCAGTACAGAGTCTTCCTCAACGTGACCCTCTAGATCGAAACTGGCAAATGGTTCATCCCGGTGCTTCAATAATTCCACATAATCGGGAGCTGCTCCATTTCGGGATGCAAGTATCTTAAGTAGTTTCTTGTTCTTCCATCTGGTTGGCCCAATAACAAAGACAGTATCCACTCCAGTAGTTAACGTGTCTGCAAGGGCTAAGTCTTTCATGGTAATCGGCTTGCTGTCTAAGCGGTCATTTGTGACATGCGCCACTAAAATAACTGTTATCCTAATGCCTTTTTCCATTGCTTTATCCCTAATCTTCTTTATTCCATCGTAGAGATCCTTTCCAGTTTTTGAAATTTGAACATAATCGGTGAAACGGCTTATATTATCTACCACGAAGAGAGCATCCCCTGTAAGTGATTCCACAGTGATTCTAAAGTTCTCCAGCCAGCTATACGTGGAATAAGACTGGCATTTGTCCCTATAGATATAATCGAATTGATAGCAGTGCTTACCGTTACGCTGGGATAGCTGAGAATACTGCATTTCCAAATCTGTCAAATAAACAGGCATCGGCTTCTGATAACAGGGATTCTCCTTGTCTTGCACAAACAACTCAAATGGCATTCCCTTAGAAACACAGTCCATCATCTGTGTAGTCAGCAGACTTTTTCCACAACTCTTCTGACCTGCAAACAAGTGAATGCCGCCAGAAAAAATAACATTTCCGACAAGCCTATCAAACTTATCATCTTTATGCTCATATATTGCAGAATTGTAGTTCTCATAACTAGGTTTATGAGTTTCATCCGTAGTATCTCCACCAGGAGTAGAAGTAGTAGAACTTCCTTCGTCGGACTTGTTGGCCCTAGACACTTTCTTGTAAATGCTAGCAGCACTACAAAACCAGAACACTGCTGAGGGAACAATAACTAGCATCGGTACCACCATGTGATTAAAATCCGACTGAGTAACGTTTACATTAGCATACGTTATACCATTAATGCCTGCTCCTACTTTCATAACTACTCTTTATTTAATTTAAGTAAGTTTTTCATCTTGCGAACACCCTTCTCTATGAGATCGGGCTTAAAAATAGCTATATCAACAACTGCTACAATTGTGTTGATAACAATACAAGCAACTATTACTTTGGATGTGGTGTGCCCGTTCCTGTAAGTTATAGCTACATCGTTGTTGCTCACCTTTTCCTGATTAGGTTGCGCAGGAGCTTTCATAATACTCTTTTTCATATTGTAGTCTTTTAATGTTATTATCTTTTTGAGTTTGTGTGGGGATGCATTTTATACATCCCCACGGGGTTTAACTACTTGTGCTTCTCGTCTCTGATGATTTCGTAGGTTATGACACCAGTTAACGTTATAAGACATCCGACAGCCATACCGAAAGCAAAATCCAGAGGCTTTGAACTGATTTTGTGCTCGAACTTAATGGGTGCGTTAGTTGTTAATGTTGGAATGGAGGGTACTAAATTCTTCACCTCATCAGCTTTTTTTTTACTATTGTTCATTTTTTTTGTTTTTTTTGAGGATGCCGCCCGAAAGCTGCACCGTCCCATTCAGCGTTAGCTACCTGTCGGACAATTTCCACGAAGTCCTGGTTGTTGATCAACTCGCGTACTTTACTCTCTGTCAACAATTCCTCATCCTTCTTCGTGAGAGGAAGGGGTGGCGGGGCTACTCTCTTCGCCCCAACACTTGCTAAATCTTTAGTGTTCATAATCTTTTATTTATAATTATAATAAGGTGTATACTCTGTCTGTTTGGAAGCTTGGTCAAGCCGCATAAGTTCGAGTAACTTGTCAGTGTCGGTGATGATGCAGCGTCCTCTCTGGCTAATGGCCGCGTCATACTTACCGCTCTTCTTTAAACGCCAGGCGGTAGTGATAGACTGATGAAGAAAGTCTGCAATACCTTTCAGACCATAAACAAGGTGCTCTTGGGGATTCTTCTTCTCTTTCTGTTCATTCATGGGCTGCACATAAGATTGATCGGGCGTTGAGGTGTTCGACGCTACCCACATAGTTGAAGTGATGTTCTCTTTCATAAGCGTATATTTTTGATGTTTCTGAAATTTTGTACAAAGGAAAAACAAAAATTTCAGAGAGCCAAGGCATGTGAAAGTGGCTACTATATAGCCTAGAGAAATGAAAGTGAAAATCCTAAGAATGAAAGTAAATAGGGTGGAAATGAAAGTGAGAATTGTACAAAAACGTTAATCACTTAACATTTGTTTTTGAAATTAGCAACAAAATAGAGAAAGAGTAGATGAATTAGGCCTCAAATGTTAAATTCAAACAAAATAATGGGGAGTAGAGAATTTATTTCAGTGTTTAGAATGGAAATGGAGTTTACCTCAAAATAGCCTCAATTTTGCCACACCTCAAAAGTCAGGGGGCAATAAAATCAAAAGGAGTGGTTAAGAAAAGATAGTTTTCAGACTCATAAATAACAATGAATAGAGGTGAAAACAATTGTAATTTAATGGAAAATGCCACATTTGTTGCCTCAAATTAGCCTCAATTGGGCAAAAAAAGAGGAGTTAGATTTCTCTAACTCCTTGATTTTAAGGCGCTTCAGGATGGGCTTGCGCTCGGCTCTGCCGCTTTCATCAAGCATAGCGACTGAAAGAACCACGACC
>Ga0265298_10002995_pt1 | contig 22771 bp, 27 predicted proteins | sample AusTroGonzalo_MG_3_FD_193486 | JGI IMG/M metagenome (GOLD analysis project Ga0265298, IMG submission 193486) | Bovine rumen microbial communities from tropical cattle in Woodstock, Queensland, Australia - Gonzalo_01 | ecosystem: Host-associated > Mammals > Digestive system > Stomach > Rumen ...
ACATAATGTAAACAGAATGTTCATATCAGAATTCTCCTTTTGCTATTTTCAGCACTTGGTAAGCATGTTCCGGAGTGCTGTCGTTTATCGTTTTGTTATTAATTATCTCAAAGAAATGTGCTATTTCTGCCATCTGGAAGGTATTGCGTTCACTCTCTAGCTTAATGGTTTCTTCTTTCTTTAAATAGCTCACTGTCCCTGCAATCAAGTCACAATGAATTGTATCAACAGTTGTGAACAAGTCTAGCGTACGAACTGCCTTCCTACCTATATAGTCAAGGTGAACTTCAAATGTGGTTTTCTTATTTTTAGCAATATAAAGTGCAAGGTCATCACTATCAATCTCAAGGGTAGAAACCTTACCTATCATTTGCTTGCACTCTGTTGGCACACCAAACAACCAAGTTAAATAATCCCACTCATGGATAAGGTCTATGCTCGCTCCACCGCCCATGTCCTTATGAGCACTATAGCACTTCCGATAGTCCTGACCAGGTCTCCAGTCCGGCAAATAACTGGAAGATATGGCTCGTGCACATAACACGTCATCTGACTTTACGTGCTCCTTAATATATTGAAGCACCTCATTATATCGTAACGGACATGCTACGTATGAGGGAATATTCTTGATTATCTCAAATATCTTCTCATCAACCTCAGTACTATCAAACACCGGCTTCTCAATGAAGAATGATTTGGTATGAGTAGCGAACTTCTCTACCGTCTCATAGTGCATAGATGTAGGATTGGTCACAAATACTACATCATACTGACGGTCAGCAGGAATTTCATCAGCATATAGATAGGTATTGCTCACCAATGGCTGTAACTCATCTGCCAGCGGTCTGCCAAGAGAACTGCGGTATAGATCCACCGTACAACTATCACCCTGTGATGCTATATAAGCATGCACATTCTTCAGGTGACGTGTAGCAATAGACCCCAGACCTACAAAAGCTATCTTATATTGCTTCATGCTTCAATCTTATCAATGATTTTCAGTACCTCATAGTCTTTCTCGAACGTCCATGCCGGTACCGCATTAATATTTGCTATTTGAGCAAGATAAGCATTAAGTTCTTCTCGATAGGGATTCTCCGTGATGAATGCAGCATAACCTTCCATGTGTTCTGATGCATCATCCAGAATGATCGTTTCAACAGTTTTCTTTTTTGCATCAAATTCTTTCAGAGAATCAGCGGAGCCATTCCATGACATATGGAAGTTCTCTCCAAAAACATCAATATAGCGAGTAGCCTTGGGTGTTACCACATCCACCGCCATCATACCTTTATTACCGTTCTCATGCTCAATAGTGATCAGGTAATTGTCGTTGTAGTTGATATTCAGTCCTGTATTCTTGCTCTTTATCGCACTGATACTCTTGATTGGGCCAAAGGCAGTCACAATCCAAGGGAGCTCTATTGCCAACAGTTCTCGACAACCATTGGTACGAGGATTACCTATGAAATAGTTATTGTAGCTCTCCCAAGGATGCCAATCGGGGAGATATTGCCCCACATGATACATATAATTTAGAGGGCAAACGGCCTTATTGGTTTTTTCAATGATGGTCTGAAGTTCCTTGCGGTACAGAAAAGTCGAAGATAAGAAGAGAACTTTCCCCTTTTCCTTCGCTAACGCCATATTTTCTAAATAGCCATCTGAAACCAGATTTAGTTCTGTAAAGACATGCAAGTCGTTTTGCAAACACTCCTTGATAATGGCAGCATGGGATAATGGCGACGTACTAATCACAGCTGCATCGGGTAGCTCTGCTGCAACAGCCTCAGCAATACTGGCATAGCATTTCAAGCCAAACTTCTCTTTTACCTCTGCACAACGACTCTCCTGGCTATCAACACCTAAGAGCTGAATGTCTTTCTTTTCGCTCAACAGACGAATACGTCGTTTGCCCATCGAGCCTAATCCTATAACAATTATTTTCATAAGTTGTAAAATCTCTTTTGGTTTAATCCTTCCAGTGGATAAGTGCTAATCACTTTAAAAATCTCTTCCGCCGTATTAGCTTTCTCGTATGGGTTGCGAACAACATAAGCCAACTCACGGAACTCCTTAGAAAGGATTTTTTCCAATCCATTTAAAACGGATTCCTTGTCTGGTGCACAATAATATACACTCTCGGCTGCAATACGTCCATTTTGTCGGTCTCCAATATTCAAAGTAGGTATACCAAACGACGGCACTTCAAGCAAGCCACTCGACGAATTGCCGACAACAGCGGCAACCTGTTTCATAACAGATAGATAACGCAAAACGCCAAGAGACTTGTAGGTTTTTGCTCTATCTGCATTTCTGGTCACAAATCCATTAATAGCATCTACAATGAATTGGCCGCCAGTATCACTATTGGGCATAGTGAAGATAACTCGTAAATCCTTGCGTTCTTCCAATGCCGCAATAAAATCATCAATATCTTCTTTTGCCGTTCGATTTCCAAGCGTAACAGGATGATAGGTAACAAGAATGGTATAGTCGTCAATCTTGAAGTCAATCTCTTTCTCAATCTCCTCCTTGCTCATCAACGGCAGCTTCTTGATATTCTCAACACCTAGAGCACCAACATTGAAAACTCTCTCAGGTTGTTCACCAAGCTGAATGACGCGCTTCCTATATTCCTCCGTAGAAGTAAAATGCAGATGACTCATCTTAGTAATGCTATGGCGTATAGCATCATCATAAGCTCCTTCTGTAATTTCACCACCATGTAAGTGAGCAACAGGAATTCTCTCTATCAATGCAGCGGTAGCAGCAGCTAGAATCTCATAGCGATCGCCCAAAACCACAATCAAATCAGGTTTCAATTCAGCATAAGCCTCCGCAAAACCAGACAATGCCCTTGACATGGAATGGAGCGTTTCAACAGCTGTATCTGGAGCGTTGTCATCAATAATAGGAATCTTCTTGTCAATCTTAATACCGTCAGCTTCAATCTCCTGATACGTGTTACCAAATCTAGGAGAAAGATGCATATTGGTGGCAATGAGTTGAAGTTGAGTCTTAACCGAATCATTGATAAGCCGGATAAGCCTGCTCATTAAACCATACTCAGCCCTCGTTCCTGTTACTACACAAATTTTCCTCATAAAGAAATCAGTTCGTCTTCTTCGTAATCTCTTGTAGCCTTCTTCCCTATCACCTCTTCCCATCGCATGGGCGAGATACCCGTTCCAGGACGTTTTACAGTAAGATTCTCCTCTGTGAATGCTTCTCCTTTTTTAATATGGCTTGCGGCTACTATACTTTTGCGCACTACACCTATATTCTTCTTTTCGGAAGCAGAGGCCGTCTTTACGCCTGTTCCTATTGCTTGCTCGATATTACGAATGGCACTCACCATTGCTTTTAGTTCGTCAGGTTCCAAGCTGGCCTTATGGTCAGGGCCTTCCATATTCTTATCAAGCGTAAAGTGCTTCTCAATGACCGTAGCACCAAGTGCAACTGCTGCGATAGGGACCTCGATGCCTTTTGTATGGTCACTGTATCCCACTTGAACACCAAATTCCTTGCGGAGTGCATCCATAGCCTTCAGATTCACATCCTGGAAAGGGGTAGGATATTCGGTATTGCAGTGTAGAACAATTATCTGGTCTTTACGAAGTCCAAACTTCATCAAGACTTGGATAGCCGCTGCAATGTCACTCATCTCACTCATTCCAGTGGAAAGTATAACAGGCTCCCCATATTGTGCAATCTTGCGTAAATACGGATAGTTAGTAATCTCTCCAGAAGGAATCTTCCAGACGCCCAGATTCAAAGAGTGGAGGAAATCAATGCTGTCAAAATCAAAGGCAGTGGAAAGAAATCGGATTCCGAGTTTCTTGCAATACTCAATCAGCACATAGTGATCCTCAACTGACAATTCCAGCTTTTTTAGCATAGCGAGTTGGCTATCACCGGCACTCCCCTGCAAATTCTTCTGCTGATAATCCGCCTGCTTTGCAGTCTTTGTGACAAGTTTCTCAGACTTGAAGGTCTGGAACTTCACAATATCCACACCGGCTTCAGCGGCTTTATCAATTAACTTTTTCGCCAATTCAATGGAGCCATTGTGGTTCACACCAGCTTCAGCGATGATTAATGTATGAGACATAAACTGTTATTTTTCCATTTTGCGAATGAAACACTCAATCGTATTCTCCATAAGACAAGTGATGGTCATAGGGCCAACGCCTCCAGGAACGGGAGTAATAACCGAAGCTTTGGGCTCAATGGCTGCAAAATCACAGTCACCACATAGCTTTCCCGTCTCCGGGTCACGATTAACACCTACATCTATTACCACAGCACCATCAGAAACCATATCTGCAGTCACAAAACGAGGACGACCTATGGTTACAACCAATATTTCTGCTTCACGGCATACGGCCGGCAAATCTTTTGTGCGACTATGACAAATGGTAACAGTAGCATTTCTATCAAGCAAAAGTTTAGCTACAGGCAGGCCTACTATCTGGCTTCGACCTATCACTACTGCACGTTTACCTTTAATGTCAACACCAGCTTCGTCCAACATCTTAATGATACCCTTAGGCGTACAGGCCACAGTACAAGGCTGTTTCATCCACAGAGCAGCCACATTCAAGGGGTGGAAACCATCCACGTCTTTCTCTTTGGATATGGCATTAATAATTGTTGGCTCATCAATATGGTCGGGCAAAGGTAACTGGACAAGAATTCCATCAACGGTATTGTCAACATTTAGTTTTGCAATTATATCTAGAAGCTCCTCCTGTGTTATGGAAGTATCCTTTAGAATTGTAGTATTTTTGATCCCTACTTCTTCCGATGCCTTTGCTTTCCCCCTCACATAAGACTGGCTGGCAGGATCTTCACCTACCAGAATAACAACAAGATGAGGAGCACGCCCATACTTTTTTTCTAATTCAGTCACCTGGACTTTGAGTTGCGCTTTAATCTTAAGTGATAATTCTTTCCCACTGATAATCATAATGTGTTGTTCGTTTAGTTTATTTAGTTTTGGTAGGTCTGGCAGGCTGTCCATGATATACGCCCTTGTCTTGAATGTTTTTGGTTACCAAGCTTCCCATTCCAACAGTACAATCAGATGCTATAGTAACATCGTCCCTCACAACTGATCCAGCTCCAATAAAAGTGTTATCTCCGACTTTAACCCCACCGCAAAGGACAGCACCAGGACCAATGAAACAGTTATTCCCTATTATGCAATTGTGCTCTATGATAGCGCCTGAATTAATGATTGTATTCTTTCCAATAGTAGAACGGTTAACAACCGCTTTCTCCATCACCACACACCCCTCTCCCAAATTGGTATTACGAGTAACCAATGCCGTTGATGCAACAAATGTATGGCTATGGTAACCCTTATACCTTTCTAGAATACGCTTACGGAGTTGAAGATTTACCTCTGACGTATAGACCAACGTCACCTGAATATCATACTCTTCAGGATTATAGTTGGCCAGCACATCCGCATCCGTACCTAAATACAGAATAGGCATATCCTTTGAAGGCTGCATATCTGCATAACCGGCAATCTGACAGTAGTCAGAAAGTGTCTCTAATAGAGAAAGGGCGTGACCGCCACCACCAATTAGAATAGTCTTCATCAGCCGTTAATAATATCGTATTCAGTAATACGCAAGAAAGCGTCACGGGTCTTAACAACAAGAGAAGAATCAAACAGCTTTGCTACAACCGTGGAGGGTTTGGATTCTTTTCCATAGGGGAAGTCCTTAACTATCTCACTACGCCATACCGCCAGATTACAATCTTTACCTTCAATCTTTAAGGTAGTTGTTGCGCCAGGGTACGGATGAGAAATGGCTCTTACCTTATTATAAATGGTCTCGCTATTAGTATTCCAGTTGATGACAGAGTTCCCAGCATTGCGAAGTCTGCGGAATGACCCTTCTGATAGATCCTGCTTTCTTGGCATAGCCAAACCTTGTCTCAGAAGCGGGAAGTAAGCTTTCATCAGGTTTTCAGTAGCAGCATCAACCTTATCAAGGATGTCGGAGATATAGTCCTCCTTCTCTATCTTGATAATATCCTGCCCAATAATATCACCACCATCGGGATAGTCAGTATACTTAAACATAGTCAGAGCCGTCTCTGTATAACCATCCTCTATCTGCCATGCTAGAACGGAGCGCCCCCTGTCCATAGGGAGCTTTGCAGGATGGAATCCAATCACGCCCATCTTAGGAATCTTAAGTATTTCCTCAGCTATCAACTCAGACCAGCCAGCGACTATAATTAGGTCGGGAGCCAAACCTTTAATAAGAGAAACCTCTTCTTTTGAAGACCCTGTTTTCAAGACATTAGGATCATCTGGGAAAGCCACAAATCGTGCACCTTTGAAGTCATCTGGGTAAGTTACCACACCACAAAGATTCACATAGCGGTTTTTCTTCAAATAGTCATAAACTATCTTGCCGTTTGTAAGTCCACCTATAAAGAAGACTTTAATCTGCTGGTTCATCGTACAATAGTTTTTAGGTTCATGAAAGCTTCTGCGTACTCTGCATTAATTTGGGAACCACGGTAACGGTTCAAAGCCTGCATCGTATTCAAATTGCGTGTCTGAGGATAAGGGAGCAGTTCGCTCTCGTATATCTTGAGTATTTCTTGTTTCTTCTCAAATTCTTTTGTTATGTCAACATAGTAGTTGGCAATGAACTGTCCCTCAGGGAGCGGCAACGCAAAGTCTGTTTCAGAAATCACCTCCATCATCAATACTTTTTCAATGAAAGGGTAACGAAATGCCTTGGTGCAAGACGCTACTGCATTGAAAATAGCCTTATGGTCAGAATGAGCATCAGAACGATTAGGGATGATAATAGTCTGAGGTTTTATTGCATCAATAGCCTTTGAAAGTGGAGGAATAAGTTCGTTGAGTGACTTGTCCATCAATTCGAGTTCTGGGAAGTCAAGTTCCGTGACCGAGGTAAAGTGATAGGCTTCCTTCACTTTGTCCCACATCACGTTCTGTACTGCATTTCCTTTTGTTACAAGGATGCAGTAAACCTCATCTCCTTTATTAAGATGCTTAATGATTGTTCCGCCGCACCCTATGGTTTCATCATCAGGATGGACTGATACTACAACGACTTTTTCCATAATCATTACAACTAAAGACGTACAGAACTAGGAATATTCACCACTCTATCTGCGAACCAGATGGTGTTCTTCAAACCATCATTCTCACACTTCTCGAACATAGGCAAACGGTTCATCAGTTCCCAGATAGGACGAGTCATCACTCCATTGTCATTGGTTTGAGTCAAGAAGTCTAATTGAGCCTCCTTATCCTTCAAGATGACCACATTCAGCCAGTAATTTGAGAATGTATCAGGTGAATCCACAAAGAACTCAATATCGGGAATGTTCTTGAAGAATGCTTCATATTCTGCAGCCACTTTACGCTTGCTGGCAATATACTTATTTAGGTTCTCCAACTGAGCACAACCCAGAGCTGCATTGATATTGGGCATACGGTAGTTGAAACCAATATGGTCGTGACGGAACTCCCAACGGTGAGGTATCTTAGCCTGAGTGGTGATATGTTTAGCGATGGCGCCCAATTCTTCATCATTGAAGAGCATCATACCACCACCACCGGTAGTGATGGTCTTGTTACCATTGAAACTGATAGCCCCAATCTTACCAAAGGTACCGGTGTGCTGGCCTTTGTACTTAGAGCCAATACTCTCAGCGGCATCTTCAACCAGTTCAATATGCCACTCTTTGCAGAGTGCAGCAATCTCCTCAATACGAACAGGATGGCCAAAGGTATGCATGGGCACACAAGCCTTGATTCTGCGGCCAGTACTCTTGTTATAACAGGCATATTCATCTTCCTGGAATGCAAAGTCATGGCTCTTGTCAAGTTCACCAATGCGAGTGTTCTTGCGCACCTCTGCATTCTTCTGGAGCCACTCCTTCAGGGCATCGGGCGACAGGCCCATTGTTGAACGGTCAACATCAAGGAATACTGGATATGCACCAATGTAGCTCAATGCGTTTTCGGTGGCAATGAAAGTCAAAGCCTGTGTAAGGACTTCATCATCACGCTTCACGCCCACAAGTAGCAAGGCCATGTGAAGGGCATTGGTTCCACTTACACATACCACAGCGCGCTTGGCGCCTGTGTAAGCAGCCATATCATTTTCAAAACGATCAACGAACTTACCAACAGAACTAACGAATGTGGTGTCAATACACTCGTTCAGATATTTCTTTTCGTTACCAATAAATACGGGAACAGCCAGAGGTGTGAACTCTTGGTTGCCATATACAGACTTAATAAAGTCAATTACTTGCTTATACATATTGCGTCACAAATTTCAATTACTTATTAGAACTCAAGATTTTATTAATCTTGGTATTGTCACCATACTCACAAGGTGAATCGTAAGGCCTATCAGGAAAAGCACCATACTCCAGTTTAATATCAAGGTTATGCTCCTTGATAAATTGCTCTACCCTATCAGCTAAGCTAATAGGTTTGCCTGTGCAACAGTTAATGATTCCAACAACATCCTTTTGCGTTACAACTGCAGAGAGTTGGTTGGCCAATTCGTCCACCGTTATGAAGTCATACTGGTTCTTGCCTGTGGTAAACGGGAAGGTTTTCTTGCCTTCTTCAGCAGCTAACAGTAACTTGCAGAATATTGAGTTGTTTTTCTTATCATCACCCAAAATATAGTAACAACGAAGCCACTGAAGAATGCACTCTTTCTGCTTGCAATAAAGTATCATCGCTCTGCGAAGCGCATCTTTGGCTATACCATACATAGAAATAGGATTACAGGGGGTATTCTCATCAATTGCTCCTTCCCAATACCCCACTTCGTGCATAGTTCCCATCACTGCAAGTTGCTTCAGACCGCCATCAATCATAGCGGTCAAGAACTTGTAATGTGCAGAAAGATCTCCAATCTGTGTAGGTGCATTATGTACAAAACCATTACGCCAAGCCATGTGTAAACAAACACCAGGTGAACCTAATTGTTCATAGACGTTACCCTCCGGCAGTTCGAATAGGTTCAACGTTTTGCGTTCTGCACGTTCATCAACATCATTGGTAACAATATCGCACGCAATCACATCTGCACCTTTATCCAAAAGTGCTTTTACCACATGACGACCAATATATCCATTGGCTCCAGTTACTAGTACTTTCATACGTTAGTTTATTTAAAGAGGCCTTTCTGTTTCATTTCCTCTAAAGAGGCCTCGTAATTATCTGTTTGTAAGTCCTGACGATTCACCCAATCCGTAAACTGTTTGATGCCTGCATCAAAAGTCCACTTGGGTTTAAATCCCAGAATTTGTTTTGCAAGTGTAATATTCGCATAGTTGTGGCGAATGTCACCCAAGCGATAGTTACCGGAAACTGTCAACGGAACCTCTATACCATAGTGTTTACATAGCGTTTGGGCCACCGTTAACACATCCGTTGCAATGCCGGTTCCCACATTAAACACGTGACCATTAGCCTCTGGCACTTCCATACCTGCTATGGTAGCGTCCACAACATCATCTATATAAACAAAGTCACGTGTCTCTTTGCCATCCTCAAAGATGTTAATCCCCTTACGGCTCTTGATACGGTTTGAGAAGATACTCAGGATTCCAGTGTAGGGGTTGGTCAAAGATTGCCCTGGTCCATACACATTCTGGTAACGGAAAGAAACTGATTCAATACCAATGTTCTTGCAGATAAGATGTACCAATTGACCTTGTACCTGTTTCCCTATTCCATACACTGAAGATGGATGAATAGCGCTATCTTCGGTTGTTGCAACCAATGCAACCTTGCCTCCACATTTGGGACAATGACATTCAAAGTCACCTTTAGCCATATCCTCATCCTTGCGTTCCGTTGGATAGACATCTCCACATTTCTCACAGTGATATTTTCCTTCACCATAGATAGCTCTAGACTCGGCAACAACCACACGCTTAATGTGATTTTTGGTATTGGTCAGAATGTCAAGCAACAAAGCAGTTCCACCTATATTAACATCAATGTAACGCTTTATCTCATACATTGATTGTCCAGTTCCAGTCTCAGCCGCCAAATGAATCACAAAATCTACATCTTCAAGAGATTGTTCTAACAATGCCTTATTACATACATCACCTTTGATGAAGCGCACTTTATCCTTTATGCAACAATAGAGAGGTGAGGTCTTATCAGGATCTGTTCCATGAATCTGTTCGAGCAGATTATCAAGAACTGTCACCTCATATCCCTTCTCTATCAATTTCAGAGCTATGTGCGAACCTATAAAGCCTGCACCACCAGTTATAAGTACCTTTTTTATATCAGACATTTTTCCCCAAATCTAATTCTCTGCTATATATCTCCAAAGAGGCGCTTGCTGAATACCCTCAATAATCTGAGAAGAATCCAATAGTTTTCTTACATCCTCAATTGATAAAAGCATTACTTCTATATTCTCTGTAACCTCCAAATTCTGCTCTGTTGCTTTTCGCACTCCTTTTGCTAAAAAGGTGTAATTCAAATTGGTCATTGAGCTTGGATTTGGATATGCACGATTATACTCGATCCATTCACCACCGGAATAACCAGTTTCTTCTAAAAGTTCACGCTTAGCTGCCGCTAATGGTTCTTCTCCATCTTCTATGATACCTGCTGGCAATTCGTAGTTTATCACACATGCACCATGGCGGTACTGACGCTCGAATACAAATTTCCCTTCATCTGTGATGGCAATGACATTAACCCAATTGGCTTTCTCAATAACGAAGTAATCATTGATAACATGACCATTATTCAATTCTACCTTGTCCTTCCTTAGCATCATATACTTATGACGCAAAAGGTATTCGCTTTCGAGAACCTTCCACTTGGAAATACCTTTTCCCATTTAGTAAAGATTTACATTGATATCAAAAGGGCGATCAAAATCCTCTAGCAAAGCGTGTTTAGTGTCCTTTTCACTTAACAATGCCTTGTTTGTAGGTATCACCCAATACCAAGCAAGCAGAGTCATCACCAATAAACTTCTCTCCTATGATAAATGCTTGTGCCAAACCGCCAGGAGAGGGCTGCTCAGGATATTGAAAGTTCACGCCATAATCTGAACCATCGCCCAAAAGTCTTTTAAAGCCAGGAGGTCATATGGTGAGCTAATGATAAGGACGTCCTTAATGCCAGCGAGCATCAGCACACTGATGGGATAATAAACCATAGGTTTATCATAAATAGGGAGCACTTGCATACTCAGGCCCTTTGTTATAGGGTAAAGTCTAATGCCTGATTCTCCGACAAGTACAATTCCTTTTAAATTGATAGTATTTACATTTTTTGGTCTAAATTCCTACCTTTCTCTTCGTGCTCGAAATTGGGGATGAATTCCTTGATGGCCTCCACCACCTGCGCCTTGGTAAAGTCATCTTTCTGGAAAATATCTTCCAGTTTATCGAAGAACACATTCACTTCAGTCAACTCATGGCGCGTGGTCTGACAGACAACACCAAGAGCCTTGAAACGCTGCATATCTATCTTCTCACCAGGAACATAAAACTCCTCGTAAGCCTTTTCACCTGTGGTATCAGAACCGAAATACACCGTAGGATACTTATTGTCATCCCAACCCAATGCGGCGGCCTTACGTTTGGCCTCATCATCAGAAGAGCAAGGATCTTTCACCAACCCGTTAGCCGTAACGAACTTGTCACAAATAGAAGAGAAGGTCAACATCTGGTCTTCACCCAGTTTCGGGAAGAATACTTCTCCCCCATTACCCAAGATACAAGCCAGCATACAGATCTGACCAGATTCTTCGGGACTCACAAAGTAACGCTTCACATCAGAAGGTGCGGCCAGCGGCTGCTTCTTCTGCAAGCGGTGAATCCAACCGTCAGGCAACGAACCGTTGCTGAAAGCGACATTCGCAAAACGGGCGGTGGTGACCTTGAAGTACTTGTTGTATGCCATCACCAAGTCTTCCATAATGCGCTTAGATGCACCCATGATATTCACAGGATTTGCCGCCTTATCCGTAGAGACACAGAAGAAATGCTTGGGGGGATAAACAGTGAGCAGATCCATCAATTCCTTGGCCTTGATATCATTGTTCTCAATCAGAGCCTGCACGCTATAGCGGTCTTTCTCAGAACGCACATGCTTGTGAGCAGAGAAGTTAGCCACTATATCAAAGCCCTTCTCCTCACGGAAGATGCGCTCAAAGATGGGGTCAGCAAAGTTCAGCGTGTAGCAACGGAACTCATCCGGCACATACAATCCATTGGTGCTGCGCACATCGCGCACCAACTCTGCCAGCCCGTTTTCGTTGAGGTCAACCACCACAACGCTTGCCGGCTCAAACCGCAGTACCGCCTTGATGAAGCTGGAACCAATCGAGCCTGCACCACCTATTACACAGACCTTCTTACCTTTAATCTCACGTGTAAGAGTCTCAGCATTCGCCTTAATATCTGGCGCAAACATGCTACTCGGACGGAAGGTAACACTATCAGAAATAAACTTATCTAAGTTGAACATATATTATTTTGTTTTATTCTCCAATTTTCACTTTCACAACTACTTTCTTCACGTTTTCTAGTTTATTGACACATAACTGCGGCATATGTCCGTCTTGCGGAAACAGTATGGCAAAATAGCCATTGCCCAACAATAACTTTTGTGGATCTATACCTCTTTCAACATAAAAGGCAGCATCAATCTTTTCGTCATAGGCCTTGCTCTCTTTGAGGTATTCCAAGGGCAAACCGCTTATCTTTTCCTCTCCTTTTACAAGATACTGAATATCAATATTCTTACGGTGAGCCTCAAAGCCGTATTGATTCTCTGCTTTTGTCTCATATTCAGACACTATAGCTTTAACTCTCGGGTTAATCTGGTACGTACCGGAAGCAATATCTGCATCAATAACACGCAGGTACTGCAAGCCCGCATAAATGTCATCAGAGATGCCTTTGTAAAGATCTATATTTTCTAATTTGTCGTAAATCATTTTCTAAGTATCTTGCGCTTCGCGCTCGTGCCGCAATTTGATGTTAATTGTTAATTGTTAATTGTTAATTGTTCAATGTTTGGCAGATGATGTGATTCTTTCCTATCACATTTCCCTGCTTATGCCGCTACTTTATCTGTGTGTTTGGCTGTTGCCAGCAAAAACCCACAAGAGGAGTGTGTGGCCTGAGGACCATTATTTTATTCTGTTATATATTCAGTAATACACGATTCGTAATGCATCCTCTCAGAGAAATCCCATTTCCACTCTTCAATAGGGTTGGCAGCAAATAGTTCTTCAAACGCCTTAACTCCTTGAATAAATTCTTGTTCTAAATAATCGAACAAGTTGTTGAAGTAGTCAAATTGTATTTCATCAATCACTACAGGCTCTTCTGGGCGGTGCATCCCCAATTCTAAAGATCTTGCTAAAAAATAAGGTTTCATGTACTTGTTTTGTAAACGGATGCACTCCTCTTTAGCTTCTTCCGTACAAAACTTCTCAATCGGGACATCCAAATAATCAGTATATACTCCTAACGGATCTCCCAACCTTTGAATCTCACGGAAACGGGTCTTAACCCATTTGGCACCAATCATATCAATAAAACCATCCCAATCCTTCAAAACCACATTTGAACAATAGGCGGCTTTTACGGCTCCTTCTTGATAACCTTCTTTGGAAATGAAAATGCCCAACATAGAACCCGAATCATGTACTACTGTGCGGAATGCATGTATCTTCTCTTGCGGAACTGGTGTTTCCCAAAACTTACACTCGCAAATGAACTGGCGTAACAATTCATCATCTGTGGTTGCATATACATCTACCTCCGCTTTTCCTCGCACCAATTCAATGGTCTTAGGAGATTCAGCATGATAACCACATTGGTTTAGATACTTGCAGACCTTATCTTGCAAGTCTTTCCATGTGGTGGGTACTTCGCTGGTAATTCGCATTTATTTCAAAACTCAAAATCTAAGAACAACTCTCCTATGTTATTCCGTTTATGTGACATATAAGACCAAATACTATAGTCCAACGACCTTCTGGTCTTAGCCATTATATCAGCAGCAAATTCAACCACCTCTTTTATCTCAAAATAGTCATCAAACATAATATCTGCATCCACAAGAAACTCGCGTATATGGCGATCAACTGCCACGGTATCAAAACCCAAAAGACGCTTCATGTAGTCACATGTCTTATTGCCAATACCGTTTATTTCTTTAAGTTGTTCCTCACCTAATTCACTATTCAAGAAATATGTTAAATCCTCAGCAGTCTCAATAGAGTGGAAAGAACAAAAAGAAACCAAATCTTCCATCCTATGTATCTTGGCAGTATTGTTCCAGTGAAGCACCTCACTCACTCCATAACGGTCAAGAACTTTTGAAAAAGCAGATACTGTATCTGCTTCTGGGAAGCGCATCAATACACTTTCAACTCTTGGTCTTACAACACTTCTATAGTTAACACCCGCTTGTAATATGGCATCTGTGAACAAAGCACCGATATGGTCTCTGTAAGGACAAACTTCAGGTTCAATAAAATCGAAGTTGTCAATAGTATCTATATACTCTTTCAGGCGAAGAGCATTCGCGGTCATTCTCTTACACATGATGACCTGCTTCTTGTTCTATTTGCTTGAGTGCATTCAATCTATCCACGCAATTAGGGCATGCCCCGCATGGTATTTCTGGTGAGGCCTGGCATGAGAAGGTCTGCCCTATAGGGGCTTTCAACTCAATACCAAGTTTGGCCACATCATACTTGGTCATATTGCGGAAAGGCATCTCAATTTTCACAGAGCCATACTCAGACAGCAGACCTTCCAGTTTATTAAAGAACTCAGAAGAGCAATCTATCTCCTTTGCATGGTTGCTATTAATAAAAGCGGAATATACTTTATCAAGACCAAGCGTCTGAGCAAAGGATGCTGCTATCGTCAACAAAAGTACATTTCTGTAAGGGATATACAAATCCTCTGCTTTCACTTCTTCGTGCCATAAGTCAGCGGCTTTGACAAAGCGTGACTTGGAATACTTGTATATAGATGAAACATCTATTATCTCTATCTTGTCTGCATATTGTGCAGGGATAACCTGCCGCAGCGTTTCAAGTTCATGTTCAGCGCAATGCTGTCCATAATTGATAAACAGAGGTATGAAATCTACTCCTTGCGCTACAAACTTATACATCAGTGTGGTGGAGTCTAAGCCTCCTGATACTAAGATTACTCCTCTAGAGAGTTCCATTTTGATACTGTTTTGAGTACTCAGTAAATACTTTAGCTATAATCTCATCCAAATCGCTGCTAACAAGAGTAGGAAGCTCTGTGAGCATACAATTGTCTGCTATCTTGTTGGGGTCGTACACCAACGTTGGTATCCCTCTTTGTGCTGCCAAGCCTATTTCTATCAATGTGCCCGGATCATTGTATAGCAAGACCGCTATCAGCATATTGCATTGGTCTAACAAATGCATATCCCCATGAAATAGACGCTGGCGTTCATTTTTGGGGGCATTCATTGTCATTTGACCATTCTCCTTGACAGGACGGTGTGGCGCAAAGTTATGATAGGCAAGGCTATTGCAAAGAAGATCTATAGGTGTGGTCTCTACAAAATCGAAATCAGGTGCAGCAACATAAATATTACAATTCTGTCGTTTCTCCCAAGGGAGTAAACAGCCGCTGAATGACTTAAGCTTATCCGCAGATATTTTTAATACACCTTGAACTGAACTATGAATATTATCAACGAAGGTTGACTTTGCGTAATGCATGGAAACCCATGATGCCAAATAAAGACTATCTTCAAAGCAACGGTCAGTTGCAGTGATTGCAGTCACATCATACACATCGCCAACACCAACAGAGTGGACTATTGTACTTGTTTGTGAAGGGACATTAAATAACTCTCTGGCATTAAAGTCATACGCCCGGCTTCCGCCCCTATTTTCTTTTAAGACTACGCGCTCTGTATAAGGCTTGAATTGCTCGAAGAATGCCTCAACCGTAGTAAAGCTATTCTTAAACAAATCAGATGATGTAGAGACAAACAATGTCTTGAAGCATTTTTTTGATGGTAGTTGTTCAACTCTTTCTACGTTGTTTGCAACATCCGTGTGAATAGGTTGATTCTGACGGCAATGATCTATAACAAAGTTGAAATCATAATTGCCGGAAATGGCAAATATTTCATTATACTCTTGCAGATGTTTTGCCTCCTCGTCAAAATATTCAATTTTTACGCAGTCGCGGTAAAGGAACTCGTACCCCTGATCACCAACCTCTTTAACCTCCTTGATAAGCATTGTATAAGGACAACCCGTGACATTCCCTATTTTATGGATTCTCTTGCAGCCAATTTGATTAAAGTAGTGTTCAATTTCGCCATCCAAATAGGCTGGTGCAAAATAGGCAATAGCATAATCCACCCCCAATGCCCATAAGCCACGCGCAGCATGGGCTATACCGCCCAATCGCATCTTGAACGGAGTTGTGGATAAAGTCACATCGGTTAGAATGTCTCCAACAATGCAAATCATACCAAAGTTATGCCTTTTGAGGTGTCACAGCTATTGAGGTAGAAGGTAGAGGTGAGGTAAAAGAATCTGTAACCTCGCCCTCATACTGGTAGCCTTCCTCAATACATCCAAGAAGGTAATTGTACTCTGTAGGAAGGTTTCCTATGACATCACCTTTATCATCAACAGCGACAATGCGACTTGTTGAGGTGATAATCACAGGTGTTCCCTTAGGTGGTACCGTCCCATGCTTTTTGAAGTAGTCACTCGTGGCAACATCTTCAAGGCTGGTTGCTACCGCCTTGTTACAGATATACACGGTGTCCTTGCCACCGGTTTCGCCTACAACGGCTTTCTTATAGCCAGAATAATCTGTTAAATGTCCTGTTCCTGTACTTCCCATAATATGAAATATTAAAAAAGTGAATTGATTCAAATCAAATTACGATAGGCATCAAACGTCCAATCATATATCTCTTTTAATTCAGCGATTGCAATAGGATTATCCTTAATGGATAGCGGACCATATAACTCCAATCTCTGTTCGAAATGCTCGTCTTCCCTGGTCACTGGATAATCAAAGAAAACCTTATCCTTCAACTCTATCGAAGCAGTAACCCTGGAGTCACTCCACACTCTAACCCTAGCCTTCATCTTATCCTTAAATCTCCCGGTGAACTCGAAAATCATCGTATCAAAATCAAATGACACTCTAACAACATCACCATTAATCCTCTCATAGACAGGGTTTGCTTCTACATGTGTGAATCCGAACGTGTCAGGACAAGTTCGGCCAAGCTCCATCATTAAGTCAATCCAGTTCATATGTCTTATTATAATTATAGGCTCTCTCTGCCACAACCATTACTATGTTCGATTTATTTTTGTGCAGAGTGTATAATCAACCTTGTTCTGGGCTCGTTGAAAAGCAGACTCTATATAAAACTGCATAATCAAATCACTTGAAGTGAACACATCCCAATTAACAACTATGGCATAACTGTCTTCCTTGCTATATAACTTATCACTATATACGCAACTATGCAAGTGATTCTCTTTCTTATTAAACAGGTTTCCTTCCATGATAGAAAAGATAATATCCGTATTCATAGAATCACACCCCTTCGTGCAACAGGTCTTATGTTCGTTGAAATAGTCATAATGCCCATTGTCATCAGGCAGAACAACATACAGCAGCCCGTTAGTATGACTTGTGGTTTCATTTTTAGAATACTCGCAGAGCGAATAGCGCACTTCCCACGGAATCCATTGTGACTTATCGTACTTGCCAGCCTCCTTCATGCATTTTGACACAAGCACTATCGTTACAGAGCTGTCAAAGATGCGATCTTTAAGCTTTGCCCAAATGGTTTCGTCATTAAGATGACTCAAGTCTTCATCTCTGGTTTCACCCTTATACACATTGTTTGCACCAAGCCTCCGTTCCAGCACGTCAACATAGTCGCGTGCTGTGCAATATGATTTGGGATAGATGTCTTGCACTCTGAAATCCCAATACTTGTAAGAAACAAAGACTTTATGGCCCATGTTTATCGTTTTAACCAATCTTTAAGAGGTTCACTCTTATCACGCCATTCAACAACATAGTCGCCCTTAATGGTATTATAGATTGTCTTAATTACAGGATATATTTGCAAATATTCACTTCCAGAGTATCTGCCTGCAGTATCCGCAATAGGAATAATAGCAATATGTTCAGGATACTTTTTGGCATCGCCAAGACCAAGTTCCCAATTACACCATTTGGATGCGATAGCTCCTTCAGTACCCACAAAGACAAACTTTCTACAAGCAGTTATCTTCTGTTTTAGTTTAATGGCCGTTAAACCAGATGTAGTTTTAGGCATACCATCATCCATCCAGTCCACATAAACATTCACGCCACTGTTCTTTAGAAGTGAGATCACCTCCTCCAGAACCTCAACTTCATCATGTTTGTGTGATAAGAATACTGTTACACCTGTTCTAGCAGAATCAGATACTCTCGCAGTACGGCTTTCGTTGATAACCGCGCTGAAAGAGCGAACATCAGATTTCTGAAGATGAAGATGTTCCTTTGTAATGATATAACTCATTGTTGCCTATTTCAATATTATTATAGCTACTACCAACAATACAAGAACAAAAACATATAGAATCCAAACGGATGGCGACAAGAGGGACTGCCATAGCGTTCTTTTGAAACCACTGGCTTTCATGTTGAAATCCGTTGTCTCTGGATTGGCTATAACCTCGTTGTACAAATCACGATACTGCTTCTCCATTCTAAGATAGTATGCATCAAGCCCGCAGAATATCAGAACAACTGGTATAGCTATAGCAAAATATATGTAACCAAAAGGATTTGCAGCATCACTTGCGTAGACAGCTGCAAGTGCAGACACAATAGCAACCATCCAGCCTTTCATGCTGAAAGAGTTAGAATTCATTCTGTTTATTACACCCTGTATGAAGGAGAGGTGCTGGCGCACATCCTCGGAATATTTACTTTCTGCCATATCAACACTATCTAATTGTCAATTCATTCTTCCTAATTTTAGTCGTAAGCTTCGAATTTGTCAGGAGCTCTGCTCCTGTCAAATAATCCAGCCGGTGGCGGAGTTTACGGAGCCACGGGCTGTACCGCTTTTCCTTAGCGGAAGGCTCTTTTGCGGACTTGTTCCGCAAATGTGCCTGGAGCGGGGCTCTCGCCCTTCGGGCTCGTGCTCGGCGCTACGCGCCTCCGCGGTTTTATGCTTCGCGGCTACCGCCGCTCGCATCGGCTCCGGCCTTCGGCCTCCGCCGTCTCATCTTCGAGCCATCTATCTTGCATCTACGAACCATCTCCGAAGGGTGAAAGGTTTTTTAACACTTCGTGCCGTAGTACTCGGCATACCACTCGGCAAAGTGTCTGAGGCCCTCGCGCAAGGTGATTCTGGGAGTGAATCCAAAATCGCGTTGCAATGCCTCAGAGTCGGCATAGGTCACGGGCACATCGCCGGGCTGCATGGGCACCAGCTGCTTGTGGGCCTCAAAGTCATAGTCCTGCGGCAGCACGCCGGCACGGAGCAGCTCCTCTTGCAGGATGTTCACAAAGTCCAGCAGGTTCTCGGGCTGACCGCCACCAATATTATACACTGCATAAGGAGGTATGGGCAAGCCATCCTCACCAGTCTTCTTCTCTGGGGCCTTGGCCATCACTCTTACCACTCCTTCCACAATATCATCCACATAAGTGAAATCCCTGCGGCAGTTACCATAGTTGAAAATTTGAATGGTTTCTCCCTTCAAGAGTTTATTGGTAAAACCAAAGTAAGCCATATCGGGACGGCCTGCGGGTCCATAGACGGTAAAGAAGCGTAGGCCTGTTGAAGGTATGTTGTACAACTTTGAGTAGCAATGCGCCATGAGCTCGTTGCTCTTCTTGGTGGCGGCATACAATGACACCGGATTATCTACCCTATCGTCTGTAGAGAACGGTACTTTCTTGTTACCGCCATAGACAGAACTACTGGACGCATAAACAAGATGCTCCACGGGATTGTGGCGGCAGGCTTCAAGGATGTTGTAGAAACCAATGATATTGCTTTCAATATAAACATCTGGATTCTCTATGCTATAGCGCACGCCAGCCTGAGCTGCCAGATTCACCACAATGTCGAACTTGTATTCCGAGAACAGGCGGTTGATAAGTTCGCGATCGGCAATGCTGCCCCGCACGCTCACGTACTGGATCCCGGAAGGCTTGGCTTTATCCAGCTCATGCAGGCGGTACTCCTTCAGCGAAGGATCGTAGTAGTCATTGAGGTTATCAATACCCACAATAGTTCCCACCTTCATCTCGTTGAAAAGTCGGCGCACAAGATTGCTCCCGATAAAACCAGCGTGTCCGGTAACCAGTATCGTATTCATGTATTTCGTATTTATTAGTCGAAAATTGTTGTTCGGCCCCTCACTCATAGGGCATAGACATCTCTCTCACTCCTCGAGACTTTGAATAGTTTCGAAGATCCTGGCCGGCACGAAGAACTGTGGTTCACCCGTCTCCGCAGTATCCACCGCAATCCGGTCACCGGCAGATCCGTCTATAAAGACGGATATTACCACAAATCTAACAATAATCCAACGGAATTCAATCAATTCTTCCCGATTTTCGTGCAATTATCGCTAAAAATAGCCGTCGGGCCGACCATTTGGTCAGCCCGACGGCTAAAATAAAGACACCCTAGACGCTACCTCCCCACCCGCCCAAAGGCGTTCATGGAAAGCTCGAATGCACTCTGGGGCACCATGTAGATCCTGTTATTCTATTATCTTTTAATTTCGTCCGATGCTATTCGAAAGATCTTTCTTCGACAGGCTATTAGTCGTTAATATCCAGCGACTTACATGATTCCGATAAACCACAAGAAATCCTGAAGACCATCCCGTTCTAATTAACTTGTGTTTTGTGGCCAAGACGACAGATTAGTTCTTTGTTCCCTCTTTCAGCCGCTCGATTATTTCAGTCTCCTTCTTAATCTCTGCAGCGTAATCTGTGGGAGAAATCTTTATCATGATGAAACGACGTCTAAAGTGATATTTAACAACATCAGGTTTGGACTCAATAGCTCTATTCACGCAAGACAAGGCGTTTTCGTAATCGCCGGTTTCTGTAAGCGTTATTGATTTTCGATAAAGTACGCTAGAATCTCTGGGGTTCAACTCAAGGGCTTTGTCGTACTGTATAATAGCGAGAGGATAATGCCCAGAAAGATGATATGTATAACCCAATCCGCTATAGGCCACAACAGCATCGGGCTGAAGTCTGATAACTTCCTTAAAGTCAGCTATTGCTTCCGGATATTTCTCAACTGTCCTGTATGCGATAGCTCTTCTCTGAAGAGCAGAGACATACTCACTATCTAGAGCTAGAACCTGGGTATATAAGCGAATCCTGGCACTCAGTTCTTCTGTATCCGCTGCTTTTTCCATCAGCACACGGATTTCATACCCCTTTTTAAAAAAAGCGTAGTCTGATTCAAACTGTTTAAGCTTAATATCTTCTTCTTCCAGACGCTTAGTAAAAACCGCCTGATTGTCTTCCATCTGCTTCTTATAGTAACGCCTAAATTCACCGTTGAGGATAAGGGGGACGACGACACCAACAAGTAAACTGAATAACGCCACAACAATGCCCAACCACGTGAAATCCCTACCCAATTCTGCCGAAAGACTATCATATTTATCGACCGCATCATTGTGATATAACTCCACTTTGGCATCCAATGAATGGACCTGGGCATCCACTATCTCCATGTCATTCTGGATCTCCTTTACCCTCTCCTCTAAGATATTCTGTTTGGGCGCTGCAAGGATCAGAAAGGATAGTAAAAAAAGAATATTACGGTTCATTATCTAATTAGTTTGGACTGCTTATCTTATTGGATGACAGAGAGATCACCCAGGAGGGAGGAGATCCCCGATCAGGTCGGGGATGACAAGATTCTTCGCTTCGCTCAGAATGACAGAGCTAGTAGTTCTCCGGCTTCAGCTGGAAGTAGCTCTGGGGGTGGTCACAGACGGGGCAGATGGCGGGGGCCTTCTTGCCGATGACGATGTGGCCGCAGTTGGAACATTGCCAGATGCAGTCGCCCTCGCGGGAAAAGACGATGCCGTCCTGGATATTCTGGAGGAGTCGGCGGTAGCGCTCCTCGTGCTCCTTCTCGATCTTGCCCACCATGCGGAACTTGGCCGCAATCTCCTTGAAGCCTTCTTCTTCGGCTTCCTGGGCCATGCGGGCGTACATGTCCGTCCACTCGTAGTTCTCGCCGGCTGCGGCATCAGCCAGGTTCTCGACAGTCGAGGGTACTCCGTCGTGGAGATACTTGAACCAGATCTCCGCGTGCTCTTTCTCATTGGCCGCGGTCTCCTCGAAGATCTTGGAGATCTGCACGTAGCCGTCCTTTTTGGCCTTGGATGCGTAGTAAGTGTACTTGTTGCGAGCCATGGACTCGCCGGCGAAAGCCTCCTGGAGGTTCTTTTCGGTCTTGGTTCCTTTGAGGTTCATGATAAGAAATGATTAGTGGTTCGATGAAGATAAACTCTTCTACTCCCCGGGAAGAAGTGCTATTCCGCCCCGGGCGAGCGGGCTCCGTCGGCTGTGGTTGTTCCGAGCACGGACGTATTCCTATCCAAGAACCGTTTCCGGGAGCCTCATCGGTGGATTATGGCCATAATCCACC
>Ga0265298_10002996_pt1 | contig 22770 bp, 17 predicted proteins | sample AusTroGonzalo_MG_3_FD_193486 | JGI IMG/M metagenome (GOLD analysis project Ga0265298, IMG submission 193486) | Bovine rumen microbial communities from tropical cattle in Woodstock, Queensland, Australia - Gonzalo_01 | ecosystem: Host-associated > Mammals > Digestive system > Stomach > Rumen ...
GCCCGCGGAATTCGGTGGCGATATCCGTGGAGAGGAACTTCGAATTGCTTCCTGTGACATATACATCGGCGTTGCGCCGGTGGAGCAGTTCGTTCAGCACGGAGACGAAATCCTTGAGCATCTGCACCTCGTCGAGGAGGATGTAGTACATGCCGTCTGCGTTCATTTTTTCGCCGAGATACGAGAGAAGGACATCCGGATCGCGATACTTCGCGTTGCTGCGCATATCCAGTTCCAGCCCGATGATGTGGTCGGCGGAGACTCCGGAATCGAGCAGGTACTTCCGGAAGAGTTCGAAGAGCAGATAGGATTTCCCGCTTCGGCGCAGTCCGGTGATGATTTTGATCATGCCGTCATGCATGCGGTCCTTCAGTTTCTGAAGGTAAATGGGTCTTTCGATGTTCATCATGCCCCCTGAAAATGGAGAATTTTTGGCTATGTTACCACTTTTTCTCCATTTAATATAGTATTCCAGCGAGGCGTTGTCAAGTTGAAAATGGAGAATTACCGGCAAAATTACTGCTTTTTCTCCGTTTGGGAACCGAGTCGGACAGTAAATTTCCGGAAAACACAGGCGGCAAGATTTCTCCTGCCGCCAGGCGGTTCCCGCTATCACCGCATCGGGAAGCCGTAAAGCCGCCGCTGCTCGTTCCAGTCTTCCGGGATCGGCTGCTTGGCGTTGGAAAGTTTTTTGTCCGATAATCGCCGAAATCCCCGATCCCGGGTTGCAAAAGACAGCGCGGAGAGGTATATTATAACAGTTGTCCGGCAGTTGCGGAAGGGAGGTAAACATGGGCAAAGTTCAGTTGATATTCGCGGTTCTGGTCTTGGCCGTTTTCTCCGCATTCGGCACGGAACTGCCGCTGCCGCTTATGTTGGACTGCTCCAAGCCGGATGCCGTCCGGAAACTGGAACGGGAGATCCGGGAACGCAAGTACAACGATGCATTGGAGATTTATAACCTTCAGAATAACGTCATCCCCGAACTGCCGAAACACGAATTCCGCACGATCTCCATTTCGAATAGAAACAACAGCGGAGCCGTCGATCTGACGCCGCTGGCCGGGCACACCCCGAAAATCCTCTCGCTGTTCTCCGGGACTTTCACCAACCTCGCCTCGCTCGAAACTGCGAAGATCGAAGATCTTTCGGCAAATTTCGAGACGGTGCTTTACGCCGATGATCTATCCCGCGGCGACTGGTCCGCCCTGCGGCGCTTGCATCTAAGCGGCGCAAAGGGAATATTACTGAACCTGAAAAGTGCGGTCGGACTTGAATCGCTGGAACTTCATTGCGGCAATACCGACATCACCATTTGCCTTTCCCCGCAGGTCCGTCTGAAAACGTTGTGGCTGAGCGGCCAGTCTTCGCTGCTTCAAACCATTCATACGGAAGAGTTGGCCGAATTATCCATCTACAGCCCGCGCATGACGGACCACCATCGACTTCCTTCCCTGCCGAAACTGAAAATACTGACTTTAGACGATTTCCCCGCCGTTTCCCTGAAACACATCCGGACGCAGTGCCCGGCGCTGGAGGGACTGTGGCTGTACCAAATCACTCAAGTCATCGACTGGGAAGAACTGCCGTCGATGCCGCTCAAAAAACTGCACGTCTATGACTGCGGCGGCGCGAAGTGGTCGCTGCCGGTGGATCCGCCGCCGGGATGCGAAGTCACCGGCTTGCCGTCCTTTACCGAAAACCCTTATAAAATGTGGAGCACGTGGGCGATCCTGACGGCACTTTTCGGGCTGTGGACTCTCTTCTGGCAAAAGCGGATGCGCCGTGCGTCCCAAAAGGAAGAGGTGAAATAATGGCTGCCGCTATACTGATGCTGGGGCTGTTCTTCAGCATCGGAATACTGACTTTGCTGGTCAATGCCGTCATTGCGCCAGACTGGCTGGACTGGGCACAGTTCGCCTGTTTCACCATGCTTTTCCCGCTGGGACTGCATTGCAATGCGGTGATCCCGATTACGCTGTTCTGGATTTTCACTGCACTTGCCGTCATTGCCGACGCCATCGTCTTTTACCGGGTTCGGAAGAGCGGCGGAAAAACTGGGAAACACCTCCTCCGGTTGTGGCTCACGCCGACGGTCGCGTTCTTGGTTTTCATCATCGCGCAGATCACCCTGGCGATCGACTGAGGCCAGCGGCTTTATCCCTGCAGGATTTTGAGAAATTGCGCCGGAGTCACGATAAAAGGTTTGACCGGAAAATGCTTCAAATTGCCCGTCACAAGGCAGGTCTTATCCTCACCGTTAGTCAATGTAACTGCGTAAAACGGAACGTCTTTCATGTCCGGCAGCACAATATCGGGAAATCCTGCTTCGATCAGAACGCCCCGCTGCCGCAGTTCATTGAGGAAGAGATCGACAGTCGAGGCGGAGAATCCGAACTTATCACGATGCAGGACATCGGCATATTCTTCAAGAATTTCCTCGCTGAAAACGGGCGTCACGCTGCCGTCGAAAAGTTTCGCAACAACCTCCACTGTGGCGGAATCGTCGCGTTTCGCAAGGAGAGCCGACACCAGCACATTGGTGTCGATGACGGCGTAACGCTTCATTTCCGTTTCCTGCTTGCGGCAATTTCACGGTTGATCGCCCGAAGCGTCATGCCTTGCGCTCCGTTTTCCTTTGCCTGGGCACGCAGAGCCTGAAATGCCTTCATCCCTGCGTTTGGGGAAGCTGCGGAAATCTCAAAGGGGATCCTGCGCTCCCGAACGACCGTGCGGGCAAAGATGTTGATCGCAACGGAAGTGTTCATTCCAAATTGCGCGCAAAGCTCGTCAAGTTCTTTTTTCAGATTCTCGTCCATACGGACACTGAAAGTTGCCACAGACATTTTGAACCTCCTGTGTTTTATTTCGAACATAATATAACACGTCCGGTTGCAAATGTCAAGCCCAAAAACTAATTACATTCCTCAAAAATTGGAAAATTTCCACTTTTCGGGAATGTGCGAGGATATCTTGCTGCCGACTTGCGCGGCACGCTGAGGAAGCCGTAAAGCCGCCGCTGCTCGTTCCAGTCTTCCGGGATCGGCTGCTCGGAAGTCTGCCGTGAAAAATCGGGACGCGTGATGACCGCCCTTTTCCAAGCGGCACGATGCCGTCAGAGAAGCGCTTCTCCCGTGAGAGCGTCGAAATCGTATGTACCGTACAATTTCCCGTTCACGCAAAAAGCGCCGGTATTGCCTTTGAAGTTAAGCCGGAAGCGGAGCGGAAAACCGTACTCCTTCGGGATGAAGAAGGCGCTGAGGATCTTGATCGAATCCGGGAGGGAGAGGCAGGCGTAGACGATGCACTGCCCCTCCTCGGCTTCGACGACGAAGGCGGAATCCGCGTCTCCGTTTTCGGCGATGTCCCAGAAGTCGTCGCCGTTCCTCGCCGTGAAGGTGCGCCAGTAGTTCTCCTTGCGTTTCCCCTTGGGGAAATAGTCCCGGAGGATCTCCGCAAAGGTGGCGGGCAGATGCGGGGCCTTGTCCGGATCGGGGTGCACGCCCTCTGCATTTGCCCACCTGCTCCACGAGACGAAGATCCACTCGTGCGCCTGGAAATCATACCGCACACCGGCGCAGAGCCGGGGCAGCTGGATCTCGCCGACGCCCTCCTTGCCCCAGAACTCCACCTCCTCGTCGAGGGAAGCCGCAGGAATCAGCGTCTTGGCGATCACGGTGAACGTGCCGTCGCCGTTTTTCTTCAAGACGAACGCGGCGAGACCGTTCTCCGCCTCCGGATCCGGATTGACCGCAAGACCGAAATCGCCTTCGAGCGTATAGTTCCGGAATGTCGCTTTCAATTCGTCAGCCGTAAACGTTTTCCGCCCCATTTTCGTCTTCCTTTCCGCTTTTTTCTCCGGCAAAGCCGGGCGTGAATCGGGCCATCGATCGCCGTCTGCCTCCCCGCTGTCGGGAAAGAGAAGCGACTTGCGTTTCAGATCACCCGGATCGATGCTGCCGGGCAGCTGCTCCTCCAGAGCCTGCAAACCATTCTTTTTCAAAAAGGTCAATTCCGCTCCAGAAATCGGCAACACATACAGGAATTTGATCCTTTGCTCCCCGATCGTCAAATCAGGCAGATTTATTCCGAACCGTTCTGGCCGGCAAAAAACGATGTGAGGCACCGAGATTTTGGGCTTCTTGTAGCAGGCGCCTTCGAAGATATCCGCAAAATGCTCACCATAATTGTAATAGAACTTTTGATTGTCGAGACAAAAGCACAGAAAAGACAGCAGATCGCTCATGACGTCGACAAAGCGTTCCCGCACGGAGGAAACCAGCTCGACCCGGAATTTCTCCTCATTCTCCGGCTGGCCCATCATCGTCCGGTGAAACGTGCCTACGGTCCCCACATGGACGATCCCGCCCGGCTGCGGTGCCGACAGGAAACAGACTTTGCGCACATTGTCCTCCGCGGCATACACAGAGATTTTACAGGGAACCTTGTTGAACCCCTTGTAAATGTGATTGGCAACGAGTAATTCATCGTCCGACATTCCCCACGCATTTTCCGCCATTTCGGTTCTCCTCCTTGTCTTCCTTCAACGATCCCTTGCATCTTCCCGGAAACCCTTACCGTATAATATACTCTGCCGACATGTCAAATACAAGCAGGCAAGCAGTCTACAGAGCTATCACCGTTCTGGGAAGCCGTAAAGCCGCCGCTGTTCGTTCAAGTCTTCCGGGATCGGCTGCTCGGCGTTGGAAAGTTTTTGTCCGATAATCACCGAAATCCCCGATTCCGGGTTGCAAAAGACAGCGCGAGCAGGTATATTATGAGAGGTGATTATCACCCGGTGAAAGTGCAGGACAGGAGGGAAGCATGAAAAAGACGGTTGCGATGCTGGTAATGCTGGCTGCGGCGATGCTCTGCGCCGGAGAGGCGGAGAATGTCAAGGCGGTGGTTGTGAAAGACTGGCAAATGGCGGCGCAGGGCAAATTCGCCGAGAGTCTGGCGCTGCGCACTCCCGATTGCACCGACACGAACGACGGGCGGACCGCCGATTACGAGCAGATAAGGCGGCAGCTTGTATCTCTGGACGGCAAGCATCCGGAGGAGTTTTTGATGGTTATGCTGACATTGAATGGCGCAAAGATCACGTCGGAGATGATGCCGAAGATACGCGAAGCAGCAGGCGATCCGAAGTTTATCCGTTACTACGAAACAAACTGCCGCCGTCTCGCCGTACAAATACGCGAGGACGCGGCATTCCAGCTGAAGACGCTCAAGATCACCGGGGCCGAAGTCGATGGCGATTCGGCGGTCGTCACAGCCGAATATGAGCGTAAAGGCTTCGCCATGCCGAGGCTCCAGACCATCTCTCTGCGCAAAATCGAGGGAAGGTGGAAGATCAGCAAGATTGTTGATGAGATGAAAGCGAAGCGTAAACAGCCGTGAAAAAAATATCGGACACTTTTTTCGGCAGCAAAATTAAAATCTTTTTATCTCTCTGCACCGTAATTTTGATTCTTCAGCTGTTTCCCTATCTTCTTGTCGGGGAAAGCTGGGGAATGCTTCACTATTTTATGATCGCGCCGGTTTTGGAGCTTCTTGAATCCTGCGGCAAATATTTTCTGGTATTCTGTGCATCGGCAATTTCTTCGTGTTTTCCGGCTCTTCTCCTGACTGGTCTGATCGTTTGGTTTTGTCATCGTTCCGGAAAGCCGTAAAGCCGCCGCTGCTCGTTCCAGTCTTCCGGGATCGGCTGCTCGGTGAGCTTTGCGATGGACAGCCCATCGGGTTCGATCCCGGCGAGGATCGCCTCGACGATGTCCGGGGCAAGGCTGTTCAGGGAAAGGATGCGGGTGACGTAGCCGGTTTTCAGGCCGAGCTGCTTTGACAGATCGGTCACGTTCTGGGCCTCCCCGTTGATCAGCATGTCCATCCATTTCCGGGCGTTGTTGATCGCCCGGAGGAGCGAAGTCTGCTTCAGACGTTCCGCGCCGGGAGCCGGGATCACCACCCGGCGATGCCCGTCAATGTGCTTCGATTCCATCTTCATCGTGATGCGGACCGAACCGTTCACAAAGAAGCTGCTCATCGATGAGGAAGAGGCGAAAACGGTCCGGCTGATTTTTGAAAAATAAGCATCCCACGATAAAGAGCTGATCAATAGAAATTCCGAAATCGCCGATAGAAATTGTGCGAACCTGGTTCTGCCCGATGCCGGCATCGGGCGGGTTCCGGCTCGTGCAATAGCCGCGGTGAGATGAAATTTATATATTAAATATTTTCCGTTGAATTGTTGCGAGGAACCATTCTGCAATATCTGCAACCGTTTTTAGGCTGAGAGAAAATTCGCAGTTTTTACTGCAGCCTCCACGATATTTCAGAAACAGAAAGACGGCGGAACTATTCAAAAATGGGACCGCTTTCATAATTTTCGCCGTTGGCATAGAAATTCTTTTTGTAATACGTATCGCCGACTTTGTTGTAGCGGATGACTGCGGCATGCCCGTCGGCGTGAGCGTAGGCGGAACCGCCCGGATGGTTTCGGAGCCCCATTTTGGCGGCGTTGGCCGAAGCCCATTTGAAAGCCCAGCCGGTATCGCCGTTGGCGTCATCGACTTCTCCGACCGTGGTATAAGCCGAAGCGAACTTGCGTTTTCCGAGCTTGCGCTGCCGGTTGTGTCCGCTGTCCGGAGCATGGTAATAGGCATTGTCCTGATTGGACCGGTAATAGGCCATTGATCCTTTGTATTTATGGGATGATCCCGAGGAGTAATTGACCTTGTAGATGAAAATTTCCGGATTTTGAACCCGGATGCTCAGGGCGGGGCAGATCATCGCTTTGGCGGAACCGCCGGTTTTCAGATGCAGATAAGTGCCGATGGTGTAACCCAGCTGGTAGATGCTTTCATTGCCGTTCATATGCAGAGGGAAACAGTCTTGATTGTCGTCCGCATACAGGATGATCCCGGATGCCACCTGACGCATCTGTCCAAGACACGAGGTCTGTTTTGCCATGTCGCGGGCCTTGCTGAGTGCGGGCAGCAGCATTGCGGCCAGAATGGCGATGATCGCAATAACGACCAAGAGCTCTATCAAAGTAAAAATTTCCTGTTGCGGCGTGTTCCGATTTTCTTTTGTTTTCATATTGTTTTCCTCCTTAAGGGTTGATTTTTTCGATTTGCAGATCATCGAACCAGAGTTTCCCCGGACGGACGGCATTGCCGCTGACCGTGGCGCTCAGATATGCTGCCTTTGGATGGTCCGGGACCGTTATTTCCAGAGCGATTTTATGCCATTGTCCGGGCTGAAGCGCGATACTGGTCGAGCCCTGCAGACGGCCGGCATTTTTCAGCCAGCGTTTTTGGGGATCGTTCCAATTGACCGACAGGGTGGCGGATGGATTCGGGCTCGGAGTTTCCGCCCGGGCCCAGACGGAAACCCGCAGCACCGAGCCTTTTTTCGGGATGGGGATCATATAGCGCCAGCTGGCGCTGTATTCTTTGCCGGAAACGGGTTCGAACTGATAATCGATCAGCCGGGAGCCGTTGCCTGCATGTCCGGTTTTCGGATCGTAACTCAGTTTTGCTTTGCCTCCGCGTTCCACCCAGAAATACCAGTTTTTGAGTTTGCCGCTTTCTCCGGCGGAAACCAGCATTTCGGCCGGTCGGGATGATGGCTGTCTGGCGGCTCCGCCGAATCCGGAACGGACGGTTTTGGCCGACGTTCGGTGGATCCGGGTGAAACAGCCGGGAATCGACCAGCGGCCGATGGCGTCTTTGCTCCAAGTGAAAAATTCGCGTTTTCGTCCCCGAAGCGCCCGGCTGCGGGTGATATTGAACCGGTCAGAGATGGATTTCAGGGAGAAGCCGGACACCTCATGGCTGATTTTCGCATCGAAACTCCATCCTTTGTCTGTTCGAGTGGTCTTGACGGTGATTCCGGGAACATCCTGTTTCATGACCTTGGTCCGGTCATCGGAAACGGCATAAAAACCGCGGTCGGTCACGACCAGATGCAGCGGAGGTCCCTCCTGCACCGCGAAAAAGAGTTCCGCCGCGTTTTCCAGCCAGATATCTTTGAAATCGCCTTTCTTTCTTTCGCGGGAAACGGTATCGGCCAAGTTCGGCTCATTGTATTCGGCACGCACAAAGATAGCCCGGTCGTTTTCAAGCACCTTGAACCGAGAGGCGGGATCCGGTTTCGCGGCTTTGTCATTGGAATAAAGGTTCTGCCAGGTCGCGCACTGCCAGTCTTCTTCGGTCGGGTCATCCTTGATTACTTTGCAGATCAGGACCTGTTCAGGTGCGAACCGATGGGCCTTGTCGGAAGAAAAGACCGAAAAATTGGATTTTGCCAGGTCGATCACAAACCGCTGATAGCGGGAGATCCGGCGTGCTTCCGCGGAGCCGGCGGGAACTTTTGCTTTGGCGCGGACGAGCATATCGGTCAGAGAAGTCAGTTCCTTGTAGTTGTAAACCTCGTCATAGACCTTGCGGAGGCCGGCGTTATGGTCGGCGCCTTCGAGTTTTTCCTCCGGCTGTGCGGCGGCGACCTGGTACCAGTTGGATTCCAGACGCTGATAAAACGTCAGCATATCTTGTGCGGCTTTGCCGAAATATTGCTGGCAGTAATCTTTCAGCAGCTTGTCCAGATCGAGGTCGGGATCCCACAGCAGATGAGCAAGCACATACTGGTCGATGTTCCGGATGGTATGGGTCGGTTCGATATGTTCAAAAAAGATTCCCTGAACATAGGGGCGGTAAGCCTGGAAAAGTTTCTGCATATTGTGGACCGAGACTTCCGGCACGCCGGGCAGGGCGGAAGCGAAATTTGCGCGCAGATACATCCAGAGATACAGTTTTTCCTGCTGGGCTTTGCCCCAATGGGTTACCAGGCCGAGCGCCCGGTCATAACTTTTCGAACCGAGGTTGACCGCGGTCCAGGGGATGGTGATGCGGACTCGGAGATTTTTCGGGATGTCCCGGTCGGAGGGCAGGAACCGTTTCGGGGGATACACCAGCGTGGTGATAAGCCGGCCGGGATATTGCTTTTCGACTCGTCTGGCCACGTTGAAAATCACTTTCCAGACCAGTTCGCCCTGGCCGTTTTTCCCGAAGGGGCGGCGCAGTTCATTGCAGCGGGGACATTGGCAGTAATAGGTCGTGTAATCATGCGGATCGATCATGAATTCGCCGCGGTTGAAAAACGTATTCGGATTCCAGTTGACTTTGTACCCGGCTGCCGCTGTGGTGCGGTCGCCGCGGAACCAGGCTTCCGCCAGCGTGAACCAGAGATCCTCCACTGCGGGATTGCTCCAGCAGAAATCTTTAGGCGACCGGAAGCCATCCTTCTGCAGAGCAAAGAGTTCCGGTCTGTCTTTCAACAGTTTTTCCAGTCTGAGGGTCGCGAACGTGTGACATCCGAAAACCGACGGGCGGAAACTGGTATAGCGGAGCCGCAACCCCCAGAGGATCCCTTCTTCCTGCGTGCAGAATTCGGAAAGATCGGGAATCGCATTCCGGTAGCAGACTGTGCGGTAATAATGGGTCCGGCGTTCCAAAAAGGCCGGACGGAGATTTTCGTCTGCGAATGGCAGCTCAATTCGGTCTCGGACGGGAACCAACTCTCCGGCTTTTCCCGGTTCCAGCCAGCGGACGCCGAGATATTTTTCCAAGAACGCATAGACAGTTTCCAGCGTCCCTTTTTTATCCACATTGAAGAAGAGGTTCATAACCGTTGCACCGCGGGTACCGGGCTGGTCGACGCCGGCCAGGAAGATCCGGCCGTCTTTCCGTATGGAGATCAGGTGGTCTCCATACGTCGGATCAATGCCGGCGGCCCGGGTTTCCGGGGTCACACCCAGATAGATCCGAACCGGTACGGATGAGGTCTTGACGACTGGGATCCGGCAGTGTCCGGCCCGGCCCAGAAAATCCGCCAGCTCTTTTGCTGCGAACTGTACCACGGCGGAGGGATTGTTTCCCACCACGATCTCGGCACGCGATTTGCCGTTTTCCGCGATGACCACGCCAGCGGAAAGGGACAGGACCTGCAAGGCCACTAGAATAACCAGCAAATTTCGTATCAGCTTCATTTTTTACCTTTTTTCGGGGTGGTGAACTGGGATTCCCGGATGGCATACGGGCAGGAGCCGACGTTTTTTCCGTCCCAGAAGATTTCGCCGGCGATGCCGAGACCGTCGATGCTCAGCTGGACCAGCCCGCCTGCATATACTTTGCGGCGGTAAAAACCGACGCCGCGTTTGCCGAACCACGGGGCTGTCACGTCAAAACAGCCCGGCACGGAAAGGGCGCTCTCATATTTCAGCCCCGCAGGGATCCTGCCGTCAAACTCCTGTTCCAGAAAGGCAAAATCCCAGATCCCGTTCAAATTCATGCTGTTTCTCATAGTTCCTCCTTGAAAAAACCTCATCATGGCCAAATGTAATATACACTGGACCGGAATAAAATCAATAGATCAAACCTAATTTCAAGAGGTAATTTCAAAATAAAAAGTGATTATTGAAATTTGAGGATGGAAGCATAAAGTGCGAATCAGTTTCACAATAAGGAGGAAAAGAGTAAGAACACAGTCCAGATCATCGCCTGCGGAACGCTGATGACCGGCGAAGGAAATCACCGCTACTGCCAGAACGCGGTCAGTATCCAGCCCTGCACGATCACGGGAACGATCTACGACACCGGCTGGGGCTTCCCGGCATTCCGGCCGGAGGGCAGCAACACTGTCCACGCAGAGTTGATCGAAATCCCCATTGACGACTGGCCCGCAATGGACCGGCTGGAGGGCTACCCCAGGCTTTACGACCGGATGCTGGTCCCGGCGATGCTGGAGGACGGCAGCACGGTCGAAGCGTGGGTCTACGTGATGAACATCATCCCGCCGCAGGCGAAGGTCATTCCGAGCGGAAGTTGGAAACACCGGGAAGACGACAGACAACGCTGCCCCCGGCAAGAACGGACGGGTAAAAAATGTGATCGGGAACATGCAGCGAGCAAGAAAAAACATCCGAAAGAAATGAAATAAAACACTTGATTACGCTCAAATGTCTGCTTCTATATACAGCGAACCATCACCGTTTCGCGGTACCGCCAAGCGTCCCGTCCGGAACCCGCTCGCAGACCGGGCAAAGTCTGCGGTCTTACTGTCTGCCCGTCATCCTTCGGAAACCGACCGCTCTCAACTGCATCCCGGAAAGGCCATGGGACAAACTGTAACGCATTTCGTTGATCGGCAGCCGGCATTGTTGGGAAATGGGTGAATTGCAAGAGTAAATGCACTTTTCTCTCTGCGTGTTTTTAATTTTATAACGCACATTTTTTGAAAAATTCGACAAAATTGATTTGCAATTCTTGGAAACGGTGATATATTAGTAGAAAAATAAAACAAAAAAGTAAAACAAGGAGAAGAAAAAGATGAAAAAGATCGTGAGTATGATGTTACTCATGGTGGCCGTCTCGATGCTTGCTGGAGTGTTGGAACCCTTCAAGCAATTCACCCAGGCGGATTTTACGGACGCAGCGAAACCCGGACAGCCCTGGGCATCGGCCCAGGTCTTCACTTTGAGTGTAAAGGCCAATACATCCGTGTGGCTCTCCAATTATGTAAGAAGTTTTTATGAGCCGATTCCCGATCTGCATGGCAATGTGTACAACATGGCACCGGAGAAATACGGCTACATCTTCAAGGAAGATCTTCCCAAGCTCGATTTGGCGAATGGAAGTTATGATTCTCTGATTCACTGGGCTGACGGTAAAACTACCACCATTACCTACACTGCTTCCAGTAACCCGAACATCACGAACGACGCGAAGGGATATCTCCTCGATGAATTCAAGAAGGATGCCGAAATCTATCTGGTCATGACCACACTTCCCAGTGACGGCGGCGAGACCGTTGACACCTACCAGTATGTGCAGGATGCCGACCATGCCACCACCCTGCAGTCTCGTCAGCACAACACAGTGGATTTAGCGGGGAATGTGCGCATCAATTTCGGAATTGACAGCGTGGGAGCTCGTGAATTTGTCGCGGTGTATGCTCCGTCCGGGCAGCCGCTTCCCGGTCTGTTGTTTGCCGGTATGCTTTCGCTTGGTACGGTGTTTGCAGCCGCCAAGTTGCGCAAGCGCTCCTGACTCCTAAGTTGTTTTGCGTAATGTAATTTGCAAAGGCTTTCTCACAAAGAAAGCCTTTTGCATTTATAGAGAAAATGCATAAGAAGACCTTATCCACTTTTTTTTTGGTATTGGGGGCAGTGCTGGTGCTGGTGCTGTGCGGTGTCATGGGATTGCTGGCGCATCGTCACCGGACCCATAAGAATCTGTTTCGTGCAGCAGAGGAAGCGTTCCAGAAAGGGGACTATGGCCTGGCAAAAAACACCCTTACTGCCTTTTTGCGGGCAGACCCCAACCATGAGAAGGCGTTGGAGTATCTGGCGGAAATCTTCGAATCTTCGCAACAGTGGGAAGATGCAGGAGCCGTCTGGCTTCGTCTTGTCAAGCTGAACGTGCTCAAGAAAGAATATCTCAAGCGACATATTCTGGCAATGTATCGGGCGCACAACTTTCAACAACTCGACCGGGTTTTCTCAAACCTCTCCGATGAAAAGCGGAATGAATACAAGGAAATCGACGCCTTGACCCAGTTCATCGTGAATCCGCAGGAAGAGAGGACGAAACAGTGCATCGAGGGACTTTCGAAAGGAAGTGATACCCTGCGGCTCATCCAGACGATGAAGCAGAACGGTCCCGCCGAGGAACTGGCGTTTTTGGAGAAAGTCCCCGACCCCGTCATCCAAGTCGAGGCATTGCTGCTGGACGCCTACCTTGCAGAGTTCAAGACGCGTCAGTTGAAGCGTGCGGAAGAATGCTACCGCAAGGCCAGTAAAATCTATCCGGAGAAGTGTCTCCCCGTACTGGGGAAGTTTCTGTTCCGCCGCATACGGTATAAAGAAGCGAAGGAAGTCTACGAAAATCGAAGTTCGTTGATGATGTCGGATGAGAATATTGCCAACTATGCGGAAATCCTGTTATTCCTGAAAGAGAAAGAGAAACTTGGAAAATTGAAACAGAAGATTCCGCGTCGAATCCATTTTTCCTTGCCGTTGCGGGCCTACATCATGAGCCTGCAGGCATACATGGAGCATGATTCGCAGAACATGGTTAAGAACTACCGTGTGGCGCAGATGGAGCGCAACACGCCAGTGGGACTTCTGCTGAGTTATGCAGTAGCGGTAGAAAGTTCCGATTTGCAGCTGATGAGCAAGGTCATCGCACAGTGGAAGAAGACCAAGCTGTTCCGGGAAAAACTGGCGAGCATTCTACCGCAGATGCGCACCGGAGTGGAAACCGCGATGAAGGGGAAGAAACTGGAGGACGCCGCTCGTCTGGGGGGGCTTTTCCTGGAGGTGTCCCCGCCCGAGCCGCTTGCCTGGCGTGCTGTGATTCAGTATCTGGCTGTGCGTGGCCGGCTTTCGGATAAGCTCATCCAGGAAGCGGTCAAGCGATTCCCGAAAGAGGAATTCTTCCGCAAGCTTGCACTGGAACTCGCCCTGCAGCGTCGAAACAAGGATCAGATCCTGTCCAGCTACGACCATTTGATCGCCGTCAGCAAAGAACCCGCCTCGGAACACTACCGGAAAATCATTTTCCTGGAATCTCAGGGATTGAAGAAGGAGGCGGAAGCGGAACTCAAGAAACTTCTGAAAAAGGAAAAGTCCCTTGTCGCCGCCAAGCACGCCCTCGCGTTCGGTCTCCGCAACGGGAATCAGGAAGCTCTCCATTTCGCGGGAAACTACCCCGAACTGGCAGATATCGTCAAGTTCGAACGGGAACGCCGCAACGGCGACGTCGACAAGGCAATCCAGTTCCTGCGCGATACGCCAGTCGAGCAGGCTCTTTCCTGCGAACGCCAGGAGGACCGCGAACTGCTCTTCCCGCTCGCCGTCTACCTCGCACTCGCCCATGTTACAGACCGAGCCATCAAAATCTACACCGACCTCATCCCCTATATGGGAAACAATCCTACCGTCGAACTCAATCTCTCCGAAATCTACGCCGATGCCGGACAATTGGAGCTTGCCCTCAAATACGCCTCAGACGCCCTCCAGAAGGCTCCCTCCTCCAATATCGTGAAAATCGTCTATGCCATCCGTTGCGCGGACAAGAAAGACTACGAACAGGCGCTCACCTATCTGCCCTACAGCGTCACCGACGAAAACCTCAAGGCTATCCTCGTCAACTGCCTCGAAAAAGCCATTGCAGACGCCTTTGCAAAGCAACTTTTCGCCTCCTGCCGCGCCTACCTCCAGCGCCTGCAGCGACTGCAACCGCAAAATCCCATCGTTCAGGAATATCTGGAAAAACTGAACCAGCTTTGACACGGTATGGACTTCAATCTTCACTTTCCAACACTCCCGCTCCTCCGCAAAAACTTTCTTGCGGCAAAGGCCAGCGCATTCCTGCTGATTGCCGCCATCCTCTTCGGAACCGTTGGCTATCTGCTCTGGGGACGCGCCCACTGGGAAGAAGGAGTCTTCCTCCTCGCACTCCTGCTCCTCGCGTCCTTTGACTTGGGAAACTCCTCTATCCTCACCTCCAAGCCGTCTCGACGCAGCCACGTCCTCTCCTGGCTCATCCTGCTTTTCGCCTTCCTCGGTCTGCTCTTCTCCTGGCAACCCCATGCCGACCCCTTCTCCAACCAGGATTTCTCCCACCTCCTCTGCAAACATGGCGCGCTGCTCCTCCTCTCATTCGCCATCTCCTTGCGATTTGACGGGACACGTACCGCTTTCACCTTTCTCCCGCGGCTTCTGCTCGGCTTCGTCCTTCTCCCCTTGTATGAAGTCATTCTCCTGGAAATCAGCTACCCCCTGCGACTCCTCTCCACATCCGTGACCGTCCTGGTGCTGCGCCTTTGCTCGGTTCAAGTCATTTCGGACGGCACAACCCTGCTCTGGGGAGCGCAAGTGATTTCCATAACCGACGCCTGCAGCGGCATCTCTCTCCTGAGTTTCCTGGCCCTCCTGGAATATCTGATCGTTCGTTCGATCGACACTGCGGTCTGGAAGAAATGGTGCTGGAGTTCCCTGCTCCTGCTCTGGATCATCCTCGGCAACGCCCTGCGCCTGCTGCTGACATTTGCGCTCTATGCCGTCATGGGAGATGCCGTCTTCGAGCGGATGCCGCATTTTCTGCTGGGATGCTTCTTCATCGTCGTCACGTCTCTTCTCATCTGGTTCAGTTCCTTTGCCTTGTCCAAGGTCATCCATCCACAGGAGCAGCCATGAATAAACATCTCAAACCCATCCTGTTCCTGGCGGCAGCCTCACTCCCCTTTGTGTGTGAACTTCCCTACGCCTGGCGCGCGATGCGGGTCTCCCCCGCCGAACGCTGGAACTGGTGCTTTGCGCTCTGGGCCATCGTTCTTTTCCTGGCCGGCGCCGCCTGGAACCGATCGGAGGAAGCTCCCTCCGACCGGAAATCCACGACTTCCATCCCGTTGAGCTTTGCGCTGCTCGCTCCTGCCGTGCTGCTGCTTTCCCTGGGATACTGCCGTCACATCCACCTGGCGATTCTGCTGGGAGGGATCATGCTTCCGATGAGTCTGGCAAACGTTTTCTACGGCTGGCGAGTTCTGCGTGTGCTGCTGCCTGCTTGCGGCGTTCTGGTTCTTTTCTGTCCCAGCGTCGGTATCTGGTTATCCACACTCCTGCCTTTGAACGGCATCCTCCTCAAACTCCTTCTGGCAGTCGGTTTCACCCTGCTCTTCCCCCTGCTGGTCAGCAATTCGCTGACACACTTCCCCGTCGAAAAGGCCCTGTTCTGCGCAATCGCTCTCCTGCTGGCCGCCGGCTACTGGCTCAATGGTCAACTCTTCACGCGACAACCACCCCTGCGGCCGCAATTCGATTCTCTCCTCTCCTCGCGATTCCGCGGCATCCAGGAACCCGAAGACGAACGCGACCGCCAATTCTTTGGCAACAGCAACATTCAACGATACCTCTTCCAGGACGAAAAGACACATCCCATCCAAGTCCTTGCCGTCTCTGGTATCGACAACATCCACAACGTCCACCCGACCACCTACTGCCTCCGCTGCAGCGGCTACCAAATCCTCTCCGAAACCTCCCGTCTCTTCCCGCCAGCCGACCACCTTCAACAAATCGAGGTTCTGGAGATCCTGGCAGATTTCCACGGCGAAAAAATCCTCTTCTGGCAGTGGTACAGCACCCCCTCCTTCTCGACCTGCAACTTCCTCCTCTTCCGAATGCTCTACTCGAAAAAGGACAACTGGTCCGTCTTTATCCTCAATACCCCCGTCCGATATTCCCTCGAAACCACCCATTTAAAACTCCGGACCTTCCTGCAAGACTTCCTGAAGTAACGATGGCGGCGCACCGTCGCTGCACCGAAAGACAGAGACAATCCCGAGTGCCGGAGGCATGGATGGCGTGTTGGGCTAATGGACCGAATGAATGGCGGGTTATCAGGTTCAGCATATTTTCCGGTTGATTTTTCAACAGAAACTTTCTCCCAAAATGAAGTCCCATTCCATGAATCAAACTGAAAAATCTTATGCCATAATATACACCGTTTCGCAACGGAGGCAACCTCATCGTCTGAAAAAAATAATCATTCCTCCCCCAGGAATAGTTTTCTCCTGCGGAAAAAATGATTCTTCAGTGCTGGAATAAATAGAGGTTCCCTTGAAAATTACCACATCAAGGAGTATATTATTTAATAGTATGGGGTTAGTAAAACGTGAAAATGAAACAGAAAAAATGGTCGATGCCCTGTGTTCTTGTCCACAAAACGGATAAAGACAAGGTTCTATCCGGTATTGGACGGGGCGAAATGGCAGCAGAGACAACTGACCCGGATCTTCTTCGGCGGGAAAAGAGAGATACGGAATGACTTATTCAATTATCGGAATATTAGCCGGGATCATTCTGGTCATCACGAATCGGGATGTACTGTGGCTGACGGGAAGTTCCGAGACAGCGCAAATCCTGCGAAAATATCGCAGTTTTCTCCTTGCCGTTCTGGTTTACTATATCACCGATGCGTTGTGGGGCATTCTGGATGCTCATCGTCTGACATATGTGCAATTCATAGACACGACCTTGTATTTTGCGGCAATGGCGGTGCTGGTTCTGCTGTGGACGCGGTATGTCATCGCCTATCTGGAAGGCAATACCTCGCTTGATACCATGCTGTGGTATGGGGGATGGGCATTTTTCGTATTTGAACTTATCGTCATTGTATCGAATCTGTTTTTCCCGATCATGTTCTGGTTCGATGAATCGGGCGTTTACCATACGGCGGTTTTTCGGCATGTCACTCTTTACGTGCAGATTCTGATGTTTCTGCTGACCTCGCTGTACACGTTCGGCATCACCTTGAAGACCCGGGGAAAAGTCTGGCGGCGAAATCTTGCCATCGGATTGTTCGGGACCGCAATGATCGCCCTGATCGTCTTTCAGATCCTCTACCCGTTATGGCCGTTTTACGCCATGGGATGCATGGTCGGGACTTGTCTGCTGCACAGTTTTGTCGTTGAAGACGAGAAGGAAGAATATCGCAATGAACTGGAGGATGCATTGCGGCGCGAACATGGTCAGAAAGAGGAGCTGGCCCGGAACCGGGAGGAACTGCAGACGGCGCTTGCCGCGGCAGAGTATGCCAACAGGGCGAAAACCACCTTTCTGTCCAATATGAGCCATGAGATCCGTACGCCCATGAATGCGATCATCGGTCTGAACAATATTGCCGCCAATGATCCGACGGTGAGCGAAAAAGTGAAGGGGTATCTGGGGAAAATCGGAACTGCCGCACAGCATCTTCTGGAAATCATCAACGACATTCTGGACATGAGCCGCATCAATTCGGGCCGTATGGTCATCAAAAACGAGGAATTTTCGTTCAGACGGGCGTTGGAACAGGTCAACAATATATTCTGCGAGCAGTGCCGGGAAAAAGGGCTCACATACGAGTGCCGGAATCTGGGAAAGATCGACGATTATTACATTGGGGACGTTGTGAGGCTCAAGCAGGTTATGATCAATATTCTGGGCAATGCAGTCAAATTCACTCCGCCGGGTGGCAAGGTCAGTCTCGTGGTCGAGGAGGGCCCGCGGTCCGACGGGATGGCCGTTCTGAAACTGGTGTTCACTGATAACGGGATCGGCATGAGCAAGGATTTTCTGCCCCATATCTTTGACGCGTTCAGTCAGGAGGATTCCACGGCCGCCAATCAGTACGGCAGCACCGGTCTGGGCATGCCGATCACCAAGAGCATCCTCGAGCTGATGAAGGGGAGTATCGCCGTGACCAGCGAAAAGGGGAAGGGAACGACGTTCGAGGTTATCGTGCCGCTGGGAGAATCCGCAAAGCATGACGATGAGCCTCAAGACGGCGTTCAGACCGCCGGCGCCGGCCCGGATGCGAAGACCGAAAATTTGAAAGGTCTCCGCGTCCTGCTGGCGGAGGATGTCGCGATCAATGCGGAAATCATGACGATGCTTCTGGGTTCGCATGGCATGGAAGTCGACCTGGCGGAAAATGGCCGTCAGGCGGTCGACATGTTCGCGGAGCATGGGTCCGGATATTATGCGGCCATTCTCATGGATATCCGCATGCCGGTGATGGATGGACTGGAAGCCGCCAGGACCATTCGGGGAATGGCGCGGGAAGACGCGGGTAAAATCCCGATCATTGCCTTGACCGCCAACGCCTTCGATGAAGATATCCGGCGGAGCGAGCAGGCGGGCATGAATGCGCATCTGAGCAAACCGGTGGAGGCGGATATCCTTTTGGAAACCTTAGGAAGGATGCTGGAAGAGGGGAAACCCGCGGCAGCAACCCAGTCCGGACATTTTCCCGGGCAGCAGAGAGGATAAGATATGTTTGGTAAAAATTTTGAACTGAACGAGCAGACCCTTTCGCACGTCGAAGAAATCGGCTGCCACATGCCTGGCGGATTTTTCATCTACAAGGCGGAGCAGCCCGAAGAACTGCTGTATGCGAACAAGGCATGTTTCGACATCTTCGGCTGCGACGGGCTGGACGATTTCAAAAAACTGACGGGTTATACCTTCAAAGGCATGCTCCATCCGGACGATTACCTCACCGTCTCCGCCTCGATCGTCGAACAGATCCGCAGCAATGACAATAACATGGATTACGTCGAGTACCGGATCATCCGCAAGGACGGGGCGGTCCGCTGGGTGGACGACTATGGGCAATATGCCGAGACTACGGCATACGGCGGCGTATACTATGTGTTCATATCGGATATTACGGAAAAGCGCGAGGCGAGAGAAAATGCCGCCCGGATCCGCGATGCCGTCACCAAGTCTCTGACCGACAGATATAACACGGTCTGGCTGATCAACGATGTGCAGACCGAGTCTTTTAGTCTTTATCATTCCGATTCGGATGAGATTCATTCCGAAGCGATCTGCAAGGCTCTGAGCCATACCAAATTCACCGATGCGATGACGCAGTATGTCGCCGGCATGGTGGCGAAAGAGGATCAGGAGCGTGTGAAGGAGGAAACTTCCCTGCCGCACATTCTGGAGAAGTTCGAAGAAGGCGGCCGTTTTTCCGTGACCTTCCTCCGTTCGTTCGACACCGGTCCGAGGTATTACCGGATCGATTTCGGGAAAATCAGCCTGCCGGACAACCGGACCGGCGTCACCCTGGGATTTGCGGACGTGGACGATGAAATCCGCCGGGAACATGAATATGCGAGGCTCCTTCACGACGCGGAAAAAACCAGGAAGGAAAATCAGCGGCTCATGGAAGAGGTCCAGTCGGCGGCCAAGCTGGCGGATCTGATGGCTTCCGTGTCCTCCCTGCTCACCAACATGCCGGCCATGAGCTTTTCCAAGAATGCCGAAACCGGTGTCTATCTTGCCTGCAACCAGGCCTTTGCCGAATATGCGGGGAAAACCTCCCCGGAAGAGGTTACGGGGCATACGGATTTCGACCTCTTCGATCATGAAACGGCCGTTCATTTCGCCGAGGATGACCGCAAGGCCCTTGCCATGGACAGCGCGTACATCTTCTTCGAAGACGTGCCCGACGCGACCGGAAAAAACTTCCGCAATCTCCAGACCACCAAAACGAAGTTCAGGGATTCCAACGGCAGGACCTGTCTGCTGGGCATGTGCATCGACGTCACGGAAATGACGCGGATCAAAGCGGCCGAGGCGGCCAGCCTGGCACGGCAGGAAGAACTGGAAGCCCGTCTTTCCCTGCAGGAGCGGCTTTTGGAACAGAACAGCATGATCACCGCCATGGCGTCGGATTACCGCAGCGTTTACCATGTGAATCTGGACACCGACGATGCGGTCTGTTACCGGGGCGATCCTGCGGATGATGAGCATTATCCGCTTGGCACACACTTCCCGTTTCATGAAAGATTTGCTTATTACGCCGAAACCTACGTGGATGAGGAATACCGGCAGGGATTTCTCGATTTCATTGACGCGGACCACATCCGCGAGGCTCTTGCGAAGGAAAAACTTATCGCTTACCGTTACCTGGTCCGCCGGAACGGCTCTGAGTTCTACGAAATGCTCCGCATGGCCGGTGTCAGGCGGGCGGAGGAACGGGATGACCACATCGTTCATGCCATCGGCGTCGGATTCACGGTCATCGATGCGGAGATGCGGGCGACGCTTGCCAAAAACCGGGCACTGAACGAAGCGCTGACGGCCGCCAAGGAGGCCAACAAGGCCAAAACGGCTTTCCTTTCCAACATGAGCCACGAGATCCGCACTCCCATGAATGCCATCATCGGTCTGAACAGCCTCGCCTTGAGGGATGAAACCCTGACGGACTCTACCCGCACGTATCTGATGAAGATCAGCAAAAGTGCGCAGCACCTGCTGGGGCTCATCAATGATATCCTGGACATGAGCCGCATCGAATCCGGACGACTGATTCTGCGCAGCGAGGAGTTTTCTCTGAGCGGGCTGCTGGAGCAGATCAACACCATGGTCATGTCCCAATGCAATGACAAGGGGCTGACCTTCAAATGCCTCATCAAGGGTGTTTCGGATGACCATTTTATCGGGGATGACATGAAACTCAAGCAGATCCTCATCAACATCCTTTCCAATGCCATCAAGTTCACAAATGCCCCGGGGAATGTCACCCTGACCATAGAACAGCTGAATGTCTTCGAAGACCAGACCACGCTTGGCTTTTCCATCAAAGACACCGGAATGGGGATGGACAAGTCTTTCATCCCGAAGGTGTTCGAACCTTTTACCCAGGAAGACAACAACCGCAACAACAAATACGGCAGCACCGGTCTCGGGATGGCCATCACCAGGAATATCGTGGAACTGATGAACGGCAGGATCCGCGTCGAATCGGAAAAAGGCGTCGGGACGGAATTCATCGTGACGCTTACGCTGAAAAAAAGTGAAAATCCCCAAACCGCAATCGACAGTTTCAATCCCAAGGACATGCATGTGCTGATTGTAGATGACGATCCCATCTCCTGCGAGCATGCAGCCATTGTGATGGATTCGGCAGGGATCCGCGCAGACACTGCCCAGAATGGTTCGAGCGCGATGGACATGCTCGAGATCCAGCATGCCAAGCATGAGCCATACAATCTGGTGCTTCTCGACTGGAAAATGCCGGAAATGGACGGCATCGAAGTTGCGAAAAAAATCCGGATGCGCTACAGTAGCGAAACCACCGTCATCATTCTGACCGCCTACAACTGGGATGAGATCATGGACGAGGCGCTGCATATCGGGGTGGACAGTTTTCTGGCCAAGCCCCTGGTCGCCTCCACAGTGATCGAGGAGTTCCGGCGGATCGCCCGGCGGAACAATATGAGTGCGCTGATCAAGAAACGGTGTGCCGATCTCAAGGGGAAACATATTCTGCTGGCCGAAGATATATTGATCAATGCGGAAATCGTAAAGGAACTGCTTCACGCGAGGGGGGCAGAGATCGACCACGCGGAGAATGGGAAAATCGCGGTAGAGATGTTCTCCGAAAGCGAACCCGGTCATTACGATGCGGTCCTGATGGATGTGAGAATGCCTGAAATGGATGGACTCGAGGCTGTCACCGTGATTCGCGGACTGGACCGTCCGGACGCTCGGGTTGTTCCGATCATTGCTATGACAGCCAACGCCTTCGACGAGGATGTCCAGAATTCGCTTCAGGTCGGTATGAATGCGCATCTTTCCAAGCCGGTGGATCCGGAACACCTCTATCAGACTCTCGAGGAACTGATCTGGGAAAATGAAAACAGGCACAATATTTAACGCGGAGAACTGTTATGCGAGAACAAAATGATGTAACTCGAACGGGCGGATCTTTTTCGGCCCTTGACGTCTGGGGGCTCGCTTTCGGCTGTATGGTCGGATGGGGAGCATTCGTGATGCCCGGGGCCGCGTTTCTGCCGCTGGCGGGCCCGGCGGGAACGGTCATTTCAATGGTTGTCGGGTTTCTCGTCATGCTGGTCATCTGCGCTAATATCGCATATCTGATGAAGCGTTCCCAGAGGGAGGGTGGCGTCTATTCCTATACGAAAGAGGCCTTCGGAAGGGACCATGCGTTTCTCTGTGCCTGGTTCCTTTGTCTTTCCTATCTGACCATCGTGTTTCTGAACGGTACGGCGCTGTTCCTGGTGATCCGTACTATGCTGGGCGATTCGGTTCAAAATGGTTACTATTACACCATTGCAGGAAATGCAGTTTACCTGACTGAGGTCATCGTATCCGTGATCGCTCTTGCCGGTGTAGGGCTTCTTTTCATCGTGGCT
>Ga0265298_10002997_pt1 | contig 22767 bp, 18 predicted proteins | sample AusTroGonzalo_MG_3_FD_193486 | JGI IMG/M metagenome (GOLD analysis project Ga0265298, IMG submission 193486) | Bovine rumen microbial communities from tropical cattle in Woodstock, Queensland, Australia - Gonzalo_01 | ecosystem: Host-associated > Mammals > Digestive system > Stomach > Rumen ...
TACTGAATTTCAGGTGGCTTTCCGGGAAAATGATACAGGCAAACCTTTAATGCCAACCGAAGCCGGAGACGACAGGGCTGAATTCATGATTTCACCGAATCCGGGGGAACCGCTTAAACCGATGGCACAGATTGCCTCGGGCGGGGAGCTGAGCAGGATTATGCTGGCTGTTAAGGTCCTGGAATCAGGAACTTCAGGAATCGGTTCCATGGTTTTCGATGAGATAGACACAGGAATCAGCGGTAGAATGGCACAGGTTGTCGCAGAAAAAATGATTAAAGTATCCGCTTCACAGCAAGTAATCTGCGTTACCCACCTTCCACAGATTGCAGCAGCTGCTGATTATCAATACCTTGTAACAAAAGAAGTCCGGGAAGACAGAACCTATACCGAAGTTACTGAACTGAACCGAGAAGCAAGAATTCAGGAACTGGCCAGAATGATCAGCGGCGCAGGCGGAATCAACCAGGAAGCAATTGAATACGGAGAGAAGATACTTGAATACGCTGATGATCTGAAGAAACAACGCTGAAGAAAAAGCTTGCAAATGGTTTTTCTTCTCTATATAATACATATGATACGCAAATGGTTTTTTTCGGGATTTTTTTCCTGAATCAATCCGGCTTTGCAAAATGTAACGGGGAGGGTTAAATCTTATGTCCAAAAAGTATCTGTACCTCTTCAGTGAAGGAAACGCCACCATGCGTGAACTTCTCGGCGGGAAAGGTGCCAACCTTGCTGAAATGACTCATATCGGTCTTCCTGTTCCGCAGGGCTTCACAATCTCAACCGAAGCCTGCACTCAGTATTATGAAGACGGACGTCAGATCAATGACGAAATTCAGGCACAGATCATGGAATATATTACCAAGATGGAAGAGATCAACGGTAAAAAATTCGGCGATCTGAAGAACCCGCTGCTTGTATCAGTTCGTTCCGGAGCGCGTGCTTCCATGCCCGGCATGATGGATACGATACTGAACCTGGGCCTCAACGATGAAGTCGTTGCCGCTATGATTGCCGGAAACGACGATCCCAAATTCGCCCGCTTCGTATATGACAGCTATCGCCGTTTCATCCAGATGTACTCAGATGTCGTCATGGAAGTCGGTAAGAAGTACTTTGAGCAGCTGATTGATGAAATGAAGGCCAAGAAGGGCGTTACCTTCGACGTTGAGCTTACTGCGGACGATCTGAAAGAACTGGCTGCTGCTTTTAAAGCAGAATATAAATCCAAAATCGGATCAGATTTCCCCTCCGATCCCAAAGAACAGCTGATGGGTGCTATCAAAGCTGTTTTCCGCTCTTGGGACAATCCCCGTGCCAATGTGTATCGCCGTGACAATGATATCCCCTACAGCTGGGGTACCGCTGTTAACGTCATGCCCATGGTTTTCGGCAATCTGAACAACAACTCCGGTACCGGCGTAGCCTTTACCCGTGATCCCGCTACCGGCGAGAACAAGCTGATGGGCGAATTCCTGGTGAACGCCCAGGGTGAAGACGTCGTGGCCGGCGTCCGTACTCCAATGCCCATTGCCCAGATGGCTGAACAGTTCCCTGAAGCATATGACGACTTTGTCAAGGTATGCGATACACTGGAGAAGCATTACCGCGATATGCAGGATATGGAGTTTACCGTAGAGAACGGTAAGCTGTATATGCTGCAGTGCCGTAACGGTAAGCGTACAGCGCAGGCCGCTTTGAAAATTGCCTGTGACCTGGTTGACGAAGGTATGCGCAGCGAAGAAGAAGCAGTTGCCATGATCGACCCCCGCAATCTGGATACGCTGCTCCATCCACAGTTCGATGCTGCCGCCCTGAAAAAAGCTGAGGCAATCGGAAAAGGACTCGGCGCTTCTCCCGGTGCCGCCTGCGGTAAGATTGTGTTTACGGCTGAAGATGCTGAAGAATGGGCCAAGCGCGGTGAAAAAGTTGTACTTGTCCGGCTTGAAACTTCTCCTGAAGACATTACAGGCATGAAGAGCGCACAGGGCATTCTGACGGTTCGCGGCGGTATGACCAGCCATGCTGCAGTTGTGGCCCGTGGAATGGGTAAGTGCTGTGTTTCCGGTTGCGGCGAGATCGCCATGGATGAAGAAAACAAGAAGTTCACCCTGGCCGGAAAGACATATCATGAAGGCGACTGCATCTCCATTGACGGTACGACAGGCAATATCTATGACGGGATTATTCCGACTGTGGATGCTACCATCGCCGGAGAATTCGGAAGAATTATGGCCTGGGCCGATAAATACCGCCGTCTGCGCGTACGTACCAACGCCGACACTCCCGCCGATGCGAAGAAAGCCCGCGAACTGGGCGCTGAGGGTATTGGTCTATGCCGTACCGAGCATATGTTCTTTGAGCCTGAAAGGATCGCCGCATTCCGTGAAATGATCTGTTCCGATACGGCTGAAGAACGTGAAGTTGCTCTTGAAAAGATTCTGCCCTACCAGCAGAGCGATTTCGAAAAGCTGTATGAAGCACTGGAAGGCTGTCCGGTATGCATCCGGTTCCTCGATCCGCCGCTCCATGAGTTTGTTCCTACAACTGAGGAAGATATTGCTGCCCTGGCAAAGGCACAGGGAAAGAGCGTCGAAGCCATCAAGAATCTGATTGCCTCGCTGCATGAGTTCAATCCGATGATGGGTCACCGCGGATGCCGCCTGGCTGTTACTTATCCCGAAATTGCAAAGATGCAGACCAAGGCTGTCATTCGTGCTGCTATCAATACCCAGAAGAAGCATCCGGACTGGACTGTTAAGCCTGAAATTATGATTCCTCTGGTTTGTGAGCTGAAAGAACTGAAGTATGTCAAGAATGTCGTTGTGGAAACCGCAGATGCAGAAATCGCTGCTTCTGACACCAAGATTGAGTATGAAGTTGGTACAATGATTGAAATTCCGCGTGCTGCACTGACTGCGGACGAAATCGCCAAGGAAGCTGATTTCTTCTGCTTCGGCACCAATGACCTGACTCAGATGACTTTCGGTTTCAGCCGTGATGACGCCGGAAAATTCCTGGGAGCTTATTACGATGCCAAGATTTTTGAAAATGATCCTTTTGCTAAACTGGATCAGGTTGGCGTTGGGAAGCTGATGGATATGGCCATCAAACTCGGCCGTCCTGTAAATCCGAAGCTTCATGTCGGTATCTGCGGTGAACATGGCGGCGATCCGAGTTCCGTGGAGTTCTGCCATAAAATCGGTCTTGATTATGTGAGCTGTTCTCCTTTCCGTGTACCGATCGCTCGTCTTGCAGCTGCCCAGGCGGCAATTGCACAAAAATAATCTTTCATCAGATGACAAGGCTGTATGGGTTTTTCCATACAGCCTTGTTTTTATTCACTTCCGGATAAATCATACGCTTTTTTTGCAATATCCCAGCTAAATCCGCGCCGCACAAGCGCTTGTATGATTTTCCCCTTCGCTTTATAAGGGTCAGAATGATCTTTGATCAATTTCCTTTTTTTTCGAGCAAATTCCACAGCCTGGTTCAGCTGGTCATCAGGAGAAATGTTATTCAGGGCTTCTGCAGCAATTTGTTCGCTGACTCCCTTTTGACGCAGTTCCTGATGAATTCTATTTATTCCATATTTCCCGGACGAACGGTAGTGGATCCACTGAGCACAGAATTCAGAATCATCCAGGAAACCGTTTTTTTCCAGTTTATAAAGAATCAGATCTATTACTTCTGAATCATAATGATTCCTTGCAAGGGTTCTGAGTATTTCTTCTTTACTGCACGCACGCCTGGCCAGGCAGGAGACGGCTAAACTCAGGCCTCGCGGAAACTGCAGCTGAATGACAGTTTGCCTGAAAACTTCGGGGTCAATCTCAGCACCTTCATAGATATGAAGACGGTTATATTCCCGTAATGTCATCCACCATTCATATCCGTCGCCCAGAATAAGCCTGATTCTGGGGCCGATTTTTGTAATGGATGTAACAATTACCATGACGGAAGCTCCTTTCGAAAAGCATAATGAATCATATCCCGGTTCATCTGTCCAAGACGGCCCTGTCTGGCTTCGCTGCAGCCTCCGTTCAGCGTAATCATGATGTTCCCGGTCGTTTCATCAAAAAATGCCCCATCAGCACAGCCGTATGCAAAACCCTGGTGACCGATTATTCTGCCAGAAGAGAGAACAGAATCCCTGATTATCAGTATTCCCAGACCATATGAGAGGGTGGGGGATAAGGCCCCATAATAAGAATGATCAGTCATCATTTCATGACGGAATGAATTATTCAAAAAAGCCGGATCCCCATCCCGGAAAAAAACCATCAGGCGGAAAAGAGACTGTGCCGTGATATACATGCTCCCAGCAGTATAGCCAAAATGACAGGCAGGGTCAGGCCCGGACAGATTCTTTTTTCCAAGTTCAGTGATACGGAGTTCCTGATTCCGGAAGGGAAGAATACGAGTAACGGGCATAATACAGGTATCGTCGAGTTCCATTCCATTCAATGTAGCATCAATGGATAACGGATTGAAACAGTACTCTCTGAAAACCCGATCCACTGATAAACCTGTAACAGATTCCAAAATACATCCGATGAGACCGAAACCGAGATTGGAATAACAAAAGCGTTTGCCTGGCATAGAAACACGGGCATTTTTCAGCACTGTATCATATGGCTTTCTGTCTAATAAGGATTGTTCCAAATCCGGCGGATCAACCAAGCCTGAAGTGTGGGACAGTAAATGCCGCAAAGTGATTCCGGCAAGCTCCGGACAATGATGACCTCCTTCCAGGAAACCAGAAACAGGTGCATCAAGGTTCAGGATCCCCTGATCACAAAGCCGCATACACGTCAGCGCTGTAGCCATTTTTGTTATAGAAGCGACCCGATACCAGGTGTGTTTTTCTGCGTGATGGCCGGATAATGCGGAATGGGTCAGCACAAGAACCTGCCTGTTACCAGATGACAGAATCGTAGAAGATCCCTGTACATGATGTTTACGAATTAACTTCAGAAAATCGTTTCTGTAATTTAACGGGTGACCGCTGACCAAATGAACGGGATCTTTTCCGCAACCAGGCGCCAGGAAAGGCAACGCCAGGCGATAAAGAAAGTTTTTACCTGTTGTTGTCGGCACAGGGCACCTCCTTTTTAAGAACGATTCTGTAAAACACTATGAAAAGAAGAATCGAGATAAGGCTGAACAAGCCAAGGAAAGAAAGCCTGCTTCGGACAGAAGACCAGCAGAAAGCTGGAAAACGGAAACAATACAGCATTACAGCAACAGAAAAGACTGACTGCAGGGTGAAAAGAAGGATTAACACGGTTGAATGACGTTTTTTTGCCTTCAGTACCCGCAGCAGGGTCAGAAACAAAAGAACTGTACAGATCAAAAGAGAGAGTAACTGACTGATCCGGATTGTATTTGAGGCATAAAGAGAATCCATTCTGAAATCTTCAATCACAATTCTTCCCGCAGAATACAGAAACAGATAAAAAGCGAAAAGATCTCCGGGCTTTCTTTCCCGTTTTTTCCGTAAGGAAATCAGCACAAGGAAGATTAAAAAATCCCAGACGGATTCATAAAAGAAAGCAGCCATATGCCAGACATTCTGACCATTTTCATTAATCAGCACCGCCAAAGGGAAAAACTGAAAAACCGGGTTGTTTATTTTTTCCCCATAGGCTTCCATATTGAAATAATTTCCCCACCGGCCAATTGCCTGCGCTAAAACAAGACCAGGGGCTATTGTATCGCAAACCTTCAATACTGAAAGATGCCTTTTTTTACAGAAAAGGACGATAACAAGAAAACCAGCAATCACTGCACCGTAAATCGCTATGCCGCCCTCCCAGATATACAATACTGAAATCGGGTTGGAACGAAATTGATCCCAGGAAAAAACAACATAGTATATTCGTGCCCCGATAATCCCGGCTGGAAGAAGCCATAAGGCAAGATCAATAATCGTATCTTCAGGAAGGCCACATCTTTTTTCTTCACGTACCGAAAGAATAACAGCCAGCGTTGCACCCAAGACAATTAAGAAACTGTACCAGGGAATTATACCAAATATCATTCGGGAATATGGGATTGCTTCCATTCTGCATTCTCCTTTATCATTTTAATTATAGTAAATGAAATTTTGTATGTCAAACTATACTGCTTTTTCAAATTTCTTGATTATCAGTTGTTTCTCTGGTAAAATAACTACAGTTACGGAATTTTTGAACCGTAGAAATAGGAGGACACATCAATGAGCAAGGTTGTCGTTTTCGATCATCCCCTGATTCAACATAAACTCAGCATTATGCGTGATAAAAACACAGGAACAAAAGAATTCAGGGAACTTCTGTCCGAAATTGCCATGTTGATGGTTTATGAAGTGACTAGGGATCTGGAAACCAAAGAAGTTGATGTTGAAACACCGATATGTAACTGCAAATGCCACGTCCTTTCCGGGAAAAAGCTTGGTATTGTTCCTATTCTTCGGGCTGGTCTGGGCATGGTGGACGGTGTAACAAATCTTGTTCCCAATGCCAAAGTGGGCCACATCGGTCTCTATCGCGATCCGAAAACGCTTGAACCGGTTGAGTATTACTGCAAACTTCCGGCTGACAGCGAAAACCGTGAGCTGCTGATTCTGGATCCAATGCTTGCAACCGGCGGAAGTGCCAGTGCCGCCATCAATTTTATTAAGCAACGCGGATGTAATCATATTCGCCTCGTCAACCTGATTGCTGCTCCGGAAGGAATCGCAAGGATTCAGAAAGATCATCCGGATGTCGATATATACGTAGCAGCGCTGGACGATCATCTGAATGATCATGGATATATTGTTCCCGGTTTGGGAGATGCGGGAGACCGTCTGTTCGGAACAAAATAAACCAACTTATTCTGCGACAGTTCTTACAGACATTCTGAACTGTCGTTTTTTATGATTTTCATGGAACATTTATTTGATTCTCTTTATGATAACGGATTTATCAGGATTGCTGTACTGGATGGGAAAACCTGTGGAATTGTAAAAAATCGTCTGATTCTATGCTTTATTCCTTATGAAGCTGCAGTACCATCCATAACAATCCGAGAAGCTGTGATTCATCGATACTACCCGGTATCTCAAAAGGCATATAACACAGTCCGATTGTTTGCAAGAGAATGTCAAACACAAGGAATCGATATGACTGTTGATTCTTCGATCCACATTAAAAACCTGCTGGACCGGCTGCCTTTTCTCAAAAAAGGTCGAAACACGCTATCCTATTTCCATGATTACGGGAGCAGGTTTCATGTTCAGGTTCTGACATCAGATGATGATCGTATTCCTATTACAGATTGGCCGGATTTGAAATCTCACGATATTATGTGCGGTGAATGCCGAAAATGTATCAAATCATGCCCGTCCGGGGCAATTCAAACGGAAGGATTTGTAAAGGAAAGATGCCTGCGGTATTGGATGCTTAGCGGTAAACTACCGCCGGAAGAGATTGCTCTTCAGATGGGAAACCGTTTAATCGGGTGTGACGAATGTGAGGCGTGCTGTCCCCAAAATCCGAGCGGTACAGGAGACACCATTTTTGTTCCGATTCGCGATATACTGGAAAATTACAGATCTCTAAACCTGTGTGACATGATTGGAAAGAATTATGCGATTCCTAACAGAATTACCGCTCAGGCGTGCATTATTGCCGGTTCATTGAAGCGAACAGATTTGAAAGACAGCATTCAAAACATTTTTCGGAATCACCCATCCCCAATCTGCCATCAAGCAGCTGAAATAGCCCTGGGGATGATAAACAATGTAACAACGGAAGATTAATCATCATCAATGAAGAAACGGAGAGAATTATGCCATCCCGAATAATTATGCATCGTCCGCCGCTGCTAACAATGAATCAGGCCCCGCTCATGAACGGTTCTATCAAAACAAAAGATCCATATGCAATTGGATTATACCGATATTTGCTGCAATTTCCGGATTATCCGGAAACCTGGCTGGGTTCATTTGAGCTGTCGTGCCTTTTATTTCGTGATCCAATGAAAGAAAAGCCAGCAGCGTTAATTCTGGACGCAATCAACCGGGAAAAAGAACAAGCTTTCCCCGGGGACTTTTTTCAGCAACTGCATATTGCAAGAGCAGCGCTTGCCGTGGCAGAATACTCAGCTGACAGAAGCATTTTGAAGAGGTTATCTGACTGGTGCAACTGGACAGAAATAAACTGGGACCAGATTATCTGTCAGTCTCGCCTGAGAATTGCTCCTGCAGATTATATGGAGTTCCTCGTTCGCTTTTACCAGATGACAGGACTGAAAGCCATACTGCGACTTTGCACACGCCTTCGTTCAAGTGCCATGGATTGGACAAGCGTGCTGCATGCTTACGGAAAACATAAGAATCAGGAAAAAACCGCGGAGACATTCTTTGAAGAAAAATTCTTAAATAATGAACTGGATGAAAATGACTTTGAAACAAGACAACGGATTATCGCTCATGCGGAAATATTGGCTGATGGAATGCGATATACTGCATTGTCCGCCCTTTTCAGCGGAAACGGGCAGGAATTAACGGCGGGTCAGACAGGATGGCAGATTATTCGGAAAAACAATTATTCCATTTGCGGAGGAACTTCAGGAACCCCATTTTTGTCAGGAACAGGTTCCGATCAGTATATATCACTTACCACTCTTTCTGCATGGGCGGATTCATTTGCCGCACAACTGGTTCTTGCTGATTCCAAATGGGCATTGGATGAAATGATCCGGATTATGATGAATGGTTTTTCTTTCGCTGTTTATAACAATCCGATTCAGATTCAGCAGGCAGTTAATTGTCCGGATTATCATGCTATTCAACCGGTCAATCAGAATGTTTCAAATCAAGAAATACACGCAATATCACGGGCTGCCCATACATTGAGTTTGTTCTATCGATATGCTGTTACACTCGGCAAAACCCAGATACGAATCAATTATTTATTACCCGGACAATATATCTTGCACAGAGGAAAAATCAGACTGCTCATACAGGAAGACAATCTTCAAGTAAAAAGAATGGATGATTCTGATCTTCGTTTCCTTTTTTACTGTGCCGCTACGGAAACAAGGAAAATACAGATTTCTATAAATGGTAAAGAATATTCATGCAATCAAACTGACCAGTCTGTCATTTCGATTGCGGAAGGACGATATTATTCGTTTGAAGAGAAGATTCAGACAGACTCTGTGATTTGGTTCACAGAACAACCGTGTCTGATTGAAGAGAATACACATCATCATGGAAAATGCTGGTTTTTCTCAAATTATCTTCTTGCTGTTCCAGCTGATCCGGACAACTGGAAATTAGCAGCAACTGCTTCACCGATGGTTGAAAATGGCAGATCCATATTTGGTTTATTCACATATATAACAAATTGGAAGGAAAAAGATGGCTTGCCTGAAGATTTACCTATTCTACCCAAAGCCGGAGATGAAATAAAAAAGATAGAAATGAAACCGTATTTTCAAAATACAAATCGCATTTCCATGTTTCCGAGGACAGCCGATTTATGATTCGAATTCGTCTGGCACCGCTGTGCGGTGTGACTGACCATATATATCGGTCCATTTGTGCCGGTTTCGGCTGTGAAACAGCCTATACAGAAATGATCAGTGCCATGGGATATCTTTGCGCACCGAATCATACCGCTACCAGAGAACTGATGATTCGCAGCCCTGAAGAACCCAGGCTTATCCTACAGCTGTTTGGTAAAGATCCTTCTGTAATTGCTGAGGCTGCTGCAAGGATCGAAGCAACGGGCATTTATGACGGAATTGACCTTAATATGGGATGCCCGGCACACAAAATTGCTTCCTCAGGTGAAGGAGCAGGGCTAATGTTAACTCCCGAAACAGCATGGAATATTATGGAACGTACAAGGAAAAATGTCAGTATCCCGGTTTCAGCTAAAATGAGAGTTGGCTGGGATGAGGAACATAAAGATGTCATAGAATATGCCCTGATGGCTCAGGAAGCCGGCCTTCAGGAAATAACCATTCACGGAAGAACCAGAACCCAGCAATATGCGGGGACGGCTGACTGGGAAATAATCCGACAAGTTAAAGATCGGGTTCATATTCCAGTAATAGGTAACGGGGATATTAATTCTGCTGAAGAAGCGATTAATAAAATTGAAGAAGGATATGCTGACGGTGTAATGATCGGAAGGGGAGCGATGGGGAATCCGTGGATATTCCGTGATATACAAAGAATATTATCAGGTAAAAAGATGATTCCCGTCACAAACGAAGAAAGGCACCGTGTTATTCTGTTCCATTATAAAAAGATGCTTGAGTCAAGGCCGGAGTATATTGCAGTACGAGAAATGAGAAAATTTGTTGCATGGTATCTCCATGGACTCAGGGGGGCCAGTCGTATTCGTGTCGAGATCAACAGGATTTCAGATCCTGCTGAAGCACTGAAAAGACTGGATCAATATTTTGCCGAACTTGGACAGAACTCTTGAAAAATGGATAGTTTCAGGTAAAATAGTTCAGTAGGGATTTTAAATCATGAGTGAGGATTGAGTGTAATGAAAAAAGTCATTGCCTTTATTATTTCAGTAATCATCCTGCTTTCCAGTGTGGGTGCATATTCCGTTGAATACACGCTGCCTGAAAAGATGATGAAACAGCTTGAAATCGGAAGCGGGCTTAAAGGATCATTTTCGATCAGTACGTCCGGATATGGAAAAGATCTGCCTTTTTTAGATGCTCTGAATAAAACAGAATTTGAGATAAGAGGTCTTTCCACAGACGGCCATCTATATTATTGTATCTACCAAGCTGATGATTCTGAAAAACAGAATAACAAAACTGAAATATTTTCTGATAATGGTTGTTATTACCTGAAAACAGAATTAATGAATGACCAGGTGTATATGGTTCCGGATTTTTATCAGATTGCTGATACCATTACGATCCAAGAGAAAGAAACTGCTGCAGTGACATCGGCAATAATAAAACTGATTGAAGCGATTTCCGGTTCACAATCCCCTGAATGGGAAACAGCGTTGAAGCCATACAGGGAACGAACTGAACTGTGGCTTTCCCGTTTCCCGGTTGTTACAGATTATACAACAAGTTCTGATGGCAGAAACTGCCTTGAAATGTCTTATGATATTCCATATACAACTATGGTTTCCTTTATCCAGGAACTTCTCCCGGTTCTTTATAAAGATGAAACGGTCCTCCGACTTTTAGGACAAATAATGACAGAAGAACAAAAAAATCTGTACCTTAATCCTGATCTGATTTACTTTTATGCTGAAATACTGAGTTCTTTCAAGACAGAGGAGGATATCGTTATCTCCAAAACCACAGATTCAAAAACGGGAAAAACAGTAGCAATCCATTTAAGCCTTCCTTTGAATCCGGAAGTGACAGGTTTTGAGCTGTTTACAGCAGATCAGGAGGATAACGGAATCAATACCTGGATCCTTCGAAGTGAAAACAGGATGGTTTCTTTGAAAACTCCTTCAAACCTGATTTGGGATCATGATTTTGAATATGAAATACAATTTATGAATCTTTTTTACGACAACGGAAAGGAAATGCCCGATAGTACGGCTCTCCGGATCCAGATCAGCAGACAGTCTTCCGGTCCTTTATCTTCAGAAGAAGATGAAAAGAGCCATGAGAATTATGCTTTCAGAATGAAAATTAACCAGGATCCATCCATATTTACCGAAAATCATCCCATTCATTTAGGATCTTTCGATGATATAGATGCTGAGCTGAATCTTCATTTTTCCGGCAAAAACGCGCAGCAGAGTCCTACTACAGCTGAGCTTGACTTTATTTTGCAGATTGGAGCAAAAGAAACCAGTATCAGCGGGAAATTTAAATCTGCTGCTCCCTGGGTAGTTACAATTCCAGAAACGACTGACGCGATAAATCTGCTGGAAACGACGCAAGACGATCAAACCAAAATGATTAATCATCTGACAGAACATATGGTTGAATTGCTGCGGCATATTCCTGTAGTCAGTGTACCGGAGAATGAAAATAATCCGACACCCGTTCCTGAAACGGGCAGTTCCAATGCTTCTGATCAGGACACCGCAACAAACAACATCGCCGAGGAAGAAATAAAATGAAAAAAATCCTTTCTATTCTTATTACAATCAGTCTTATTACTTTTTTGTACAGCGCCTCCTGTGCTGAACATTTAACAGTTCATTTCGACTGTGACGTACAGCCAGCATTAAGTTCAACATGGCAGTTCTGGAATAACGGAAATACAATCCAGATGACCGATTCAATACATCAGGATTATGTAGTCGAACGCAATATTCCTGATACGAGGCTTTATAATGCTTATGAAAGCATCAGGCTCATGACTATAAAGAATTCCTTGTTCAATGAAATTCTGACTCTCATTGACGAGATTGCAGAATCCGGAGCAGATTCGGAACATGGCGTTTTTACCGGCGATTGTTTTGACATAGCTATCAGCAAAAAGGAGATCATTCTGAAATCCGATGATTTTGATAAGCTGATTCAGAAACAATCAGAAAAAAAGGAAGAAAAAACATCCATTCCAGTTTATCATGACGATGGCATCATCATACAATGGCTTCAATTTATAAAAGAATTCCTGGATCAGAATATCCTGACATTAAGAACCCAAATCTTTGATAACGGAAATTATTATTGTTTTCAGGCTGAGAGAGACAACGCTGTTATTTATTCTTTTTCTGTTAACAGATCGGATATTTCGAATATTCACGGCGTTTTCAGCTTCTCAGAAGAAGCACGTATTTACGATATCGGATTCCAATCCATGGCAGATGGTGATCATTTGAACTTATCTATTTCGGTTTGTTCAGATCCGGATAAAGCCGGTTATCGAATTTCCAGCGGAAAATATTCTATTATTCATATGGAATGCCATTTTTATACAGAAAAAGAAGAAAAACCAATCAATTATGAATGTGTTTTATCGTCTGCGGATCAGACAACTGCAATCCAATTTACCGGATATATTCAACCGTTCACGGAAGAGGAAATCCTTACTCTGAATATTCAGTATATCCAGGATAAAAAAGACTGGGGAAAAATCCGTATACTTCACGATCATGCTGAATACCATCAGGATAATCAAACTGTTATATCCGGGGATCAAGAGAATAACGGAGACTTTTTATTGCTAAAAACGAGCTATGAACAGTACTTCATGATTCTGCTGAACCGCTTGGTTAATCCTTCCTTCTCTTATTAGACTTCCTGTTTGCTAAGCAAACAAACCGCATGAGAAGATATCCCTTCCATTCTGCCCTCAAAACCAAGATGTTCAGTTGTTGTAGCTTTTATGTTGATTTGGCCCGGATCAGTAACAAGAGCTGAAGCAATTGTCATTTTCATTTCTGATATATACGGGCTCAATTTCGGCTTTTGAGCAATGATTGTTATATCAGCATTGATCAAAGTATAACCATTTTTGTTTAATAAGTGACAGACATTTTTTAACAGATAAAGAGAATTGATTCCCTCATATTGGGGATCTGTATCCGGAAATAACTGACCAATGTCTCCCATGGAGGCAGCTCCCAGCATTGCGTCCATCAACGCATGAACAGCAACATCTGCATCGCTATGTCCAAGTAATCCTTTTTCGTATGGGATTTCAAGTCCGCATAGTATCAGTTTCCGGTTTTCTGCCAGTTGATGAACGTCGTAGCCATGACCGATTCTATATGAAATGCTGCTGTTCATGTACATATTGGCAATCTCCAAATCTTCTTTTGTTGTGATCTTGATGTTCTTTTTATCCCCCTCAGAAAGAGCAACCGGAATTCCGCAGTGTTCCAGCAGGGAAGCGTCATCAGTTCCTAGGAATCCATCCTGGTCCGCAGCTTCAAACCCTTTTTTCAGCAAGTCTGCTTTAATACACTGAGGAGTCTGAATTTCAAAAAGCGAAGAACGATCAGGTGTCGTTTTCACCAATCCATTGTAACCAATTTTGATTGTGTTGACTGCAGGTACTGCAGGAACAGCAGCACCATACCTGACAGCCGTTTGAATAACACGGCTTATCAGCGACTGTGAAACAAGGCAACGGGCACAATCGTGAATCAACAGAAGATCATCTCCGGCACAATGAACAGAATAATAACCTTTTTTTACAGATTCCTGCCTGGTTGTACCGCCTTCAGCCAATAAAACAGGCAATGAAAGTTTCATTGCGTTGATTTCTTCAGTAATCTGTTTCAGATCCTCAGGACGATATACAACAACTATTTTATCCACAAAAGACGAAAAAGCGAGCAAGCTTCTGGATAAGACGCTTTTTCCAGCAACATCCAGAAAAATTTTATTCACGTTCGTATTCATACGGCTTCCAGAACCGGCAGCCAGCAAAATCAGAATTTTATTCATGCATTACGCTCCGACTGGACATGTTCATCTTCTGAAATCAATTCATACAGATCCGATGTTTCTTCTTTTCGAACAACTTCCTTTACCTGAAGCACCCGATAACGTCCGATATGTTCTCCGAACCGAATTGCAATTATATCACCCGGCTTGACTTCAGCAGAAGGTTTAGCCAAACGTTCATTTACGAATACCCTCCCGCCGGAACATGCTTCATTTGCTACAGATCTGCGTTTAATTATTCTGGAAACCTTCAGATACTTATCTAACCTCATTATCAAAACCTCCCTGAGATGATGCTGTTTCGTTGTTTATTGATCTTGACTCTTTTCCCTGGTGGAAAGATTCAATCATATGATCTCTGTATTTTTGAGCTGTATTATGAAGAAGTGTTTCACCGTCAAGTTCCTGGGTCTGACAGAAGAAAGCACAGTTAAGCAGTAATTCACCGATGACTGAAGAATCAGGACAGCTTTTTTTCGTATTCAAAATCACAATTAACTCGCTGATCCTATTCAGAATTTCTGAAGAAGTTGATCCCTGAAGATTCAAAAGACTGATTTTTTTAAAAAGTTTCTGAGTAAAACGAAGAGATGGCAGAGATAAGGAGATATTATTCAGACTATCGGAAACAGAACTACAGCCATTTTCAATCCTTTTGATTTCTTCCCATTTCAAATTCAATTCCCTCTCCCCATTACAGGATTCATTCTGAAAAACATGAGGGTGACGACGAATCATTTTTCTGCAAATATGATTCAGCACATCCCGTATGTCAAAATCTCCTTTACTTTTCCCAATGGCTGCTTGAAAGATTATCTGAAAAAGAAGATCACCGAGTTCATCTGCTATTTTTTCAGGGTCATCGTCCTCAATTGCTCCGACTGTTTCCCAGGCTTCTTCAATAATATATTCTTTCAGGGAGTCAGATGTCTGCTTGCGATCCCAAGGACAACCAGTCTGAGCATCTCTGAGTTGATCCATGATTCTTTCCAAGTCAGACAGCGTAAAGTTATTCCGGAAACAATACTGCCGGCCAGGTATATAAACAGCGGAAAGATGATCCATATTCGGCTGACGATCCAACTCATAGAGCGAAATTTCTGTCTGAGAATCAGCATTACCAAGAAAAAAGACCCGATATTCATCATCCAAAAAAGCAGAGAGACGGATCTTGACATCTCCGGCAAGGATTGGATTATCCAGTTCTGTAATCAGAACAGAAGTATTCGGGTCATAATCCACGAGCAAGAAATCTGATGCTGAAAGGGTACGCAGATCAGAAGACAACAACAGCGGCCGAACGGAAGACTGAAGAACATCGGAAAGACCAATGCCCGGAACGACAACGATATTTCCATCGACGGGACGAAGACGATACAATTCCTGAACAGAACTGTCAACCATCAGATCAGGTACCGCATAAACAACCGGGGAGATACATGCCTGAGCCCACAAATGCTCAGCGATAGCCGATGAAAGATGATCAAAATCTTCAGCGGAATCATACAGGTTATCCAGCGATGAAAAAGGAATCTTTATTTCTTTCAGCCAGGATACAATCGGAGACTGCGACGTCCTAAGAAAGACCCGGCCCTTTTTTTTCAGCGCATTCACGGTTTTCGCGTTCAACAGGTCCGGATCACCGGTTGCAATGCTTACAAGTGTGATTGACGATTGCATACAAGACTCCTTTAAAAACATCAGGCTTTGGATTTGCGACGGAAACGAGCAGGCAGGTCTTCCTTCTTTATCGCTTTCAAGAGGACCGCTGAAGCAAGGTAAACCAATGCACCGACTACCATACAAACCGCGACGGGAAGCAATCTGGCGGCAAAGCCAGAGGTATGCAGGCAGCGCTCGCCGCCAAAGACAAAAGTATAGACTGACCAGACAGCAGCGCCCATCAGTGCGGCAGCGCCGAGCGGGCGAAGTATCACATCCCCGACCGACAAGCGGTATCCCGTATATTTACATGAAAAATACAGATTCGGGAGCATCGAGACCGTATAGCAGGTCAGTGAGGCGATGGGAGCACCGTGGATATTGATCTCCGGCCGGCAGACCAGAATCGTGTTCAGGACAATTTTGCAGACCACCCCTGCAACCAGGGTTATCATCGGAATTTTCTGCTTGCCAGCCCCCTGAAGAATTCCGGAGGTTGCCTGGACCATTGTGAAAAGAATGATCGTGAGTGCAGAAAATTCCAAAAGATTTCCGCCAAGCATTAGCTGATCAAACGTATACTTGGGACTGTCGCCATAGCATAGAAAGATGATCGGCTTACTCAGCAAGCTCATGCCGATCGAACACGGAAAGCCTACGACTGATGCAATCCGGAGACCTGTGCCGGCTTGACAGGAAATATACGCCCGATCATTCCGTGCTTTTCCGGCCGCAATGGCAGGGACAAGATTGGTAGACATAGCCATTGCAAGAGCTGTTGGGACATTTATCATTGTGATTACCATACCGCTGTAGATTCCATAACGAACCGTAGCTTCATCCGAAGGAATGCCAGCGGACGTCATCAGGTTTTTCAGCATCGCGGAATCAATCGTGGATGCCAAGGGGACGATACAGGCTCCAAGTGTGATCGGAATTGAAATAAAAACAATTTGTTTTGCAAGAGAACGTGCGGAAACCGATTTTTCATCCGGAGAGGGAAGCGGCGGCTTAAGGAACCTGCAGCGGATGACCATGTAAAACATCGCAATGCATTCCGCCAGGGAGGTTCCCAAAAGAGCACCTGCACTTCCCATCATCCAGCCGCCGCGGGCGAAACCAATGGAAGCGAAGGGAAGGGCTACGGCTACTTTTCCCACCTGTTCAATCAGCTGACTGACAGCAGTGGGTATCATGTGGCGCATTCCCTGCATATATCCCCTGTACGCGCTCATCACACAAACGAAAAAGAGAGAAGGAGCAATGCATATATAACTGAGGTAGCCTTCCGGTGTACCAACCTGTTTGGCAATTATACGGGAAAGGAGGAAAAGAATAATGGTCGTGATAACACCGAGGACTGAAAGCATTTTAAGTGCTGTCCGGAAAACCCGGCGTGCATTTCCATACTCGCCCAGCGTCACATAATACGAAACCATACGGGAAATCGCCACAGGAATGCCGGCAGAGGTAATTGCAAGAAGCAGATTATAAGCAGGCATTACCTGCTGATACAGGCCAAGTCCCTGACCACCGATCATATTGGCAAGAGGGATTCGATAGAGAACGCCGACCATTTTACAGATCAGTCCAGCCACGCCAAGAACAGAAATACCACCTATCAGACTACGCTGTCTGTCTGTCATAATTCCTTCCTTTCCGAACAGGTCGATTCATGCCCGTAAACAATTGTTTCGTTTAATCTGTCAATACTTCTTCCAGGCAGAACGGGTAAACAGAATAAACATCGGAAGCAGTTCCAGCCGACCGAAAAGCATTAAAACAGAACCGGTCAGCTTTGCAACTAAACCATAACCTGCGAAATTATAAGCCGGACCAACTGCACCGAGTCCAGGACCAACGTTACTAATGCAGGTCAGTGATGCAGAAAGATGAGTCAGCAGATCATACTTTCCGTCGAATGACATGATCAATGACCCAATCAGCCAAAGAGCAATATACATTAATGCAAATTGAGCAACCTGGGAAAGAATGCTTTCTTCAACAGCTTTGCCATCTATGCGAATTACTTCCATTTTTTTTGGCTGACCGGTTGCACGAATATTCCGACGGGAGAGTTTGGCAATCATGTTTATCCGGATCACTTTGATTCCGCCCGCTGTGGAACCGGCGCAGGACCCGACAAACATGATTAAGATTATAATCATATGGCTTGCTGCCGGCCATGCACTGTAATCAAGAGTAACAAAACCCGTTGTTGACATTGTAGAGAAAATTGTAAAAATACTGTAACGAAGCGATGTCAGATAATCACCGTGATAATGAGAGAGGTTTATTAATGAAACAGCCACGATCGCACTGAGCGCGATAAAAAAATACCAGCGAAATTCTTCATCTTTATAGAAGGCTTTAAAATGATCGCCAATAATGAACTTATAATACAGCGCAAAATTCACTCCGAAAAGGAACATGAAAAAAGCGATTGTCATTTCTACCGGAACACTGTTAAATGCAGCAATGCTGGCACCGTAATTGCTGAATCCACCGGTTCCGGCGGTTGCCATGGAATGAACGGCAGCATCATAGGGACTGAGACCAAGAAGGATTAAGGTAACAAATTCGGCAGCAGTCAGAGCACCGTAAATTGTATAAAGAATTTTCGCGGTTGCTCCGGTTTTCGGAACCAGTTTACTGAGGGAAGGCCCCGGACTTTCCGCTTTGACCAGGTGTGCGCTTCTTCCGGTCAGTTTTGGAAGAAGCGCAAGAGTAAGAACCAATACGCCCATACCGCCGACCCAATGAGTAGAAGCACGCCAGAACATAACACCACGGGGAAAATGATCAAAATCCGTTACCACAGAGGCGCCTGTAGTAGTAAAACCGGAAACCGCTTCAAAGAATGCATCTTCAAAATGCGGCAGAATTCCAGAAATGAAAAAAGGAAGCGCGCCGAATAAACTGAGCAGTATCCAGCCCAAAGCAACAACAATAAATCCTTCTTTCAGCCGTAAATGAACATTTTTCTCAGTTCTGACAAGAAAAAACATAGCACTGCCGGAGACTGCCGATGCAATCAGGCTGACTCCGATCGCCAATGTATCTCCATCGCGGTAATAAAGAGAAATAAAAAGAGAGGGAAGCATTGCTGCAGCTTCAATGCATAGAATAGCCCCCAATATTCTGATGATCAGCTTTCTATTCATCGATAGATAACCTCGTTCAGATCAGAAATTCCTGATTCGCAGGAGATTATGACGACATGATCCCCTGTTTCAATATGATCGTTTCCGAAAGGAACAATTACTTTGCCCTGACGGACTATAACCGCAACCAGCATACCGTTTCGGATTACAAGGTCCTTGAGTGGTATACCGATATAAGCGTCTCCTTTCATTGCGATAAATTCCATGGCCTCAGCTTTTCCGTCTACCAGACGATAAAGACGTTCTATTTTAGTACCGTTACTGTTTTCTCGGGCCCGGACATAACGAAGTATCGTTGAACATGTAATAAACTGGGGACTGATGATCGTATCAAGTCCAAGATCATTCAAAATATCAAGATGCGTCATCCTGCTGTTTTTCACAACAACTTTCGGTACGCCGCAGCGTGACGCGTGCATACCTGAAATCAGGTTTTCCTCGTCCCGATTGCTTAAACTGATGAAAGCATCCATCTGCGAAAGCCCCTGCTCCTCAATCAGATCCTCATCCGTTCCGTCTCCTAGAATGACATCAACCTTAGGAAGAAGTTCACTGAGTGTCCTGGCTTTTTCAGGATTGAGTTCAAATAATGTCACATGAATCCCCATCGGAACAATCATTCTGGAAAGATAATAGGAAATACGACCACCGCCAAGAATCATCACGCTGCGTATTTTTTGCCGATTCCTTCCCAAAAAGCGGAAATACTCGGTGATTTTCAGCATATCTGCAGAAACAAACACCCGATCTCCTTCCTGAATCACAAAATCACCGGTTGGAATCAGGACTTTATTATTTCTTTCAATCACAGCGTAAAGAACTTTAGGCATGGAAGGAACTTCACCGGCAAGATTCTTTATTGGTATTCCAATAAAAGGATCCTGCGGGCCGGCCTTGAATTCCACCATTTCCACCTGCCCCTTAGCAAAGGATTCTATGCTTCCGGCAAACGGATATCTTAATAACCGGCTGATTTCCAAAGCTGTGGCCCGTTCCGGATTAATGGCAACATCAATTCCGAGTTCATTCTGAAGAAGCATCTGGCTTTCATTGAATTCCGGATCACGGATGCGGGCAATTGTATACTGAGCACCAAGCCGTTTTGAAATCAAACAGGAAAGCATGTTGGTTTCATCATTTTCAGTAGAAGAAATAACAATATTGGCTTTATCAACGCCGGCTTCAAGAAGAATTTTAGCATTTGCGCCGTTTCCTTTCAGACAAAGCGCATCCAACGACCCGGAACAACGGGAAATTACTTCATCATCCTTGTCAATAACAATAACATCATGCTCTTCAGCAATCAGGTGCTCAGCCAGAGAGTATCCGACTTTTCCGGCACCGATTACAATAATCCGCATAGGAAGTCCTCCATGATCTCATAAATCATTTTATTTTAACACTTTTCCAACAATTGATAAAGAAAAAAAATACGCAGAATGAGAGACCATTCTAACAAACAGAAAAGACGGCTCTAACGAACCGCCCCTTTTCTGTTTATGTATGCCCGGCAGGATTCGAACCTGTGGCCTTCAGAGTCGGAGTCTGACACTCTATCCAGCTGAGCTACGGGCACTCAACGGAGGATATATTATCACATGGAGATACAAAAGTCAAATTATTAATTCGCAGACACAGGCTGCAGATGAAAAGTTATAAGAAACTAGGTGCGGGGGCGGAGAAAGCCGCCGATTTCGAAGGCAGTGATATCGCCGACGTACCCGATGAACTGATACCGGCTGTCCTTCAGAATCCGGTGCAGGGTAACAGTCTGATTCGGGAGAACCTCGTGGTTATAATTCAGAACCATGGATTCAGGCTCGAAACGGGTCATCATCTCCACCCCAAGGGAATTGCAGAGCCAATCGGCATAGCGTGTGTTATTGACATGGCAGTTCATATCCAAATCCGTGTAGACCGGCTGGAAGGAGGAGACAAATTCTTCGCCCTGGACCACTCCGACCACAGCGGGAAGATTCATCGGGACGCTGAGATTCCGGTTATCCGGGATCAAACGGGCGACATCGCCGGGGGGCAACATTTTCCTGGTTTGAACATCCATGATGACCCAGAGGGAGCCTGCTTTACCGATCATCTCACCGCTTGTATCAGTAATCACGTAATACCGAGGGAAAAACCAGCGGCGAACCGGCATCGGGAAGGTGGAAACCGTAACAGTTTCACCAACGGCAGGGTAGCGGGTCATGTGGAGTTCCATGCGTGTGAGGACCCAGACAGAGCCGTTCAACTTCAGCAGGTCATCCCGGCCGCAGCCGAGGAGATTGCAGTGGGCAGCGGAAACTTCCTGGAGTGATTCAAGGATCGCAGAAGGGCGCCATTTGCCTGTGAGGTCACAGTCGCGGGATAGGAGGGTGAAAACGGATTCGTGGGTGTTGAGCATGGTTTCTGTCGTTACTCCTTCAGTGAATTCAGGTAGGAATCGAGGTCGGTAAAGGGGGTGAGGGGAGAATCCTTTTTTAGGTACAGGGGATGATGGGGGTGACCGGCCTTGCTGCGGGGGCCGGCGGTGAACCAGCGTACACCGCGGCGGCGTCCAATCTCTGCCATATCGAGGATACATGCGGGAAGATAGGAACGCTTTTCGATAATCGCTCCCCAGGCCGCCCAGACGGCGGGTTCACCCGTACAACGGTCCAGAAGCCAGGAGAAAGCCTTCATGTTTTCCCGATGCAGGGCAGGGTTCAGGATCGGGTCCATATCATCGGGAACCGTTGCTCGCTGGGCGTAGACATTAAACATGACAAAAGAATCATAGCCATTAAAAAAGGCGATACGCTCCGCACTTTTCAGGGTATTGTCCAACCGGCCCGGTACTGCGGTCGATGGATTGATTCCCACACAAATAAGGGGGCGGTCCCCCCGAGTACCGAGCAGATACCGGTATTCGCTGTAATGATCCGGGACATAGAGCCAGCAGGAACGGTCAAAATCCTCCGACGCAGGCAACTGCGTCGGCTTCAGTGCCTCCTCAAAAGAAAGGATTTCCTGGAAGCTCGTATCGGAGGCGGGGATATGGCGCATAATCAGCCCTCCAAGGGACGGATCAGGATCAGGGGCGTCAGCTCATCACCCTGACCGGAGGGATTATCCTTCATGGCATCCTGGATCTCATCATCGGTCAGCGGGAAATCGTCACACTTGCCAAGCTGGTTCTGTTCAATATCATTTGCATCCATCAAGACGACAGGGATCCCGGTATCCTTCTCCAGCTGGTTACAGAGCTCCACAGCGTTCGGCGGGTTAATCAGAGCCAGTTCTTTATACCGGTCAAAACTGGAACGGAAATAGAAACCGTCGATGCCGCCGACACCTTTTCCACAGATTTTATAAAAAAGGCCGTGGACTCCAAAGGGCCGGGTAACCGCACTGACAAAGGCGGCAAAGAGCACCCGGGGCAGGCCGCACATATCAATAACCAGCTGCAGTTTGTAGGGCTCATGCATGCCGACGCCGGTCGTGTTGATTCCGGCGAAGCGCCAGAGCCGCTTTGCCCAAAAACCTGGTTTTACCTGTTCTCTGGTTTTGACATTGC
>Ga0265298_10003000_pt1 | contig 22735 bp, 35 predicted proteins | sample AusTroGonzalo_MG_3_FD_193486 | JGI IMG/M metagenome (GOLD analysis project Ga0265298, IMG submission 193486) | Bovine rumen microbial communities from tropical cattle in Woodstock, Queensland, Australia - Gonzalo_01 | ecosystem: Host-associated > Mammals > Digestive system > Stomach > Rumen ...
GGTCGCCGTAGTAACGCTCACCGTAGCCGTCCATGTCCTCCATCTTCTCGACGCAGTGCATCAACTCGCCAGCGGTGTAGAGGATGTCCTCGACCATCGAAGACATCTTCTGCTTGTCCTTCTTTTGTACTATGAGATAGCCCATGTTGTTACTCCTTTCTGTTTTGCGAAGGGTTCTGTTGCGGTTTCAAAGCACCTTTGAGCAGACTCGTCAACTCCGCGAAACCGTTGCGCATCTCAGCCAACTCCCTTTCGAGGTTGCCGATTTTCGCGTCACGGTCTGCCTCCTTTTGCATCGAAGGATTGAGTTCCAACATCATCTGCTTGCAAGCAGCAACGACCTTCTTGTGATAAGACACCGAGTTCAAGGCGTTTTGGCTCAATGTGCCGAAAGCCTCAATCTCGTTCGTGATTGACTGCTTGTCGTCGCTGATGACATAGTTGTTCGCGCCAGTGTCAACGATTGACAACGCGGTGTTCACTCCGCTGAATGTCTTGGTGTCGTCACCTACCTTCACTGTGATGTCGATGACTTGTTCCATCTGCATCGGATTTGGCATGAACTGCGTGTTCACCTTCGGTCTCGGCGGTGTCACTGACAGCACTTGACCTATCTTCAAACTTGGCTCTTCCCCTTTGTTGAGGATGTACAAGAGCGAGCCTGCTCTGAGTGTTGCAAACATAACTTACTTCGTTTGGTTGTTAATGATTTCGTTTATTAAGCTGTCAAAGGTGACATAAGTTGAAGAATGCCGTTAAAACGGTCATTGAAGACCTCAATCACGCCAGTACCTTCAAGGTCGGCGGCTGTGACTGGCGTCCCGTCGAAGAATGTCAGTGCGCGAGCCGTACCGTTGAGGGTAAGCGTCACAGGCAATGTACCAGTGGTGCCAGTCGGGATGGCGGTCGCAATACGGACGGTCAGATAACCGATTGGCTGTATGCGACGGAAGCCGAGAGCGATGTCAACAGCAGTGTCTGTGACAGTGATGTTGGTGCTCGTCAAATAAGGCGTACCATTGGTATTCGTAGTGATATTACTGCAAAAAGGCATATCCGTCTCCTTTCTTGTTAGAAGTTGATACCATTGTTCCAACCGTTGCCGAAGAAGCCGTTACCGTAGAAACCGCCCATGTAAGGAGTGGTGTTCACAGCCGTAAGATTCGGCCACGGCACGGGGATGGTGTTCACCTGCTTGTCGGCGATTTCCGTAACGGTCTTCTGCAAAGGAGCGATAACGCTGTTGACATAACCAATGATTTGGTTGGTCTGGTTGGCGTTGTCGATTTGGCTTCTCAACTGCGTGATGAGGTCGGACTGCGTGTCAATCTTGGCTTGCATGTCACGCTCACGGGCGGCGCAGAACTGGTTGTCCATTTCGACCGTCTGTGCGTTGATGGCCTTGATGATGTCGTTGGCGTTGCGGTCGGCTTGCGAACCGAGTTGGTTGGTCTGCTCCAAAGTGCGGATTTGCGCCTCGTAGCCTTGCGTTGTGGTGAGAAGCCTGTTCTCGCAGCAGCAGTTCTGGAGAGCCGAAGTCAGCGAGGCATTGCCCGACTGGATGGCGTTGATGACTTGCAAAGCGTTCATGCCTTGCTGTGCGCCGATGTTGCTGAGGACATTCATCACATTTTGCAGCGAGCTGCTCACGGAGCTGTAATCCTGACCAAGCATTGTGGCAAGGTTCTGGATGGCGGCTCTCGAAGCCTCACCGTTGGAGTTGACGGCCTGCATGATTAACTCGCGGCCAGCGTCGTTGTTGATTTGGTTGCTAAGGAAGCCAGCAGCACCGTTGCCGTTGTTGCCGAAACCTCCGAAACCGTTACCGCCCCAACCGAAGATTGAAGCCACGATAGCGAGACCGATGAGGTCGCCGATGGTGTTGCCACCGAAACCTCCGAAGCCTCCGTTGTTGCCCATTGCGAGCCAAGGAAGCATGTTGTTCCCACTGTTGTCGGGAACCACGATAGTTTCACTCATTGTAGTAAGAGTTTAAGGGTTAATAAATCCGTTTGTTGTGTTAGCTAACGGAGGCAAAACTACGGCGGTTAAGATGGGAGTACTACCTCGTACCGAAAGGTTTCGTAACTTATTGTGTAATAATTCGTTTGGTTCGGTACGAGGTCGTACCAAAGAAAAATTTTCAAGGAAATTTTGGCGATTGTTCGGATAAAATCCGTACCTTTGCGCCAACAAACACCGAGGCAAGCCGTCTGCAACCGACCTGCCGACGAAAGACAAACAACGAAAGTTGTAAAGCCCCAAGGATGTTGCAGACCGAGGGGCTTAACTTTTGTAATATGAATAGGAATGGCAAACATCTTAGGAGTCGAAGGGCAATGCTATAAAAGAGGTCTTGAAGGAAAACCGTTTCCAAAATGGGCAAGAAAAGACGGGCCACTGTATAAGTGGTACAAACAAGGCAAAAAAGACGCAAAAGAAGGTATCAGCAAACTGAGAAAAAATGACCAACAAAGATTTTAACGAGATTGCCGAAGATTTTGGAATACTTCAGTCAACGAGAAACAAGTTACAATGCGTGTGTGAAATACTTGAAATTTATCCAAACACAAAGTGTATGAGTTTGTTTGATGTAAGAGAAATGCTAAGAGAAAAAGAACTTGAATACACAATGAAGATAAAGAACCATAATTTTCAACCATGAGCGACCTTGACAAAAAAGTAAAATCTTCAATACGGCTTATAAAGACGCTTGACGGTTTAGAGCCAGAGTTGGCATATAGCGGAGGGAAAGACAGTGATGTCATACTTGCTCTTGCTCAAATGAGCGGTATCAAGTTCCATCCAATCTACAAGATGACAACTATCGACCCACCTGGCACGCTTGCTCATGTAAAATCCAAGGGTGTTGAGATTCGCAAACCGAAAATGACATTCTTTGAAATAGTTAGATATGCAGGTATGCCTAATTCTGCATATAGGGTTTGTTGCTCTTAATTAAAAGAATACAAAATTCTCGACAAGGCAATACTCGGTATTAGGGCTGACGAAAGCAACAAAAGGAAAGAAAGATACAAAGAACCATCTCAATGCAGAATATATAGTAAAAAAGAGCGTGTGGAGCAATTCTTTCCAATACTCGAATGGACTGACGATGATGTGAAAGATTTCGTAAACCACTACGGCATACAATGCGCACCCATATATTATGACAAAAAAGGTATTTTCGATGTAACAAAAAGATTGGGTTGTTTATGTTGCCCATTGAAAGGTGACAAAGGTTTGGCAGACTTCAAAAAATATCCGAAGTTTGTTAGATTATGGATTAGGGGGGGTCGTTATTCGTTGATAATCACAAAGATAGTGAAACAGCGAGAAAATACAAAAATGCTTACAATAGGTTTTTTAGGAACTTGTTTTGTAATTCTGACGAAGATTATAGGCTGAAAACCACAGGATTGTTTGGTCATCTCGACTGCAAGCAGTTCCTCGAAGACTACTTCAAAATAGACCTTCCGTAAAATTTCTCACTTTTTTCTTGCAAGTTTCGGAAATGTTTCCGTATCTTTGCAGCGTGAACAAAGGGGACTGAGGCGGAATCGCGACCCGCCGAAAAAAAGGTATAAGTGTCATCCTGCCTTTGTCCCCTTTTATAAATTGGATGACACACAATTATTTAATAGGATGACAATGGAAAACAGCACTGAACCTGTTATCGGTCGATACTATATCTACGACCACGGAGATTACACAAACTTGGCTTTGTGTTACAGAATCGAAGAAGATTACCTTTACTTTATTGAACAAGACAACGGCTCTGATGAAAAGTTGTGGCTTAATAGGGTAAAAAGAGAAACTTTCTACAAGACATTTGTTGAAGAAGATTTGTGGGATGAGAATCCAGACAATTACCCAAACTACAACGGTTGGATTCAATGCCATAGATTCAGAAAGGGATTAGAGTTATTCTTTGAAAAAAGATTATATAATTCTACTTTTTGCGGAATCACACCAGACCATTTCTTTGATGTCAAGGTGGCGTGGGCAACTCATATTGTTGAAAACGGAATAGAAGACAAGCGCGGAAAATACAATATTGACTATTACGCTTATCTCCAAACCGAACACTGGAAATGGGTTAGGAAAACAAAGATTCAATCGGTTGATGGAAAGTGCCAACTGTGTGGTTCAAAAGACAGACTTGAAGTCCACCACAATTCCTACGAACATCTTGGGAAAGAAGAACAATATATGAACGACCTCATTGTTCTTTGTCACGATTGTCATTCAAAGTTTCACGATAAAATCTGAATGCTATGGGGACAATCAAGAAATGCAAAGGGACTGAAAGCATATCTCGCGACCTTATATTTGACAATGAGTTATCCGACAGAGCAAGGTTTGTCTATTGCTATATGATGGCAAAGCCAGATAATTGGAACTTTTTAATGGCAAACATGGCAAAAGAGTTGGGTTACTCTATTGAAACGCTTCGCAAGTACATCAACGAACTCGTAGAACGCGGATGGCTTGAAAAAGGAGAGCAATCAAGGGACGAGGACAACCAATGGGGTGCTGTATCATACACAATCTACGAAGTGCGGAGGCAGGAAAAAGCCGTAGCGGAAAATTTCCGTGACGGGAAAAATCCGACACATAAAGATAAAGACTATGAAGAAAGAAAGAGAAAAGAAAAAGAAAATCTTATAAAAGAAAGCGAGATTGTCGATTTTTGGAACGAGAACACAGAGGACTATCCGAAAGTCAAGAAAGTTTCAGACAAAGTAAAAAAAGCAATCAAAGCAAGAATCAACGAAGGATACTCTGTCGAAGAAATCAAATGTGCCATTCTACTTATGAACACACTTGGAGATTTCTACAAGGGAGGTGAGGGCAGCCATTGGAAAGCGGATTTCCTTTGGCTAATGCAAAACACGAAGGGGAACTTTGAAAAAATTCTTGCAGGCGGACTTCATGTCACAGCAGTACAGAAGCACCAATACGAGATTGTGATGGCTTCGCAAGGCAAGTTTGACGACAAAGAGTACCATCCAATCTACGATGACAAATCTGAAATACAATTTGACAAAAAGGCGAACCATTACAGGCTTATAGGCAAAGACCCAAGATTCAGCAGGGTTTACGATGGATACAATGACAACACAAGACCAGACGGAGCGATACTACTCACGCAGTATGGCAAAATGAAATGGTCATCCGAAAGCAAGGAATGGGACGAGATAAGATAATATTGCCATGAACAAGGACACAATACGAAAATGGTGGGACATATTTGTCGGTGACGGTAACTTCACGGAAGTACGCATACTTGGCAATGTGCAATACAGCGGCTATTTCAAGTCGTGCGACAATCTGATAAAATGCCTTGAACCTTATGCTGAAATGGACGGTGAGCAGATATATTTCACGCTTAACGAACTATACCACACTTGCTACGAAAGACCGCAAAAGGAAAGGATATTGCAATCAACATATTCCACGAAGGACACTGATATTATCAGAAGAAAATGGATTCTCGTGGATTTTGACCCGATTAGGGAAGACGATGCAAAGAAGGTAAGTTCAACAAACGAAGAACTTCAAGCGTCAAACGCAAAGATGCGAGAAGTCTATAAGTTCCTTCGCGAGCAAGGTTTTAGCGACCCCGTTGTCTGTTGCTCTGGGAACGGGTTCCACCTGACATACAAGGTTGACATGCCGACAGACGAGGACACTAAGTCAATCTTGAAGAAATTCTTCACTTTCCTTCGCCAAAAGTTCAATGACGGGAAAACCGACATCGACCCGAAGAATGTCAATGCTTCAAGGGTCTGCAAACTATATGGAACGGTTGCCAAGAAAGGCGCGAACACAAACGAAAGACCTTGGAGGGAATCCACGATTATCCATGTGCCATCAACAATCGCAGTAACTCCGATAGAGAAATTTGAAGCCTTGGCTAAACTTGCGGTTGATAAACCGACACCTAAACCCGTGAACCAACAAAGCGTTCAATTCCAACAACAGTTCTCACTTACCGATTGGCTTACCTCATACGGCATAAACTACCGAACAAAAAGCCACGGAGATAGCACGATGTACGAGTTGGAATGGTGTCCTTGGGTTGATACACATTCGGAGAAAAAGAGATGGGACAGCGCATTGTTTCAAGACTCAGACGGCAAGATTACATTCAACTGCCACCACTCGCATTGCGAAGGGAAAACTTGGCATGATTTCCGCACCCATTTCCAACCCGACGCATACGATAGACAATACACTCCGCAACAAAAGCAATACGAGAGTTACAGATTGCCACATAAGCCGAAATACGAGTTCAAGGAAGAGAATGATGAACTTGGCAAGAAATGGCTCTGCACAAAGGATGTCAAGAAGATAGACTTGTCACAACTTGAAATGATTCACACAGGTTTCTACGAACTTGACAAGGCTATCAAAGGACTTATTCTCGGTGAGGTGACTATCGTGTCGGGGAGCAATTCAAGCGGCAAAAGTTCTTGGCTGAACTGCGTGATGCTCAACGCACGGAATTTCGGTTACAAAACCGCATTGTGGAGTGGTGAGTTGCCAAAGGAAATGCTTGTCGCTTGGCTTCAAATGGCTGCGGCTGGCAACCATGTAGAGAAGTCGAAATACAACGATGGCTATTATGTCCCAAACGCTGTCATAGAGAAAATCGACCGTTGGCTTGACGGGTGGTTCTATCTTTACAACAACGAATACGGAAACAAGTGGGAGCAGATATTCAAGGACATGGAGGAACTTATCAAGGCAGATGTAAAACTGTTTATCCTTGACAACCTTTTCTCGCTTGACATCGACTTGTTTGAAGGTGACAACAACAAAAAGCAAAAGGATTTGGTTATGCAGATTTGCAGGTTTGCGAAACATAACAATGTACACATCGTTCTTGTGGCACACCCACGAAAGTCTATGGCTTTTCTGCGTAAGGACGACATCAGTGGCACATCTGACATCGGAAACGCCGCTGACAACATATTTATAGTTCATAGAAACAACAACGATTTCCAAAAAAGAGCGACAGAGTTCTTCGGTGCTGCAACATTTGCCCAAATGGAACTCGGTAAATACGGCAATATAGTTGAAGTCTGCAAATGCCGTATGTTCGGAAATGCTGTTGATTCAATGTGCGGTATGTACTATGATTTACGAACACGTCAGTTTACCAACGAACCTTCACAACTAATTGAATACGGTTGGGCGACTGAACAAGAAACAACTATAACCGAGGAGTACACCGTCCCAGAAGAGCCTCAGCCGCTACCGACAACCATCCAGCCGAACCAATCGTTCGACACACCCTTGGCACCACTGTACACACAAAAAGAAGACGATGCCTATTGGGGACAGTTCCAGCACGATTCCGAAATGCCTTTTTGATAACTATAAATGAAGTATTATGATTGAGAAGAACATTGTTTACAACATGGATTGCGTTGAAGGACTAAAGACGCTTCCAGACAACTGCATAGATTGCTGCATTACATCACCTCCATACTATGCCTTGCGTGACTATGGCGTTGACGGGCAAATAGGTCTTGAAGACACTCCACAAGCGTATATTGAAAGATTAACCGAAGTGTTTACGGAAGTGCTTAGGGTGTTGAAACCCGAAGGAACACTATGGCTGAATATCGGTGACTCATATTGGGGAGGTGGATGGCGTAATGCATCTTTCAACGAGCATAGCGGAAATATTCAGAAAGGTTCAAAAGGCACTTATTGCGGCAACACAATGCCTGCTTGCAAAGGAAAGCAAGGAGATTACAAACCAAAAGACCTTATCGGCATTCCGTGGATGCTTGCATTTTCGCTTCGCAGCGCAGGTTGGTATCTTCGCCAAGACATAATTTGGGCAAAAGGGAATCCGATGCCAGAAAGCGTTACCGACCGTTGCACAAAGTCGCACGAGTACATCTTCCTTATGTCGAAGTCGCAAAGATATTACTTCGACCACGAAGCAATTCAAGAAGAAGCAACTGGTTATGATGGAAGAAAAGACACAATGATGCACGGTGGTAAGAAGTACGACACAGACGATTACCTCGCAGGCGGCAAAAGAAACAGCATGGCTTCAAGAGGACATGAACGATGGAGATTCAAAAACCTGCAAGAAGACGGGCAAAGACCGAACACTATGCACGAAAGAAGGGCAGAAGGATTGCCCGACATTGTTTACTCTGTCCGAAACAAGCGTGATGTGTGGAGCGTGAATGTAAAGCCAGACACGGTTGCACACTTTGCAACATATCCAGAAGAACTGATTCGCCCTTGCATACTCGCAGGTTGCCCGAAAAACGGAATAGTTCTCGACCCATTTATGGGAAGCGGAACGACAGCAAGGGTTGCAATGAAACTTGACAGAAACTACATTGGATTTGAATTGAACCCAGAATACTGCAAGATTATAAACACAAAGACAAGAGAAATCCAAAAGGAGTTGTTCACATGAAGAAAGTAAACAAAGACCCGTTCAGCAACGGAACGGAGTACATGATGTTCGAGGACTTGTGCTGCGAAAAGTGCATCAAGCACTCTCGCTTGCGCAAAGAAGGCGACACAAAGTACGAAGACGAGTACACAAAGATTGTCTGCTCAATAGAGCGCGACATCTTTATCCGTATGGGAAGCGACGAGCCCATCAACGAGCAAACGGTTACAATCTGTAACGACTTCGTGATGCACGGCAAACTCTGCCCATATATGAAGACCGAAAGGAAGAAATACCCGAAGAAGATAAAAAATCAAACATCGTTGGAGTTATGAATCACGGAAGATGCGAAAGATGCGGATGGTGGGAGAATATATTTGGCACAAAAGGGATATGCCATATATCAAAAGCCTATAATGACGAAGCGAAAGTTACGGATGACGACGATTACTGTCCAGACTATATTAACCAAAAGAAATTTAGATTCAAAACAACAAACAACAAACAACATTAGAACTATGAAAAAGGGACTGAAACGCAAGGCTGGCGAATCCATCGGCAACTGGATTCTTCGCACAGCCGAGAAGACAAAGATGACGGAAGAACAAGCAAACTTGTTAATCGCCGTATACAAGGAAACTTACGACGAAGGCATTGCCGTAGGAGAAGAAATCGCTAAAATCAAAAACATTAAGAACTATGAAAGCAAGAGTTAAGGCAACTAATGAAGTGGTCGATGTAAGACCCGAAAGAGACGGATACTTCGTCGACGACGAAAACAACAATGTCTATAAGTTCGAGGACTTGGACTTTTCCTACAAGGAAGAGAACCAATTCCAAGACCCTTTTGCATCAATGCTTAGCGGTTTCCTCAATCCTACAAAGGACTTGCAAAATGAGTTCAAGGAACAATTTAATGTCAAATTGTTCGTGGAAGTGTTCTTCGATTTCTTTGAGTTGATGCAACAATCATACGATTACCAAGACAGAGCGTTTGACGAATCGCTGAGGTACACGAAGAAACTGATGAACGAAATAAAAAAAGTGAAATAATTGAACTTTTTTGTTTACAATTCAAAATTTATTCCTATCTTTGCAGCGTCAAACTCAAACAAAACAAATTATGTATAACATCAAAAACTGAACGCCATGTTTGAAAACATTCAAAACCAATTCAATGGACTGTTTGGAAAAGTAAAGTCTGGTATGTGCAGACTGACCATGAACGGCAACATCGCCGTACAATGCAGCAACGGCTACAAGTCGTATAACATCAAGAAGGGCACTCTTACCAATGTGACCAATTTCTGCTTCAACATTGGTGACGAAATGTTTTTTGTCATCCCAACAAACAAGGTTGAGGTCGGAGACATCATTCTTGTCTCAGGAAAACCGAAATGCGTGACTGCTGTTGACAAGAAGATTATCACAGTAATCGACTACGAAAACAGCGAAGTCCGCCAAATCGTTCCAGAGCGCCATGTCTTCATGGGAAGCACCTATTTCTATGGCAAGATTGTTTCCATGTTCGGAAATGCTTTTAAGGGCGGCAAAGGGCTTGGAAACATGATGAAGATGATGATGATGAGCCAGATGATGGGCGGAAACGGCAACATGCAACAGAACAGCGGATTCGGTCAGATGATGGCTATGTCCATGTTCATGGGTGGCAAGGACAACCCGTTTGACGGAATGTTTGACTTCTCTTTTGACGAATCTTCCGATGAAGATGATGATGACGACAACAAGACAGAAAACAAAGAGGAGGAATAAGTCATGGGTTGCGGTTCTTTTTCATCTTCAGATTACAGAGATTACTCTGTATCGAGAGGCAAACACTATGATTCCGACTCTGGTCGTGTAAGCGGTCAGCATTTCGAGGCTTGTAGAATTGACAGCTCATTAGACCCAACAATGTTCAATGTCAGGGAGTGCGCAAACAATGAAGAACATCCGAACACCATCCCTGTTATACTTGCACTTGACGTCACCGGCTCAATGGGCAGCGCGTGTGTGGAAACCGCAAACGCATTGGGCGTAATAGTCGGCAACCTTTACAAGAAGATTAAGGATGTCGAGTTTTGCATCATGGGAATAGGCGACTTGGCTTATGACCAAGCACCAATACAGATGAGCCAGTTCGAGTCAGACGTGAGAATAGCTGAATCGCTCGACAAGTTGTTCATGGAACACGGAGGAGGAGGAAACCATTACGAGAGCTACACAGCAGCTTGGTACATGGGACTGAAACGCACGAAACTCGACTGCTACGACAAACAGGGCAGGAAAGGCATCATCATCACCATGGGCGATGAAACACTTAACCCATACCTTCCTGTTAACCGTCTTAACAGCAAAGCAAAAGCCCACGAGCAGGGGGACATTGAGACTCCCGATTTGTATCGTATGGCAAGTGAAAAATTCGACATTTTCCACATCGCCATCGACGAAACCGCAACCCAATACAGATACTACAAGACTGGAATTGAGCAAACTTTCGGAAAATTGCTTGGCGAAAGGTTGAAGGTCGCAACCTTGCAGACACTGGCAAAGACCATCGAAGACTGCATCACGTCATCTGTCGGCGGAGAAGCGCTCTCCCAATCGGAATCCGAGCAAAATACCAATAACAACGAGATAAGTTGGTAGGATATGAAGGCGAGAATAGTAATCGGAGCTAACTATGGCGACGAGGGCAAGGGGACAGTCGTTGCTTCGTATGCCAAGAATGCTGGAGGCAAGACCATAAACGTGCTGACTAACGGAGGCTCGCAAAGGGGGCACTCCATACTTACAGACGATGGAAACATGACGTTCCAACATTTCGGCTCTGGGACATACTTTGGCGCTGACAATTACTATTCTCGCTATTTCATCCTTAACCCAATGCAGTTCTCTATGGAGTACGACCGTCTGCTTGTGAAGCCAAGCAAAACATACAGGCATTATGATTGCAGGTGGACTACGCCATACGACTCGATGGCAAACCTTATAGAAGAGAAGCAAAGGAAGAGACACGCTTCCTGTTGCATGGGTATTTGGAACACCGTCAGAAGATATAGGGACACAAACCTTACAATGAAGTTTGACAAATTTGTGTCAATCGGCATGTGTTTGATGCAATATTACCTTGAATCAATAAAGAAGTGGTATGAGAAAAGCATTGAGATACCGAGCGACTTCTCTGACATTTGGAACTCTTCATTCATAAAGGACAACTTTATCGAAGATTGCTTGAAGATGGCGTCGCTTACAATCCCAGTGCTCACATCATACAATAGGTTTGCAAACGATGTGGCATATTCAGAATACATCTTCGAGAACGGACAAGGTCTATTGCTTTCTGACACAGGGAAGGACACGTTTGACACAACACCGTCAAGGACTGGGATAGAATATGCGTTGAACATCCTAAAAGAGGATTTCGGCTTCATCAAGGATGTCACCGCTCACTATGTAACGAGACCTTATCTTACGAGACACGGAGACGGATTCATAGACAACGAGGCAAGTACGGACGAAATATCTTCCTATGTCAACGAGGACAGGACAAACCACTATAACGAGTGCCAAGGTGATTTCAGATACGGTTTGCTTGACATAGAGAAACTAAAAGACAGAATAATGAAAGACGCTGGTGGCACAAAGACCGTCCTCGAAGTGACGCACTGCGATGAAATGGACAGGGTAGACGAGTTCTCCAAGTTGTTTGAAAACATAAAAACTTACGATAACCCGAATGTGTCTTAGAAAAAAAGCGTATATTTGAACATCCAAGTAACTCAAATGGCAGAGTGCCTAAACGCGCGTAGGAAGCTACTGGTTCGAGTCCAATCTTGGATGCAACAATGAAGAAAGAAGAGAATGGAATATACCAAAGAAAACATAGAGAAAGCCGTCTGCGAGTACTTCAAGGTAGAAGCGAAAGACCTTTACTCGCTCACAAAAAGAGAGTACCCTTGGGGCATCGCACGCGACATCCTAATCTACATGCTCTTTGCGGCAGGTTACAAGACTTACATGATTGACGACTGGTTCGGCTTCGCTCGGACAATGGTCTATCGCAGATGCGCAAAAATCAGCATCGCACTGAAGTCGGACACGAAGATAAAAGAAGACATTGACAGAATCAACAAACTATTAAACAAGTAATTATCATGGCAACGAACACTGGATTAGTAGCCTTAAAAGAGGCTTTGAACGCAGAAAGCGTGAAACAGAAATTCAACGATTTGCTTGGCAAGAAATCGGCAGGATTCCTTTCCAACTTAATGACAGTAGTGCAAAACAACACACTGCTCCAAAAGGCTGACAGAAACAGCATCATACTCGCCGCAGCACAAGCCGCTTCGCTTGACCTTTCAATCAACCCGAACCTTGGGCTTGCCGCCATTGTGCCATTCAAAGACCAAGCCAGTCTTCAAATAATGCGAGACGGATGGGTTGACCTTTGCCTCCGCACTGGGCAGTTCAAGTCAATCGTCAACGAGACGGTTTATGAAGGCGAGTTGGTTGACAAGAATCGATTCACTGACACTTACATCTTTGACGAGAAGAAGCGAATCAGCGACAAGCCTATTGGCGTGATGGCATCTTTCACTCTTACGAATGGCTACACAAAAACCCTCTACTGGACTTTGGACGAGTGCAAAAAACACGGATTAAGGTACAGCCAAACATTTAAGAGAAACACAGGTCTTTGGGTCACTGACTTTTTGAGCATGTGCGAGAAGACCATCTTGAAGCGTCTGCTCAAGAAATATGCGCCGAAGAGCATTGAAGTCATCAATAAGGCAATGGAAGTTGACCAAGCTGCCTTCACTGGCACAATTGACGACCCTCAACCAGTCTATGTTGACAATCCGAACAACCAAGCCGCCAACGAAGAGCCGCAGGACTTCCAAGAGGCAGAGGTATTGGAAGAGAAGCCGAAGGAGCAGCCGAAGGAAGAGCCTCAGCATCCCGCGCAAGAGCAAACTAACGATGACGAGTTCTAAACCTACAAGGATATGGAAAACGACAAGAAAGAATACAAGGAAAAGAAATCCTTCGACAAGCAGATTTTCTACTTCAACGACAAAGGTCAACTCGTAGTGGAATCCAACAAAGGCGTTTGGGTTGACGGAGAGAAGTTCGTCAAGATGTACGGAGACTTCACTTGCAACGCCAAGACGATGGGCGAGATTATCCACCAACTCAAGGGGATTGCGGTTGAGGTTGGAAGGCAATTTGTCAATTTTAACGACCTTGAACTTTATTGCGTCTTAGGTGCAAGCAAAGAGCGCATCGAAGAGTACGAGCGTGAACTTGCCAAGCAAGAGTTCGTCAGCAAGGAAATCGCAGAACTGCAAAAGCAAGTCGGCGAAGACGGCGACAAAATCTACGAGTTGAAGAAGTCAATCGAGAAATTCAACCGCCTACCTTGGTGGAAGAGGATGTTCAAGAAAATAGAAGTTAAGTAAGTTACAAACAATAAAAACATCATTATTATGACGAGAATCCTAAAAATTGATGCTGGTGTAAGATATTGGGAGGACACAGAAATCAATGGAGAAATAGACATTGAAGACGTGAGTGAGAACATTCCTCCTAAAATGCCATGCGCAAAGTTCATCGAAGGCGAATGGCGTTGGTGTCCTGAGATTGACGCTGAAACTGGGAAAATCCTTAATTGGGAACAAGGCAAGTCCGCAGATGTGCATTACAAGGTGTGCGATGACTGCCGTATCGACTATGTGAAAGACGGCATTGTCGTATGCAACAACGACGACTATTATTATTGCCCAGGTTTCCTTTGCCCGAAAGAAGAAGGATATGGAGATTACATCATAATGGACATCGACAAAAATGGGCGAATTTTAGATTGGGATGTCGAAGATGTCAGAGAGTGGGTAAATGAACAAGCAAACAAAGAACGAAAAGACTATTTTTAACCATTAAATGTTACAATTATGACAAGAGAAGATTATCTGAATCAGATGCAGTCCTATCGTGAGCAACTCCAATGGGCTTGCAAGAACAACAGAGTTCAACTTGACACACTTGCGCAAGAGCACAAGCAGAAAGTCAGACTTGAACAAGACGAATACGACAGGAAAGTCAAAGAAATTCGTGATGCCCACACCGAGAACAAACACACCATCGAGCGCAAGATGCACGAACTGAAAGTTCAGTGGGCAAAGGAACATCCATACGAGGAAGTCAAAGTCGTAAACAATGACTGATTTCCGCAGACAATGGAACGAAAGCTGCAAGGCGGCAGGACTTGTGTCGATAGGCAAAGACACCGCCGCCAAACTGCTCGCCATCGTGTATGTACTCGGCGGTGAGCGTGAGGCGTTCACGCACAACGAGAAACTGAAGGCTGACTTGGAGTATATCCAAGATGTTTACGGATTCCAAGGTAGTGAAGTGCCGAACCAAGAAGTAGTCGAATTGCTTAAACCCTACACCAAGGAACTTGAAGCAAGCGACAAAGATTACCCACAATGGGCGACGAAACTGATGCAAGAACAATACGGAATTAAACTATGACTGAAATTGAGATAATCGGTTCAAGCTCTCAAGCGAACGGCTACTTGTTGAAGTCCGCAGACCAAATACTCGTGTTGGAGTTGGGCTGCAAGTTCTTGGATTATGTTCAACACTTAAATGAAGGAGGATTGAAAAATGTGGCTGCATGTGTGTGCAGCCACCGAATAGGTCACACCGACCATCTTAACTCATCCACCGCAAAAGAGTTCGTCAGACGAGGCATACCAGTCTTTGCACACGAAGAGGTAATCAAAGAAGCCGATTTAAAGGTTTTTTCGCCGCTTCTCAGCCACTTTCCAAACAAAGTTGGAGGATTTATCATCCAAACCTTTGAAGCGCCCCACAATGTCCCAAATTACGGCTTTTTAATCCAAACACCTACAAATGAAAGAATCTTATTTGTTACCGACACAACTGGAATCAACTACCGTTTCAGAGACATCAATGCAATTCTCATCGAGTGTAACCATGATGACTCCACCTTGTTGGACAACCTCGCAAACCACGATGTGAGCATGAGCCATCCAGAGTGGCATCTTGGTCTTGACGACTGTGCCGAGTTCTGCAAGCAGAATATCGGCGCAAGCACAAAGCAAGTAATCCTCATCCATCTCAGCCACACCAATATCAACGAGCAGCACGCCATCGAGACCATCAAAGACTACTGCCACTTCGAGAATGTTGCCGTGGCTCATAAAGGAGATAAATTTATTATTGAAAACGATGACTTTTGACGAAGAAAAGAAAAAAGAAATAAAAGAAATGGCGTTGGACATTTTCGGTGTTTATCTCATGCAGAAACTTGAAGATATGCAGACCGAGAAGGCTGAACGGCTGAAGAATGTAGAGCCTCACTATGTAACTAAGAAAGAAATCTATGACGCAATCATAGTTGACGCAAAGTCTATCTTAAACAAAATGTTTCACGAAAATAAAGTGAAGGTACATAAGACCATCCATGCACCAATACACGATTATGTGGAGTTAGTAAAGGAGGATTGATATGGCAAAGCAATGGTATCCGAAAAAGAACAAGTACGGAAACAAGAAAGTAACTGTTGACGGAGTTACCTATGATTCCGTTGGTGAGCATCAAAGATTTTGCTTCCTCAAACTCCTCGAAAGAGCGGGAGAGATAAAAGACCTTCAATATCACAAGGAGTTTGAACTTATACCACATATACGAAAGGAGATAAAATGCAAGATGAAGAACGGAACTACATACACAAGGGTCACTAACGAACCAAGAGTGTACGAAGCCGACTTCACATACACGATAGTCGCCACTGGAGAAGAAGTTGTCGAAGACTTCAAAGGTGTTGAGACAGAACTATTCTTGTTCAAGGCAGACTTGTTCTATCATTTATACAATAAGCACATCAAAATCGTAAAACACATAAACGAACCTATTTAACAACAAGTATAACACATTAAAAGTAAGTAAGTATGAACGCAAGTATGAACGACAAGTTAAATTTCAGATTCGATTACTCCAAACTCGAAGGATTCGGAGAAATCAAACTTCAAGGAAAAAACGGCAACATCGTTGAATGTATCGTAATTCCTAAAGCAATCAACCACATATTCTCTTCGGAGAAAGGTGGGCGATACCAAGATTTCGTGTGCTTCCCAACTCCAGAATCTGAATACGGAAGTCACATGGTGGTTGTCTCAAAGACCAAGGAAGAACAAGAACATGAGAAGCAGACTGGCGAACGCATACGCAAGCCCATCGTCGGCAACTTGAAGCCGTTCGGCAACTCGCAAGCATCATCTGGCGAAGAGTACTCGCTGCCAAACCAGCAAGCCGCACAGCAAGTGGCACAACAAGCCAAGTCCCGCAAGGCTGAAATGACAAACGAGAATTTCAACAATCCAGATAACGACCCTCTTCCATTTTAAGTAAAACCATTATCTTTGCACTATGAAAGTCAAATTCAAAAAACTATCATCAGAAGCAATACTTCCGAAAAGAAGCACAGAGTTCGCAGCTGGATACGACCTCTCGATTCCAAAAGACACGGTTATCAAGTATGGAAGGCAAGTAATCAAACTTGACATTGCAATCGAAATGCCAAACGATGTACAAGGTCTTGTTGACCCACGAAGCGGATTTTCTGCAAAGGGCTTTGAGGGACACGCAATATCTTTTGACGGAAGAGTGTCGCACACACCTTACAGATTTGATTGCGATGTTATTCATGGGAAAATCGACCCAGACTATAGGGATGGTATTGGAATTATCATACAAAGCCACGAGAAATCGAACTTTATTGTAAAGGCAGGAACTCGTATTGCGCAACTCACGTTTGTCAAATTTGAGATTGCAGATTGGGAAGAAGTGGAAGACCTTTCCGAAACAGAACGCGACAAAGGCGGTTTCGGGCATACTGGGACACAGAAACTGTAACACTATGGCTTTTTTAGGCAAATTTGATTTTTCAAAGATGATTGGTGTAAAAATCGCCGACATCGACGAGTACGGAAGGAAAGTCAAAGCATTGGTTATACCGATGGAAGATAACGGAATACAAATTTGGAACGACGAGTTGCAACTTTGGTTCCGTGCCTTCGCCTACCGTGAGAAGCGAGGCAAGTTCTCGCACTTCCTCATGAAGTACATACCAATGAAGGACATAAAGAAACTGTCCGCGAAGCAGATTGAGACTTTTGCCAACAACTCAATCGGTGCTATGATGAAGACAGGCGTGAACGAAAATCAAACAGAACAAGAAGAGAAATCAGATTTTATAAAAGATAACCTATGATTATTGAATATTCAAAAAACGGCGTAAAAATAACGCACAACACTCTTGAAGATAAAATTGCCGACGAAGAGTATTATCTTTTTGTGGCAAAAATGTATGGCAGCACAAAAAGCTTACAACGTCACAAAAGAAAACTGAAACAATTAAAGGAAGAACTGGAAAATCAAAATAAAATCATATCTTTGCAAAACTAAAACTTTACCAATATGTTATCACAAAGAGAACAAAACCTTATCGCAGACGCGCTTAGGATGGCGCATCTGTCCGAACTGCCCAAGAAGGCAGACAAGAAGTCCGTTTGGATTGAGGGCGTTGCTAAAATCACGCTCGCTGACGGAAGCACGGCTTACGGCATCGTTAAGCGCAATCCAGACCTCACGCATCGCGTTGCCTATATCAACGGCAACACAGCCGCAATCGCAAAAGTCGAAGAGGTGTACCCTTACATCACACTGAACAGCGACTACATCAAGAAGTTCGGGAAGAACGAAGGCGAGGAAGCGAGAATCAACTACTTGAAATCTCTGCACTTGCCTTGGGCTTTTGCAGAGGACTACTTCGACAACATGACGCTCGACGAACTGAACAGAGAAGTGGTAAGAGCGGCAATGTATCAGCAAATGAAAGATATGTCGGAATGAACGACTCTGAGTTTTTCGACAAAGTCCACAAGGAAATCATCGATGCCGTAAATGAATTACGGCAAAAAGGTTATAATGTGGATTATCCTACTTATTTAGAAATAACGAAACTATGACAGAAAAATACTATGACGACAACACTGTTTATCTTGAAGTTTCGTGCAACGACAGAAATTTCAAAACAGAAAGAAACGAACAAGTTCTGATAAAAGCAGGGACTTTTATTGAAGGCTCTGTGTTAAACCAACTACACGGGTTTGGAATAGCAATAAATTTTGCGCCAGTGCCAAGCATAGAAGGATTGTCTTACCAAGAAATATGGCACAATAGATATAATCAAGGGTTGTACAATTGTAGCATACAAGATTGTATGAGAGTTCTTCCTTACAAAGGTAATATGGAAGGTGCTGGTATGGGAGGCTTGCATTTAATAACCAGTGAGTCCAAAGGAAAATGGATTGTTGAAATAAACGATTGGTATGGTGACAGAAATCAAGCAAACTATGTGACATATTTTGGAACAAACTTGGAACTGTTGTTGCAAGGTCTGTTGCTGAAATGCACTTACGACAAGGTAATATCTGAAGAAGTGTTTTTGAAAACAATAAGATTATTATAAACTATGACAGACGAAATCATTAAATTAAGGGAAGAACTGGTCGGTTTGAGTTCCGACCCAATCAAGACGAGGGAACTGCTCGACGAACTTGAAAGTGAAGTCCTTTGGAACGACCATCTTGAGAGTCCGTTCCATGTCGGCAAGAACGACATCGAGGAAACCAAAGACCTTGAAGTCGGCAAACTGCACAAGACAAAAGAAGGCTACCTTCTGCACTACCACGGAGGTTTCAGCGTCCTCGTAGACGAGAAACTGATGTCAACCGCATCTACCTTGCAGCAAATTATGGAAGGTGTGCCGAGCGACATCACCGACAAGGAAGAGCGTGAAGGTGTCGAAATGGTGCTTTCAGCGGCAGAGCAAGTGTTTCGCTTGCCGATGTATGTATTCTCAAACACTCCTACGATGCTGAACATCGCCACGATTGGCTTGATGTACCAGAATCTCTTGCAGAAGATGGGCAGCGTACCGACAGCAGAAACCGAGAATCCCGAATACGACAAATTCCTCTTGCAGATGAACGAGTTTTTGGAGAACGCAGCAATAGGCATAGAGAAACAAGGAAAAGAATGGGAAAGGAGAAACGGTACAAATGTCGAGAAGGAAGTCAAGACCGAGAGCGAAAGCGAAAGTGAAGGTTCGGACAAGCAAGCCGAATCGCAAGGCTAAAAATATGCTTATCAAGAAAGTCGCAATCGTAAGAGCGGGAACGAAACAATGAGCAAGTTGCTTATAAGACTGACGGTAGTAGGTGTTGCGCTATACCTTGTGGTTTGCTATATCATTGACATTATCTTTGGTATTGAAATATGGACGCAAACCTACTACCTTCTGTTTGAACTATGCGTTTGCCTTTGCATATCAAAGCAAGGAGTTTATCACTGCAAATACATAAAATACACCGCATACGGCATTTTGATGTCGGATTCGATAGTTTGTATTGACAATATAACAAACGCCTTTCCTGCGCCATATATGGCGTTTATACCGCCAATAATAATTTCGCTTGGTCTGCTGACCACAACAACCCTCGCAATCAGACACTACCACCGTGTCAGAAAACTCAAACGCCAATGGAACCAAATAAGCCAAAGTCACCAATCCTCCAAGAAATCCGAAGAATACTCGCAGACGGCATCAAACGCATCGACAACGACAAATGCTCCGAAGATGAAGCGTGCAAGATGCTATCAAGATTCAACGCAGAATCCAAAGGCTTCTTCGACAAAAAGTCCTTCGTCAACTACGACAAGGCTATGCGCATTGTCGGAATAAGGCAACGCACAAAGTTCAAGGAAATATGCAACGAGCACCATATAGAAATGAACTATGTCAACAACCAACCAGTAGGATTCCTACGGACAGAGATTGAAGGATTGAAAGACAAGTTACGAGACGAAAACAAAAAGAAAACGGAGGTTCGATAGCCTCCGTTTTCGGCAACAAAATGTATGAAAAAAGCGTTTACTAATGTTCTCTTGTCTTTCCGTTGAGATTCTGCATCGGGACTTGTATCTCGACATAAGGAGACGAACCGTGCCACTTCTCGTCGCTTACCTTGATTTCATCCTGCACGATGAAGTCGAACTCCAAGTTCCTCGCATCGTCCCAATAACGGTGGATGCCCTCTCTGACATAGTTCTCGAAAGCGCGTATAGTCGCTTGCCTTTGAGCAGCATCACCCACGACCAAGAAGTGCATCGTTATCTTTGTGGCATCGTTTGTGTAGTTGCCGTCAGGAGGGAGATGAACCCTAAGACGGTCGCTGTCCGCATACCCCTCCGTGTACACATTCTTCGACTTCCCTATGTCGTTCATCCCCTCAGCCCTCATGTAAAGAAGACCGTCAAACTGTTCCTCTATGTCGATGATGTTGTAACCAACGACATCCGTTCTCTGCATGTAATGCGTGTATTGCGATGATTTTGGCATAGCTTGCTTTTTTTTATTGTTTTATGTCCCACTATCTCCTGCCACCTCGATGAATGGTGACAGCACAGATGCTGTGACTCCTCCGATTATGTTGCGCTCTTGCATTACCACTAAGAAATAATTCTGTTAGAACTATAATCATAGCAAACACTTGTTACATTGTTACATATCCGTCAAAAACCATAACATCCTCAAGCTCAATGCTGCTAATGGTATTGTCACCAATATTTTTAACCTTAACTGTCAATGTTCGTCTGTTACTACTTAAAGAATCACCTTTTTGAAGATGGAAATGCCTAATATATATACCATCGCCTCTAACTAATTCATTATCAGACACAAGTCCTTTTGAGTTGCCATCAGAAGTATAAACTTTTACAATAACATCTTTGTTATATTCTTTAAGTTTCGCAACAATAGTAAACTCACCATAAGGAGCTATATCTTTTGAAATCGTTACAGAAGATAGAGTTGACTCAGTACCTGTTGTAAGATTTTCAACCGTTGTATCAGAATGTTCTAAAACAACATTCTTGGAAAGAGAATTTATATGAGGAAGCGGGAACCTTGCACCATAATTACAACCACTTTCCATTGCAACAATACCTTTACTTTCCGATACAGGATAAGGATTTTCTGGTGTTCCACTCTTCACTTCTGCTATACTTATAACTTTCTTTCCATTTTTCAATTTCTGAACATCAGTTACAAGATATGTATGAGAAACTCCCTTGTAAGACCAAGAATTACTATTAGCATAACTGTCGGAATTAATAAACAATACATCCCCAACTTCTACGTTTGCATAACCATCATCGACCTTATAAGCAAAACCTCTATCTTCTGCATATTTAAAAATCAAACAAGCATACATTTTACCATAATCTGAAACAGGGATTGAATTAGCCGTGTTTCTTTGTTGATATTGTGCCTTGCTATCAAAAACATATCCGTTTGTAGGAATATTCTTTGCATCTGTTCCAAGTTCATATCTGCTGTTCTCATATTTAATACCCTCAAGACACAATTTTACAAATGTTGAACAATTAATGTTCATCTTTTCTCCAGAGTATCTTGCACCATTAAACTCAATATCACTTATAACTTCGCAACTTTGGTCTTCTGCGGTTCTTATATTACCATAACCAATAGTATTTGTTAAATAAGTTAGTTGCTTGCTATTATGTAGATATGACAAAACTGTTTTTATAAGATTGTCAACTGCGCCATCAGAATTATGAATCTTATCTGCAACGAATTTACTTGTTGCAAACAAATCATCTTCATTGTAGATTGAATACTCTGGAACATTCCTATCATTGGCAACTGAAACATAATGCTCAATGCTTCCGCTTGGAAATTCTACTCTTATGTACTTTACAATGTCGAATAGCTTTTGATTTTGACTTGCAGGAACAAACTCACTATTGTTTATGATAGTATAATTATTACCGTCTTTTGTATAAGTATAGAAATCTTTGTCAATGCAAACATCGATAATAGTGCTGCCGTCCGTTACATCTACATTGGCGGCATCAAGTATGCCAACAAAAGATTTATTACCGTCATACAATCCAATCTTCACAGCATTGTATCCAAAGAAATATCTATAACGATTTTCGTTATCAACAATAAAAAGTTTATTAACCGAACAACAAACCTTAATTATTTCGGCATAGTTGTAACTTTGTTCCAAAGATATTGGAATAATATCTGTAACAATGTTATTACCTGTTGCAATCGTACCATCGGAATTAATTACTCCTTTACTACATTTGCTTTCATTACATAAATTGATAGAATGTCT
>Ga0265298_10003002_pt1 | contig 22731 bp, 23 predicted proteins | sample AusTroGonzalo_MG_3_FD_193486 | JGI IMG/M metagenome (GOLD analysis project Ga0265298, IMG submission 193486) | Bovine rumen microbial communities from tropical cattle in Woodstock, Queensland, Australia - Gonzalo_01 | ecosystem: Host-associated > Mammals > Digestive system > Stomach > Rumen ...
CCTTTTCTTCCGGAGCGTTGTCGATTTCGTCGAAACGCTTTGCAGCGGCAAGACCCTTAGCAGCAAGGGTGGTGCAGATTGCAGCGGTCAAAGTGGTTTTACCGTGGTCAACGTGGCCGATGGTGCCGATGTTGCAGTGCGGCTTGCTTCTGTCAAAATGTTCTTTTGCCATTTTTTCCTCTTCTTCAGCAGAAGGTTTATCGCTTCAAGTTCAAGAGAGCTACTTGAGTTCTCCGTATTTTCACAGAGCATAGGAAGCGGTACTCTGCGAAATTGGAACACAAATTTAATAAATTCAAGGTAATTTGCAAGTATTTTTCTTTTGAAATTTCGCTAAAAATGCGGATTTTCAGACTTATCCACAGGTTTCCAGCCTTCCCGAAGTGAGGCAAAACACACCTTTTTTCCTAGACACAAATTGCCCTTTTTCGTCAAAATTTCAAAGGTTCAATATTTTATATCAACTATAAAACCAAGTTCCCAACATTCTATCAACAAAAACTTGTTTCTAGCCAAGCTTTAATCCACAAACGTAACGTACGAAAGTAAAAAGATTTTTACATTCTTAATTTTTACAATATTTTACAGATTCAGAGACTTTTACCTCCTCACCCACACCCTTTACAAATTTCGTCAGCACCTAAAGAGGCTAACGTATTGATTCAGCGATGTTTGTCTATCATCACAATTTTGCTTTGAAAAGTTTTTTTACAAGACATTATATCTATAATTTCTATCTTTAATCGAGGTGTTTGGGGATAATTTCGAGGAACTTCTATGAAATACCCCCTTTTGAAGTCCCTGCTTTCGCTTGGGACAATTGTATTGGCTTGCTCTTGCTCGGATGATAAATCGCCTATCAATAACGATGGTGGCGATGTTTCCATTGTACCTTGCGAAGACGCATTATACGTGCCCAACTACGGCTTCCTGATTTACACCAAAGACAATAAAGTCATGGACCTTGCAGGAAACCAAGTCGGTAAAATTGTTACCGTCGGTGGTACAAACTATGTCATCGTCAAGGACATGGCAGGCAACACCCTGATAAACCAGCTGAACATTGCCGACCCGAGTCAAGTCACACCGCTCGCAGGCGACCCGACAAGATGCAACGTGGCTCCTGCAACTCCGCAGATTTCCACTTGCGAAGACGCCCGCTTAATGACGGCCGACAAGAATTACCTTATCTATGCTGACGGATCTGTCACCGACGAATTCGGCAATCCGGTTGGAAACGTCCTTCCGACTACAAACCCGACCGTCGTAAACATGGTCGACCTCTCCGGCAGCCCATTAATCAACAACATCAATCTTGCACAGTACCCCATTATCATTAAGGGCGATGGAATCCGCTACAAGATTACCGAAGCGGCCTACCATTGGAAAGATGCAACTGGCGATTATGTTGTGTACAATGACGCGACAGTCAAGAACCCCGCCGGAAAGCTCGTCGGCTACATCGACTTCGCAACAGGCTACATTTTCAATACCGAAAGAACAGCAGCGCTCACAATGGCGAATACCGCTGTATTGCTCCAGCCCTCTTCCATCTTGCATACAAATGCAAAATGCGTAGACTATGACGCACCAGTGGTTTCTTCTTCGAGCACATACGTCCCGCCTGTTCTCAGCAGCTCCTCATATGTTCCGCCAACTCCGAAGAGCAGCAGCAGCTCCGTCCCGAAGAGCAGCAGTAGTTCTGTTCCGAAGAGCAGCAGTAGTTCTGTTCCGAAGAGCAGCTCCTCCTCCGCTGCAACCGGAAAGTGCCCGGTCATCAAGACTAAGGGCGGCGCAAGCGGTTCTGGTTGGGCAACCCGTTACTGGGACTGCTGTGCACCGCACTGCTCTTGGCCGGAACACGGTCACGGAAATCCCTCAAAGACCTGCGATGCTAAAGGCAAGAACCCGATGGGCGGTGGCGGCAGCATTTGCTCCGGCGGTCAGCAAGCCACTTGCTTAAGCCAGATTCCGTTTACAATTGACGGTTGTACCGAAATGGGCTTTGCATTCGCAGCAGTGCCTGCTTCCAACGGTGGCGACTGCGGTAAGTGCTTCCAGCTCACCTTCACTGGTAAAGGCAAGTATTCAACCGACGACAACCACAGATATATCAAGGGCAAGAAGCTCATCATCATGACAACAAATATCGGTGGTGACGTTCAGCAAGGCCAGTTCGATATCATGATTCCGGGCGGCGGCGTCGGCATGTTCAACGGCTGTTCTCAGATGGGCTGGGGCCCGCAAGGTGAACAGTACGGTGGTCTCCTCTCCGACTGCGAAAAGGAAAAGAACTACAAGCCGGCTGCAACATTGACCTGCCTCAAAGAAAAGTGCAACAGCGTATTCAGCAACGACAGTCAGGCTAAGCAAGGCTGCTTGTTCCTCGCCGAATTCATGCACGGTGCAGGCAACCCGCTACACGATTACGTCGAAGTGGAATGCCCCGATGTCCTCAAGTCTAAGTACTAATCGAAAAGTCTAAAACGGAACTCAACGCCCCGAAAAGGGGCGTTTTTCTTTTTTGTAAGTCTTTGATAATAAACACGTTGTGCGTAGTTTCACATTTTTTCATTGTATAGTTCTTTTTACTCTTATTTACGAGCATTTCAGAGCAGAAGATTTTATCTTTTACCGCGGATGATTGGAATACAGGGTGTAAAAAATTTACAAGGGCTTACTCTACTATGAAGAATAAACTTTTCAAAACCCTCGCAATTTTCGGACTTTCTTTTATCGCATGGAACTGCTCCGAAGACCCTGCTTCTTCCCCGGCTGCTTCTTCCGAAGTGCCTACTGTACTCCAACCCAAGCAGATGCTTGAAGTGGATCAACAGAGCTGGCTGCTCAATACCGGAAGCCAGGTTTTCTTGATTGTACCGAATGGCACAGGCACCTATGTCGTCACTGACGCATTCAGCATTCCTGTTGGTCAATTCAACACCGCAACAAATACTATTGTGGATGCAGCTGGAAATCCGATTGTTGGCAACATCAATCTTTCCACGCTCGCCATCGTGAATCCGGACAAGACCATCACCTATCCTGATGGCTCCAAGTCCGATCTTCTCGGAAACCCGATTTCAAGTGGAATCGTCGCAAACAGCTCCTCGGCAGCAATTCCTGGCCCAGGCGTTCTCGTAAGCAGCTCATCTGCCTATTTTCCGGGCAACCCCACAGTGAGCTCCAGCTCCGCCAAGACTCCGAACCCGGTTGTTTCCTCCTCTTCCCAGAACACCCAAAAACCTGTTGTAAGCTCTTCTTCGCAGCAGCAGCCAAAATCCTCTGCTACATCAAATCAGCAGTGCAATGGCCAGTGCTTCGACAGCGCTTCGGGCAAATGCGTGGGATATCACGATCAGCAGACTGGCTCCAAGGGCGAAAAATACGCCTACGACGAATCTTGCAAATTAAACTGCTATTACGACCCGAATAATCAGAATTGCCAGGGCATGACTGGCGCCGCTCCGGCAAGTAGCACGTCTCAGCCGAAGTCCAGCTCCAGCGTCAAGTCTTCTTCGTCTCAGCAACAGCAGCCGAAGTCTTCCAGCAGCCAGCCGAAATCCTCTAGCAGCGCTCCCAAGTCGAGCAGCTCCCAGGCTCAAAGCAACCCCAATGCCTCTGCAGAAGAAGCTCAATACCTCAACGCAGGCGCCGGCGGCCAGCAAGGCTTTGCCACCCGTTATTGGGACTGCTGCATGCCTCACTGCGCATGGCCGGAACACGGCGGTGCCGCCAAGACCTGCGATGCCAAGGGTAAGACTCCGATAGGCAACACCAACGGCAGTATCTGCTCTGGTGGCCAAGGCACCACTTGCACAAGCCAGATTCCTATAATCGTGAGTGACAAGCTCGCCTACGCTTTCGCAGCAACTCCGGGTAACGATGCAACATGCGGCAAGTGCTTCGCCCTCACCTTTACCGGTACCGGCAAGTACGAAACCAAGGCAAACCATCAGGCCCTCAAGGGCAAGACTCTCGTCGTGATGGCCTCCAACATCGGTTACGATGTGCAAGGCGGTCAGTTCGACATCATGATTCCGGGTGGTGGATTCGGTGCATTTAACGGTTGCAACCAAATGGGCTGGAACATTCCGCAAAATACGACAACTTACGGTGGCCTTCTCTCCGACTGCGAAAAGGAAGTCGGTTATAATGGCGACCTCCTCACCAAACGCAAGGAATGCCTCACCAAGAAGTGCAACAGCGCCTTTGCAGGCGACACTGAAGCCAAGGAAGGCTGCCTCTTCCTCGCCACTTGGATGGAAGCCGCAGGTAATCCGAACCACACTTATAAGGAAGTGCCTTGCCCACAAGCCCTCAAGGCCAAGTTCTAATCCTCTAAAAAAAATATTCATAAAAGAAGCACCCCGAAGGGTGCTTTTTTTGTATATAGTGGTTCAAAAAAAATTCTCAAAAATAATGGAAACTATAGTTTGCACGCATTTTAGGACAGATTCATAACATTGAGGAATGCGCTATGACATTGAGGTCATCCGAAAAGCTGAAATTGAACTTTTAGCACAGATGCAGGGAGCAACTTCTACTACCAAGAAGCAACTCGCTTTAGATAGCGGGATTAGTCGCCAGCATCTTGGACTTGTCGCAAAAGGCAAGCGCAACCTTTCTGTCAAATCATTTTGCGATCTCGCAGATGCATTCGGGTGTTCTGCTACCGAACTTATGGCAAAACTCGAAGAACTAATGCAAGAACAAATTAGACTCCAGACACCCGCAGCAGCAGACAAGGCTAAAGGCATGAGCTACATTCATAAGAACATGCCCAGCAACAATCCCCTGAAAAAGCCGCATTTAAAATAAAAAGTCAATTTCCGTTTAAAACTGTTCCAGCAGTTTAATGCGTTCAGGTGTATCCGGGTGCGTACAGAACATGATATTCGCCTTTGCGATCCAACCTTTCAAACTCATGTTATTATCGAATTCCTCATCTGGATGGATAACATAAAGCTGAGCGATATCGCTACGCTGCACATCGGCAAGCCCTGGATTTTCTGAAATTTTCCTCAAAGCGGAAGCGAGCGCCAACGGATCGCCGCAAAGCTCGGCTCCACCAGCATCGGCAACATACTCACGTTTACGCGAAATGGCAAGGCGCGTAAGCGAACTGAAGATATAACCTATACACGCCCATATCAAAACCACAATCATAATGAGGAGAATGCCTCCCCCGATTCCCGCTCCCCCACCATTTTTACGGCTTGAACGGCGCGGCGTATGCGAAAGTGACGAAAAAATCCTCATGATTCCGTTCATGAGCATGGAGAAAATGCCCACAAACACAATACACACCACCATAAGACGCGTATCGCGATTCTTGATGTGCGTAAGCTCGTGCCCCACGACCGCCGAGAGTTCAGCATCGTTTAACTTGTCGATAATTCCCGTCGTGAGTGTAATAGTATAGGAACTGATGTCGATACCGCTCGCAAAAGCATTCAGGCTGGGGTCCTTCACAATGTTGATTTGCGGCATTTCAATACCGCCAGCAATGCAAAGGTTCTCGACGATATTGTAAACGCGGACATTTTCCTTGCGTTCAAGCGGACGGGCATGAGTCGCATGCCTAATGATGGAAACATTCGCACAATAGGCTATGATAAACCAGACAACCGTAAATTGCAATACATACGGCGCTACCTTATAAAAAATATCCCAAATGAGATCCCAATGGAACGTCGTTGCCTTAAGCCCTGGAGGACACATGCCATCCCAGCAAAAGTATCCAACCCAGTCCAGCATCATGATAGCGCCTAAAACCATTCCCAATAAAATCACCGGGAACATGCAAAGCAGAATCACCGTGTTGCGATTATTCCGCCAAATCTGAGTCTGGATACCGACGTATTTCATAGAGGTATGAGGGGTGAGGTCGCTCGTTGCACTCGCTTTGAGGTATGAGCAAAATAATCTAAGCTTCAAACTTCATACCTCAAAGGCATGAAATGCCGCGCTCATTCCTCAAAGGGGCAATGCCCCGACCTCATCGCTCTAGAACTTCACTTCCGGGGCTTTTTCGAGTGTAGCCCTGTTCTCTGTCGCTTCGTACATGGCAGCACGCTTGAAGTTGAACATGCCCGCAATAATATTGCTCGGGAAAACTTCGCAAGCATTGTTGAATTCGCGCGTCGTGGAGTTGAAGAAACGGCGGGCAGCAGCAAGCTTGTTCTCGATATCCGCAAGTTCCGTCTGCAACTGCAAGAAGTTCTGGTTCGCCTTAAGTTCTGGATAAGCCTCTAGCGAAACGCGAAGTCCGGCAAGCGCACTGCTCATAGCCTTGTCGGCAGCCACTTTTTCATCGATCGTCGTTGCGTTCATGGCAGCTGCACGGGCGGCAGTCACCTTTTCGAGCACATCCTTTTCGTGAGTAGCATAACCCTTGACCGTCGAGACCAACTGAGGCACAAGATCAAAGCGCTGCTTGAGCTGCACATCGATATTCGCAAACGCATTCTCACGATTGTTGCGAAGCTTCACAAGTCCATTGTACATGGAAATAAGTACGGCAACAACTACAAAAAATATGGCAACTACAATTACTATAGTCATATTTTCTCCTTTAAAATTTTTCCTCCATAAAGTATATAATTTCTGACCTGTAAAAAAGAAAAACTGCATAAAAACGGCCAAAAAATACCGCATCAAACTCCACCATCAAAAACGCTGTTTTAGCTAAATTATACGTAATGTATAATTTATTGAAATTTTCTAAAAATTTTTAATAATTTTTGCTTAAATTTTCAAAATTTCTTTGATTTTGTATAATTAAAAGATTGACTCTGCCTATTTTTAAATCTATCTTATAGGTATGAAATCAATACTTGAATACAAAGATTACCGAGCATACATGCAGGATTTCTACGATGACCGCAAACAACGTGGCGCGTTCTCGTGGCGCGAATTCTGCAAAAATGCCGGCTTCACCTCGCCAAACTTCCTGAAGCTCGTTTGCATGGGCCAAAGCAGTTTGAGCAAAGTCAAAATTGCACCAGTCGCAAAAGCCATGGGACTTGTCGGCTACGAAACGGAATACTTTACGTATCTCGTAGAATTCGGTAACGCCACCAAGGATTCCATCAAGAAAGAAGCATTGCTCAAGATGGAAAGCATCGCAAAGGAACACAAGATCCGCATTGTCGATAGCGACGCGTTCCAATTCTACGAATCGTGGAAATACCCGGTCATCCGCGAGCTTGCTCCGATAATGCCTGGTGCGCAACCGCGCGATATTGCCGAAGAATGCAAGGAATATGTTTCTGCCGAAGAAGTCCGTAACGTTCTCCAGTTCTTGCAAAAGGCTGGGTTCCTGAAAAAGGATGCAGACAAAATCTATTCCCAAACAGAAAAGGCGGTCATCGGCTCGAAAGAAGCCTTCCCCATCGCCATCCGCGCGATGCACAAAGAAATGGGGAACATGGCCTTGCGTGCCATAGACCGCTACTCGGCAAACGAACGCTTTTTTACAGGAGTCACACTCGGCGTAAACGAAGAAGCATACCAACGGATTGTCGATGAAATCTCGACCTGCTGCAAAAAAGTCGCAGAAATCGCCAATGAATATAAAAACATCAACCAAGTTTATCACATCAATTTTCAGGTGTTCCCATGCACCAACAAAATCAAGGAGGACAACCATGATTAATAAGAATTTATTTGCAATAAGCTGCATGCCGCTCATCGCCCTCATGGCCTGCACCAACGGAGAATCTACTGCTGGTTCCGCCACCATCCCGAATGCGACCGCAGAAAAAATTGAATTCAAAACGGCTGCAACAAAATCTGTCGAAATGAACAACGTCAGTATCGACGTCTTCACTGAAGAAACCGGAGCTTCAGCAACATGCGGAGCAAACGGAAAATCCTATACCGGAAAGGCAAAGCTCGGCGTAGACGGACTCGTAGAAAGTTACTTAAACCTAAAGAATTTCGGTAACGCCTGCGACAGCATATTCAATATGTTCAAGAGTTCATGCGGCTCCGCAACACCTAGCGGTTCCTGCGACGAGAACGGAAATCTGGAAACATACTGTTCTTATACGGACGGAGAATTCAACTACCTCGACCTTATGTATAAACTAAGGATAGAATCCGATGCATCGTGCAATAGCTTTGAAGCAATTAACATGCAACACACTCTCGACAAATACGCAGCACAGTTCGCGGACGATCCAAACGAGCTATCGTTTGATAGTCATGTGCTCGCCTATAACGGAACCTTCCCTATGATTATATCTAGCGAAGATGATTATGAGCTGTTCAGAGACAAGACAGGAACTCGGAAAGATACAGACCCGTTCATCAGGGAAGTCGATGCATTCCATGCAGTCAAGTTTTTCCCAATGACAGCCGCCATTGCAGGCAATGGAATATACCAAGAAAACTGCAAGACATTCATTGTAATCAGTCACGATGGAGGGCAACCCACCGGACACATGCTCACCCATATTTCCGAAGGGAATATCGAGATAACGGGAATCTCAAAGGGGGGGCGGAATCCCCTTACATCTAATTATTTCTCCGTTGGATTCCTCGTTCGGGATTGCGATGGACTCATAGACGAGAATTCAACCGTCACATTCAAGGGATTTACAAGTAAAACTTGGTGCTCCGCAAAAATATTGCAGATTCCAAATAATCTCGACGAAGAAGCCTCCTACATCGATAATCCCTATTGCAATGAGAACCAACACGAAAATGCAGAAACTTACAGCGAATGGTTCCGTGCCGATTTAGCGAAATAATTCTCTCAAAAAAAAGAAAAAATCTCCGTAGCAATGCGGAGATTTTTCTTTGCAATTATTTTTGCAATTACTTTTTCGCCTTCGCAGCCTCTTTCTTCTGCTGTTCTTCCTCTGGCATCGGTTTCGTATCTTCGAGCAGGCGGTCGGCCCATTCGTCCCAGAACTTGCAACGTTCGCCATCGAGCTTCATCTTCGCAAACTTGACCGGTTCCGTTTCAACAGCGAGCGTCACAACGGATTCCTTGTAAGCCTGCGGAAGGCCTGGCACATGCGACATACGCTTCTTGAGTTCGGCAACCGTTGCATCCAGAATATCGACTTCAAAACGTCTTTCGATGTAGCGGCGGGTGATGAATCCGAGCGACATGAAGTAATCACCCTGATTGCCTTCGGCAAGGTAATTCCTGTTACGCAAATTCTTGAGCGCAAGCACAGCTTCTTCGTACGGCGGGAGCTGCGGGGCCTCGCCACGCTTTGCAAATTTCTTGTGCAGGAACCATCCAAGAAACACGAGGAGCGCAACACCGAGAATCGCAAACAGAACATAAAGCCACTGCGGCAAACGCGGGTCGCTCATCGGGTCTTCGACTTCGATAATATCCGTCTCTTCGCCATTCGTGCGATTCGCAACCTTGACTGCGACCGGGTCCGTGTGCGTCTTGATGGTATCTGTTCCGACAATAGCGTTCACTTCTTGCGGCGCAATCAGAAAGTCACCGCTCACAAATGTATTGAGCGTTGCAAGCCAAGTAAACTTTGCTGTTCCCTTGGGCATTCCCTCGGTAATCTTCTCGTTCTTCATTTCCTTGACTTCAAAGCTGCCAAGGTTACCGACAAAGCTCGGCAAATCGACAATGGCGTTTTCAGGCGCCGTTACCTGGATTTCATAATTGAACTTGTCACCGATAAAAACTTGTGCGTTATCCACGTTCGCCTTGACGGACATGTCAAATGCATAGGCAGAAACAGCCAAAAACGCAAATACCACTAAAAAAGCTGCGTGAAAAAATCCGCTCCTCCGCGAAATACCACGACCATCCACTCTATTTTGCGCTTTAAAAACATTCATTCGTGACATAAAAACCTCTGTGGCAAAGAATATACAAAAATATGAAGCCCTCGCACAAGTAAAACCGGGTTCACCGCCAAAAGTCCGTCATGCACCTTTTGTATATTGTACAAAAAGGAGAGATTATGCAAGACAACGCTCCAAATGGAGAAAAACTACTCCTTTCGCTTAAGTTTTTTGCTGTTTTACTAGCAATTATCACCATTGCAGACTGCATCATACTAGCAGCCGCTCTGGAAGACATCGATGGCAGAAGCGCTTTATTCATGTTCACCTTCTTCATGCCATTCTTTTTTATTACCATTGTTGCGGCATGCATTTCTCGCCTGTTCTGGCTTTTGTGGATTTTCCGTGCCGAAGCAAACTTGCGGGAAGTAGCGACCACGACATTTTCCCCGTGGATAGCCGTCTTCTTTTCTTTCTTCCCGATAATGGACGCTTTCATCCTCAGAGATATCGTCCAAAACACAGAACGACAGCTTGACGTAAAACAACCGGATAGCCCTGCAGCCCCCATCAACTTGAAACCGGTTTATATTGCATTCGCATTTTTAGCCGTCAATATCTGCTGCGCTTTCTTCCTCTACTCAACCCACTTAAGCACCACATTCCCGATTAGCATTACCACCAGCACAATCATCATCGCCGGCATAATAATTTGCCTTGTCCGGGCCATCAAACCGTTCCTGAAAAAAGAACAGCAACTCTTTCAAATTTACGAAAACGAAATATTGAACACATTGAAAAAAAAGATAGATGAAGTCCTACACAACCCCAAAATAGAAGAAACCGTGCGTCATCCTGACCCTGGAACGTAGTGATAGGGGAAGAATCCAGTGAAATCTTGTAATGCGAACACAAGACTTGACTGGATCCCTCGTTGCTTCGCTTCTCGGGATGACGGAGAACAAACAACCAATGACTATTGACTAACCACTAATCACTTTTTTTAGCATTCTCTGGCTGCGCAACGCAACAGTCGGGTGCTCGCGATACACGAGTGCAAACAAAGCGGTATAAGGAATTTCGCAAAGTGCAAGTTCACGCATGGCTGCTTTCGCCACTTTCTTATCGGACTTTTCCAGCGCATACTTGTCACATTCATATTCCTGGCTCCAGCAATAAAAATGGAACAGCATGCGGAACGGAATTGCCGCCAAGTGCAGCCACAGCACCGCTTCAAAAAAGCTTGCATTCCATCGCACCATCATCGCGGCCATGAACCACACCGCAACCATCCAAAAAGCAACTTTCATCAAGTTCCGCAGCACCGCATGATGTAGCACCTTGTGCCCTTCTTCGTGCAGTTTCACAAATTTCGACTCAGGCGCTTCATTACGACTTTCCGGGAGCGGCACGATATCGTTCACAAGAGGAATCATCCGCAGAACCGCAAATACGCCACCGCGCAATTGCGTTAGGCGCCTCTCGCGAATTTCAAGAACAATCCGCAAGATTATTTCTAAACAAAGTAATACAACTAACAACAATTTTTCAGTTTCCATTTCTCTTAATACATCTATAGCGACAATTCTGCAAGTATTCTAATAAACTAAGCAAGATTTTTCACAAATGCATTCAGTCGCTTGGCAGATTCTTCAAGGCGAGCCTTTTCCCATTCCATGAATCCCTTGTCCACAGGATGAGCGCTATCGTAATCATCGAAAATCTCGCGGCCACGTTCATTGTCGCGGTCCAAGCCATGGTTCACACTGTCGAACCATTCCTTTTCAAGTTGCTTGTAGCGCTTGACCAAATCATCCAGCGTCTCGGGCAATGCCACAACACGTGCAATTTCTTTATTCGTATCGCCAAGAAGTTTGCGCAACTCACGCGGAGACTGTTTCGAAAGCGTTTCATCGCTTTCCACAAGCGTAAGCATCAAGTCGAGCACATAACGTTCCAAATATTCACCATACGTCTTGATCGCATTCTGGCGCACACGCTCGCGCATAAAGTTTTCACCAAGTCCATCAATATCGTATTTCGTATAAACGTCCTTGACCTTTTTCACTTGCAAGCGATTGTACGCATCAAACACGAGACGCGCCGTTTCCGGATTGTACATCGAATAGAAAGCAGATGACACAAGGCCCTTGCCGCGAATCGAATACTTGTATGCATTGCGGTCGAGCGCATAAGCGTTCCTGGAATAATTCCAGCCCGGTACAATTTCATTCAAGCGCGGTGCAACACCCACCAACTGCGGATCCCCGGCATGAATCAGCGAGAACGGGAACTTGAGCCGCTGCGGAAGTGTTGTAAGCCCGCTTGCAATCAAAGTAAACGGCGACTCACGGAAATTCGACGGGAACTTGATATTCACACCAAGCCCAAAGAACATCCCCTGCCCAGGCATTACTTCTTGGTCCGGCATGCGGCCCGTGTGGTTACTGCCGACATTCGCGCCATAGCCCAAGTTGCCACAGCCTTCCGGCCAAAGCGCCGCAATCAAAAGCGAATGGTGGTGCATCTGCGTCATCGGGCCCATGTACGAACTGTTGACCTCGCCTTCTTCGATATGGCAACACGGCGCAATGATAGAAGACTTCACAATCGCCTTGCTACCCACTTTACAGCGACTCATCAGCACGGAACTTTGTACTTCGGCGCCAGAATGGACTGTCACGCCCATCTGTACGTTCGTATTTTCAACAATTACCGAATCGTAAACATGGCTCGATTCTTCAAGCGAACTCATGATAATCGAGTTGCGGATTTTTGCAGCACCCTCGATACGCGCATGCGGTCCAATCCAGCTATTACGGATAATGTTCGTATTCGAAACGATTGCGCCCTTCCCCACAATCCCGAACGGAAGCGCCAGTTCAGAACGGTAAGTGCTGAGCATTTCTTCAAAAGAATTCTGGACACTCGGCTCCGCCTTGTGGAACAACTGCACGTCTACAAGATCCGTCGTGAGTTCAGGGAACACCAGCACTTCGCGACCGCCCATCTCGTTACCGACATTGATCGGCGAGCCCACCATATAATTAATCTTACCGCTACTTACAAGAGTGCCTACGTTATGTACAACCGCACTGCTGCGCACAAGCACATTGCTGAGCATCGAGACCTTGTAAATCAAGGCATTCTCGATAATGCAGTTGTGGACCATGCAATCATAAATACCTGTCGCGACCGAAACATCACCCGGCAAAAGTAGTGTGCCAAAGAACTTCGGCAGGCGAACATCGCCCATGAAACACGAACGGAAAATACGGTTCGGATCAAAGTCCGGCTCGACCCAAACCTTCGTCCAGTCATCGCAACTGTTCCCGTTTTTTTCCAAAATCTGGATTTCGAAAGCCGTCATCGAACGGTACTTGCTGGTCAACGACCTGATGACCTTAAAATTCTCGACCGAAGTAGCCAAAACACTGCTCTTCAGTGCTTTTTTTAATTTTAACAATCGCTGCATGGTTAAAAAATAGACTAAATTAGGTGCGATGATGAAGGACTACCTCTTCAACTCGATAAAAAAACATCAATACAATATCTCCATCTATACTGAAGATATCTTTGAAAGACGTTGTCAGGAAGAAATTATCCGCAGCGACGAAGACAATAGCTCTTTCGTCTATGTCGAATTTGATTTTAATTCTATCGAGCACATCCTTGGAAACAAGAGCAATTCACAACAGTTCTGGAATATTTTTCTAGAAACGCTATCCCAAAACAAGCGCGGAAACGACATTCTCGGTTTCCTGAAACATGAAAACGGGATTGGGCTTCTCCTTTTGGACTCCAAACTCGATGGCTGGACACGCCTTGCAGGTCGCTTCATCCGCACCGCAAGCAAGCACGACTTTGAAATCATGAACCTCGTGTTCGAAAATAACGTAAAACCCATCGTCTACCCGAGTTGCATCCAGGACATCCAGGTGCAAGAATCCCAAAAGCAGGAACAATGAAAGTCCTCGTTATAGGCTCTGTCTATCCAAGATTCCAAGAAGACGCCGAAGTCCCATGGCTACGCACATCCGTTGCACACCTCAAAAAAGCAGGCGTAGAAATTCAAGTACTCGCCCCTGCCTACAAAGGACTCAAGAGCCACGACATTGACGGAACACATGTCAACCGTTTCCGTTACGCACCTGCAAACTGGGAAATCCTCACGCACGAAGAAGGCGCCCCCAGCAAAATGGCTTCCAAGCCGTGGCTGCAACTGCTCGCCATTCCCTACATCATCAACGGATTTTTCCAGTGCCTGCGCATCTGCCGCAAATGGCGTCCCGACATCATCCACGCCCACTGGCCGTTCCCGCACGCCTACATCGCTCTCGGCGCCGCAAAACTTTTCAGAATTCCGCTTGTGCTGAACTTCCACGGCGCAGAACTTTTGCTCATCCGTAAAAAGAAATGGGTAAAGCCGCTCCTGAAATTTGCCATCGGGCAAGCCCAAGCCATCTTTGCAAACTCGAGCTTCACAGCCTCTAAAATCAAGGCACTTCGCGACATCAACGTCGAATGGAGCCCGTACGGAACTACGTTAGAGACTAAAGATGGGGAAAGCAGAATAAAGCGAGAATCGCGCCCAACAAAGTTGGGCATGATCGAACCAAACTGTTGGGACTCCGTCCCCACCCCGCAACGCCCCGTGCCTCATCCCGTAAACAGCAAGTTCAAAATTCTCTTTGTCGGTCGGCACATTGAACGCAAAGGCATCTGCTATTTAATTGAAGCTGCAAAATACTTGCCGCGTGACAACTTCGAAATCCGCATCGTCGGTGTCGGCGACTTGACGGAACAGCTCAAGAAGCAAGCGGAAGAATTAGACGAGAGAGGCGGTTCGGCAAACTCACCGACCTTATGTCATTCCTCTTCGAGGCTTGACTGCTGCAGTTATCCAATACGAACGCAAGCGTCCGTGCAGTCTAACCTTGCATGTCATTCTGGAGCCGAAGGCGATAGAATCCATGAAGTCGAGAATTTCGAACCTGCCAACATCGTCTTCACAGGCAAGCTTTCTCCCGAAGAGCTCGCGAACGAATACAAGACTGCAAACGTCTTCACGCTCCCTGCCATCGTCGACAGCAAGGGCGACACCGAAGGGCTCGGCGTCGTCCTTATTGAAGCCATGGAACTCGGACTCCCGATTGTCGCAAGCAACATCGGCGGAATCCCGGATGTCGTTATCGACGGAGAATCCGGAATTCTCGTTCCCGAAAAAGACCCTGTCGCGCTTGCCGACGCCTTCAAACGACTCGCTGAAAATCCCTCACTGATTGAAAAGCTCCTCGGCGGCGCCCGCAAACGAATCAATGATTGCTTCACCTGGGACGGAATCATCGAACGCCAAGTGGAAGTTTATAAGAAAGTAGTTAGTAGACAGTGATTAGTGGCTAGTAAAGTCACTGGATCCTATCAGTTCTACGAACCTTCCAGAATGACAAAAAAAAACCGCGAGTCTTCGCGGCATTTTTTTTAGCGTATCTAATACCTAAAACTATTTAATCTTGAATCCAGCTTTTTCGAATGCATTCCTGTTATCAGGATTCTTCATAGCGGTATTCGTAATCCAGTCAAATTCAGCAATCCCACCTTGCAGACCTGCACGGGCACAAAGCTGATCTCGAGCAACATTGTATGCATTGAGAATCTGGATCTTTTCAAAATCCTTCGCATTATCGATACGTTCAGACCACTTCACACCAAGTTCAACAAGACCATTGCTTGCCTTTGCGTAAGTAGCTGCCTTTTCTGCAGTGATAACGGATTTTGCAGGAGGTGTAAACGGAAGCACAGGGACAATCGGCTGCGACTGCGGCAACACTACCTGAGCTGCTGGCTTCGCGTCTTGTTTCTTGTCAGAGCAAGAAACAAAAAAAGAGGCGACTGCCAAAAGTGAAATTATTAAAATCTTTTTTGACATGCTCGCCTCTTTTTTTTGTAATAGCGGTTCAGGGATTTGAACCCCGGACCAATGGATTATGATTCCAGTGCTCTACCACTGAGCTAAACCGCCATTGACTCCAAATTTAGTAAAAGAATTCATGAATTTCAAGGGGTATTTTAAAAATAAACCTTGGTTTCCATAAAATTTTCGCCCCATTCTATCACACGCCAACGCGGAGATGCCGAGCTCAAACAGAATACCGAAATATTCGAATCTATCTGCATTTGCGTTGAAGGTGTTACATAGACTGTCTTGTCACCAAGAGGAACGGTCATTTCGCTGTGGTAGTGCCCAACAAAAATATGCTTGAGATTTTTTATCTTCAAAATCGTCGCCTGGACTTCTTCGATATTCTTCATAGGATATCTCAAGTCCATAAACTTGTGGTTGCAAAGACAAGGCGGATGATGGATAAACAACAACACTTCACCATCAATTTTTGAAGTTTCCTGTTCAAACCATGAAAGCTGTTCGCTCGAAACAGTTCCGTCCGCGCTGTCTAAAAAGAAAATGGAGCGGCCATCAATATCGTAACGGTAATAGCATTTTCCATTGTGTATTTTGCCACTAAAGTCAAAATACTTTTCCATGATCTCAAGCTTGTCATGGTTTCCTGGAATGATGCAAAGCGGAACTTTACTGTCCTTAACAACATCGGCAATGAAAGAATATGCTGCCGGCGTGGCATTATCGGCCAAGTCTCCAGAAAGCACTAAAAGATCCAAATCTTTCATGGATTCAGAATTATATGCAGTGAGGAAATTCTTGCGAACATCTATTTCCTGCACAGGACTTCCATCGTCACCGATGTGAGCATCCGATATCTGACCTATCTTAAGTACTTTCTTTTCCATATAGTTACATATGATTATATATGAATATAGCTATTGAGACTGAAAAACGAAAACTTTATCCACTTTTTTGTGTTTTTTTTGACTTTATTCGCGCAATTGTGAATTATATCACAGAATCTTCAACATACTTTCGTGACCAATTCGTGAATTAACATTGAAAACTCAAGTTCAACATCTATCAACGTTGAAAAAAGTGAATAGATTTTCAGTTTTCAACATTAATCAACATTTTATTTATTTCTGTATCTTGTTGAATATCATCGAGTTACGTTCTAGCGCCAAAAATTCTATCCACTATTCACCACATTAAATACTAAATATTATATATAAATATATCTAGTATTATTTAATATAGGCGGTGGATTACTTCTCTTTCTTGCCTGCAGGCGTTTCGAACATATCGCAGGAACCCTGGAAGATGGCTCCTTCGTTAATGACGAGCTGTTCTGCCTTGACATTTCCGATAATTTTGGAATTATCCTGAAGAATGAGTTTTTTCTTGCAGTCGACATCACCTTTAATAGAACCTGCAAGGATAGCAGCACCGCACTTGACGTTACCTTCTATGGCGGCATACTTTTCTAGTATCAATTCGCCGTCAATTGAAATATCACCATAAACCTTACCGGCGATGCGCAAATCCGTTTTTCCAGAAATGCCACCGTTGACTTGGACGTTTCTTCCAACCTGTGTAAATTCCTGTTCGCTCTTTGCCATGATTTGCCTCTAGTAAGTAAAGATTGTTTCTGGATCTTGCGGTACATTGTTCTTTGTGACGGAATAATGCAAGTGAGGACCACTTGTGTTTCCAGTATCACCAATGTAGCCTATGACATCGCCTTTCGTGACGTTAGCACCTTTTCGTGTTCTTATAGTCTTGAGGTGTGAATACGAGGACTTGTAACCGTTCTGGTGATTGATGACCACCGTGTTTCCCAGATCACCGCTGTTTCCAGCGAAAGTGACTTTTCCACTGCCAGATGCAAAAACCGGATTCCCCTTGCGCGCTGAAATGTCAATTCCCAAGTGCTTATTTTCGTAGGAGAATTTTTTGCTGATAATGCCGACAGCCGGGATGACGTTCGGAATACGTTCCATCCTAATTTTTTCATCTGTCGTGAGCCAGTTGTGGATGCCTTCAAAGTCGATGCTGTTCTTTTGTGAAGGCACATGGGCAAATCGGTTACGTTCGAGGATGCTGTTGATTTTGTTGGAGTCGTTTTCCAGGAATGTCTCGAAAATATTCTGGATTCGATTTTCCATAATCCACAGTGAATCGAGTCGTGAAAAGAGCTCTTCGTAGTTTGCGTTCTGCTTCACGAGCTGTGCATTGTGCACGCGCATCTTTTCGTAATTTGCAAGAGTCTTGTTGATTTTTACAATGTGGACAATGAATAAAATGAGAATAATCGCGACAATGACAAGCCCGATATTGAACAAGATAAACTGCTTGCTCGAAATACGGTACTTCTTCACGCCGTATGGATTTTCCGGAATAATCTGGATAGTGTAATACTTACGACTCACGATTCTACCGTTAGCGGTTGTCCATTATTTCCTGAATTCGAGTCAGGTCATCCATGGAATAGTAGTTGATGACGATAGTGCCTTTGGTCTGGTCCTTGGCACTCGGATTCAACGCCACTTTTGTTCCGAAGAACGTTTCGAGTCTATTTTCGAAATTCTTGAGATCGGCGCTGAGTTCTATTTTCGGCTTGGGTTCGCTGCCATGTACTTCCGGCGGAAGCTCGTCGTTGGAATCAACCGGAGCATTTTCTGTTTTACCCTCTCTCGTCTCTCGTTTTTCGTCTGTATTCTGGAATGGGTCTTCGCCACGGCTAATAGCTTCGATCTGGCGAACATTCAAGCCTTCTTCGATGACGCGTTTTGCGAGCGCTTCCGGATCTGCGATTTTTTCGCTGCAGAGTGCACGTGCGGCACCACCTGCAAGTTTGCCTTCCTGGATCCAAGCCTGGACTTGGTTCGGGAGTTTCAAAAGACGAAGTGCGTTCGTGATGGCAGAACGGGATTTGCCTACGGTCTTGGCAAGGTCTTCGTGCGTGTAATTGTGATTGTCAATAAGTTGTTGATAAGATTGAGCCACTTCGATCGGGTTCAAGTCCACACGCTGGATGTTTTCGATCAAGGCCCATTCGTTCATGGTCTTGTCGTCGAGATTATCATAGACCTGTGCCTTGATAGTTCTGCAGTTTGCAAGTTTGGATGCACGGGTACGGCGTTCACCACTGATAATCTGGTAACGGTCGCCTACCTTGCGGACAGCGATTGGCTGGATAAGACCATGCTTTTCGATGGTTTCGGCAAGTTCAACAAGTTCGTCATCGTTGAAGAACTTACGCGGCTGGAACGGGTTCGGGTCAATCAAGTCGATGTTGATTTCGACGATTTTCTGGTTGTCCGGATTTGCGTTTTCAGGAGCTGCGGAATTGTTGATAGCGTTATCGACAGAGTTGCCGAGAACATCGTGTGCTTTAAAAATTGCTGAAAGGCCGCGACCAAGTGCTTGTTTACCCATTTTTTAGTTCCTAGTTAAAGTCGTTAATTTTTCTCATTGTCACCCCGGTCTCAGTGCCGGGGTCAACTTTTTGTCATCCTGAACAATTTTTTCGTCATTCTGAACGAAGTGAAGAATCCAGTAAATTTCTATCAGTGACTGGAAGCTTCGTCCTTCGGACTCAGCATGACGTAAACAAAACCTATTTATCCTTGTTCAGAATTTCTTCGGCGAGTTTCATGTAAGACTGCGACCCAGTGCTCTGGACATCGTAAAGGATGACCGGTTTGCCATGAGACGGTGCTTCGGAGAGTTTCACGTTGCGCGGAATCATCGTCTGGAAAACGGTATCACTCAGGTTTTCACGAACTTCTTCGGCGACCTGTTTCGAAAGGCTCAAGCGAGAATCGTACATTGTGAGGAGGGCGCCTTCAATTTTCAAGTTCGAATTCAGGTTCTTCTGAACTTCGCGAATCGTCTTGAAAAGTTCAGTCATCCCCTGCAGTGCATAATATTCGCATTGCACCGGGATGAGAACGCTAGTCGCTGCAGTCAGTGTATTGATTGTGAGTAAGTTCAAGCTCGGAGGTGCGTCGATAATGATGAAATCGAATTCCTGCTTGAGAATATTCATCACGCGTTCGAGTCTGCGTTCGCGGCTCATGGCGTTCACAAGTTCAATTTCCATGACAGCGAGGTCAGGTCCAGAAGTAATAATCTTCAGAAAATCAAGTGGCGTGTCCAAAATAGCGGGCTTGATATTTTCGAATGTCAGGTTATCCGGATTTCCAGCCATGTCCAAAATTTCATGGATATCCATGTCCTGGGATTCCATAAAACCAAGACCTTGTGAAGCATTACCCTGCGGGTCCATGTCTAAAAGAAGAGTCTTCTTTTCAAGGGCTGCAAAACTGGCGGCCAAGTTCACGGCCGTTGTAGTCTTGCCGACTCCACCTTTTTGGTTGCAAATGGCGATAATTTTACTCATTATTACCTCGGGTGACTAGAGCGTACACCTGTTCTTCTTCTGGAAGTTCATACTTTTGAATATGAACTTGGGGGTCATTTTCTAAATGAACAATATTATTGTAACTCTTGAGGGTGACAAATTTGCCACCTGCTTTGAGTCCAACCTTGGCACGTTCCCAGTCGTTTTCGAAAGTCGAGAGGGCACGGCAGCTGATAAAATCAAGGTCCGTAAGGCCGGAAGTTTCAAAACGTTTGCCAACGACAGTCAAGTTATCCAAGTGGAGTTTTTCCTTGACCATCTGCATAAAGTTCACACGCATGTGGCGCGGTTCGACTGCATAAAACTGAACATTCGGCATTGCGATTGCAAGCGGGAAAACCGGGCAACCAGCACCTGCACCCATATCGGCCCATTTGAGGTTGTGAGGTGTGAGGTCGCTCCCTGCGGTCGCTTTGAGGGATGAGTTTTTACTCAATGCTATAAATGGCATGAGTGAGTCGGCAATGTGTCTGGATAAAAATTTTCCAGCATCCTTTGCGGAAATCAAGTTTCCGAATTCCTTGGTATCAACAACCAAGTCTGCAAATTGGTAAAGCTTGTCGAGAGTTTCTTCGGACAACTCTACACCATGTTCTGTCAAGAACTGGTTCAAGAGTTTTTTCTGTTCAGTGTTTTCTCTGTAGCTCAAGTTTTTTTTCTCACATTATCGTTCCGGCCTTGGTGCCGGAATTGCCTTTTCGAACGCCACTGTCATCCTGAGCGAAGCAACGAAGTTGCGAAGTCGAAGGATCCAGTTAAGTTCTTTACAAAAAATGTTGGGACACTTCGTGTCCTACACCCTGCGGTTTCCAAATAAAAATACACGATTGTCTTTTTGCTTGGAAACCTTGGCTGTGTTTCACGTGGAACATTTTTTTTGGTATTTATGTTCCGCATTGAAATTTAGCATAACTTTTTTAGAAAACAAACAATAGACTCCCCCACCCCATAAAATTCATAAAATATATGTTGATAACATTTTGATAAATGTTGAGAAACTGTTAAAGCGAGAGTCGCGAAAAATATGCTTGCATATTTTTCATGACCGAGCTGCCAGTTTCATGCTTGCACAAATGTTGTTAAGGTTTGAATGCGGAGAACATGCTTGCATGTTCTACATATTCAAACCGACAAACATCGCGCTTGCGCAAAAACTGTTAAGCCGAATGCTGCGAAAAGTATGCTTGCATACTTTTCATAGCTGAGGCGTAGAGTTCGCGCTTGCGCAAATGTTGTTAAAGCGAGCGTTGCAAAAACAAGCTTGCTTGTTTTTATAACCGAGCCGTCTAACATTGTGCTTGCACAAAACTGTTAAAGCGGGTGTCGTTGCCGTCATCCTGAACGACAAAGTCGTGAAGGATCCAGTGAAGTTTTTTTCTGAAACTGTCACCTTTTAAAAATGTTGGGACTATATCTTTGATATAGTCCTACACTCTTCGGCTAACAAATGAAAATACACAAGTGTATTTTCGCTTTCTAGCCTCGATTGCGTTTCACGTGAAACATTGCAAACACAAAAAATCCCTCGCATTCTTTGCGAGGGTGGTACATTCCGAAAACCTGTTTACTTTAAAAATTGGACTGTGAATTTCCCTTTGGCGGGCCGTCCCATCAAATCAAATTTTCTGCTTTTTTCAATATGCATTTTCGGGCGTTGTGTAGTGTGAATAGATGTTTTGCCGGTTTTTCTTTCATGGAAAAAATATGTAACAGTTTTGTGGTCAAGTCCGTCTTCTATATATGTTTTAGTAATTGTAGGTTTTCCATTTATAACTGCTGTTTCGTATCGATGCCATATTGTTTGGTAATTATCGCGACTATCTTTCTCGTAACAAATATTGGTATCTTTTTCATCCATGACAATAATCTCGTTTTGGTCGCGTCTGAAGATAGTATCGTTTTTCATGACATAGATGAAAGTGTATTTGCCTTCTTCATCATTGCTGGTAGTGGCTATAGAATCCCCATCAAAGTAAACGGTCTCCAAACTAGTTCCACCATCTATTGTTTTTCCCTCTAGAGTCCAGACATTTCCTTCATGGGTGACTTTGATACTATCGTAAGGAACTATGGTTGTTTTGTAGGTCCATTCCCCGTTACGGAGGTTGGCTTCATAAATACTGTCGATTTTTTCGTTGTTCCAGTATGCCTTCCAAATGTAGATGGACTTGCCTCTGGTTTCGGCCGTTCCCTTGTCCCAGTATGCGCTGTCAGGAACGATACCATCGTAATTTTCGTCGAACATGGCAATTTCTATTTTTTCTAAGTCGAAAATTGTCTGGAGGCAATTGGCGAAAGATTGAGTGGATAAAGCTAAGATGGAAAGTATAAGTATGATTTTCTTCTTCATGTATTGTAATATAGTAAATAAAATAATCTATGAGTATTATATTGGGAAAAACTTTGGGTTGGGATTTTTTTTGCCGCATCCTCGGTTTGTCTTGTTTCTGCTTCGCTCGCCTCATAAGGTTTCACGTGAAACATGTGGTTAGCGGGTGGGTGCTTTTTCGAAAGGTATCGAAAAGATCATTGCTTTGACAAACCATCCTATATTTCGCTGCTTGTTCGTGATTTCAAACGAAACACCTGCTGTAATATTGGATAAAATGAGCGGGGCTAGAGATGC
>Ga0265298_10003003_pt1 | contig 22731 bp, 13 predicted proteins | sample AusTroGonzalo_MG_3_FD_193486 | JGI IMG/M metagenome (GOLD analysis project Ga0265298, IMG submission 193486) | Bovine rumen microbial communities from tropical cattle in Woodstock, Queensland, Australia - Gonzalo_01 | ecosystem: Host-associated > Mammals > Digestive system > Stomach > Rumen ...
CTTAATAACGCTTCACAAAAAGTATCCATGGTTTTTTATTTCAAAGATACAGTTTTCTTGCGAAACCTTCGCGACAGGCAATCGAAGCGAAAAACGCCGCCCGAGCGCAGCTCTGCGCCCGTAGGCATACCCCTTTGACTGCCGAATTTCAGCCAGCTATCCTCGGTGCTGGAGGGCGGCGGCGACGAAGCGGACGAAGATGGGGTGCGGGTTTTCGGGGGTGCTTTTGAGTTCGGGATGGAACTGGACGCCTATGAAGAAGGGGTGGTTGGGGAGTTCGATGATTTCGACAAGGCGGCTGGCGGGGTTGACGCCACTGAGTGAGAGGCCGGCTATGGCAAGTTCCGGTTCAAAGGCTGCGTTCAGCTCATAGCGGTGCCTATGGCGCTCAGAAATCTCAGCTTTCCCGTAGATCGAAGCGGCAAGGCTGCCAGGCTTGAGTGAGCAGGGATATGCGCCGAGACGCATCGTTCCGCCCTTCATGACAGTCTTTTTCTGTTCCTCCATCAAATCGATGACAGGATAGGCAGTTTTTTCATCAACCTCAGTGCTGTTGGCATCCTTCCAGCCAAGAACATTGCGGGCATATTCGATGACAGCCATCTGCATGCCTAGGCAAATGCCGAAGAACGGGATACCATTCTCACGGGCAAAGCGAACAGCCTCGATCTTGCCCTCGATACCCCTGCTGCCGAAGCCCGGGGCCACGAGGATACCGTCCATGCGGCCCAGCTGCTCGGCTACATTGTCGGCATTAAGGAATTCGCTGTGTACGGAATGCACATGCACCTTGCAGTCATTCGCCGCACCGGCATGGATGAAAGATTCAAGGATAGACTTGTAGGCATCCTGCAACTCGACATATTTACCCACGAGGGCGATGTCGACATCTTTAGTATGATTGAACATACGCTGCAGATAGTTGTTCCACTGCGTCAAGTCAGCCTCCGGCGCTTCAAGCCCGAAATGTTTGACAATGATATCGTCCAGGCCCTGCTTGTGCATATTGACAGGCACCTGATATATGCTTTTCGCGTCAGCTGAAATTATCACATTCTGCGGAGACACGTTGCAGAACATCGCAATCTTGCGGCGCATATCGGCCGGCACCCGACGTTCACTGCGGCAAACAATGATGTCGGGACGCACACCATACTGCTGAAGCTGACGCACGGAGTGCTGCGTCGGCTTGGTCTTCAATTCCTTGGCAGCCTTCAGGTAAGGAATCAGAGTCAGATGCACCGACATGAAGTCCTCCTGCGGCAATTCCCACTGAAGCTGACGAACAGCCTCGATGAAAGGCAGCGACTCGATGTCACCAACCACGCCACCGATCTCAGTTATCACCACATCATAGCGTCCGGTCTTGCCCAAGAGCAGCATCCTGCGCTTGATCTCGTCGGTGATATGAGGAACGATCTGGACAGTCTTGCCAAGATATGCACCTTCCCTCTCCTTCTCGATGACCGTCTTGTAGATGCGGCCTGTCGTCACATTGTTGGCCTGTGACATGCTCACGTTCAGAAAACGCTCGTAGTGGCCCAGGTCAAGGTCAGTCTCTGCACCATCCTCCGTCACATAACATTCGCCGTGCTCGTAAGGGTTCAATGTACCCGGGTCGACATTGATATAAGGGTCAAACTTCTGGATAGTAACCCTCAGGCCCCTGCTCTGGAGCAGTTTTGCGGTTGATGCGGCAAGAATTCCCTTTCCGAGGGAAGACGTAACGCCGCCAGTGACGAATATGTATTTAGTTTTCATAGCCTATGTATTCAATTTGAATTCAGAAGAAGCCTTGATGCTTATGTCATCTTCCGACATCTGGCAGAACGCCTTGACAAAGGCAGTGGCCAGACGGGCGTTGGTGATAAGCGGCACGTTGAAATCCACTGCGGCACGACGAATCTTGTAGCCGTTTCCAAGCTCGGAGGCAGTGTAGTTCTTGGGAATATTGATAACCAGCTTGACGACTCTGTTCTGGATGAGATCCAAGGCTTTTGCCTGACTGAGTCCAGCCTCATCAACCTCCTCGTCCGGCCAGAGAGCACGTGTAGCCGCCACACCGTTATCTTCAAGGTAACGCCGGGAACCTGCAGTGGCATAAATCGTATAGCCGTTTGCAACCAGCTGCCTGCAGGCATCCAGAAGGTCAGCCTTCTGCAACGCGTCGCCGGAAGAAATAAGAACTGCCCCTGTAGGCACAGGATAGCCAACAGACTCCATCGCCTTGAGAAGAGCATCGTTGAAGTCATCGCCCATACAGCCAGCCTCTCCGGTCGAAGCCATGTCCACTCCCAGAACCGGATCAGCCCTCAGCAGTCTTGCGAAAGAGAACTGAGAAGCCTTGACACCGACATAGTCGAAATCGAAGTCATCTTTATGTACCGGTTTCGGATGCTCACCCAGCATGGCTTGGGTCGCAAGCTCAATCATATTCACTTTGGAAACTTTTGAGACGAAGGGGAAGCTGCGGGATGCCCTGAGGTTACACTCAATCACCTTCACGAAATTGTCCTTGGCGAGGAACTGGATATTGAAAGGACCGGTGATATGAAGTGCATCGGCAATCTTGCCGGCCACGCTCTTCAGTTTCCTCATCGTAGCCAGGTAGATTTTCTGTGCCGGGAAGACTATCGTAGCGTCACCGGAATGCACTCCGGCGAACTCAACATGTTCTGAAATGGCGTAGGCCAGTATCTTACCACCGTCCGCTACAGCATCGAACTCAATCTCCTTGCAGCGCTGCATGAACTCGCTGACCACCACAGGATGCTGCTGAGAAACCTCAACTGCCATGGACAGATAGCTGTCCATCTCCGAAGCATCATAGCACACGTGCATGGCCGCACCGCTCAGAACATACGAAGGCCTTATCAGGACAGGGAATCCCACCCGCTCTATGAACTTGTCAAGATCCTCGCGGCTGGTCAGCTCCATCCACTCCGGCTGGTCGATATCCAGAGAATCCACAATCGAAGAGAACTTGTGACGGTCCTCCGCCCTGTCGATGTCGCTCGCCGCAGTGCCGAGGATGGGGATATGATGCATATCCAGACGGACAGCCAGGTTGTTCGGAATCTGGCCTCCCACAGACACCACAGTGCCGTGAGGAGTCTCGAGGTCACAGATGTCGAGCACACGCTCCAGAGTCAGCTCCTCGAAATACAACCTGTCGCAGATATCATAGTCCGTAGATACGGTTTCAGGGTTGTAGTTTATCATCACCCCTCTCCAGCCAGCCTTGCGGATGGTCTGCAGGGCTGTAACAGAGCACCAGTCAAACTCGACAGAAGAACCGATGCGGTAAGCTCCGGAGCCGAGCACAATCACAGAACGGCCGTCCTTTTCAAATTCGACGTCGTCATAACTGCCGTTATAGGTGAGATAAAGATAATTTGTAAGGGCAGGGAATTCTGCGGCAAGGGTATCTATCTGTTTGACGCAAGGCACGATGCCCCGGGCCTTTCTCCAGGTCCTTACCTTATCTTGCATAGCCTCCGGGTCGAAACATTTCTTGTACAGGGCACGCGCTATCTGATGGTCAGAAAAGCCCTGACGCTTCGCCTGCAGCAGAAGCCTGTCTGGAATGTCCTCACATTTGTTAAATGCCATCAATTCGCTGCATGTATCAACTATGTTGCGCAGTTTATGCAGGAACCATGCATCTATCTTCGTCAGTTCATGAATCTTCTCAATGGAATATCCGGCCATCAGGGCATGCGCTATTGCGAACACCCTCGTGTCGTCCGGCTCGCTCAACGCAGCATCCAGATCTTCAGGGCAGGCAGTATTGTTCAGCACGAAGCCGTGAGCACCCTGTCCTATCATCCTCAAGCCTTTTTGCAGCGACTCCTCGAAATTGCGACCGATAGCCATCACTTCCCCCACACTCTTCATGCTTGAACCAATCTTTCTCGACACACCGTGGAACTTGCGGAGGTCCCAGCGCGGAATCTTGCAGACCACATAATCAAGAGCAGGTTCGAAGAAAGCCGGAGTGCATTTGGTGACGGCATTGGTCAGCTCGAACAGGCCGTAGCCAAGACCGAGTTTGGCCGCGATGAAAGCCAGCGGATATCCTGTAGCCTTCGAAGCAAGCGCCGACGAACGGCTAAGCCTTGCATTGACCTCTATTACGCGGTAATCATCACTGTCGGGGTCATATCCATACTGCACGTTACATTCGCCAATGATGCCGAGATGACGGACTATCTTTATGGCTGTGTCACGCAGCAGATTGATGTCGTGGTTATTCAGCGTCTGGCAAGGAGCCACGACTATACTCTCGCCCGTATGGATTCCCAGCGGGTCGAAATTCTCCATGTTGCAGACCGTGATGCAATTGTCATACTGGTCACGGACAACTTCATACTCTACCTCCTTCCAGCCCTTGAGAGATTTCTCGACCAGCACCTGAGGCGAGTAGGCGAAAGCCTTGCCTGCCTGGATGTCAAGCTCAGCCTCGTCGTTGCAGAAGCCGCTGCCAAGGCCGCCGAGGGCGTATGCGGAACGAAGAATAACAGGATAACCTATTTCACGCGCTGCCTCACGGGCCTGCGCCACGCTGTCGACGGCATGGGAACGGATTATGCTGACACCGATTTCCTCCATGCGGTGGGCAAAAGCATCCCTGTCTTCGGTATCAACTATAGCCTGAACAGGCGTGCCGAGCACGCTTACTCCATATTTTTCCAAAACGCCGCTGTGGTCGAGTGCTACTCCGCAGTTAAGAGCCGTCTGACCACCGAAGGTCAGCATGATGCCGTCCGGCCTCTCCTTCTCGATGACCTTCTCAACAAAAAACGGAGTTACAGGCAGCAGATAGACGCTGTCCGCCACACCTTCAGAAGTCTGCACAGTCGCGATGTTGGGATTGATGAGAACAGTCGCAATGCCCTCTTCAGACAAAGCCTTGAGAGCCTGGCTGCCACTGTAGTCAAATTCACCGGCCTGCCCTATCTTCAGCGCTCCGGAGCCGAGCAAAAGAACTTTGTTGAACTTTTTCATAGCATCGATACGAAGCGGTTGAACAAATACATGGTGTCCAGCGGGCCGCTGGAAGCTTCAGGGTGAAACTGTACTGAAAAGAACGGTTTGCTGCGATGCCTGATACCTTCGTTGGTGCCGTCGTTCAGATTGACGAAAAGCGGCTCCCACTCAGAAGGCAGAGTCTTCTCGTCGACAGCATAGCCGTGGTTCTGAGAGGTAATGAAGCAATTGGTACTTCCTACCATCCGGACGGGCTGATTGTGGCCTCGATGGCCGTATCTCAGTTTGTATGTCTTCGCACCGGCCGCTTTTGCAAGCAGCTGGTTGCCCATGCAGATTCCGAAAACAGGTCTTTCTAGGTTCATGGCTGCCCTTATATGCTCCACCGTGGCTCCGCAATAATCAGGATTGCCAGGGCCGTTCGAGATGAAAAGGCCGTCATAGTCGTTTATTGCCTTGTCGGCATTGAAGTCATAGTCCCAGGGGACTCTGACGACCTCAACACCTGTCTTCAGCAGACAGCGGATGATATTGTGCTTGACCCCGCAATCCACAAGGATTATCTTCTTGCCAGCTCCCACATGATAGCGGATGACTTCCCTGCATGATGCGACAGCCACAAGATTTGCAGCATTGGGGTCTTCAATCTCCGGTAGGGCGCTGCCATCTTCCTGCACCAGTTGCCCGAGCATGGAGCCGCTCTCGCGCAACACCTGAGTCAGACGGCGGGTGTCGACTCCCCAGATTCCGGGGATGCCCTCCTTTTTAAGCCATTCGTCAAGACTCATCGCAGCGCTCCAATGGCTGTAGTCAAATGACAGGTCGGAGATTATCAACGCACGGACATGTATAGCTTCGGACTCAAATGTCGATTGGAGCCCATCCGCGTCTATTCGAGCCGCAGGAACTCCATAATTGCCAATAAGAGGATATGTGACACACAGCAACTGTCCTTCGAAGGAAGGGTCTGTCAGGGTTTCGGGATAGCCCACCATCGCAGTGGAGAAAACCGTCTCACCGTCAGCGGCGGCCCGGGCGCCGAAAGCGTAGCCCGGGAATTCCATCCCGTTCGCCAGAATCAGCTTGCATGCCTTGTAATCCGTATATTTCATCTTTTATTCAACCGTTACACTTTTTGCCAGGTTACGAGGCATATCGACGTCAAGCCCTTTCAATACTGCGATATGGTATGCAAGCATCTGAAGGGGCAGCACGCTGAGCAGCGGAGCCAGTGAAGCAAGAGTGGGCGGCACTTCAATAATGTCGCGGGCAATTCCCTTGACTTCTTCATCACCTTCAGTCACTATCGCCAGTATGCGGCCGTTGCGGGCAAGGATTTCTCTCATGTTGCTAATAATCTTCTGGTAGAGCTGATGGTGGGTTGCGAGAAACACAATCGGCATGTTTGCATCCACAAGGGCGATGGGGCCGTGCTTCATCTCGGCGGCCGGATAACCTTCTGCATGGATGTAGCTGATCTCTTTCAGTTTGAGAGCACCTTCCAGCGCCACGGGGTAATTGAATCCGCGGCCCAGATAGAGGAAGTTGCTTGCGTAAGTATAAATCTTCGCAAGGTCCTTGATGCGGTCGTTCGCCTCAAGGGTCTTTTTCATCTTGTCGGGGATGGCCGCAAGCTCGGCGATCATCTGGCAATAATACTTGTTATCGATGGTTCCCAGCTCCTTGCCGAGAGCAAGGGCAAGCATAACAAGCACAGCCACCTGGCCGGTGAAGGCCTTGGTGGATGCCACACCAAGCTCAGGACCGACATGGATGTAGATGCCAGTATCGGACTCGCGGGCGATACTGCTGCCGACCGCATTCACGATGCCGAACACGAGAGCACCAGCGTCCTTGGCCAGCTCTATCGCCGCAAGGGTATCGGCCGTCTCACCGCTCTGGCTTATCGCTATCACCACATCATCAGCCTCGATTACAGGGTCGCGGTAGCGGAATTCAGAAGCGTATTCCACCTCGACGCGACGGCGGCACAACTGCTCGATGAGCTGCTTACCGATCAGACCGGCATGCCAGCTGGTTCCGCAGGCCACAATGATTATGTTCCTGGCATTGACAAGCCTGTCATGATAATCCCTGAGAGCCGAAAGGACTATACGGTTTTCCTCTTCCTTCTCTCCGAGGATGACACGACCCCTCATACAGTCTCTGAGGCAGTCGGGCTGCTCGAATATCTCTTTCAGCATGAAATGGGGATAACCGCCCTTGCTGAGTTTTGAGATATCCATGTCGGCCTCCTGTACAGTGACATGAGCTTCCTCTCCGACCAGGGTTGTAAGAGAAATCTCTTTTCCGGGGCGTATATCCGCAATCTGGTCATCTTCGACATAGACAACCTGCCTTGTATATTCTATCATCGGGGTAGCGTCGCTGGCGATGAAAAACTCGCTGTTGTCAGTGCCGATGCCGATAACCAGCGGGCTTGCCTTGCGAGCCACAACTATATGCTCCGGATCTTCACGTTCCGTCACAGCTATCGCGTATGCTCCGTGGCAACGGCCGAGAGCCCGGCGGACGGCGTCAGTCAATATGTGTCCGTTCTTCTTGTAATAGTAATCGATGAGCTGGACTAGCACTTCTGTGTCGGTCTCGCTCTTGAACTCGTAGCCGCGTTCCAGAAGCTGCTCCTTGATGATATGATAGTTTTCAATGATGCCGTTGTGGACGATGGCGAGATTGCCGCTCATCGACACATGGGGATGGGCATTCGCCGTGCAGGGATCGCCGTGAGTCGCCCAGCGGGTATGCGCTATGCCGCATGTTCCTGTAGTGTCCTTGTCGGCAGCCAGTGCGACCAGCCTGTTCACCCTTCCTTCGGCCTTGATTACCTCGAGAGTTCCCGGGTGGCCATAAGATGAGTCGTGCTTGAGAATGCACACGCCGGCGCTGTCATATCCTCTATATTCCAGTTTTTCCAATCCCTTGATCAGTATCGGGAATGCCTGTCTGTATCCTGTGTATCCAACTATTCCACACATATTTTATTGTTTTTTCGTTTTTGCTTTTTGATCCTGTAATTCAGTGGGGTATTTCCCGTCGAAGCAGGCAAGGCACAAATCGTTGAACCGGCCAGCGGCCAGCATACCTTCCTCCGAGAGGAAAGCCAGCGAATCTGCACCTATCATCTTTTGTACTTCATTTACGGACTGATGCGCGCTGATGAGCTCATCCTGACTCTTGATGTCGACGCCATAGAAGCAAGGGTTGCGAAGCGGTGCGCTGGCGATGCGGACATGCACTTCGCTTGCACCTGCCTCACGAAGCATCCTTACGATGCGCATGGAGGTTGTGCCCCTAACTATCGAATCGTCTATCAGGACCACCCTTTTACCCTTCACCACACTTTTGACCGCCGACAGTTTCATCCGCACACCCTTGTCGCGCAGGGATTGCGACGGCTCGATGAAGGTACGTCCCACGTATTTGCTCTTGATGAGTCCCATTTCATACGGAAGTCCTCCAGCCTCGGCATAACCCATCGCTGCACTCAGACTGCTGTCGGGAACCCCGACTACGATGTCTGCATCCGCGGGAGATTCCTGATAGAGGATCCTGCCGGATTCCTTTCGGTAAGAATGCACGTTGCATCCTTCGATATCACTGTCGGGCCTTGCGAAATAAACAAATTCCATCGCGCACATCGCATGGCGCTGCTTCGTGGAGAAGAAATTGCTGCGAAGGCCGTGGCTGTCGATGGTAACGATCTCGCCAGGTTCGACATCCCTCAGGAACGTTGCGCCTATAACATCAAAGGCACAAGTCTCGCTCGCAACGACATAGCCCCCGTTATGCAGACGCCCCAGAGAAAGAGGTCTGAGACCATTACAGTCCCGGCAGGCATATATCCTGTTTGATGTCATCACTAAAAAGGCGAAAGCGCCTTCGATCTGCTTCAGCGCTTCCATTAGATTGTATATCCTTGGCTTGTTTGGCTCCGACGAGGCTTTCTTTATGAGATGAGCCAATATCTCGCTGTCAGAAGACGTCTGGAACAGACTGCCCGTGCTTTCCAGCAAGTTGCGTAGCTGCAGATAATTCACGAGGTTGCCGTTATGAGCCAGCGCAAAATCCCCGGTACCATGTCTGAAGAGGAAAGGCTGGACATTTTCGAGCCCTCCCCCTCCCGTGGTCGCATATCTCACATGACCTATCGCCATACCTCCCTTCAGCCTGGAAATCTTCGTCTCGTCAAAGACCTCATGTACAAGACCCTCTCCTTTGGTGAGGCTGAGATTGCCGGAATCATCGACGGTGACTATCCCGCATCCCTCCTGACCGCGGTGCTGCATGGAGTGCAGACCGTAATAGGTCATCTCCGCTGCTTCCGGCGACCCGTAGATCCCGAACACGCCACATTCTTCATGCAAAGATATGTCTGAGCGAATGTCCATCTCAAATCAATATGCAAATTTATGAAATCCTACGGCTCTTCCGCTCGGATCGTTCATTCCTTCGAAAGCAGCATCCCATTTCAAGGCTTCTGCCGTAGAGCATGCAACACTCGGCACACTGGGCACCGAAGCCGCTGCGGAAGCGCTTGGGAAGTGCTCTTCAAAAATGCTTCTGTAATAATATTCTTCCTTGTTGCGGGGCGGATTGACGGGGAACCTTTCGGCAGCTGATGACATCTGACTGTCTGAAACCTGGGTTTCGACAAGGGCTTTGAGACTGTCTATCCACGAATAGCCGACTCCGTCGGAGAACTGTTCTTTCTGCCTCCAAAGCACGCTTTCGGGAAGCATGTCGGCGAAAGCCTCCCTCAATATGCGTTTTTCAATCTCTTTGCCGGGGCACATCTTTGCCTCCGGGTTAAGATTCATAGCCACATCGAGGAATTCCTTGTCGAGGAAAGGCACCCTTCCCTCCACTCCCCATGCCATGAGGGATTTGTTGGCCCTGAGGCAGTCATAGAGATGGAGCTTGCTGATCTTGCGCACTGTCTCTTCATGGAAGGCCCGGGCATCCGGAGCCTTGTGGAAATAGAGATATCCGCCGAACACTTCGTCGGCGCCTTCACCGCTGAGTACCATCTTGATGCCCATGCTCTTGATGACCCTTGCAAGCAGGTACATCGGGGTGCTGGCGCGAACAGTGGTGATGTCATACGTCTCGATATGGTAAATAACATCTCTCAGGGCATCCAATCCTTCCTGCACGGTATAGTTTATCTCATGATGGACTGTGCCGATATAATCTGCGACCTCGCGCGCCCTTTCCAGGTCAGGAGCGCCTTTAAGCCCTATCGCGAAAGAGTGGAGTTGCGGCCACCAAGCTTCCTTGCGGTCGTCAGTCTCGATACGCTTGGGAGCATATTTCTTGGCTATGGCTGAGATAATTGAACTGTCAAGGCCGCCGGAGAGCAGCACGCCGTAAGGAACGTCGCTCATCATCTGGCGCTTCACGGCTGACAGAAGGGCCACTCGCAGGGTGTCCGGGTCGACCGGGTTGTCTTTTACAGCGTCATATTCCATCCAGTCACGTGTATACCAACGTTTCATAATCCCTTCCTTGCTGTAATAGAAGTGTCCGGGAGGAAACGGCTGGTAAGTGTCGCACTGCCCTTCCAGCGCCTTCAACTCGCTTGCGACGTATATCCTGCCCTCGGCATCAGAGCCGATGTAGAGAGACTCTACTCCGATGGGGTCACGGGCAATCAGGAATGAATCATTCTCCTCGTCATAGAGGGCGAAGGCGAAGATGCCGCTGATATCCTCGAGGAAATCGATGCCTTTCTTGCGGTACAGAGCAAGGATGACTTCGCAGTCCGAACCGGTCTGGAACTCATACTCACCTTTCATCTGTTCGCGGATAGCCTGATGGTTGTAAATCTCTCCGTTTACTGCAAGAACCAGCTTGCGGTCCGGAGAGAACAACGGTTGACGGCCTGACTGCGGGTCTACGATAGATAGCCTTTCATGGGCAAGGATGCAACTTCCGCCGCAATAGATTCCACTCCAGTCCGGGCCTCTGTGACGCAACTTGCGGGACATGTCCAGGACCTTTTCCCTGAGCGCCTGAGTTTGTTCTTTTATATTGAATATTCCTGTAATTCCACACATGATTATCTGCTTTTCAGGTATGCATCGATTTCCGATGCGGTTTTGCGGCCCGATGCCAGGGCGCGGACCACGAGGCTTGCTCCGCTGGCAGCATCACCGGCGAGAAAAACATTGTCTGCAAGAGGCTTGTGCTCAGGTTTGAGGAAGCCCATGGCAAGCAATGCCATATCACATTCTATAACTTCCTTTTTGCCGTCAAGTTTCATGATTGGACGGCCGCCTTGAGGATTCGGCTCCCATATTACACCCTCGACCTCAACGCCGGTGAGTTTCCCGTCCTTGCCGATGAACTTGTTGGAGTTGAGAAGCCAGCGACGGGTGCAGCCTTCGTGGTGAGACGAGCTGGTACGCTTGATGTTCGGCCACATCGGCCAGGGAGTAGCGGGATTGTAGCCCTCCGGGGGTTCTGGCATAATCTCTATCTGACACACTGACACAGCCCCTTGACGGATGACTGTTCCTATGCAGTCCGAACCGGTGTCTCCACCTCCGATTACCAGAACTTTCTTTCCTTTGGCGTTTACCCTTTCCGCGTCGCTGAATTGCTGTCCGGCGAGGACACGGTTCTGCTGTCCGAGCAATTCAAGCGCAAAGTATACGCCACACAATTCACGGCCTTCGATCTTAAGGTCACGGGCCGTGGGTGTGCCGGTGCAGATTGCGTATGCGTCGAATCCTTCGGGAAGTTTGTCTTCTTCTATGGTCTGGCCATACAGGAACTTGACACCTTCAGCCTCCATCAGCTTGATGCGCCGGTCTATCACAGACTTGTTGAGTTTGAAGTTGGGGATGCCGAAACGCAGCAGGCCGCCGGCAGCTTCGTTCTTGTCGAAAACCGTAACCTCGTAGCCCATCTTGTTCAGCTGGGCAGCTACGGACAAGCCGGAGGGGCCGGCTCCTATAACAGCCACCTTCATCCCGTTGCGGACATATTCGTTGACAGGGACATACCCTTCCAGGAAAGCCCTTTCGATGATGGAACATTCGTTTTCACGACAGGTCACAGGCTCGCCGAGGGTAAGATTCAGGACACAGCTTTTCTCGCAGAGAGCCGGACAGATACGTCCGGTAAACTCCGGGAAATCGTTGGTCAGGGTCAGTATCTTATAAGCTTTCTCCCATTCGCCTTTGTAGAGGGCGTCCTGCCACTCGGGCTGTTTGTTGCCGAGAGGGCATGCCCAATGGCAGAAAGGAACTCCGCAATCCATGCAGCGGGATGCCTGAAGCTGCCTGTCTCTTGAATTGAGGGTCTGCTCGACCTCTCCGAAATCACGTATCCTGTCTTCTACCGCACGATAGCCGGCTTCGATACGCGGAACACTCATAAATGCTTTAGGATTTCCCATAACGTCATTCAGCTTTGATTTCGGCAAGTTTTTCCTGCAACTTGCGCAATTGTTCTTCCTGTAGTACCCTCTTGTATTCTATCGGGATGACCTGTATGAACTCGCTGGCGTAGTGGTTCCAGTCATCCAGCATGGTTCGGGCCAGCTTAGAGCCTGAATAGAGCCAGTGCTTGCGTATGAGCTCATGCAGTTCCTTGCGGTAGCTTGACTCCTCGATGAGGCTGAGTTCAACCATATCCATGTTACAGAAATAGTCGAACTTGCGGGCAGGGTCCCAAACGTATGCTATACCACCGCTCATACCGGCAGCGAAGTTGCGCCCCGTAGTTCCAAGGACTACAACCCTACCTCCGGTCATGTATTCACAGCAATGGTCTCCGGCTCCTTCGACGACAGCGATAGCTCCGGAGTTGCGTACAGCGAAACGCTCGCCGACACATCCGTTGACATACATCTCGCCGGAAGTCGCTCCGTAGAGGCCGGTGTTGCCTGCAATCATGTTCTGCTCGGCGACGTATGTGCTACGCATCGGTGGCAGGATGGATATCCTTCCGCCGGAAAGACCCTTTCCGAAGTAGTCGTTGGTCTCACCTTCGAGTTTGATGTTCACTCCCTTCGCAAGGAAAGCTCCGAACGACTGGCCGGCAGAACCCTTGAAATAAATGTTGATGGTTGAATCCGACAAACCTTCGGCCCCATACTTGTCGGCAATGACGCCGGACAGCATGGTGCAGCAAGCACGGTCGGTATTGTGTATCTCATAATTCAGGTTGACCTCCTGTCCATGTTCTATCGCAGGGGCGGCCGCAGCTATGATCTCGCGGTCCTTGACGCTGCCTACTGCGGTATAAGGCCTTCCGTCCCAATGAAGGGCACATCCTTGCTCACGATGGAGCAGCCTGTGGAAATCAAGGGTGGACAGTTTCGAACCGGCCGGGGTCGGCTTCAACTCGACAAGCTCTGTATGGCCGATGATATCGTCAAGTTTACGGAAGCCCATCTGTGCCAGATATTCCCTCACTTCCCTTGCCAGGAAGGTGAAATAGTTCACGATATAATCACTCTTGCCGCGGAAGCGCTTGCGAAGCTCAGGGTCTTGCGTTGCTATTCCAACAGGGCAGGTGTTGGTGTTACATTTACGCATCATGACGCAGCCGAGGACAATCAGAGGCAGAGTGCCGAAACCGAACTCGTCGGCTCCAAGGAGAGCCATGAGAATCACGTCTCGGCCGTCCTTGATCTGGCCGTCGGTCTGCAGGCGCACCTTGCCGCGGAGACCGTTCAGAGCAAGAGTTTGCTGTGCTTCAGCCAAGCCGATTTCAGGCGAAATACCCGCGAAGCGCATTGATGATACGGGAGAGGCTCCGGTACCGCCTTCAGCTCCTGAAATGACTATGATATCTGCATTTGCCTTGGCCACACCTGCAGCCACCGTACCAACTCCGCTCTCAGCCACCAGCTTGACGCTGACAGCAGCCTTCGGATTGACGTTCTTCAGGTCGAAAATGAGCTGAGACAGGTCCTCAATAGAATAGATGTCATGGTGAGGCGGCGGCGAAATCAGTGAAATGCCGGGGATTGAGTTACGGGTCTTGGCGATAATCTTGTCGACCTTGAAGCCCGGCAGCTGGCCTCCTTCTCCGGGTTTTGCACCCTGGGCCACTTTGATCTGTATTTCTTCGGCATTGACAAGATATTCCGCAGTGACGCCGAAACGGCCGGAAGCGATCTGTTTGGTCTTCGAGCAGAGTGACACGCCATCAACAGAGCTGTGGTAGCGGGCATTGTCCTCACCACCCTCGCCTGTGTTACTGCGTGCGCCGAGACGGTTCATGGCCAGGGCTATCGCCTCGTGAGCCTCTATTGAAATAGCTCCGAACGACATGGCAGCCGACACGAAATGCTTCACAATGCTCTCCTCCGGTTCGACCTCCTCTATCGGCAGAGGTTTCTCTGCCAGTTTGAAATCCAGAAGGTCGCGCAGGAAGGCAGGCTTCGGCTTGTTGTCGACGTATGATACAAATTCCTTGTATTTCTTGTAATCACCTGTACGGGTGGCAATCTGCAGCGTCGCTATGGTCTCAGGGTTCCAGGCGTGCTGGATACCGTCCTTGCGGTAGGCAAACAGGCCGGTGTTGGGCAGCAATGAGTCTGAAGTCGCCTTGCGGCCGGCCTCCATGAGACGCACTGCGTCGGCCGCTATCTCGTTAAGTCCGATACCTCCCACGGTAGACACTTCTGTGCCGAAATAAGTGTGCAGCAAAGACTCGCCGAGTCCGATGCTTTCGAAGATCTTGGCTCCGCGGTAAGATCGGATGGTCGATATTCCCATCTTCGACATTATCTTGTAAAGACCCTTGCAAACGGCCTTGATGTAGTTGTGCTCTGCCGTCTTGTAGTCTTCCTGGATTACATGGTTCTTTACAAGGTCATCCAGCACTGCGAAAGTCATGTAAGGGTTGATTGCCGATGCTCCGTATCCCAGCAGCAGCGCGGCATGCATCACCTCGCGGATCTCGCCGCTCTCGACGATAAGGGCGGTCTGCACCCTCTTGCCGGCCGCAATCAGATAGTGGTGGACGGCTGAAACAGCCAGCAGGCTCGGTATGGCCGCATATCCTTCATCTATATTCCGGTCGGACAGGATGATGTAGTTGATGCCTTCGTCCACACTCTTCGCTGCCTGACGGCACAAGTCGTCAAGAGCATCGCGGAGGCCTTCACCTCCACGGGCAGCCTCGAAGGACATGCTAAGTTTTTCTGTATAGAAACCTTTGTAGCGGATGTTGCAAAGGATGTCCAGCTGCGTGTTGTTGAGGATAGGGTGCGGCAGGCGGACCATCTTGCAGTTGCTTTCGTCCGGGGTCAGGATGCCGTTGCCCACGCAGCCGATATATTCCGTCAGGGACATGACCAGTTCCTCTCGGATAGGGTCGATGGCAGGGTTGGTGACCTGCGCGAACTGCTGGCGGAAATAGTTGAAGAATATCTGGGGACGGTCGGAGATTACAGCCAGAGGGGTGTCGTTACCCATCGAGGCCACAGGCTCCGAACCGTTGACAGCCATCGGGATCAAGGTCTTGTCGATGTCTTCCTGGGCGAAACCGAAAGATATAAGTTTGCCGGCATAGCCGTCCACTGAATTTTCTACCTTACGGCCGCTCTTGAGGTTCTCAAGCTGGATGCGGTTGTCTGCCAGCCAAGCCTTGTAGGGATGCTCAGCAGCCAGCTGTTCCTTGAGCTCGCCGTCGTAGAACACCTTGCCCTCTTTTGTATCGACAAGCAGGATCTTGCCCGGTTCGAGCCTGCCTTTCTGTTTGATCTCGGCAGGATCGAGATCCAGCACACCCACTTCCGAAGCCACGATCATATCCCCGCGAGACGTGATCAGGTAACGTGCAGGGCGCAGGCCGTTGCGGTCAAGCATTCCGCCTATATAACGTCCGTCAGAGAACAACAGGGCGGCGGGGCCGTCCCAAGGCTCCATCAAGATGGAATGGTACTCGTAGAAGGCCTTGAGGTCTTCACTGATAGGGTTCTTGTCGTTGAAAGATTCCGGCACGAGCAGAGCCATCGCGTGAGGCAGCGACAGGCCCGACATCACGAAGAATTCAAGGGCGTTGTCGAGTGACGCGGAATCGCTCATGTCAGGCTGTATTATCGGGCGCAGCTCGGAAATGTTTCCGAGAAGTCCTGTGTTGAGGACGCTCTCGCGGGCCTTCATCCAGTTGCGGTTACCGCGGATGGTGTTGATCTCACCGTTGTGGCAAAGGAAACGGAAAGGCTGGGCCAGAGGCCATGCCGGGAAGGTATTGGTCGAAAACCTTGAGTGTACCAGCGCAAGGCTGGAAGTGAAATAATCATCAGTCAGGTCGCAGTAGTATGTCCTAAGCTGCATGCTAGTCAGCATGCCTTTGTAGACTATACTCTTGCTCGACAGCGATACGATGTAACAATCCTTGTCAGCTATGCGGTTCTCAATCTTTTTGCGGATTACATACAGTTTCCTCTCAAAGCCCTGCAGTTCGTCACCGTTCACTCCTGTGATGAAGATCTGTTTGACGGCAGGCTCTGTCTCCCGCGCAGTCTCGCCGAGGCATTCCGAGTTGACCGGCACATCCCTGACTCGCATCAGGGAAAGGCCTTCGGCTTCGACGACTTCAATCATCGTCGTCAATATTGCATTCTGTTTCTTCTCGTCCTTGGGCATGAAAACCAGACCGGTGCCGTAATGTCCCTTCTCAGGGACAGGAATCCCTTTCAGCAATATGAATTCATGAGGTATCTGAACCAGGATTCCGGCTCCGTCGCCGGTCTTGCCGTCGGCGCCTTCAGCTCCGCGGTGACGCATGTTTTCAAGGACTGTCAGCGCAGATTCGACTAGTGCGTGGGATTTGTTGCCATGAATGTTGGCAACCATTCCAATACCGCAGGCGTCATGCTCGTAGCTGCTGCTGTACAGTCCTTGCTGCTGATGATATTCTTTCATTACTTATGGTCAGGTGTATTAGCAGATAAACAACAACTCACGATACTTAGGCAGCGGCCACAGCCTGTCGTCGACAATCTCCTCAAGTTTGTCGATGTCGTGACGGACTTCTTCCATCTTCGGGACGACTGTGTTGTAATAAGCCATCGCCTTCTCGTATTCGCTTTCAATCACATTAGCCACCTTCCTAGCTTCAACAAGTTCGTTTACGCCAACTTCGATGGCTTTTACATGCCTTGCGATCTTCTTGATCAGATCGATATTCGTCGCTGCCAGCTCGTCGGCCTCTGCACCAAGGATTCCTTTCATCTTGTATACATTGTCGATGAGGGCACTCTGATAAGAAGTGGCTACCGGGATGATATGGTTGATGGCCATGTCACCGAATATCCTCGCCTCGATCTGGATCTTCTTGGTGTAGATTTCCCATTTGATCTCGTTGCGGGCGGCAAGCTCGGCTTGATTCATCACACCGGTAGACTCAAACATCTTGACGCTGTCCTGACAGGTGTAATGTTTGAAAATCTTAGGAGGGCAGGTCTCGCAGTCGAGGCCTCTGCGTGCAGCTTCTTCTTTCCATTCGTCTGAATAGCCGTTGCCGTCGAAGCGTACAGGTTTGCTGTATTTGATCAGTTTCTGCAATTCCTTGATGATGGCTTCTTTCTTGTCCATTCCCTTAGCGATCAACTTGTCAACCTCTTTCTTGAAGTCGATGAGCTGCTCAGCAACAGCGGTGTTGAGGGCGATCATCGCGCTTGCGCAGTTTGCTTCGGAACCGACGGCACGGAACTCGAAACGGTTGCCGGTGAAGGCGAACGGAGAGGTACGGTTGCGGTCGGTGTTGTCGATGAGAAGCTCGGGAATCTGAGGCATGTCGAGCATCTTCTTGCCGGTCTTTCCAGCAATCTTGAACAGTTCGTCGCTCGAAGATTTCTCGAGAGAATCCAGCAGAGTTGTCAGCTGCTTGCCGAGGAAGCTTGATATGATTGCAGGCGGTGCCTCGTTCGCACCAAGCCTGTGGGCATTGGTCGCACTCATGATGGAAGCCTTGAGCAGGGCGTTGTGACGATATACGGCAGTCAGGGTGTTCACGACGAATGTCACGAACATCAGGTTGTCGTTCTGGGTCTTGCCGGGCGACATCAGACGATGGCCGTTATCGGTGCCGAGAGACCAGTTGTTGTGCTTGCCGGAACCGTTGACTCCGTCGAAGGGTTTTTCGTGCAGCAGGCACTGGAAACCGTGCTTGTTGGCGAGTTTGCGCATCAGGGTCATGACGAGCATGTTGTGGTCGCATGACAGGTTGGTCTCCTCAAAGATGGGAGCCAGCTCGAACTGGTTGGGAGCCACCTCGTTGTGACGGGTCTTGGTCGGGATACCGAGTTTCATGGCTTCAATCTCAAGTTCTTTCATGAAAGCCTGAACCCTCTCGGGAATTGCGCCGAAATAGTGGTCGTCCAGCTGCTGGTTCTTGGCAGAGTTGTGGCCCATCAGGGTCCTTCCGCTCATGAGCAGGTCGGGACGGGCTGCATAGAGGCTTGCGTCAACCAGGAAATACTCCTGCTCCCATCCGAGATATGAGAATACTTTCTTTACGTCAGGATCGAAATAATGACATACATCTACAGCTGCTTTGTCTACTGCATGCAGGGCTTTCAACAACGGAGCTTTGTAGTCCAGGGCTTCACCTGTGTATGAGATGAAGATGGTAGGGATACAGAGAGTGTCGTCCATCACGAATGCGGGAGATGTCGGGTCCCAGGCAGAATAGCCTCGCGCCTCGAAAGTGGCACGAATACCGCCGCTCGGGAAAGAGCTGGCGTCAGGTTCCTGCTGTGCGAGCAATTTACCCTTGAACTCCTCGATGACTCCGCCCTTGCCGTTATGCTCGATGAAAGCATCGTGCTTTTCAGCGGTTGTGTCGGTCAGCGGGTGGAACCAGTGGGTATAGTGGGTTGCGCCCATGTCCATAGCCCATTTTTTCATTCCTTCAGCGACTTTGTCTGCAAGAGCTCTGTCCATGACGGCTCCTTTATCCATTACATCCACCATCTGAGCATATACGTCAGAAGGCAGGTACTTGAACATTTTTTCTTTGTTGAATACGTTCTTACCGAAATACTCGTCGGGACGTCCGTCCGGTAGTTTAACTTTCAGGGGATGTTTCTTGAAGGCCTCGCCCAGAACATCGAATCTCAAACTTGACATGGCTGTATGTTTTTTAATTGTTTAAATATTCAGTTTTTTAAGCCTTTCAGCTGCCTCGATGTATGACTCGCGGCTGCCGAAAGCAGTAAATCTTACGAACCCCTCACCAGACGGGCCGAAGCCTGCGCCGGGGGTGCAGATGATATGTGCCTGGCGAAGCAGGAGCTCGAAAAAGTCCCAGGAAGGCATGCCGCCAGGAGTGGCTACCCACAGATAGGGAGCATCCGTACCTCCGAAAACCTTCAGGCCCATCTCCTCGAGGGCGTGTTTCAGATAGGCTGCATTCTGTTGATAATAGGCTATCGTCTCCCTTATCTGCTGTTTACCTTCCTCAGTATAGATGGCTGCCGCAGCGCGTTGGGAGATATAGCTGGCTCCGTTGAATTTTGTGCACTGGCGGCGTTTCCAAAGGGAGTTCAGTTTGACTTCACTGCCGTCAACCTTAACTGACAGTTCGTCGGGGATCACTACGAATCCGCAACGCACACCGGTGAAACCGGCAGTCTTGGAATATGACCTGAACTCGATGGCCACTTTCTTCGCCCCCTCTATCTCATATATGCTATGCGGCACTTCAGGGTTTGTAATGAAAGCCTCGTATGCTGCATCATACATAATCAGGACTTCGTTTGCGAGGGCATATTCAACCCATTTTGCAAGTTCTGCCTTTGTGAGCACCGTGCCCATAGGGTTGTTGGGGAAGCAGAGATACACAACATCGACTTTCTCTGAAGGAAGCTGCGGGGCAAAGCCGTTTTCTTCCACACAAGGCAAATAGACTATATCGCTCCATCTTGTGCCGACATAATCTCCGGCACGGCCGGCCATTGCGTTGGAATCGACATACACAGGATAGACAGGATCAGTCACTGCTACCCTGCAGCTGCCGCTAAGGATGTCACCGATATTGCCGGTGTCACTTTTTGCGCCGTCGCTGATGAAGATTTCATCTGCGCTGACCTTCACTCCTCTGGGAGCATAATCGTTGTCGGCGATTGCCTGCCTCAGGAAGGCGTAGCCCTGCTCGGGGCCATAGCCATGGAAGCTTTCGCTGCGGGAGAGGTCATCCACAGCCTTGTGCATCGCCTCTACTACGGCGCCGCAAAGCGGCTGTGTCACATCACCTATACCGAGGGAAATGATATCATCATTGTCCAGTTCCTTCCTGAAAGCCGCCGCCTTTGCGGCGATGGTAGCGAACAGGTAAGAACCCGGCAGTTTAAGGTAATTGTCGTTTATGCGTATCATTGCTCAATCCCGATTTTGCCGCTGTATACTTCTTCAGCGTCTCCTGTCAATATTACATCGCCTCCCTGCCATTCAACCTGAACGAGGCCCCCGTCCATCAGGATGGTCTGGTTCCGGCCGCGTCCGAAATATGATATCGCAGCGACTGCTGTCGCGCAAGCGCCGGTACCGCAGGCAAGGGTAATTCCTGACCCTCTCTCCCATACTCTCATCCTGATCAGATTGTCATCGATGAACTGGGCGAATTCAATGTTAGCGGCAGCAGGGAAACATGATGCATGTTCCAGCTGCTTGCCAATCTTCTCAAGGCGGACACGGCTTACATCCTTCACAAAAATCACATAATGAGGATTGCCCATCGAAACGAAATGTCCGCGAAAATCTTCAGGGATATCCTGCTCTTTTTCAGGCAGGAATTGCGACGTGTTCGAAAAGGACGGGGCTCCCATATTGACAGAAATGCCCACAATCTGATCTTCGTAAGAATTTACATGCAACTCTTTAACGCCCGAGGCTGTTTCGAGAGCTATGTCTCCGCCGGCATATCCGCGGCTGTAAAGATAACGGCCGATACAACGGGCTGCATTGCCGCACATCATCCCTTCAGACCCGTCGGCATTGAACATCTGCATTCTGAAATCCGCTATCTGGGACGGGTTGATCAGGACTATGCCGTCAGCCCCTATTCCTTTATGTCTGTCACACCAATCTGCCGCCACCCGTGAAGCATCCTCTGCCTGGAAGTCCTGGCCATAGACATATATGTAGTCATTGCCTGCCGCCTGCATTTTGGTGAACTGGATACTTCTTATCATCACGGTTGGAATTTGCGGCAAAGATATGACATTTTATCCTAATTACAATAAATTATTTGTCTTTTTGTTTAACGATTCGGCATTTTATCCGACGTAAAGAAATGATTATTACAAATTATCCTGCATTTTATCTTACCATAAGCCTCCCGTCGGGATGTTTTTGTCATATTTCAAATTATTTTCTTATTTTTAAGACAATTTGTCAAAATATTTTTATACCTTTACATAAATCGAAAAAGCATAGAAAATGGAAGTAAACGAACTGACCGACTCCATCGACAGGAAAATACTGAAAATAATAACCCTGAACGCCCGCATCCCCTTCAGAGATGTCGCCGAGCAAGTAGGCATCTCCCGCACCTCTGTCCACCAAAGAGTGCAGCGCATGACCGAACTGGGCGTCATCAAAAGTTCCGGTTTCCACGTAAACCCCCAGAAGTTGGGATTCAACATGTGTGTCTATGTCGGAATCACTCTAGAGAGAGGCTCTCTTTACAACAGTGTCGTATCCGAGCTCGAGAAGATTCCGGAAATCGTGGAGTCTCAGTTCACGCTGGGAGCTTATACCATCCTTATCAAACTGTACGCACACGACGCCAACCACCTCATGGAGCTGCTCAACGGCCGCATTCAGGAGATCCCTGGCGTCATCAATACCGAGACCCTTACATCCCTCGACCAGCGCATCAAACGCTCCGTTCCAATTGACGATTAGTCAATTTATCTTATAATATAAGGTATTCCCGACATTTTGACAAAATATTTGCCATTTTCTTTGGCAAATAGAAATTCTATACATACCTTTGCCGCGAAATTAATCGCAGCCAATATGTCTAAAGGTTTGGTATTCCTTGCCGGTAATCAGAATAACCAGCGTCAGAACCAGAGCAATCAGGTTCGGATCGCCACTCCTTTGGGCCAGCAGGTAAGACGATAATCAGACATAAGTAAGCTAAAACACAGAGACTGGTCTTAATCAAGGCCGGTCTTTTTTTTAATAACCAAAAACAAAACGATGAAAAAGATTGAAGCAATTATCAGGAAGACCCGTTTCGACGACGTCAAAGAGGCCCTTTTCGAGGCAGACATCAACTGGTTTTCCTACGCAGAGGTGAAGGCCATTGGTCAGGACCGGGAAGACAGAATTTATCGAGGCGTGATGTACAGCACCGACATTATCTCGAGAATTGAGATTACAATCATTTGCCGCGACCAGTTCGTCCAGCCCGCGATCGACGCCATCATGGGAGCAGCCCGCACGGGCAGCGTAGGCGATGGCAGAATCTTCGTCAGCCCTGTAGATGACACGTGGTCAATTCGTACGGGAGAACACGGAGACACCGTTTTGGCAGATAAAAAATAACCTTAAAAGATTGAAACAATGGAAACAATTATAAGTGGACTTGATACCGTATGGGTACTTATCGCAGCAATGCTGGTGTTTTTCATGCAACCCGGATTCGCACTGGTGGAGGCTGGTTTCACGCGCTCCAAGAACACTGCAAACATCCTTATGAAGAACTTCGTTGATTTCATGGTGGGCTCGTTCCTGTTCTGGA
>Ga0265298_10003004_pt1 | contig 22721 bp, 51 predicted proteins | sample AusTroGonzalo_MG_3_FD_193486 | JGI IMG/M metagenome (GOLD analysis project Ga0265298, IMG submission 193486) | Bovine rumen microbial communities from tropical cattle in Woodstock, Queensland, Australia - Gonzalo_01 | ecosystem: Host-associated > Mammals > Digestive system > Stomach > Rumen ...
ATTCATAGGCAGCTTCCTTTCCTTTCATTTTCTAGATATATTATAACATAAAAAAAATATTATGTCAAATTTCTGAGGGAGAAATTTATCGCATAGAAAGGTGTTAATAAGGGTACATCTGAAATACATAAAGAGGAAGAAAGAACGGAAAAAAGAAAGGGGACGCAGCAGCGCCTAACGGGGTAGGTAGGTAGGCGGGTTGGGTAAGAAAAAATTTGTAGTCAATTTTATAGTATAGGCTTATGGATAAAGGGTGCGCATTATTTTTGACTTTTGTCAAATTTTTTTACCACAAAATTTTCTATATAAATTGTATAAATATATATAATATATATTATATAATATATATAGGGAAAATGACTATAAAAAATTTGTAGTTAAAAAATGTAGAATTTTTTGACCCTATATATATACGGGGGTAAAAGAACACGAAAAAATTCTACATTTGAGATTCTACATTTTGGGATTTTTTGACTACAAATGTAGAATTTCTAGCTATGTCAAATACTTGATTGTAGTCAAAAAAATTTTTACCATAGATTCATTCTAATAAAAATTTGACAGAAGTCAAATTTTCTGTTATACTATACGTAGAAGGTGATAAGATGTATTATTTATCCGAAGTAATAACTGACGAGGATTTATCTAGTATATAGCCGGGCCGGTTCAATGTAATACAGGCCCCATGCGGCAGTGGTAAAACTACTTTCATGTTTGATGAAAGGATTTTACAGCTGGCCCGTGCTAAAAAACATATACTCTACCTCATACATAATAAGGTGACGCGTGATTTTATTGCGGCAAATCATAATGATAAAGCGAAAGTATTCACTGATAATAACTATAGCGGTTGGTTTGATAAGCGCAGAAAAGGCATATGGACAACAGAAGAAGATGAAGATTATGTGCACGTAATGTGCTATCAAACTTTTGCAGCTCTTTTGCGCAATGAAGGCACAGAATGGTTAAATGACATAGACCTTATTGTGTGGGATGAATTTGATGATATTAAAGGGTATTATGAGCAGGAAGTAAATACTATTTAGAAAATTTTACCTGAGTTTTCGCGCGAAAAATTAATTGCGCTTTTACAGGAAGGCCGCCCAAATTCAATTGTGAATTTTGTTTATCAGATAAAAGAACTTATACTAGATTCTTCTGATATATGCCTTATCGCTATTTCTGCTACGCCTGAGTTTGCGGCTGTGTATTTTCAGGAATACCTAAATTATATATTAAAGGGACGCTTAGAAAATAAATTTGACGCGCTGGAAACAATATTCATTGACAACGTAATTGCAGCGATAAAAGATGGACGGCTAATCCCAGCTCCTGGCCGCCGCTATTGGTGTTATACACGATACATTACGAATGCTTTGCGCATTGAAGCCGCAGCTCGTTGCGCGCATTTTAATACAATTAGTCTTTGGTCCGAAGAGAACAAGTATCATTAGAAAGAATATACTGCAGAGAAAAAGGAAGTTACTTCTATTATATAGCAGTAGCACTATGTGCCGTAGCCTTATGATTTCATTATTACTACGGGCGTACTGGGTCGCGGCATAGATATTTACGATACCACAATATAGGATTGGATTTGTGATAGCACGGAGTATGAAGAAATCGTGCAGAGCTAGCGCGCAAGGTTCAGCCCAGCTCGTTAGTACTTATTAGAAGGAGCTCGTGGTTTAGTTTCTTTCGTGTAGAATGATTTCCCTGTTATATATAATGAATGGCATACGTTAGATGAGCTGCGCCAGCTCGTTGAAGATTTTCCTATCTTTACGCGAGAGGACCCACCGTAGCGTTTGAAAACATTTGCGGCTGTACTAAAGGCATATCCTGATTTATTTGAGAAAAGAAAATATGGGCGTAATAGAGTTACGCAATATAGAAAAAAGCCAGCTTAACGCTGGCTTTTTATTTTTTTGGCCAGCTTCCCAGCTGGCCTGCACTATGCTCAGCTCCCAGCTCCTTTCCTCTCAGCCCTCAGCTCCTTTTCCAGCTCCCAGCTCCCTTTGCAGCTCGCTGACCCAGCTCGCTGGCGCTAGTATATATATAATAATATATATAAAAATAAGGCTGTCAAATACTTGACAGCCTATATAAAATCATAACAGTTAGAGGTGACTAACTTGAAAATAGAAACTTGACTTTTGGATTTACGCGTGATATAATGTAGAATGGGGTGGTAGAAGTCAGGCCGGCCAGAAAAGTTAGCTTACGCTAACTCTTCAGAGAAGTTTTCAATATCTGTTAGGGTATAAATTTCAGTCCAATGGTAAGTACGTTTGCATTGAGTACAAAAACCATACCAACTTTGTGAAATGAAATTATCACTTTGATAGTCATCAGTCATATAATCATAAGTAAGATAGATATTGCAATGAGGACAAATGGGAGTATCAGCCATTATTCCTGCGCCTCCTTCTTTTTCTTGGCTTCGCGCTCAAGTGCTTTCTGCTTGCGCTGTTCTGCATCACGCGCTTTCTTTTCTGCGATAGCTGCCTTTTTAGCTGCCTTTTCATCAGATTCAAGACGATAGGCTTCGGCTTCAAAAGCGCAGTCATATTCATCATAGCCACCCGCGTTATTGCGAGTACCGCGAGGAATAGAAATTTCTACCTTCACGCTCTTATCATTGGCTTCTGCATCAATGGTATAGAAAGCAAGTTTTCCCGAACCTACGACATACATTTCAGTATCGTACTTTTCGGAAAGCAGTTCTTTGATGTCGTTCATGATGCGAACGCGCAGAAGGTTTTCCAGTTCCATTTTAGTCATAGTGTTCTCCTTTTGGTTTAGAGTTTTCCTTCTCAATTACAAATTTATTATATATTATTTTTTGAAAAAAGTCAAGTTTTTTTTAAAATTTTTTTATTTATGAATCTATAAATAATCCAACAAAACCAGAAAGACCGAGTAAAAGAAAAGTTATAACGCCAAGATATGGTTTCATAAATAATGCCCAAGCGATACCACAGAACATTGTCATTAAGAAGCAAACTGCGTAGACAAAGCGTTCATACTTCATAGATTTCCCCTCACTTTCAATTAGAGTATAATATATAATAAGGAGTTAGTCAAGACTAATTTGCGCCGGCCTGGATTACCTCCAGAAATTGAGCACATCCTCTTGGCGCACAAAGTCATAGATTTCAACGCCTTCGCAGTTACGGTCATAGAGATAGATTGCGGCAGTCTGGAGAGCAGAGATAATGTCATCGGTTACTTCGGCCTTGCTGACTTGGTCGCTGTAGACAGTAATTATCTGGTAGCGCTTACGTTGCACAGACTTGTTATAGATTTCACGCAGTTTGGCATTCTCATGCCGCAGACGATCGAGTTCATCTTCCAGTTCATTGATACGCAGTTCCATTTCAAATTCATCCATATTATTTTACCTCCGTTCCGTACTTGTTGTAGGGGACACACGCGTCAACCTCTTCCTCGTAGATATCCGCGCGAGAGATTTCGCCAAGGTGGCTCATCCAAGTGATGCTGTCATCGACATAGGCATGCTGGACAGAGAAGACAGACCACTCGTCATCACATTCCTGATAATGGGCAAGCATGGCGAGATAGGCGTTTCGCCAAGAAGAGCAGACAGTGACTACAGTTCCATCGACCAGAAGGACATAGGCGTTACTCATTGGGGTCACTCCTTTCGTTTCTTACAAGAGGATTATAACATAGGGAGAGGGGGTTTGTCAAGAGGAAATTTTCGGCCGGCCTGTCCGAGGGCGAGGGGCTTAGCCCTCGTCCTCAGCCTCCTGGGCCTTGGCCTTGGCTTCGCGCTTGGCCTTGTCGCGCGCAATCTTTTCGGCTTTCGCCTTCGCCTTTTCGGCGCGCTTTTCGGCCTTGGCTTCCTCTTCGGCCTTCCAATCCTCGGCAGTCACGAAGGGGTCAAACTTGTCCATCTTCGCCTTGACCGTGATTTCAGTCCACACTTCCTCATCACCAACCATCTGAAGAATGGCCCAAGAGGTCGTGTCAAACTGGACTGCGGCGTGTGCATCAAGCAGTTCGGTAAGCAGAGAAGCAGTGGCGTTACGAGCAGAGTTACGCTTTTCAAGATTCGTCATGGCAATTCCCTTCCTGGTTTGTGGTGTTTTCCTTCACCTCATGGCTATATTATAGCATAATGGGTTGGACTTGTCAAGGGGTTTTTGAAATTGCTTTCAAAATTTTTCTTGTCACTCGGAACCTTGGGGCCCTCAAGGTGTCCTACCTCCCCTTGACACTATCCATTATATCAGGTCTGGGGTCGTTTGTCAAGAGTTTTTTCAAACTTTTTCTCGGGGTTTGGAAGGTCTCTCTCCATTAGATGGAGAAGCGTTTCCTCTACTCACGCTTGACTCGTTCCCTCACCTGACAAGGATATTATATATCAGATAGAGGAAAAAATCAAGGGGTTTTGAAAAGTTATTTTTTTGTCAATCTGCGGGCCGGCCTGCTACACCATGCTGGAGATGAAGCGTTTGGCCTCCTCCAATTCTTTGTAATAAGGGTCAGACTCTGGGTCGTCAAGATATGAGTTTGCGTCACAGAAACGCTCTTGTTCTTCGCACATGAGAGTGTAAGCAATGAGAAGGGCAATCTGTTTGTTCATTTTTATTCCTCCGTATCAAGGTCTGCCGCATACTGTGCAATCATTACCTTAAATTTTTCAATCAGAATTTTGGAAAATTCGTCTGCGGAAATGCCCCAATCCATGCATTGATAGGCGTCCATGAAGTCAGAACAGTAATCTTCCACCATGCTTTCAATCTGCTGCTCCAATTCGTGATTCATTCCTCATTATCCTCCATCGTGTCATTATACAAGCGGTCGTTTTCGTCCAATTCTTCTGTGCAAATTTCTGTATCAATTGTTAGCCAATGTCCTTGAATTATATCAGTATCAGTATAATAATCTCCAAAGCTATAAGGAATATCATGCTTCTCAAGAACAGTAATAAGCTCTTTCATGGCGATGTAAGAGATATATGTATCATTCCTCATTGGTATTATCCTCCATCGTATCCTCATATCCATATACATCGCCTGCCCAACGGATTTCATCTTCCGCAAAATCGGTGGGCGCATCAGGGTCAACGTCATCCGCGGCAAGCCACTCGTCCCAACTCTCCCAGAAAGTGCCCCAATCGCTGCAATCTTCCATCGGGTCATCAATGTGACAGACGCCGCACTGGTCACAGTAGGGGCAATCGCCATAGGCATTGACAGGGCAGTAGGTGTAATTGCCATTGTAGGTACCCTTCATCACATCACGCATATTTGCTACTCCTTTCTTCGTCCCTTGGGACAGTTTAAGTATAACACATTCAAAAGATTTTGTCAATAGTTTTTAGCGGGGCTTTTCTACAATCAGTAATGTGTAGTCCATCGGGAGTAAACATAAAAGACAAATCATCTTCGCCAGTATAAAAATTAGTAGATAATTCAATACCATAATAAGTTTTCTGGTCAGTGCAATGCCATTCGGCATTTAGATTCAATTTAGTTTTAATTCCAATAGCTTCAAGCGCGGTTTGCAAATTGAAGATATTAGCAAGAGATTTCTTCATAACCATCAATCCTTTCTGTCCCTTTCGGACAAGCCTATTATAACATAGGGGCGCGGGTTTGTCAAGAGGGCGGAGTAGAAAAATTTTTGGGCCGGCTTACCATCCTGCACACCTGCAACAATCCGAACAATCAATCACTATAATGCGCGGGTCATTGAAAAGCTCCTGAAAAAACTTATCTTTATTATAACAGTGAGGCTTTTTATAAGGCTCTCCATAATCAAAGAAATTAGTGTGTTTATCATTATCAAATGCGCACGCAGGAATGATAAGGTGCTGCCCATTGTCTGATTCATAGTATGAAATATTTTTTTTGTTGAGATAGGTACGGATGTTTTTGAAAGTCATCATAAGGATAACTCCTTTCTGGTTTGAAGTGTTTCCCTTCATTTGATGGATATAGTATATCACACTTATTGCTACTTGTCAATACCTTTCGGGAATTTTCAGGCCGGCCCGCGGTTAGTCCTGGCTAACTGCGGAGCAAAATAAAACTGCCTTGCGGCAGTGGTGGGGCGCGGTGGATTTGAACCACCGACCTCTCGCTTATCAGGCGAGTGCTCTAACCATCTGAGCTAGTGCCCCATAGAGGGCTTGCGCCCTCGCGGATTAGAGAGGGAGACGATAGGTGTTGACCTTGCCCTCAATCTTGACCACGCGGTCAGCCCAATCGTGGGTCAGACCATAGGAAATCTTGTTCTTGGTGAAGCCTTCGGGCAGACCTTCGCAAGCTTCAAAGATTTCAGCCACAGTCAGGGGAGCAGAGGTCTGAGCCATGACATCCTTGACAACCTTGAAAGCGTCCTCATACAGTGCAGTCTTGGCGTTGCGCGCTTCCACGCCCTTGTTGAGTTCCTTGGACAGTTCGTCCATGATGGTGTCCTTGTCCTCAAAGTCAATGGTAGACAGGATGGACTGGATGGTAGAGAGAGTGACCTTACGCATATGGTTTCTTCCTTTCTGGTTTGTTTGTGCGGTGTCCTTCCGCGTCTTTTGTGTTCCCCTTGGAACATCTTTATTGTATCACACCTTGCGGTGTTTGTCAAGAGGTTTCCCAAACTTTTTTTATTTTTTATTTTGGGCTTGCGCGTCCGCAAGTGGGACAGAGGCAGGGCCCTGCGTTCCGTTCACTTTGCCCTCCTGACATTATTAATTATAACCGATGATTTTAAAAAAGTCAAGTATTTAATTCAAAAAAAAATATTGATAAGTTTTTGTCAATCTTTCTGGCCGGCCAAGTGGAAGGCGATTAGCCAATCCACTGGTAGTAAGCGCGCCGCAGAGGGAAGGTAATTTCTTTTTTCTCCCATTCGCAATAACGACACCGAGTTTCAAGTTTATAAGTATAGCCATTGATCTCCACAGAGCTGGGCACTTCTTTTCCATCATTGCCGCGGTACACGCGCACTTCTTCGGTTTTTGTCATCGTACCTTCTTCACGTACTTCTTTATCTACGAAGCCATAAGCAATCAGAGTGTCAAGGATGTACTGTACCGAGCGCAGACCAGTTTCTGTCTGAATCTGTTTAGCAGTCTGAGGGGTCTTGCTATCACGGAGGAAAGACACAATGGCTTCAATGCGGTCATTCGCAAAGTCAGAAGTCATACGCACGGAAGCGAAGATTTTCTCGTAGTTCTTAGTAAGCATGTCAGCACCCTTTCTGGTTTGATCTGTGGTGTCCTTCCACTTCTTTTGTTCCGTTCCTTGGAACATCTTGATTATACTATATCTCTTAAAGTTTGTCAAGTACTTTTATAAAAAAAATTTAAAAGCGGCCGGCCTGCGGTTAGTTATACTTATATAACAATATGAGAATAAAAAAAGAAGCCACCCGAAGGTGGCTTTTTTGTTACGCCTTGCGGTAGGCGTTGACCTTGCCCTCAACCTTCACGACCTCGGACGCCCACTGATGGGCGATGGCGTAGGAGAGCTTGCCCTTAGTGAAGCCCTCGGGCGCGTTGTCCTCAATGGCTTCCCAAATCTCGGCGATGGTCAGCGGAGCATCAGTCTGCGCGAACACATCAAACACGATGGGCTTGGCAATCTCGTAGACCTTGGCCTTTTCGGCCTTCGCGCTGTCGTAGCGATGAATCTCGTTGTAGAGTTCGGTCATCACGTCAACGTTGTCATAGCCATAGTTGGACAGAGCGGTGTAGATGGTGTTCATGGTGGCGTTCTTCATACGGTGTTTCCTTTCTGGTTTGGCTTGGGTTTTCCTTCCCGTTCTTTTCTTGTCCCTCTCGGAACATCTTTATTATATCAGGTTTGGGAGGCTTTGTCAAGGGTTTTCTGAAACTTTTTTTCAAGTTCTTGCGGTCGCTCCCTTGCGGTGTCCTTTCCCTCCTGACAGTATTTATTATATCCGATTCATTAAAAAAAGTCAATAGGTTGACAAGAAAAAAGATTGACAAGTTTTTGTCAGGCCGGCCTGTCCCGTGGCGCGGTCAGACCACAAACCGAACGATTGGGCGTTCTTCGCGCTTGTACCGCATAAATACATAGACACGAAGCCAAACCGCTTTGTGAAGGGGAAGGTACCTTACAGTCTGCTCTCCTTGGGGATTCTTGATGTAGACATTCATACTTGATGCCTCCTTTCAACATGGACAGTATATCATATCAGGGAGGATTTGTCAATACTTATTTACAATAAACACGAACTGCATATCCATCTGTAGAGACACGTTCACCATCAATATAGACAACAAGGCCACAAGACTGAGCAGTATGAATCATATCCCCAATCTTTTCCTCATACTCCTCGGCACGTTTTGCGAGTTGTTCACGTTTGATGCGCTTGTCGCGTTCGGCGGTGATCTCCTGAATCAGGGCGTTCATTTCATCAATAGACATTCCGTTATATTCACTGGCACTAATACGCATATACTTACCTTTCTGGTTTTTTGGACTTTTCCTTGTCTTTTTTACAAGTAGATTGTATCATAAAATTATAGGTTAGACAAGCCTAATTTTCGTGCCGGCAAAACTGGGTCAATCGGCCCAGTAGTGTGCAAGCACGAGATTTGTGCCAACCTCTACAACAAGAACTTCTACCCGCATAGTATTACGCAATTCACGGGCCTTTATATTGGCACCCCATTCAGTCTGAAAAACAAAGTTATAATCGTAGAACTTACCATTGCGCTCATACTTGACCTTGAACATTGGAATCCCTCCTTTTCTTTACACCTATATTATAGTGTATAGTGCGTAGTTAGTCAAGCCTAATTTTTTATGCCGGCGCGAAACGATGAGCATTAAAATACCCATCGTTTCTCAATGTCATCGGGTTCAAGTTCTGCGGCGCGTTCCATTTTCTTATGAAGTCTCACGCATTCTGCGAAAATCTGCGCCTCAATCTGCACATCTTCCAAACCAGTGTGGCTTTCCGTAAAGGTGTTGTCACCAGTCAGATAGCGCCATAGAATCTCTGCGGTTTTGCGTACTTGCGGGCGCTTGTGATTCGTCATGTACCCATTATCTTGGCAAAACTTGATATAATCTGCTTTGCGACAAATCGTATCGTTTGCCATCTTCATAGTGTCCCAAATAGGAATACCATAAGGAAAGAAGAACCTGCGCTTGCTTTTGGTTTGATACCTCATTGTGGTGTTCATGGTGCGGACATCAAAGCGCGCGTTGTGGGCTATGATTGCCTTGATATGGTAGCGTTCGCAATCGTTGCGAAGCTGACGCCAAATACCCCAAGTATTGAGAACCTTGCGCTTGCCCTCATTGATATCAGACTGATACTGCGGAATTTTATCTGCAAAATAAGCTTCTTGCATCGCTTGCGGCATACCATAGAACACATCGCTATTCACGAACGAGCGTTCGCAATACACCTTGCCCTCATTATCCACCACCTGCCAACCGCTGTCATACGCCTGACCGCTTGACAAGTCAAGCTGACCATTCTCATCTTTTGGGCAATTCGCCACCTCTCCATCATATACGAGATACAAATCCTTCATACTGTGTTCCCCCTTTCATGCTCTATTATATCATATCTTTAATAAATGTCAAGGGGTAGGGTAAAGTTTTTTGTGTTTTGGGCCGGCCCGCTTTGTTATGGGTCCATAAGGAAAAATGAAATTAGCAAAGCGTTTTGAGAACCCTTATGATTTCATCAGGAGTATATGCACCTTCGCCCCAAATATTGCGGTTGTGTTCTTCATCATCAAACAGAATACCACCACCGCAAACCTTGCGCTTATTCGTGCCATAGGGGACTATATTGATGGTATCCCATTCTACGGAGGGGAGATGCTTATGAAGCCATACCATTTTTGAAATTGCAACCTGACCATTAAAGAGGTCAGACCCACCGCGGGAAGTCCAAGAAATGATTCCGATTTCATAACCATTACGCTGGACTTTATGCAGTAAGCGTGCAAGGGTTGCAAGATTCAGCAACGCATTAGCCTCATCATAGGGGCGCGTGCGTTCATTTTCCAAATCATCAAGCCAACCATTCACATTATAGAAGTCAGCAATCGTACCATCCATATCAAACCAAATAGTCATTGTCTATCATCCTTTCTTCCCCTCTTGGGGTACTTTTATTATATACTATTGAAAAGAAAAAGTCAAGTGTTTTGAGAAAAAAATTTAAAGTGCGCCGGCCGCACTACTCTTCAGTAGTCCAACCGTAATCAATGACCACGGGCTTACCATTCTTATATCCGATATTGCCATCGTGCAAGTCAGTAATATTTTCCCAAAGCCATTCAAGTTCATCTGACGAAAGATAGAAAGAGTAATCACGTTTTTCATCATGAACGTGGTCAATGCGGGGCATGATAGAAATCACGCGATTATTAATGACAGTGGTAGTGGTTTTAGCCAACAGATATTCGTATCCATCGCGCACCGCACGCTGATACATTTTTTCTTCTGTTGAGTTATCTCCTGCGAGGCAACGTCCTTCGCCATTGTCCCAACGTTCGGTAGGGGCATAGTTAAACTTGATAACGTAGTCCGCGCGCATAACAGCAATGCGTGACACGCCATACGCATAGTTAAGTTTGCGCGAATGCGTCATATTGTACCATTCAATTGCACCTTTGAAATCTTCAAGAGTGTAGCAATCAAAGAACAGAGAGGCAAGCACGCGGGCGAACTTGAGGGCGCGGGTTTCGTAATCATTCTTCATAATAATGTCCCCTTTCATTTGGTACACTTTGATTATATCATATTTCGGGAAAATGTCAAGAGGTTTTTTCAAAAAGTCGGGCCGGCCAGTCAATCTTCAAATTGCTTGGCCTTATGCTTCGGGGGTTTACGCCTTTTATCAGGAATAATACGAGTAACGGGATTTACTTCGCCCCAATCGCGCCTGATACCCTGATAAATTTCAATGTTGCTCTTAATCTTCTTCTTATTTTTACTCATTGCATTCTACCTCCACAACGTAAATCTTCTTGCAACGTACCAAACCATTGTGCTTATCTATCGAAGCCTTCAGAAGAATGAAAGGCAATTCATTGTAGAACCGCATCACGAAGCCATCACCGAACTGATACTCATACATAACCATTGCTGTCGCCTCCTTACAGTAATAATATATCATATAAAGGGTGGTTTGTCAATAGCAAATTAAAAGTTTTTTGTGCCGGCGCGAGGTCAAACCTCGCGCCTTAGATACTGCTGACAAGCGCGATAGATACGGGCTTCAATTTCAGTATCCTCTACACCAGTATGCCCTTCTTGAAAATCTACATCTTGAGAAAGAAATTTCCAAATTGCTTCCGCGCTTGCGCGAGGTCTGGGGGTGGGATGATTGGTCATCAGATTGTTATCTTTGCAGAACTTTTTATATTCATCTGATTTGCAAATTGTGGCTTGCGCAAGGCGCATAGTATCAATTACTTCCATTCCATAGGGAAGAAAATAACGCACTTTGCTTTTTGTCTGATAGCGCATAGTGGCATTAAGCACACGAATATCAAATGAGGCATTATGTGCAATAATTGCGGTGACATCCCATTTTTTACAAAGCGAGTAAAAAATTTTTTTCATACCATAACTATCAGTGACAGTATAGTGTTTATCCCAAATACTACGCCAGTACTGAGGAATTTTTTCCGCAAAGTATGCTTCTTGCATAGTCTGTGGCATCTTGATGAAAACATCACTATTAATTATTGGCACAACTTCCAACGTTTCACCTTCATCATTGATAACACGATAACATACATCATACACTTGCCCATCATCAGAAAACAGTTTGCCATCAATCTTGAAGGTGTTTGCGGTCTCGGTGTCTACTACCATTCTATTAGCCATTGGGGTTATCCTTTCTGGTTTGGGAGGTATCCTTCCTCTTTTCAATTCCTATTATATCATAAAAATAAAAATTGTCAAGCATTTTTTAGTTTTGGGAGACGTGCCGGCGCAGTTATGATTTTATAATTAATATGAAATTAAAATAAAATAAAAGAGAGGCAGCGCCTCTCTTTTATTTGTCTTACTTGATGGTGTAGGTATTGGGGCTACCAGCTACCACAACCACCTTGTCATTCCACATACGCGTCAGCGCGTAATTCAGCTTGCCACGAGTGAAACCTTCGGGCAGCTCGTCCGCGATTTCCTCATACAGCTCGCTGATCGTGACAAGGGCGCCAGCTCGCCGCAGACCATCCATCACTACAGCTTCCGCAGCTTCGTACAGCTCACGGTTGGCAGCTGCCTTCTCCGCATTGCGGTTCAGTTCAGCTTCCAGTTCAGCCTTGATTTCATCAAGGTTCGTCACGTTCTCACCATTGAGATAGGAAACGAGGGACATCAGAGTGGCTTTCTTCATACAAAATTCTCCTTCTGGTTTGATGGGTTTTCCTTCCCTTGATTATATATTGAGTATACCACAGATTTTTGAATTTGTCAAGCGCTTTTTTCGTTTGGTTGGCAAGCTGAGATAGCTCAGGCTTCGGGTGACGAGTCCCTTGCCAACCATTCTTGTGAGACATCGTCTGCTTGTCTCACCTGACACTATTTATTATACTCAAATTTCGGGAAAAGTCAAGGGTTTATTTTAAAAAAGATTGATAAGTTTTTCACAAATGAAATCAGGCCGGCCAGGATGTTAAGCCTCAAACTGCAGTACGACGCCTCCATTATGGGCAAGGGGCTTGCCATCAAGTAACACTGTAACCACGCAAGATAGAACGTCATAGTCCTGCGGAGCGACTAGTCCAGCAAACAGACCGAACGCCTCTGCCCATGTGTTACAAACTCGCATATGCGGGAATCCATCTGACTCCGTAAACCAAACCACTTCCCAAGTCATCATACTCTTACCTCCATTCTTTCTTTCGGGTTGTATTTATTATAGCATACTATTTTAAAGGAGTCAAGTGTTTGGTAGAGAGAATTTCTGGGATTGACCGCCTGACTTCTCAAGCGGCCACCCGCTTGAGAAGATTTTCATTTGTCAGTTCTGCCCCATCATACTTGACCTGTATCTCTTCACCGTTCAGGCTAATGTCACCGGAGACCCAGAAGGGAATGCTGTCTTTCGTCCAGCTAAGCCCGTAGCTTTCAGTAACCAGCCGCTCAAACCGTTCGCCCTTGTTGTAGCGGTCATCAGCTTCCAGCAGAGAGGCAGCGCCGAGCTTGATAGCGCCAGCTTCCACCAGCTGCGCCTTGAGTGTAGCGTTCAGCCGTACGCGGACTTTCGCGAAGCCACCGCGCTTGCTGGACATGTGGTCAAGCTTGAGCATTTCCAGCGGCAGACCAGCGGTCTTTACCATGTAGAGGTCTCCGTGGAACAGAAAGCCAAAGATGTATGCGGTGGCGGCGCTCAGGCGCTCGTACAGGGTAATCATTTCAGTCAGCGTCATTGTGGTGTCCTCCTCTCTTGGAACATCTATAGTATACCACCACCGCGCCGGAATGTCAATACCTTTTTAAAAAAAATTTAATACCCTGGTTAGTTATAACTAACTTGCTGGCCGGCCTGAAAAACTCGTCAGGCGATGAGCCTGACGAGCGTCAATTCATTCACAAGGGTTGCGCCATCAAGTTTGATTTGAACCTGCTTGCCTTTAATCACCGTATCACCTGCGACATTGAACGGCACGCTATCTTTTACCCATACGTTACCAGCCCGCTCAGTAATCAGCTGCTCATAGCGTTCGCCGCGATTATATTTAGCATCTTCCAACAGCTCTTCGCCGCCCAGCAGCTCAGCTCCCAGCGCCAACAGCTGCTCTTTTGCAGCGCGGTTCAGCCGCACGCGCAGCCGCTTGCCGCCGCCCCGCTTAGAAGACGCATGGTCTTCTTTGATGCAATAATCAGGCAGCTTCGGAAGCATAATGCTGTATACAGACTTATGATAGATGAAACCAAGATTGTACATATCCGCGGCAGAGAGCATATCGTGAGCATGAAGCATTTCGGTGTAAGTCATTGTGGCAACCGTCCTTTCTTTGGGGCTTCTGCCCCGTGACTATATATTATCATATCCCGGCGAAAATGTCAAGCACTTTTTTCATTTTTACAGAAAAAATATATCTTGGTTAGTTATAACTAATTCGCAGGCCGGCCTGCAAATGCCGGTGGTTGATACCACCGGCGGAGGGTCAGGCAGCAAAGTTGTTGAGATAAGCGGTTTCGTTTGTGATTTCGGCGCCGTCAAATTTGATTTGAATTTCTACGCCGTTGAGACTAAGGTCTCCACAAATCCAGAACGGGGTATCGTCTTTGTGCCACGTTTTCCCGAAGCCTTCAACAATCAGGCGCTCAAAGTGTTCTCCGCGGTTGTAGTTGTCTTTGTATTCTATCAAAGTAATGTCCCCGCAAAGCAGCGCCTCCCCGCTTTCAATCAGCTGCTTTTTCAGCTCGGAGGGCACCCGGAAGCGGAGCTGACTACGGCCACCGCGTTTAGAGCTCTGACGCCCGAGTTTTTTTGTTTCGTCGGGCAGTGCTTTAGCTGCTACTGCGTATACCAGTCCACGATGGCAAAAGCCATAGATGTAGAAATCAGCAGCAGAATGGGCATCATAGAAGGCAATCAGCTCTTCGCGGTTCATCATTGTCGTGTCCTCTCTTTCCGTTCCTCTTGGGAACAATGTCATTATAGCACAGCTTGCCCGGCTTGTCAAGTCCTTTTTTGAGAATGTTGCGGGCCGGCCTGCGAGTCGGTGGGGCGCCTCAGCGCCCCACGATGATGGTCAGCTCGCGCATATCCACCACCAGTTCTTCCCACCCATAGCGCTCGGAGAGGGTGGTGAGGTCATCCAAGGTTTCAAGGTCAATGGTGTAGGGCTCGGAAACGAGGTCGTAAACGGTGAAGGTCATCGTGGTCAGCTCCTCTCTCTGTTCTGTAGTTATTATATTATAGCCCGGGCAATTTGTCAAGCCCTTTTTGTGGGCGGGGCTCTTAGCAGAGTCCCGCCGCGAGGTGAGACAGCACCTTTTCGTTGGTGAGCTCGGCGCCGTCAAGCTTGACCTGAATCTCTTCGCCGTTCACCCGGAGGTCACCCGCCACCCAGAAGGGGGTGCTATCCTTAACCCAGGTCCCGCCGACCCAGCGCTCGGTGAGAATCTTTTCAAGGTTCTCTCCGCGGTTGTGCGCAGTGTCCATGGTCAGCAGGTCAGCCGTTCCAAGCTTTTCGGCGGAGGCGCTCAGCGTTGCACGGTCCTCAGCGGTCAGCTTGATGCGGAGCTTGGCGTGTCCGCCCTTGGCGGAGCTCGCGCGGGTCAGCTTGGCATACTTGGCAATCTCTTCAAAGGTCAGCTTGGTGACATACAGGCACTCGCGCCAAGTGAAACCGAGGGCGTAGGTGTGTGCGGCGCTGTGTGCGTTGTAGCGGGTCAGCATCTCGTTAGGGGTCATCATCGTGGCGTCTCCTCTCTGTCAAGGTGGCTTGTTTTCTCTCACCTTGCAAGCATAGTATACACCTTGCGCGCCGGCTTGTCAAGAGAAAAGTGTTACAATTGTGTTAATATTTTATGACAATTGTGTGAAGATTTTGTAATAGTTTTGACATGGTTTTGTAACAATTTGACTTTGACTGACTTTGACCTTTGGTGCAGGCCGGCCAGAGTAGTTAGACGCAACTAACCCGGTTAGTCATAACTAACTGGACGGGCCGGCCTGGACGCTAACGACGCACCTCCTCCACCATCCTTATTATAGCAAAGTCCTGGAGTCTTGTCAACCCCTTTTTGAAAAAAGTTTTTTCAAAAAAGGGGTTGACAAGTGCGCCCGGATGTGATATACTTTAGTCACGGTCGAGGGAGACCGTGAGAAGAGGAGGAAACACGATGAATAGCGAAGTTATCAAGGCGATGCAAGGCAAGAAGGAACACAAGGCGCGCAAATGGTGGCGCAAGAATGGCTATAAGATCATGCGCGTGATTCTGTTCCCGCTGTGGGTGGTTAGCGTGCTGAAAAACAAGTGTCGTGTGTGGCTCAACAATCGGCAGGAATGGAGCGAAGAGCGTGCCGCTGAAATTCTGAACTATTACATCCCTCGTGCGTCTGAATGGGACGAAGAGGATCAGAGTTTCTACTTCTTTGACAATGGTAGGGGCTGGAATCTTCGCCTTGCTAAACAGTATCTGAAAAGGAAAGACCGCCGTTTCTGGAAAGTGTATTGTGGTTGGTGGGGCGGCGAAATGAGGACGTTCTTGCTTGAGAAGTTTGAACTGGAGGGCTTCACTAAGGAGATCGGGAATTGTTGGGAAGGCTGGACAGAAATTTCTTTCGTCCGCAACGAAAAAACCCCTTGACAAATTGCCCGGCGTATGGTATACTTTAGTCACGGTGAGGGAAGGAACCCCACCGAGAAGGAGGAAGAAACAATGACGTTCTGGGTGCACAAGATGAGCGACCCCTTCTACATGGTACAGATTGACGTTGAGACGCTGGACGAACTGATGTCGCTAGCGCTGGACACCTTCGGCGGGGTGCCTGTGACGGTGGATTTCACCGAGATGGTGGTCACCGTGATGGACGGGGAGGGCTGAGGCCCTCCCCTTTCATTTCAGAAAAATACCCTGGTTAGTTATAACTAACCGCATCCGGGCCCGGTGGAGGAGTTAGACGCATCTAACCAATGGGCAAGTTCCCCCTCCTCTCTCCGGTTCCGTCATATATAGTATATACTATAACAGGCAATTTGTCAAGAGGTTTTTGAAAAAAAGTTTTTTTAAAAAAGTGCTTGACAAATGCGCCGGCTTATGCTATACTATAATTGTTCCAAGGGGAACAATAAAAAAGACGGAGGGAAACAAAAATGCTGAATCTGGTTAAGAACGTGCCTATGGATGTCAAGAGGTTTGTGGTAGCCCGTATTGTGGGCCGTGAAGCTTGGTTTTGGGGCTCTTGGGATGACGAGAACAAGGCGCGCGAGGTTGCTTCTGAAATCGGCGGGGTTGTGGTAGACGCTGAGGAATAAGCGGGAAACCGCTTATTTTTGTATCATTAAATACCCCGGTTAGTCATAACTAACTGGGCAGGCCCGCTGATAAAGTTAGATGCATCTAACTATAGGCCGACCTTCCCCTCCGCTCTCCGGTTCTGTCATATACATTATAGCGTACCGGCATATAGATGTCAAGAGGTTTTTAAAAAAATTTTTCTATTAAGAGAATAATTTTTTTTTGAAAAAGGGCTTGACATTCCCCGGGAAGTATGCTATACTACAATTGTTCCGAGAGGAATGGAATAAAAGATTGGAGGATACAAAAATGACTGTACGGGAACTGATGGAAATGCTGGGCAAGTGTGACATGGATATGGTAGTGCGGATGCCTGACACTTATTGGCAGTCTGAGGGCTATGGCTCTCACGCGGACGATGTGGAATATTTTATGCCGCGGGTTGGTGGCGTGTACGTCTCTAAGGAAGGTTATGTGGAAATCTTCGCGGTTGACCCTGACGAAGAGGACGAAGACGAGGATGAAGAGGAGGATGGAGAAGATTGGGACGAATAATCCCAATCTTTTTTTTGACTGAGTTTAGGTCTGGCGAATTAGTTATAACTAACCGGTGTATTGTTGCGCCGGCCCGGAAAGTTATCCACAGGGTTGAGTTATCCACAAGGCTTGCCCTGTGGATAAGTTTTTTTTAAAAAATTTGAAAAAGGGGTTGACAAATGTCTCATAGTATGATATACTGACATCGTTGAAAGGGAAACCCTGAAACGGTGGTCACACTGCCAAATGTGCGAGAATGTTCCCAAAGGCACGAGGGATGAGGTCAGACACTTCAAGGACCGCCACCAAGAGTGAAGCGCGGGCGCGGGAGAGCAAACTCCCATTAGAACAAAAAGCCGTCACGGAATGACTGCCAACGATAGAGGCACGGTCAGGGTTGCAACCTTCCTTCCCCTGAGCGGGAAGGAAAATAGCAAGGAGAGACGCTGGGCGTCTCCTTTTTGTTATAGGACCATAACGGCGGAGGATAGAATAACTATTATAGTTTTATAACCATAATGAAACTATAATACTATGGTTAGTCATAACTAACTGTGGCCGGGCCGGCCCGGATTGAAATCCGGGCACCTTTGGGATCATTATAGCATACGGGCGCGCGTTTGTCAAGGGGATCAGCGGAAAAATTTTCAAAAACTTTTTGTGGAAAAGGGTTGACAAAGCCGGGCGGGTATGGTATAATCAGACTGTACGAAGGAGGGAGACAAGATGCTGGATGTGGTGCTGATCGTGCTGTTCCTGGCTGTCTGGGCTGGCGCAATGATAAAAGCCTACTGGAAGAATGGCGGGATGGAAGATTTCAAGAAAAATTTTCGGAAAGTCCTTGACACGATCAAAAAGATGTGGTAAAATAAGATCGTACCAAGGGGGAGGGAGATGGCCCTCCACCGGAAAGGAGACCGCGTGATGTATCGCACCGATTGCCTCGTGGGCAAGTCCCACCGGGAAGCGGTTCGGTGGATCGAGGCGAACGACCTCTGGGATGAGGTCGTTGACCTCATCACCGACTGCTACGGGATCGTGATCAAGGTGGTGCACTGAGATCACGACCCCATAGCCCGGGGAGCAACATCGCCCCAAAAAACCTCTTGACAAGCCTTGGTGATTGTGCTATAATTAGGATGTAAAGAGAAGCAAGGAGGGAACAAAAATGAAGTACAATGTGCAGGGGATTATCTGGCCGATGGGATACATGGTGGAGATTGACAAGGACTTTGACACTTTGGAAGAGGCCGAAAAGTATTGCGAAAACAAGATTGAGAACGTCTGTGGGGAACAGTTTGTGATCACGGTGAAAATTTGCTAAGAGGCCAAAAACCTCTTGACAAGCCCCTGCAACTATGCTATAATCAAGATGTACCAAAGATAAGGGAGGAATCAGAATGCTGTACACTTGGGATGACATCTACTTGGCAGAAATCACGGAGGAAGAGCGCGCGCGATTGGCGGAGGAAGCCGCGGAAGGCGAAGAGGATAATAGCAACTAACAGATGGGCGGAGAAATAAATTCTCCGCCTAAAAAATTTTTTTGAAAAAACTATTGACAAGCCGGCACAAGTGTGCTATACTATAATCACAAAAGGGAAGGAAAACCCTCTAAACCAGAAAGGGCAAGGCTATGATGAACTACAAAGTAATGCACAATTACGAAGATGAGTATGGATGGAATGAAGAAGAACTGTTCTCCTCTGAATCGCTGGAAGAATGCGTAAAAGTTGCTCAAGAAAATGGAGGATGGTTCTCTGATGAAGATTATGTAAACGTAGAAGATGAGAATGGGCTGGTGGTTTGGGAGTAATCCCAAACCCCTATAAATTTTTTTAAAAGCTCTTGACATTCCGGCAAAGTGTGGTATAATGTAATTGTTCTGAGGGAGAAACCCGGACAGGAGGAAGGTCAGAAAATGAAGGTTTGGATGGTTTGGTACCGCCGCGAGGCGCTCGCGCAGGAAGGGCTTTGGGGTGTATACGGTAACGCTGAGAAGGCTGAGAAGGCCGCTGAGATGGTGCTCCGCGAGGGCTACGGCGAGGACGCGCGGATTGTGGAAGAAGAGGTGCTGTGAGGCGCCTCTTCTTTTTTGCCTATAGTTAGACGTGTCTAACCACAGGCCGGCCACTCCCTCCCCTCTCCGGTCCCGTCGTACTCATTATAGCGTCTTTTGCGCTATATGTCAAGAGGTTTTTCAAAAAATTTTGAAAAAATTTTTTGAACAAGGTGGAGGGGCAGAATCTGCCCCTCTGCGCCCTGGCGAAAAGGGGCCCGGTGGTTTATTCCACCGGGCGCTTGTTCTCGTGGCGCTTTTCTTTCCATCCGCGGATTTCATCAATGATGGACGGCAGATTGATGAGCGCAAGCAGGAGCAGGCAGATTCCGATGATGGCGAGGCCCTTTTCAAGGGAGAAGTGGTGGCAACGGTGGATGATGTAGGTCATGGTGTTTCTCCTTTCTTTCCGGTAAGCTCTTCCCTTACCGTGATTAGAGTATATCATACCGGGATGTGTATGTCAAGAGTTTTTGCAAAAAATTTTAAAAGATTTTTTCGTTATGATGACTTGACGACTCTTAGATTTTATGCTATAATAAAATCACTCTGGAGGAGGTGCTAAGTATGTGCCCTGTGATTGCAAGTCTGCTGTGTTGTATCGTTGCGCTGGTGGTAGTGCCTTGTGTGTTTTGCTTGACTGAGCAGAAAAAAGAAGAGGAAATTTGAAAATTTCCTCTTGACTTTTTCGCTGGTATATGCTATTATATAGTCACAGGGAAGGAAACCCTGAGAAAGGAAGGATAAACAATGACACGCACTGAATACAACAACCTGAAGGCTCTGAAGGAACAGCGCGAATTCTGCGCGGAGATGAGTGACTGGTACGCCGTAACGCTCCGCGAAAAGGCCGAGATTGCAGAATGGTGGAGGACGATAGAAGAACGAGTCAAGACGGAAGGAATCAGCGAAGACTAAGGCGGAGGCACGGCCTCCGCCTTTATTATATGTATATATTAGTATGATTAGTCATAACTAACTCATGCCTGGCCGGCCCGCTATGCAACCCCTCTCTTCCACCATCCTTATTATACACAATAGGCACTACAATGTCAAGAGATTTTTAGAAAAAAGTTTTTTAAAAAAGATATTGACAACCTGACCGGCATATGTTATAATATAGTTGTTCCAAGAGAAACAAGAAAGGAAGCAAGACGATGAAAGAAATGCTGATGGCTCTCAAGAACAACGATGGTATGACTCTTAAGCGCTATACTTGCGTAGTATTCAAGACTGGTTGGCAAGTTGCTGATCACGGCGTAGAATGCCGCACGGTGGAGGATGCGGAAAAGGCTATTGAGTCCATGAACGGCAATTGCGGTGTTTGGTATAGCGAAGGCATCTATTATATTGACCATTCGTTCCGCGTAAAGACTAAGCGCGAAGCGCTGACTATCGGCAAGGCTTGCAATCAGATTTCCGTCCTTCGTTGGAAGGATATGTCACTGATTTATTGCTGACGGAGAACAAACGTTCTCCGTTCTTTATTTTTAAAAAAATTTTTTTAAACCGCTTGACAAAGCCGGGCGAACCTGCTATAATAAGATTGTGGGGAGGGCGAAAGCCACCACAAGGAGGAGGAACCGATTATGAAGACTATGTGGACGATTGCCAAGTATAACCCTGTTCGTGAAAACCTGTCACTCTTTGTGAATGGCCAAGTATGGGCGCGTCATATGACTGCCGTGGCACATTTCAATAGACTTTCGGCAGTAACACAAGCAAAATGCCGCATTGTAGAGGTGCCTGATTGGGCAAGGAATAACCCTCATGCGCTGGTTGCTTTCCTGCATGAAGACGAAGAAACCCGCAAAGAAATTTTAACTGATTGGAAAGAAACTACTTGACAACGCCGGGCAAATGTGCTATACTATAATCGTTCCAAGGGAACAGATAAAAAATGGAGGGAAAAACAATGACTATCAACAATCTGCCTGCCTATGCTGCTGACTACCGCTTCATTGTTGTGCGCAAGGTGCGCGGAGAACTTTGGTTCTATGGTGCTTTCAATGACTATGACCGCGCGGTCCGTGCCGCTTGCGAATGCGGAGGCACCATCGTATAAAGGGCAAAAAGCCCTTTATTTTTTTTAAAAATCTATTGACAAATAAGCCGGCATCTGCTATAATATAATTGTTCCAAGGGAACAACAATAAAAAGGAGGCCGCCGCAATGTTCGCTAACGTTATCTTCTCCGAAAGTTTCACCGCCGATTATGAAGAATTTCAGGAACTGCTCCGCGAAATGACGGAGGATGCGGAAGACGCGGCGGAGGCGTAAAGCCTCCGCGAAAATCTTCTAAAAAAACTTTTAAAAAAGGTATTGACATTCCCGGCAAAGTATGGTACTATATAGACACCGGAGAGGGCAAGAGCCACCGGCAAGAGGAGGAGCAAACAATGTATAAGCTGTATCGCGTCAACACTACCATCCGCTTCATCAAGTCCTTTGAAACCTACTCTGAACTGTACGCCTACTGCAAGGCGCGGCGTGGCTGGATTTCCCGAATTCTCCCGGACGGTTCCATCACTCCCGGCACGCTGGAAACCGTTTCCATCATGGAATATCCTGACGGCTTTGAATGTGAGGTATGGGAAGATGAGGAGGAGGCATAAGCCTCCTTCCCATTTTTTACATTGTTTATTCTGGTACCAAAAAATACAATGGTTAGTCATAACTAACTTCGCGCGACTATTGAAGAGAAGTTAGATGCGTCTAACTTGGACGGGCCTGAATCCTACTTTCATTATAACATAGGACGCCCGGTTTGTCAATACTTTTTTTAAAAAAATTTTTAAAAAAATTTTTTTAAAACCTATTGACAACTGGCGGAGGATGTGCTATAATAAAGTGGGATAGATTTATTTTTATTTATCCCAGGCCCGTTTTATTATAAGCCCCGGCCTGATAATTAATATAATGGGGCGGAGGTTTGATATTTTATAATTATATAATATATACATAGGGAGGGTGGCCTTTTTTTTAATTTGGAATGCCTAGAGAAATTTGGGGGAAGTTGCCTCTTTTTTATTTTTAAAATAGAGCTCGCAGCCAGGTCCTAGCTCTTTTTCGGATAAAACTGTACCCCGGGGGGTTAGTTATGGGCTAGCTTTTAGAATTTACCCTGAAATGAAGGGCGCGTGCCCATATTCCACCAACTCTTTTTT
>Ga0265298_10003006_pt1 | contig 22717 bp, 19 predicted proteins | sample AusTroGonzalo_MG_3_FD_193486 | JGI IMG/M metagenome (GOLD analysis project Ga0265298, IMG submission 193486) | Bovine rumen microbial communities from tropical cattle in Woodstock, Queensland, Australia - Gonzalo_01 | ecosystem: Host-associated > Mammals > Digestive system > Stomach > Rumen ...
AGCTGTGGCATTGCTTCGCGATCTCTTCAATCCCACCTACGATGCCATCAACGTCAACGACGCCCAGATCTTCGACGAGATCAAGAACTATCTGGAGATCATTGCCCCAGAGAAAAAGGAAATTGTCAAGCTTTACAAGGGCACGGTGCCCATCTTCGACAATTTCAACGTCACCAAACAGCTGAAATCGGGGTTCGGGAAGACCGTCAACTACAAGCACGGCGCTTACCTTATCATTGAGACAACAGAGGCCATGCATGTGGTCGACGTAAACAGCGGCACCCGCATCAAGAAGGAGAACGGCCAGGAGGCCAACGCCTTAGAGACCAATCTCGGCGCTGCCGACGAGCTAGCCCGTCAGCTGAGGCTCCGCGACATGGGCGGTATCATCATCGTCGACTTCATCGACATGAAGCTGCCTGAGGACCGTCAGATGCTCTATGAGCGGATGTGCAAGAACATGCAGAAGGATCGTGCCAAGCACAACATCCTGCCGCTGTCGAAGTTCGGACTGATGCAGATCACCCGCCAGAGGGTGCGTCCGGCCATGAGCGTGAACGTCGAAGAAGTCTGTCCTACCTGTTTCGGAAAGGGAACCATCAAGTCGAGTTTCCTCTTTACAGACACTCTTGAGAATAAAATTGACAATCTAGTCAACAAGATTGGTGTCAAGAAGTTCTACCTGCACGTACATCCTTACGTGGCAGCCTACATCAACAAGGGCGTGTTCAGCCTCAAGTTGCAATGGCAAATGAAATACGGACTCGGTGTCCGTGTGATCCCCTCGCAGAAATTAGCCTTCCTACAGTACGAGTTCTACGACGAGAACAAGCAGTTCATCGACATGAAGGAAGAGACTGATAATTGAGAATTAAGAATCGAGAATTAAGAGAGGGCGCTATGTTTACACTCAAAATCCTGTTCTGGGCCACGCTGCTCATCGTATTCTATACTTACATCGGCTACGGAATACTCTTATACATCATCATCCGGCTGAAACGGCTCCTGAAGGGCGAACCCCTTCAGGCAGCCATGCCGGCAGATGAAGACCTGCCCACTATGACGCTGATGATTTGTGCTTACAACGAAGAAGAAGTTGTGGCGGAAAAGATGGAGAACACGCTGGCACTCGACTATCCGAAGGACAAACTGCGCATCATGTGGGTGACCGACGGCAGTAACGACCGTACCAACGAACTCCTGAAAGCTTATCCAGAGGTGGACATCGTGTTCAGTCCGGAGCGCAAAGGCAAGACTGCCGCCCTGAAACATGGTCTCAGGGAGCTGAAGACCCGTTATGTCGCCTTCACCGACGCCAACACCATGATCAACAGCGATGCCCTCCGCGAGATAGCACGACTGTTCAGCGATCCCACGATAGGCTGTGTGTCAGGCGAAAAACGTGTAGCCGCCAGGAAAGCCGGTGAGATGGCTGCAGAAGGCGAAGGACTCTACTGGAAATATGAGAGTACGCTGAAGCGTTGGGATTACGAGCTGTATTCAGCGATGGGTGCTGCCGGCGAACTTTATGCCATCGATCCTAAACTCTGCCGCGATGTGCCCGACGAGGCCCTGCTCGACGATTTCATGATGTCGATGTACGTCGTACAGGCCGGAAAGCGCATCGCCTATACCCCCGATGCCTTTGCCAGGGAATACGGTTCTGCCAATATCTTTGAGGAATCAAAACGCAAACGGCGCATCGCAGCCGGCGGACTCCAGAGCATTTGGTGGCTCCGTTCCATGCTCAACCCGTTCCACCAGCCGCTGGTCACCTTCCAGTATGTCAGTCATCGCGTGCTCCGATGGAGCATCACCCCCATCGCGATGGTCCTGTTACTGCTTGTCAACATCGCCCTCGTCGCCATGGGAGCCGGCACGTTCTATACGGTGGTGCTCATCCTACAGATTCTCTTCTACCTGATGGCTCTGGCCGGATGGCTGTTTAACCGCTACGGATACAAGAACAAACTCCTCTATACCGCCTATTATTTCGTATTCATGAATTTTAACGTATTCCGCGGAATGTCCTATTTAAGGACACATGGGAAGAGTGGCGCATGGGAGAAAGCCAAGCGAAGTTGAAATTTTTTCATATTTTTCATTGCTATTTCAAAAATAATTCGTACCTTTGCAAAATCTATTGCGGTTTTGTAAAGAAATGGAAAAAGACGAGAGAGAAGTATTATTGCAGAAATTTGCTGATGCGAACAGAAAGCTTCTTTTAGCTAACGAACAGCTCGCGATAGCAAACAAGAAACTGAAGGAATACGAAGAAAAGGCTCAGAAAGCTGAGAATGCCAGCAAGATGAAGTCCCTTTTCCTCGCGAATATGAGCCATGAAATCCGCACTCCGCTCAATGCCATCGAAGGTTTCTCAAGAGTCATCGTAGAGACTGACTCCCAGGAGGAACGCATGAAATATTACGAGATTATCGAGAGTAACAACAACCGGCTGCAGAGCCTGGTCAATGAGATTCTCGATCTGTCGCGTGTGGAGTCCGGCGAGATCGTCATGAAGAAGAGTCCCACAGACCTTAATGAACTCTGTACTAGCATCAAGAACCTGTTCAAGTTCCGTTGTCCGGACTCAGTCAAGCTGGAATGGAGCCAGCCGAACATGAATGTAACGATGAACACAGATGCCAACCGACTGATTCAGGTATTCTCGAATCTCATCAGCAACTCGCTGAAGCATACGAGTCAGGGCACCATCGCCTACGGCTATAAGGTCTTGGACGAAGGGCATACGATTGAGATGTTTGTCAGCGATACCGGTAGCGGTATTGCCAAAGAAGACCTTGAACACATCTTTGAGACCTATGTCTCCCGCGATGCAGAAAACAATAAAAAAGGTTTTGGCCTTGGCCTGCCCCTCTGCAGAATCATCGTAGAGAAGATGGGCGGTAAACTGACGGTGGAGTCAGAGGTAGGAAAAGGTTCCACCTTCACCTTCACCATGCCATTCGAAGGCAGTATCGGCGGGTTAGATCAGAGCAAGGAGAGCACCACGACCAGTGTACGTACCATCCGGATTAGTAGCCGCACCGACGATATGAATGTCAAGACCATCCTTGTGACCGAGGATGAGGATCACAACTACGAACTGGTGAAGATTGTGCTTCAGAAGCGCTATAAGCTGTTACGGGCACACAACGGCATTGAAGCCGTAACCATCAACGAGGACGAGAAGCCAGACCTGATCCTGATGGACATCCGCATGCCTGGCATGAACGGTCTTGACGCCACCCGTATCATCAAGGAAGTATCATCTACCCCCGTCATCGCGCTCAGCGCCTATGCCTTCGAAGAGGATATCCGCGCTGCCAAGGAAGCCGGCTGTGACTACTTCATGGCCAAGCCGTTCAAGGTGGAGAATCTCATCGAGATTGTCAAGAAGTACCTCGGAGAGGAAGACTAATCATAAAGTTCAAAGCTCAAAGTTCAAATTAGAAGTTGTATGGGAAAGCTTGCTGTTCAGAAATACTTTTCGTTCATGATGCTCATCATCTCCTTCCTGCTGATGATCTTCACATTCACAGGACTGTTCGGAGGTGACGTCCAGCCTGCCGGCAATACGGCCCGCGCCATGCTTGTCTATGCTCTGCCGCTGCTCATTATCGCCAATGCCGTGTTTCTTATCTATTGGCTCATCAGGCTACGCTTTCATTGGGCACTCATGCCGCTTATCACCCTGCTCTGCTGTATCCCGTACATCGGAACCATCTTTCAGGTCGGATCTACAGACGAGAAGGCCGATATCAAGGCGGGCATCAAGTTCGCCTCCTACAACGTGGCACGTTTCTCGGGAGAGACCACGGGCTTCATCGCCCAGGACATTCTCGCAGAGATGAAACGCCAGAAGGTGGACATTGTCTGCTTCCAGGAGTACAACGACTTCAGCGGTGACAAAAAGAACTCCGACTCCTACAAGGACTACTTCCCCTACTCTGCCTTTGGCAATAACGACATGGTCATCTATAGCCGATATCCCATCGTCAATAAAAAGAACCTTGACTTCGAGCAGACGAATAACAGTGCCATGTGGGTGGAGGTCAACGTCAACGACAACATCTACCGCATCTATAACGTCCACCTTGAGACGACAGGTATCAACAGCGCGCTGCATCAGGCAGCCAAGTTGTCTAAAAACGGGATCGAGGTGCGGAGGAATGCTTTCATGAACGCCATCTACGGCAGCTATACCATAGGAATGATTGCCCGCTCCGGACAGGCCAATATGCTGGCGATGGACATGAAGGAGTCAGAGGCACCTGTCATCGTATGTGGTGACTTCAACGATGTGCCGTACTCCTACGTCTACAACACGATGCTTGGCGACAAGGTCGACGGCTTCAAGGAATGTGGCAGCGGTTTCATGTACACCTACAGGGGCGGCAAGAAAGTCCGTATCGACTACATCTTCCACGACAAAGGCCTCGAAGGTCTCTCCTACTACAAGAAGGAGCTGAGCTACTCAGACCACTATCCCGTCTTCATGCGTATTGCCACAAAACAGTAATCATAATAAATCCCGCCAATTGGCGGGATTATTATATCACACAATCTTGAAACGTACACGGAAAGACCGTTCGTGCTCGTCCCAATTGGTGCCGAGCATCTCGAAGCGTCCTATCTGTGAAGTGCTGCGGACGTGCTTGCCGATGCAAGGACAGACATCATAGTCGCCGATACGGACCAGACGGATGGTGTCGGAAGCATCATCGGGCAGACGGTCGAGACTGACATCGTCTGGCAGTTCATCGCGGGTGACGAACTCGAAAGTGACGGGCAGGTCTTCCTCGATGAGCTCGTTTATACGACGCTCTATCTCCTTTTCCTCCTGGCGCGACGGCTTGTGGTCGAGATGGAAGCTCATCTTGCTCTTCTTCCGCTCGACATGGGCATTATAGGAACGCTCACAGCCAAAGATGCGGATCATGGTCTGATTCAGAAGATGCTCTGCCGTATGACTTGGAGGAAATTCGTCTTTATTGTGGTCGTTCAGGATATAGTCGTCTGCCATAGAATCACGCTTTGAATTTGAGGACAACAGCACCGAGAGGCTCGAGGTCAACGGAAACGTAGCAGTCGCGATACAGCTGGCGCTTGATTTCCTTGCCGCTGAGCAGGTCGATGGCTGTGACATTCTTCCGCTCCTTCAGCTTCAGATAGTCGAAGGCATGGGCTGGGATGGTGACATCCATCGTAGTGGGCGTCTCGTCGAAGTTGACCACCACCAACAGAACCTCGCTGCCAGCCTTTCTCAAGAAAGCATACTGGCGCTGATACTGGCCGTTGACGTACATGAGGTCGAAGCAGACACCCTCGCAAACGGCTTTCTCCGTGACGGCGATGTTCAACACCTTATTATATATAGAGGCGAGAGCCTTCTCCTCTTTGGTAAGTCTGCCCTTCATGGCACGGGTGAGACTGCCCACGCTCCAATAGTCGAAGATGGTGGTGCGTCCGTCGTGTCCGCTGAAGCCCTCTTTGTCCATACCCGGCTCGCCATATTCCTGACCAGCGTAGATCATCACAGGATTCTGCTGGAGAAGTGCGGAGACCACGAGTCCTGGCACACCCTTCTGGGCATTAGCGGCGAAGAAGGCACTGGCGATGCGCTGTTCATCGTGGTTCTCGAGGAAATAGAGCATGTGGTCGCGGATATCGTCGGTCTGCTGCCAAGCACCAGTGATTGCTTGTACGGACTGGTGACCGCAGATAACGTCACGCACAGTATCGTACATACCCACCTTGTCGTAGAGGTAGTCGAAGCCTGCACCAAGGTAGTTACGGTATTCTGCGGGGTTATAGACCTCGCCGACGAAGATGATGCCAGGATAAGCAAACTTCACCTTGTCCGTAGCCCAGTGCCAGAACTCGGCGGGCACCATCTCTGCCATATCACAGCGGAAACCGTCGATGCCCTTACGGGCCCAGAAGAGCAGGATATCGGTCATCTTGCTCCATGTGTTGGGAACGGGCTTGAAGTGACCTACACGACCGGCATAATAGTCGACGCCATAATTCAGCTTCACCGTCTCATACCAGTCGTTCATCCCCGGAGCATTGTGGAAACAGTCGTTACCAGTGGCCTTGGCAGGCTCTTCGCTATAAGGCTGCGCCTCACCATGATAGAGATCCAGGTAAGGTGAGAAGCGCTCACCCGGGCAATAATAGAAGTTGTTCTGCGGGTCGAAGCCTAACTGAGGATTGTCATCTTCACCAAGATCCTTCACACCTTCCGGCTTGCAGATGGAATGATACTGACGGGCCACGTGATTGGGCACGAAGTCGATGATCACCTTCATGCCGGCCTTATGGGTACGCTCCACAAGCTGCTCGAACTCCTGCATGCGCTTGTTCACGTCAGTGGCCAGGTCTGGGTCAATATCGTAGTAGTCGGTGATGGCGTATGGCGAGCCTGCCCTGCCCTTGACGACAGCCGGATGCTGACGGGGAATGCCAAAGGCTGAGTAGTCTGTCTGCGTGGCATGACGGATGACACCCGTATACCATATATGGCTCACGCCCATCTCCCTGATTCTCTTCAGGGTGCTGGGCGTGAAGTCTTTCATCTTTCCACAACCGTTCTCTTCTATCGTTCCACCTTCCTTACGGGTGGTGTTACGATTGCCGTAGAGACGGGTGAAGATCTGGTAGATAACAATCTTCTCTTTCATTATTCTCCGATACTGTGGGCAGAAACTTCCTTATTGATCTTCGCAATCATACCCTGCAGAGCCTTACCGGGACCGCACTCCGTGAAGTCATCGGCACCGTCGGCAATCATATTCTCCACACTCTGGGCCCAGCGCACGCTGCTTGTCAGCTGAGCGATGAGGTTGGCCTTGATCTCTGCGGGATCTGTGTGGGGCTTGGCGTCCACATTCTGATAGACGGGACACTTCGGTGTCTTGATCTCCGTCTGCTCGATAGCTGCCTGAAGCTCATCCTTGGCAGGCTGCATCAGTGGAGAGTGGAACGCACCACCCACCTTCAGCGGCAGGGCGCGCTTGGCACCAGCGGCCTTCAGCTGCTCGCAGGCCTCGTTGATGGCATCGAAATCACCAGAGATCACAAGCTGGCCGGGGCAATTGTAGTTGGCGGGAACCACCACACCCTTGCCCATCTTGCTCACCTCGGCACAAATCTCCTCGATTTTGTCGAAGGGCAGTGCGATGATGGCGGCCATCGTCGAGGGCTGAGCCTCGCAGGCCTTCTGCATGGCCATGGCACGGGCATAGACCAGTTTCAGACCGTCCTCAAAGCTGAGGGCACCGGCTGCTGTCAGGGCAGAGAACTCACCTAATGAGTGTCCGGCTGTCATCTTCGGGTCGAAGGCGTCGCCCATACAGAGGGCAGAGATGACACTGTGGAGAAAGACGGCGGGCTGAGTGACCTTCGTCTGCTTCAGTTCCTCGTCTGTTCCCTCGAACATAATGTCGGTAATGCGATATCCAAGAATGTCGTTTGCTTTCTCAAAAAGTTCCTTGGCAAGGGGATTATTATCATAAAGATCCTTACCCATGCCTACAAACTGCGCTCCCTGTCCGGGAAATACAAATGCTTTCATAATTCTTTCTCTATTAATTAATAATGTCTTTTCGGGCTGCAAAATTACGACTTTTTTCTGAATTAACCGCCATTATTGGCTTTTTTTTCTCACATACCGGTTTTCGACTTCCGTCAACATATTATTCGACTCCTGTCAAGATGTATTTTTATAACGCGGAAAGTTATGTTCACGGACGATGAACATAAGTTCAAGGCGCATGAACATATATTCGTGGGCGGTGAACATAAGTTCACAGATCATGAATATAAAATTGGATTCTAGTCAAGTAAAAGTTGACACTGTGTCTGTCAACCACCGCACGACACCGCAATTCTTCTATGTCGTAAAAAAAGCATTGCCCTTTCGTCTGGTGCCTCGGCCACAGGGTCACCATCGACATACTCAATCATGATGGCCCAATATCCTCCATTGTCAGCACAGAAATGGCGCTCCAACTGCAGGATGCGATGACCACGGAGGAAGCGGTTCAGTTCTTCCTCAATTGCCTCTGAATCGAAGACAGGAATTGTGTATAGTTTTATTTGCATATAATTTTGATTTGCGATGTTAAGACGGGCTTTGCTCTTTTGCGGCTTTAGGCCGCTTTTACGCAAAGCCCGTTTTAACATCGAGTTTTCTTTCTTCTATTTTGCAGGGAATCACTGGAGAGCAAGGCGCAGGCCGAGGTTGCTGTTGCGGTCGCCGGGCGTGTGGCTGCCCCGACACGACACACGGCAGTACCTCGCGTAGTAGTACCAACCGCCACCACGGTACACGCGGTAAGAGCCCGATGAAGGACCTGTAGGATTCGTCTGAGCTGAAGAAGAATAACCACCTTTCCAATCCTGACACCACTCCCAAACATTACCAGACATATCATACAGCCCAAGCTCGTTGGCTTGCTTGGTCTTGACATCATGGGTCGTTCTGCCACTATTATCCGTATACCAAGCCACATCACCAATTGTATTGCTACCTGCATACTTGTAACCCCGACCTTTATTGCCGCCCCTTGCGGAATATTCCCATTCAGCCTCTGTCGGTAAGCGGAAGTTCAGACCTGTCTTCTGGCTCAGTTTTCGGATAAAATCCTGACAGTCATCCCAACTGACCTGCTCAACTGGTCTGTTGTTTCCTTTAAAGTTCGACGGGTTCTTGCCCATCACTGCCTCCCACAAGGTCTGTGTCACTTCCGTCTCCCCCATATAATAAGGTGAGAGCGTCACTTGATGCGCAGGCTTCTCGTCATCATAGGCAGCACTACCCTGTTCCGATGTGGCTCCCATCGTGAAGGTCCCGCCATCAACACGGATCATCGTAAAAGAGACATTGCCGACAGTTATAACCTTACGACTTTCACCAGAGGTTGCAGTGGGCGTATTGACAACTGCCTGTTCTGTTTGTTCCGCTTTAGGCTTCTCAAGCGTGGCAGACAGAATCGCGGGCTCATTCTCCTTGACGTTAAGGGTGGCAGAATAATCCTGATAGCCCTGTTTGCTGATGCGTACTTGGTGCTGACCAATAAGCAGTTGCTCTATGAGCTGCGGGGTCTGACCCACTTTCTTGCCGTCGATATAGATATCTGCCATGGCGGGCGATGAGTTGATGTCGGCCTCGCCGAGGATGGGCGTGGGAGCCTGAAGGCGGATAGTCAGTGGCTCAGAGGAGGCCTGAATGTCGCGAGTGACGGTGGCACTGCGGTGGTTCGCCTTGCGGGTCTCAAACTCATAGGTGCCGGCACCGAGGTTCCCCTGCCAGGAGCCGGTTCCCTTGCGTTCACCATTCACCCAGATCTCCGCATCGCCATCAACGGTAAGGGTGACAGCAGAGAAGTTAGGTTTCAGCGCAACGCTGACCACATGCTTGTTCTTCGGGTCGTTGACAGTGACCTTTCCCACCTCCGGCTTGTAATCGGGTGCATTCACCCGGTAGCCGTAAGTGCCAAAGCGCATCATCTTCGTGGCAGTACCTTCGCTGGTATTAAGCAACTCGCCATCGAGTTCTACCACCGCATTGGGCGGAGTCAGCTGAAACACGACATATTGCGAAGTACGAGCCTGCCGGATGGTGGTATGTACCTCGCCTGTCGTCAGCTTCATGATATAGGTCTTGGCACGCTTCAGCGTCTGCCCCAGGTCATAGTCGCGCAGCACGCCAAGCTGCTGATGGGAGATAGTTATCCGCTTCACCCCCTCCGGCACATAAACCCATATCTCACCCACATGCTGCTCGGTCTTACTGACACCCAGAGTTCCTGTGTCGAAAGCAAAGCCCGTCTCTGAGGTTTCCACCTTGATGAGGGCACACTTCTGTCCGTTCTGATCCATGACAATCGTACCGGCAGTATTGGCAGTCAGGTCGCTCTCGTCCAAGCGAAAACTCTGCACGACTATATTCTGCGCCTGCACCATAACGGCACAACTCAGCAAAAAGCATATTAACAATGTTCGTTTCATCGATCTTCTGTTAAATTATATGAGGTACATAAATAAGGAGAAATCAGGGCAGAATCACTAAAGGGCAAGTCGAAGTCCAAGGCAATTCTCCCCCCAGCGCTGTGAGCTTTCGTCCCGGGATGAAACCCGGCAAGAGCTCGCGTTTCCGTAGCACCAATTTCCACCACGTACTACACGGCTATAATCACTATGCCAATCACTACACCATTCCTCGACATTACCACTCATATCATACAGTCCCAATTCGTTAGCCTGCTTGGTCTTGACATCATGAGTTGAACTTCCACTATTATCATTATACCATGCCACATCATCTATGTTATTGCTACCACTATACTTATACCCCTGGCTCTTATTCCCACCACGGGCTGCATACTCCCATTCTGCCTCAGTTGGGAAACGGAATTTCAAACCAGTTTTCTTGTTCAGGTTCTCAATAAAATTTTGGCAGTCATCCCAACTTACTTGCTCCACAGGTCTACTGTCTCTTTTATACTTCGACGGATTATTTCCCATCACTGCTTGCCAAAGTTCCTGCGTCACCTCTGTTTCACCTAAATAATAAGATGAGAGCGTGACCTGATGTGCAGGTTTCTCATCATCAGCAGCATCGCTGCCTTGCTCAGAGGTGGCTCCCATTGTAAACGTGCCGCCATCGACAAGGATCATCGTAAAGGAAACATTGTCTACAGTAATAACCTTATAACTACTATTCAACGTAGCAGAAAGTTCCGTGGCTTCATTCGCCTTAACATTGAAAGTGGCAGAATAATCCTGAAAACCTTTTTTGCTAAGACGTACGTGATGCTCGCCAATGGGTAGTTGATCAATATGCTGCGGGGTCTGCCCTACATTCTTACCATCGATAAAGATATCTGCCATAGCTGGCGAACTGTAGATATCGGCTTCACCGAGGTCAGGCGAATTGGCTTGACGGACCACTGTCTGCACTTCGCCTGTTATTAGCTTCATGTTATAAGTCTTACCAGACTTCAGCATCAGTCCCAAATCACAGTCACGCAATACGCCAAACTGTTGGTGAGATATGGTTATACGTTTGACGCCCTGGGGAGCATAGACCCATATCTCACCCTCCTTCTGCTGCGTTTCACGCACGCCAAGTCCTCCGACATCGAAGGAGAAGCCTGTCTGTGTGGTCTCCACCTTGATGAGAGCGCACTTCTTTCCGTTCTGATCCAGCACAAAAGACCCCTCATTTTGGGCTGTCAAATCGTTTTCATCCAAACAAAAACTCTGCATCACGATATTCTGGGCCTGTATCAGAACAACAAAACTCTGCAATAAACAAATATAGATAATTCGTTTCATTGGTCTTCAATTGAAATAAATGAGATACATATTCCTTAAGAATCACTGAAGGGCAAGCCGTAGCCCGAGGAAGTAGTTTTTGTTGCTGGGTAAGTTACTGTCCCGGAACGACAAACGACATCTCTCATCAGTGAAGTTCCAAGAGCCACCACGTTGTATGCGTTCAGGGTCTGGGTCTGTGCCGTCAAATAAATTTTGTCTCTTTGAAGAACCCTTTATTGGACCTGTAGGGTTCGTCTGTGGACTATTGGTATAGCTACCAAACCAATCACTACACCATTCCCAAACATTACCACTCATATCATATATTCCAAGTTCGTTAGCCTGCTTGGTCGCTACGTCATGAGTACCAAAGTCAGGGCTGTCTCTACCTTTATCCAAACTATTTTCCGCCAGCCATGCCACTATATCCGAGGTATTACTACCCGCATACTTATATCCTCGGCTCTTGCTGCCACCACGAGCCGCATACTCCCATTCTGCCTCGGTTGGCAAACGAAAATTCAAACCTGTTTTCTTGTTCAGTTGCTTGATGAAACTCTGGCAATCATTCCAACTCACCTGTTCTACAGGTCTGTTGTCTCCTTTAAATCCCGACGGATTTTTTCCCATCACAGCCTGCCAAAGAGCCTGTGTCACCTCGGTCTCTCCTATATAATAAGGTGAGAGCGTCACTTGATGAGCAGGCTTCTCATCATCACGAGCATCTTCGACCTGCTCAGAGGTAGCACCCATTGTAAACGTACCGCCATCCACACGAATCATCGTAAAAGATACATTGCCAACGGTAATAACTTTGCAGTCCTTTTCACTGAGGATGGGCGGAGGAGCCAGAAGGCGGATGGTAGAGGAACCCTGAATGTCGCGAGTGACTGAGACACTACGATGGTTTGCCTTGCGAGTCTCAATTTCACAAGCGCCGACATCGAGATTTCCCTGCCAAGAGCCAGTGCCCTTGAGTTCGCCGTTCACCCAAATTTCCGCCTCATTATCAACTGTGAGGGTAACTGGGACCATGCTGGGTTTCAAAATGACGTTGACAACGTGCTTGTTCTTCGGATCGTTAACGGTAACCTTTCCCACTTCAGGCTTATAGTCCGACGCATCCACCCGATAGTCGTAAGTGCCGAAGGGCATCATCTTCATAGCCATGCCATCATTTGTGTTGAGCTTTTCGCCATCGAGTTCCACCACCGCATTGGGTGGCGTCACCTGAAACACTACATACTGCGACGTAGGAGCTTGACGGACCATAGTCTGTACCTCTCCTATCGCCAACTTCATGATATAGGTCTTGGCACGCTTCAGCTTTTGTCCCAAGTCATAGTCGCGCAATACGCCGAACTCCGGATGGGAAATCGTTATCCTTTTGACACCTTCGGGAACATAGACCCAAATCTCACCTACCTTCTGTTGCGTTTCACGCACGCCAAGTCGCCCGACATCGAAGGAGAAGCCTGTTTGTGTAGTTTCCACCTTGATAAGGGCACACTTCTTTTCATACTGATCCATCACTATCGTCCCCTCTGTAATAGCTGTCAGATCACTCTCGTCCAAGCGGAAACTCTCCACAACTATATTCTGTGCCTGCATCAGCTGCAGCATCGAAAAAAAGAGAAGAAATAAAAGATAACGCTTCATCGGTCTTAAGTATATTTGAATTTTAGTGCAAAGGTACAATTTTTTATTTAAAATAGATTGCCTTTCTTATTTTTTTTGTACTTTTGCACCTATGAAACAGACTTTTACCATCTTTATACTTGCCGTGTTGCCGCTTATCGGGGCAGCACAGTCATGGGAGACCGTCACTTCTGGTGACGATTATATCTGGGGAACAGGCAGTGCCCCCACAGTGTCAGAAGCAGATCGGCATGCCTTAGCCGACTTAGTGAGCAGGATCTCAACGTTCGTGAGCAGCAACACCGACATGGGGTTCCGCGAGGAGAACGACGGCAATAACATTGACCACCACTCATTCGTGGAAAACCGCATCAAGACCTACTCACAGGCGACACTGACAAATACGGAACGAATGATCCTAAAGAACGAGCCGGATGCTACCGTTGGGCGATACATCAAGAAGAGCGAACTGAACAGGATCTTCGAGAGTCGCAAGACCAAGGCTATCGACATGGTGGAGAATGCCCTGCGTGCCGAAGAAGCAGGCAAGGCCGACGATGCACTTCGTAACTACTACTGGTCGCTGGCCCTGATCCGTTCGCTGCAATACCCCAATGAGGTGAGTTTCACTGATGACAATGGCCGGAAGCACATGCTCACCACATGGATACCAGAGCAGATGAACCAGGTGTTCGACGATCTGAAAGTAAGCGTCGTCAGGCGGAAGGACGATGATGTAGACCTTTCTTTTGCCTATCGCGGGAAACCTGTGTCAAGCGTTGACTATACCTACTTCGACGGTCGCGACTGGAGTACCATTAACAGTGCCAAGGACGGTTCCGGTGTGCTGGAACTGGCCAAAGGCAACCAGAGCAGTAAGTACCAGCTGAAGTTCGAGTATGAGTATCGGACGGAAGCACATATCGACAAAGAGGTGGAATCTGTGCTGGGCATACTCGGCAGCCAGGCCATGAGGAAGTCGTATGTAAACATTGATGCCTCAGCCGTCAGCGGGGAAGCCTTTACCTCGCAGGCCAGTTTCACACAGACCGACATGTCTATTCTGAAAGCCCCGACGACAGCCTCGCGTGACATTGCCGGCCATGCCAAGGCGATGGAAGCCGTGGTGAAGGCCATCAACTCAAGGAAAACAGACGTGGCAGCCCCCTACTTCACTAATGAGGGGCTGGAGATATTCCGTCAGCTGATTTTCTCATACGGCACACCACGTATCATCGGCACGCCGCAGCCCACCTTCTACGACAACGAGGCCGGAGAGATGACTGCCCGTGGCATCAAGGCCTCTTTCACTTTCAGGAGTGGTGTGAGGAAGTCGTTCGTAGAGGATCTGGTGTTCACATTCAATACATCAGGAAAGATTGAGAATGTAGCCTTCGGACTGGGAAAGACTGCCGAGGACGACATCCTGAACAAAGGCGTGTGGAGCGAATCGGCACGAAAAGTACTGATGGCATTCTTAGAGAATTACAAAACGGCCTATGCCCTGAAAAGACTCGACTATATCAACACCATCTTCGATGACGATGCGGTCATCATCGTGGCCAACGTGGCCAAAAGAGCCAAAGGTATCATAGGAGACGGCAAGAGTTATCAAGACGACAAAATCATCAAGTATAACCGCTATTCAAAGGACCAGTACCTGAAGAACCTTTCACGCTGTTTCGGAGCCAATGAGTTTATCAACATCCGCTTCGCCAACAACGACGTGGTAAAACTCGGCAAAGGCGGTGAGACCTACGGCATACAGATTGCACAGGACTACTACTCCTCAACATACGGCGACAAGGGTTATCTGTTCCTGGAGGTAGACGTGAACAATCCCAAGCAACCCATCATCAAGGTGCGTACCTGGCAGCCTGAGAAAGACCCCAATTTCGGTCTCTACGGCCCCGGCGACTTCAAATAAACAATACAAATAATTGTTTAGATTCTTAAAATATGTAGTGCAGATATCATTTTTTGGATCAAAAAAGTGATAATATCGAAAAAAATGATTAAGTTTGCACCATAGAAACGAGATGAGACAAAGGAAATGAAGCTCATAGTCATCACCAAGCCCACGTTCTTCGTGGAAGAAGACAAGATCCTGACCGACCTCTTTGAGGAGGGTCTTGACAACCTGCATCTGGACAAGCCAGGAGCCTCGCCGATGTATTCCGAGCGACTGCTGACGCTGTTGGGTGAGGATTATTACAACAAGATCACCGTTCACAGCCACTTCTACCTGAAAGAAGAGTACCGGTTGCGTGGCATCCACATCGACGATGCCTTCACGGAACCGCCCACAGGCTACAAGGGGAACATCTCGCGCACCTGTCACGCCATCAGCGAACTGAAGGAGGCGAAGAAACACTCAAGTTACGTGTTTCTGCACTGCATCCATGACAGCCAGACACACCCGGAAGAGAAATCATCATTCACTTACGAGGAACTGAAAGAGGCCTCGCGTCAGGGACTCATTGACAAGAAAGTGTATGCCATCGGTGGCATGAACCTTGACAACGTGAAGGAAGCGAAAGATCTCGGTTTCGGCGGCGTGGTCATCTGCGGAGATTTGTGGAACCGTTTCAATATCCACAATGAGATTGACTACAAGGAACTGCTCAACCGCTTTGAGCGTCTGCGTAAGACCATAGATTAGATTAAGAACAGAACAAAACGATAGAAAAGATGAGTGAGACTAACTCCTACATGGTATTCTCTGGCACTGCCACGAAATACCTGGCAGAGAAAATCTGCCAAAGCCTGGGATGTCCGTTAGGACAACTGCTAATCACCAAGTTCTCCGATGGAGAGTTTGCCGTATCGTATGAGGAGAGTATCCGTGGACGCGACGTATTCCTGGTACAGAGCACCTTCCCTTCCTCAGATAACCTGATGGAACTGTTGCTGATGATTGATGCCGCCAAGCGTGCCTCTGCCCGTACCATCAATGCTGTCATCCCCTACTTCGGATGGGCGCGTCAGGACCGTAAGGACAAACCGCGTGTCAGCATTGGTGCCAAGCTTGTGGCCGACCTGCTGAGTGTGGCTGGTGTGAACCGTGTCATCACGATGGACCTGCATGCGGACCAGATCCAGGGATTCTTCGACGTGCCCGTGGATCATCTATATGCCTCAGGCGTCATCATCCCCTACCTCGAGAGCCTGCACCTCGAAGACCTGGTCATCGCCTCGCCCGACGTAGGTGGCTCGAAGCGTGCCAACACCTATGCCAAGTATTTTGGCTGTCCGCTCGTGCTCTGCAACAAGACCCGTGCCCGTGCCAATGTCGTTGCTACCATGCAGATCATCGGCGAAGTGGAAGGAAAGAATGTAGTCATCGTCGACGATATGGTCGATACGGCAGGTACGATTACTAAGGCAGCCGACCTGATGAAGGAGAACGGTGCGAAGACCGTCCGTGCCTGTGCCTCCCACTGTGTCATGAGTGGTCCGGCCAGTGACCGTGTGCAGGCTTCCGCCCTTGAGGAGATTGTCTTTACGGACTCTATCCCCTACACCCAGCGCTGTGCCAAGGTAAAACAGCTTTCCGTTGCCGACACCTTCGCTGAGGCCATCCGCCGCGTCATTAGCAACCAGAGCATCAGCGACCTCTATATCATCTGACCATCGCATGAGCATCAAGACTATTCTTGGACTGACAGCTGTGGGCACGCTCTGCCTCTCCTGTCAGTCCAATACTTATCAGATTGACGGATTCGCACGTGACTTCAAGGATGGTGACACCATCTGCATGCAAAATGAATCTGATGGCAGTAGCCTCGTCGCTATCACACAAGTCGCTGACGGGAAATTCTCTTTTGCAGGCGAGACAGGTTCTGCGACGTTCTGTCATATTTATCCCAAACACAGACCAGAAAGCACAGTATTCTTCTTCCTCGAACCAACAAGGATAACAGTCGAGTTAGCACTGGCACCAGAAAAGAACCGCGTGTCAGGCACCACTATCAACAACTCTTGGCAACAACTGAATGACTCCATACGCCAACTCGGACAAGAGGTTGTAAAAATCTCATTGCTGCCTGTGAAGGACAGCGCTTCCCAACAGCAGCGTGTCAAGATGATAGACAGCCTGCACCGTAGGATGTCTGACTGTATCCTCAACACTGCCCGCCGTAACAGCGACAATCCTTTAGGACAATACATCGACCTGAAATATAAAGCGCCCGAGTTCAAATGAACCCGGACGCTTCGTTTTATGACATCTGTCTCTTATCGGACAATTAACCGTTGAATGCAGGCAGTTCCAGCCATTTCACATAGCAGAAGTCCATACGGTGAGGCAGGTTCTTGTTCTTCGGATACATACGGATGGCACTCTTGTACTGACCGAACTGCTTGGGAGCCAACTCAGCCTCGAAGGTATAGTTATTACCATCGTGGCCTGTCATCTTCAGAGGCTCTACAGAGAATACCTTTTCGTCGCCGTCTCCGCTGATTAAGACATTAACCTTCTCCAGACCGATGGCATCGTCAAGTCCCTGCTCGTTGATGACGTACTTCAGAGTATACTTCTGACCAGACTCTGCACCAGTAACGGGGAAGTTCCACTCGGCAGACACCACGTTGATGGAATCCCAACGCTCTGCGACCGTCTCCTTCCACAAGGCAATCTCCTTGGCCAGACGGTTGTCGCTCTTAGAGAGTTCCTTGAAGCGCTTGGCTTCCTTCTCATAGAACTTCGAATAATAATCGTCGAGCTGGCGCTTCATCGTATAGTGAGGAGCAATCTGAGCGATAGAATTCTTAATCACCTTGATCCAACCCTTCGAGAGCCCCTTCTTATCCTTATTATAATAAAGAGGTACAATCTCGTTCTCGAGCAGGCTGTAGATGGTGGCAGCGTCGAGCTGATCCTGATAACCCTGGTTCTGGTAGGTGCGCTTCTCTGTGAGAGCCCATCCGGCACCCTCACGATAGCCCTCCAGCCACCAGCCGTCCTTCACGGAGAGGTTCACCACACCGTTCATCTCTGCCTTCTCACCGGATGTTCCGGAAGCCTCAAGAGGACGCGTCGGCGTATTCATCCAGATATCAACACCTGATACCAGACGGCGGGCCAGCAGGAAGTCATAGTCCTCAAGGAAGATGATCTTACCCTGGAATTCCGGACGCTGACTAATCTCGAAGATCTTCTTGATAAGACCCTGACCAGCACCATCTGCAGGGTGAGCCTTACCGGCGAAGAGGAAGATAACAGGACGCTCGGGATTATTAACAATCTTATTCAGACGATCGAGGTCGGTGAACAGCAGGTGAGCACGCTTATAAGTGGCAAATCGACGGCAGAAGCCAATTACCAACGCATTGGGGTTGAAACGCTCAAGCAGCTTCACCACGCGAGAGGGATCGCCCTGATTCTTTAGCCAAGTTTCGCGGAACTGCACCTTAATATAGTCAAACAGCTTAGCCTTCAGAGCCTGGCGGGTAGCCCAGATTTCCTCATCGGGACAATTGTAGATGCCGTGCCAAATCTCTTCGTTCGACTGGTCACCCATAAACTTAGCGTCGAAATACTTACTATAGACATTACGCCACTCGGCAGCAGCCCATGTGGGGAAGTGAACACCGTTGGTCACGTAGCCCACGTGATTCTCCTCGGGATAGTAGCCGTTCCAGATGGGGGCAAACATCTTCTGCGATACCCAGCCGTGAAGCATGGATACGCCGTTGACCTCCTGACAGGTGTTGCAGGCGAAGGTCGACATGCAGAACTTCTCACCCTTATCATCCGGATTGGTACGACCCATACCGATGAACTCATCCCATGAGATACCGAGTTTGGCGGGATAGCCGCCCATATACTTGCCGAAGAGTCCCTCGTCGAAGTAGTCGTGACCGGCAGGAACAGGAGTGTGGACAGTATAGAGGCCGCTGGCACGAACCAGCTCCATGGCCTGGTTGAAGGTCAGGCCCTCTTCGATATAGTCGCACAGACGCTGCAGGTTGCAGAGCGCAGCATGACCCTCGTTGCAGTGGTAGATATCCTTCTTGATGCCGAGTTTCTTCAGCAGCAGCATACCGCCGATACCAAGTAGGATCTCCTGCTTCAGACGGTTCTCCCAGTCACCACCATAAAGGGCGTGCGTGATAGGCTTGTCGAATTCTGAGTTCATCTCGTTGTCGGTATCCAGCAGATAGAGCTTCACACGACCAACGTTCACACGCCATACATAAGCATGCACCTGATAGTTGGTATAGGGTACATCAACCACCATCGGATTGCCATCCTTGTCAAGCTGACGTTCGATGGGCAGGCTGCCAAAATTCTGAGTCTCATAGTTGGCAATCTGCTGGCCTTCCATGTTCAGCGACTGTGTGAAGTAGCCGAAACGATACAGGAAACCGACAGCGCACATGTCAACGTTAGAGTCGGAAGCCTCCTTCACGTAGTCACCAGCCAGCATACCCAGACCACCTGAATAGATCTTCAGGGCAGAGTGGATACCATACTCCATACAGAAATATGCCACAGACGGGCGCTTAGCGTCGGGCTTCACGTCCATGTACTTACGGAACATCGCGTAAACATCCTTGACACGCTTCATCAGTGCCTTATCTTTCAGAATCTCGCCCTTACGTTCAAAGCTGATACGCTCAAGCAGCATCACAGGGTTATGTTTCACATCGTGATACAGCTCAGGGTCGAGGTCGCGGAACAAGTCACGGGCCTCGAAATTCCATACCCACCACATGTTGTGGGCAATCTCGTCCAAACACTTCAGTTCCTCAGGAAGGGTGGCCTTGACGGTCAGAATCTTCCATGAAGGAGAGTTTGTGTAATCTGCTTTAATTTTCATAATCCTATCAAAATAAAATATTTGAATTCTGTTATTACTTTTTCACCTTTTCACTTTTTCGCCTTTATACGCTCCTCTGCCTTTGTAAGGGCTATGTCGTAAGCCTCATAGTAGTATTTGATAAACTCACTCCAAAGCGCTTTCTTCGACAGTACACTAGCATTCTTGCGGCAGGCATCCACCTGTTTTTTCGTCATATTCGAATAATCGGCCACAGTATCCTTGATGATGTCAGCCACCTCTGAATAATTATAGTCTGTCCGGTGGATGACCTTCACGCCGTCGGTAATCTCACCATAACGGCCTATCTCCTTGTTGGCCCAAAGACCGAAACCGGCGAGATCGGTCGTGATGCAAGGCACCTTGAAAGCTACTGCTTCCAAAGGAGTATAGCCCCAAGGCTCATAATACGACGGATAGATGCATAGGTCATTACCCAACACGACGTCGTAATAGGTCATGTTCACGACACCGTCATTACCGTCAAGATAGCAAGGCAGGAAGATTACCTTCACCTTCTCATCCTTACGGTTATGCATATCGTAGTATTTCATCATACCCAATACATTATCGTGGCTCATGTTATGCAACCAATGCGTCACCTGTGGTACGTCAAGGGGGGTATCGTATTTCTTGCCACTCTTCAATCGTTCCTGCAAGTCCTTACGGGGTTCTCCCACCCAACCAGGAACTTCAATAAAGGCCACCACCTTTTTCTTCAGGTCGCGGTCACGAAGCAGACGGTTCATGGCTTCCACGAACACGTCGATACCCTTATTGCGGAATTCATAACGACCTGAGGTTGAAACGAGTAGCGTGTCATCGTCAAGATCTTCTCCAAGCAGCGCATTGGCAATATCGAGCATCTTACGACGAGCCTGACTGCGCTTGCTGCTAAACTTGGCAACACTGGGTACAAAACTATCGTCGAAACCGTTGGGCAACACAACATCCACAGGTTTGTCGAGAAGTTCGACACATTCCTTGGCTGTGATATCACTCACTGTCGTAAAGCAGTCCACATGGTGGGCAGTCTGCTTCTCAATCGAGTGTTTGCTCTGCATATTCAGCTCCCACGACATCTGGTCACCGTTATAAGCAAAGAGATAGTCATAGAGGGGTTTCATATTACCGGCAATAGAGCGGCCGATACTGGTGGCATGGGTCGTAAAGACGGTACCAATCTGGGGAAGCTTGTTATTAATATACAAAGCTCCTAATCCACACATCCACTCATTGGCATGATAAATGACCTTCTTCGAACAGTCGAGATAGTAGTTATAATAGCTCTCCACAACCAAGGCTGCTGCATACGAGAACATCGATGCCTCGTCGTAGTCGCCATAGGCATGCAGCGAGTCCACCTGATAGTGTTCCCACAACCAACCATAAATCTCGTCTTTCTTCTCAAAATAGGGATTAAAGTCCACAAGGATTGCGATGGGCTCTCCGGGCACCGTCCAACGGCCTACCCTCACTTTGAGTCCCTGCTCTTTAGCCACACCTTGCCAATCAGCAAAGAGTGACTGATCCTCCTTGAAATAAGGACTTTCACTTTCTTTCCAGAAATCAGGACCAATAAAGATTACCTTATCCTGAAGTGCCTCTTGTAGGGTTTTGGCACGTGTCGAAAGGACTGTATAGATTCCCCCTACCTTGTTGCAGACTTCCCAACTTGATTCAAAGATGTAGTCTGGCATTAACTGTTCTTTTGCCATCGTTTTAATAATATCTGCGTGCAAAGTTACTTAAATAATTTTAAAATCCACAAACTATTTACTAATTTTTTTAGTTAATTCTTTCAAATCATGATTTAGATTATTATCTTTGTCAGCAAAAAAGAAAACAGACTGAAAATGAAGAAGTTATTTGCCACTATAATTTGCCTCCTCGCAGTGCTGACCACGACAGCCCAGGAAACTGGCGGTCCCTTTCGCGCGTACCTAATTAATAAAGAATATAGTGTCTTCCTCAGAATCGATTTCTATCAGGAAAGCATCTCCGTTCCCGGACAGGATCTCTACGGCAAGTTACCAGGCTATCTTTCGAAGCAGCACAATTCTTTCTGTTGGCTCATCACCTCTGCTGAGGTCGATGGTAACAAGGCTACGCTGCAGATGATTAACGACTATGGTAGCGAAGACCTGACCGCCACGCTCACTGCAGAAAGCGATTCTGTCTACGTGCTGAAGCAGATTGATGGAAGCACGCTGAAAGTACCCAATAACGGGAAATGGCAGAAACTGCCTAAGACACTGGAATTGAAACGTCAATAACCGTCATCCCTACTCTCGAGACTTAATAACCGTCGGAACTGCCTCCACCGTTATAATAGTCGACGTCTGCCCCACCTGCAAAGTCCTCGATTTCGTCATCCTTCGATTCATGTACCAAATCATCCTCAGGATATCCCTGATAGCCTGTGATGGGGGTTCCGTGTGATTCCTCAGGGAAACCAACCGTGTCCACTACTTCCGTCGGAGGTTCCTTCACCTTCGGGACAACCTCAAACTCATGCACTTCTTCCTGATCACCTTTCTGTTCTCCGGCCTGATTACTACAGGAGACAACAGCCAAGGTCACCAGCAAGGATATCAATAAAACAAATAACCTGTTCATTTCCTTACCCCCTTGTTTTATTCCAATAGATATACCCGCCGATAAGCACCAGCACCACAACTGTAATAATATGCAATGTATCCATAGTCACTCCTCTTTTTGTGATTCCGCTTGCAAAGATACAATAAAAAAACGAAACAAACAAAAAAAGCCCTGGAGAAATCTCTCCAGGACTCTAAAAAAAGAAGGCGGCCTCCTACTCTCCCGCATTGCATTGCAGTACCATCGGCGCAGGCGGGCTTAACTTCTCTGTTCGGAATGGGAAGAGGTGGGACCCCGCTGCAATAACCACCTGATATTCTTTCAAT
>Ga0265298_10003007_pt1 | contig 22717 bp, 16 predicted proteins | sample AusTroGonzalo_MG_3_FD_193486 | JGI IMG/M metagenome (GOLD analysis project Ga0265298, IMG submission 193486) | Bovine rumen microbial communities from tropical cattle in Woodstock, Queensland, Australia - Gonzalo_01 | ecosystem: Host-associated > Mammals > Digestive system > Stomach > Rumen ...
CTGGCCGGCTCCGGTTTCGGTGGTAAGGTTGGTAACGCCCTGCTTCTTGGCATAGTAGGCCTGTGCGATGGCAGAGTTCAGCTTGTGTGAACCGGCGGGTGATACGCTCTCGTTCTTGAAGTAAATGTGGGCAGGAGTACCCAGAGCCTCCTCGAGGTCATAAGCACGTACCAGCGGAGTGCAACGGTAAGAAGCGTACTGCTGACGGATATCCTCCGGAATCTCGATCCACTCATCCTTCTGGTTGAGTTCCTGGTTGGCACACTCCTCTACAAAGATGGGGTAGAGGTCCTCGGGTTTCAAAGGCTGACGTGTTCCAGGGTGCAGGAAAGGCAGGGGTTTGTTAGGCATGATGGCTTGTACGTTGAACCAAGCTGTTGGAATCTCACTTTCCGGAAGCAGATACTTTTTCTGTCTCATAATTGTTTAGTCGTTAGTGGTATTTTGTATTAAAATGATATTCAAAACGTGCAAATGTACAAAATATATTTAAACCATTTGGAATGTGTAACATCAAATGAATGATGAAATCATTTTCCCTGCGGACTGCATTGCTGATATTACTCGCTCTCACAGTGAGTACAGTTTGTCATGCCCAGTGGGATGAGCCGTTCATAAACAGCTATGAAGAGCCGTTCACGGTTGACCAGAATGCGCCGCACTATGAGTATCGTCTGGATACCGGCGGAGCGTCATGGGATATAGGAAAGGCCGGAGTAGGGTACGGATCCATCCTGTTTGAGAGCAATCCTACGGGAGCCCGCGTCTTTGTGGACGATATCTATCAGGGCGTTACCCCTCTTTTAATAGACAATGTACCTGACGGCACATACGATGCCCGTTTTGAGTATAACGGATACATCAATTATTACGTAACCGTAAACGTGGCAGCCCGTTTGCAGTCACACGTTACAGCAGGACTGCAGCCACGTAACAAGCAGTTCTTTGAGAAGCGTGAGGCCTATACCACTGTGGTTTATGAGTACAGTAAGCTAAATGCTAACAACTGGGGCGTAGGTAACTCATGGGGCTTCTATGTACGCAACTTCAACTTTGAACAGTCAACTATAGTACACATAGGTGTGCTCAACACCGTGGCGTTTGAGGGTGCTCTGGGTTACGGATTCATGTTCGGCCACTTTAACCGCTTCAGGATTACGCCTCAGATAGGTTATTCAGGCGTGTGGTTTGATAACGTAGGTAATGCCAAGAGCTACTGGAGCGGATATCTGCGCGGTGCCCTGAATTTCAAGGCCGCATTCACTGAGCAGTACGCCTTCTCAGTCTCCCTTTTATATGACAAAACCGGCCCTGGAATCAGAGCCGGCGTATTGTTCTTTGTCAACTGATCAGTTAATTTCCAAGTTTGGGCAGATTCTGGTCCATCCACTCCCAACGTTTCAGGAACGCAGTCTTAAGGGCATCCACAGCCTGTTGGAATGTCAGGTTGTAATCACCGTTCTGCCTGTAGTTGGTCAGGCTCTTGTTCTCGGCCCATCGGGTGTCATTGAATGATTCCGATACGCGGATATATTCGGCCATCTGGTCAACATAAGCAGGGAACCCGTCCCTCCATGTGTATTTGTACTTGTTCCAACGCTCAAGGAGGCGTGCCCTGAATTCGCTGTCATACTTGGCCAGGTCAGCAAAATAGTACTTGTTGCTGCCTTTGTTGTCCATCTTAAGGAGTTCCCACTGATAGAGTCTGGAGTTCTCACTGCTGCTGGGGCTGCTGTAAGAGGCATCATTATACAATGTGAACGTGTGGTAGTCAAAGTCCCAGACAGGACCGTAGCACAGGATACCGGCAGAGTCCTTATATAAATAGGCACTGTGAGGTCCGTGATTGGGCCATGTGTTGTATGAGTCGTGGTTCATTGTAAGTTCCTGAATCAGGACGTAGTCAATGGCTCTGTCATAATCCAGATACTTCTTTACGTTGGTATTGTCCGGATTGGTCTTAAGGGCGTAGATGGCATCCTCCATCTCCCTGACGTATTTGAACAGGTACTGGTACGTGGGTGAACTTGAGGTCAGCAGATGGCCGCTTTCATCCTCATCGGGATCCTTAAGGATGTAAGGCAGGTCATAGCGCCCTTTATTGGTAGATTCGTTATATGCACCGGTGCTGCGGAATCCCACCAAGGGACTCTTATCGGCCCTGTCGCTTGACTCATAATCCAGGAAGTCATCTATACATATCAGTATGCCGCCGTTTGCGGGATCACTCAGGTTGGGCTCTGCAATGTCAACGCGTTTGTTGTCAATCCTTATCTGTTCACACAGGTAATAGTTACCCATGTGCTCGCCGTTCCAGACAAGTTCAACAAACCGGCCATCTACCGTGTACGGCATATCGCTGTGGCGTGAAATCCACAATGCCGCATCGTTACGCAACAGGGTGCGGTCCTTGTAGTTGGCCAGCAGTATCCAGCGTTTCTGTTTATGCATACCCAGGATCTTGGCCTTCTCAGCCAGCTTTATTGCGAACGGTTTCTTGTTGGTCTCGGTCCAGGTTCCGTTGCCGCGTCCCTTAAGGTTTATAGTACCCTCATAATCAACAGTTCCGTCGGCGTTCTCAACGCGCATGTTAATGGCTCCTATGGACCATGTGTCCCTGCGGAACTGACTCATGCTCCTGGGGCTGGGAGTGGTGATTCTCACTACCGGCAGGCCTGTATTGGTCAGTTTGATAATGTAATCCTGATGGATGTCATATTTCCAGACCGATACGGTTATGGGCTCCCTTACATCCAGCGTGTTGTACTGGCCTACAAGCAGCATACTATCACCTATGGAAACCATATCGCCGTCAAAACTGAACAGGAATGGCTGGGCCGATAAATCAGTAACCGTAGGTAAGCACAATGAGTATGTCCTGGTCTTGCTGTCATAATCCATTTTCTGGCTGCCTACGGTTCGTACAAATGACATTGAGGGTGCCACCCTTACAATAGTAACGGGTGATGACAACATCACCGTGTCGGGGTGGGCTATACGGACTCTCATGTCAAAAGAGTTGACTGATCCGTCCGGAACGTTTATCTTAATTGTCCAACAGCTGTCCTGAGACTGGAATTCCTGGCTCCCCAAAGTAATTGCAGGCGATGAATAGCCGTTTATGTCAGTGATGAACAGGGCGTTGTCATCATCAAACAGCAGGTTCCAAGGCTCGGTCCTGAAACGTACCGTGGCCTGTCCGCCGGTCATGAAACCGCATATCGGGTCCGACACGATGTTCAGGGACAGATAACCCAGGTCTGGTTTGGGGATAATCTTTAGGGCTACGGGTGCCGAATACATTACGGTATCGGGATCAGACACCTTGAGGGCGATGATATCGCCTGTAGCCATGGGGTACCTTATGTTAAGTTCCAATTCCCAAATGCCGTCATCCAGGAATTTTGAACTGATTTGGGCATACTCACATCTGTCTCCCTTGGCGTCAACTATGGTTATGCTGTCTTTGGGAAGTTTCCTTAAAAGATCGGCGGGTGTGGTACGTACTTTGAAGGTTGCCGTACTCCCCTCCCTGAAGGCAAGTGTATCAACGGTTACGTTCTCAATGGATTTCCTGACCTTATGCAGCACTATCGGGGCTGAACGCCATACGGTATCGGCCAGGTTATCGGAAACCTTTATGCGTACGGCATCGCCGTCCCTGACTCCCTTGAGGATATGGACGGGCAGATTCCAGATGCTGTCATTGCCAAGTCTGGGGGGCAACTGCAGGCTTACATACGGGTAAGACTCATCATAAGTGTCCAGCAACTCTATGTCAATGCTGTCCCTCTTGGTGAACAGGTTGTAGGGAACCGTCCTGAACTGCAGTATGACAGAGTCGCCTGCGGTTACGGTTACAGTGTCAGGGATGTATGACTCAATGTAGAAGGGGTAAACGTGGCCTTCAGGGACAATAAACTCAGGTTTCTCGTTTTCGCAGGATACGACTGCGCCTGCTATCAGTGCGGCAGCAAGCAGTCCTTTTATTTTTGATAATACTGTTATTCTCATAGCGGTCGCAAATTTACAATTTTTAATACAAACCATCATCACTTATTTTTAAAAAAGTGAATGAGGTTACAATTAGTGCCCAAAATTGTAATGAGGTTACTGTAAAAATGTGTATATTTGTAAAAATTTTCCGTTCCCAATATATGAAAGGATTTATCAAGAACATAACTGACTGGTATTTCACTAAAAAGGCTATTCCGTACTGGTGCATTCTGTTGCTTGACTGTTTCCTGGTATTCATTAACGGATTCATTGCGCTGTACCTTACACGTGAGCAGGCTTTCCATTCTGAGTTCCTGCTCAAGGCCAATACATGGGGTCTTCTCATAAACGTTTTTATTTACGCCTTATCGTTCAAGATATTCCATACCTATCACGGCATTGTGCGTTACTCCACATTCCATGATCTGGTAAACATATCGTCATCCACCACATCGGCCGCCATATTCTCTTACGGAATAAGCAAACTGCTGCGCTATCTGGGCGTGACAGCGGTGGCTCTGCCCAACTTCTACGGTGAGTTTATCATCCTGGTTGGCGTAACACTGGCTATGTTCATAGTGCGTGTGGCTGTGAAGTTCATGTTTGAGCTGTCCAGGACGGACTCCCGAACCACCAACATATTCATATACGGTGTGCTTGAGGGCGGCGTGAGTCTGGCTAAGAGTATATTCAACCAGGATGTCAAGAAATTCACCCTTAAGGGATTCGTAAGCCCCACCGGTGACTTTGTGGGACAGCGCCTGCTGGGTGTGCGCGTCTACCCTGAGAACCTGAACCTGGTCAAGATCATGCAGGACAACGATATCCACGCCATAATGGTCAGCCCGTTGCAGACCGATCATTTCCGTGAGAAGCAGGAGCTTATTTCAGCCCTGACTGATGCCGATATCAAGATAATGGTCATGAACCAGAGCGAGGAGTGGGACGGAAAGTCTCCCCTTAGCCACGAGCGCATGCGTGACATCGAGATTGAGGACCTGCTGCCGCGTGAGAAGATAGACGTGGATATGGATGCCATTGGTCAGAACCTGCGTCGCAAACGCATCCTCATAACGGGTGCCGCCGGCTCCATAGGTAGCGAGATGGTGCGCCAGATAGCCAAGTACAACCCGGCCGAGATGGTGCTCATTGACCAGGCCGAGACACCTATGCATGACGTACGCCTCTTTATGGCCGACCATCATCCCAAGATCAAGTGCTACACCATTGTAGGCAGCATAACCAACCGCAAGTTCATGGAGATAATCTTTGAGAGCCACAGGCCTGATTATGTGCTCCATGCCGCAGCCTACAAGCATGTGCCCATGATGGAGGACAACCCCGCCATGGCCGTTCAGAACAATATAGAAGGTACGCGCGTAATTGCAGACCTGGCAGTCAAGTACAAAACCGCCAAGTTCGTGATGATATCAACTGACAAGGCTGTCAACCCCACCAACGTGATGGGCTGTTCCAAGCGTATCTGTGAGATCTACTGTCAGTCACTCAACCAGGCTATCGTGGACGGCAAGGTAGAGGGCGTAACCCAGTTTGTTACAACCCGCTTTGGTAACGTGTTAGGATCCAACGGCAGCGTTATTCCTATCTTCCGTGAGCAGATCAAGAATGGCGGTCCTATCACCGTGACCGACCCAGAGATGGTGCGTTTCTTCATGCTTATACCTGAGGCCTGCAAGCTGGTGCTTGAGGCCGGAACCATGGGCAAGGGTGGTGAGATATATGTCTTTGACATGGGTAAGCCAGTCAAGATTGTAAGCCTGGCCAAGCGCATGATCAAGCTCTCAGGAGCCAAGAACATAGACATTGTCTTTACCGGACTGCGAGACGGCGAGAAACTGTATGAGGAGGTGCTTGCCACAGCCGAGAATACACTGCCTACAGACCATCCCAAGATTCTGCGTGCCAAGGTGCGTGAGTATGACTATGATACCGCGGTTGAGAACGAGGAGCGTCTGCTCAAGACATCATACTCATTTGATGACATGGCAATCGTCAAGATCATGAAGGAGATAGTGCCGGAGTTTAAGAGTAATAACTCAAAATACGAAGTTCTGGATAAATGAAGCGATCAATCATAATAACTGGCGGCGCTGGCTTTATAGGAAGTCATGTGGTCCGCCTTTTTGTCAACAAATACCCTGAGTACAGGATAATAAATCTTGACAAGCTTACATACGCGGGCAATCTTGATAACCTCAAGGATATTGAGAATAAGCCCAATTACAGGTTTGTCAGGATGGATATCTGTGACTTTGAGGGTGTACTCAAGCTAATGCAGGAGGAGCATGTGGACGGTATCATTCATCTGGCAGCCGAGAGTCATGTAGACCGCTCCATCAAGGATCCCTTCACCTTCGCTCAGACCAACGTCATGGGTACTCTTTCAATTCTCCAGGCGGCTAAAACCTACTGGGACGGAAAATGGGAAGGTAAGCGTTTCTATCATATCTCCACTGATGAAGTATATGGCGCCCTCGAGATGACCAATCCGGAGGGAATTGAGCCACCGTTTACCACAAAGGCATCGAGTGGGGAGCACCACCTGGCATACGGCAGCAAGTTCTTCACTGAGGACCTCAAGTACCAGCCACACAGCCCGTACAGCGCCTCTAAGGCCAGCAGCGACCACTTTGTACGCGCATTCCACGATACTTACGGAATGCCCACCATTGTGACCAACTGCTCAAACAACTACGGACCTTATCAGTTCCCGGAGAAGCTTATTCCACTGTTCATCAACAACATCCGTCATCGCAAACCGCTGCCTGTCTACGGCAAGGGAGAGAACGTCCGTGACTGGCTGTTTGTTGAGGATCACGCCCGCGCGATAGACCTTATTTTCCATAAGGGAACCATTGCCGAAACCTACAATATAGGCGGCTTTAATGAGTGGAAAAATATTGACATTATAAAGGTTCTCATCAATACTGTTGACCGTCTGTTGGGACGCCCCGAAGGAGCTGATATGGACCTTATCACATACGTTACTGACCGTGCCGGTCATGACCTGCGTTACGCCATTGACTCCACCAAGCTTCAGCGTGAACTGGGGTGGGAACCCAGTCTCCAGTTCGAGGAGGGAATAGAGAAGACCGTAAAGTGGTACCTGGACAATCAGGCGTGGGTTGATAACGTGACCAGCGGCGAGTATCAGAAGTATTACGAACAGATGTATTCAAATAGATAATATATTTACAACTAGCCAATTAACGATTATGAAAAAGATTTTTTTGTTATTGACGGCGGTCCTTGCATTGGGACTGTACTCTGCTTGCGATGAACCCGAGAAGATAGAGGAACCTATCAACAATAATGGTAACGATAACGGTAAAGACACTGTGGACAATAAAAAAGATACCATTCAGGTTGTTTCTCTGGGTGCCAATCAGTTAAGGATAGGTAAAGACACCATATCCTTTACAATTACTGATACTCTCACCGTCCAGGAGGGCGCCATGAGAATGTTTGGTCGGGGATTTGATGATCCTCTTACCATTACATCGGGTGCAATAGGCTCTCTTAATGCAGACCTTAACAATGATTTTCTGGGCAAGGACATAGATCTGTCGCTCACCAATCTGACGGATACGGTGTATAATCCGCTGAGTTTCGATTTCTCTGTCAGCGGAGGCCCTGACAGCCTGTTCATTTCATTTGATTGGGAAAGTGATGGTAATAACGGTTTCAAGCGCGTATTGGCCGGTGCCATCAATACCGATACCCTTGAGTCTGTATTCAAGAGCGGAACTCTGAGAATGGATCTGGATACGCCTAAAAAAATATTTACATTCAAGATCTCTGCAAAACTGTTTGACGGTCGTGACTTTGAGCTGTTTGTAAGCATGCCTTACAAAGTCCAGTACATATTCAATTTCTACACCTACACACATGAGACCTGGGATCAGACTCACGACTACGCTTCACTGACAGATTTCTCGGCGTTTGATACAATATCAGACTATCTCAGGACCTTCACCCTTGAGGCTGCCGATACAACCGGTCAGGCTAAGTTCGAAGTCTTCAAAAAGGCAGTAGGTGAACTTGAGACCATTATCAGCCTGGTTAATGACAGTATCGCCAAGGAGGGCTTCTACAACGATAAGGACTGCTTCATGGTGAAGCTTATCACCTGGGGATATGGAGGTAACAACAGAGTGCTTGGATTCAAGAAATGGTTCAAGAGCCATGTAGAGACCTGGATTCCCACAGATGCTACGCTGCGTGAAAAACTGTACAGCACTGAGGATGAGGACTACTGGGAGAATTATGGTTGGGATTGATTGAACCCTATACATCGCTTAGCGGCGCGGGAGAGTGTTGAAAACTTTTTCGCGCCGCTTTTTATTTTAATTAACAAAGCTTTGCTTTGTATACTTTTTAGGTGTACCTTTGCGTTATATGCATAAAATGCATAGGGTTTTGCTTATTTCAACGTTTTGCCGGTTATTTTCATGTGGCTGGCAAGGGCGAAGCCATTCAATTTTGTTTACTTAATCCCCATTTCATATATGCGAGGAATAGTTTTAGCGGGAGGTAGCGGTACCAGATTGTATCCTATCACCAAGGGCGTTAGCAAGCAGATGCTGCCCATATTTGACAAGCCAATGATATACTATCCCATCAGCGTACTCATGCTGGCCGGGATACGTGAGATACTCATAATCAGCACCCCGCATGATCTGCCGGGATTCAAGCGCCTTCTTGGAGACGGCAGAGACTATGGTGTACGCTTTGAGTATGCCGAGCAGCCCAGTCCCGATGGTCTGGCGCAGGCATTCATCATAGGCCGTGAGTTCATAGGCGATGATTGCGCATGTCTGGTCCTGGGCGATAACATATTCTACGGCAACGGTTTTACGTCAATGCTTAAGAATGCCGTGCGTGAGGCCGAGGAAAATGCAAAAGCAACGGTATTTGGTTACTGGGTCAGTGATCCTGAGCGTTATGGCGTGGCCGAATTTGATGCCGATGGCAACTGCCTGAGCATTGAGGAGAAGCCGGCCAAGCCCAAGAGCAACTACGCTGTGGTGGGACTCTACTTCTATCCCAACAAGGTTGTGGATGTGGCAGCACATATCAAACCCAGTGCACGTGGTGAACTGGAGATTACCACAGTGAACCAGGAGTTTCTGCAGGCTGGTGATCTTAAGGTGCAGACCTTGAGTCGCGGATTTGCCTGGCTGGATACCGGTACGCATGACAGCCTGAGTGAGGCCAGCACCTTTGTGGAGGTGATAGAGAAACGTACCGGCTTAAAGATTGCTTGCCTTGAGGGCATCGCTTACAGCCGCGGCTGGATAACAGCAGAAAAGCTGCGTGAGCTTGCACAGCCTATGCTCAAGAACCAATACGGCCAGTATCTATTGAAGTTGACAGAGAAATGAAAATCATAGAGACCCCGTTAAAGGGAGTATTGATAATAGAACCCAAGGTGTTCAATGATGCCAGGGGTTATTTCTTTGAGAGTTTCTCTCAGCGTGAGTTTGATGAGAAAGTCGCACCTGTTCTTGGTCACAGCGTGACTTTTGTGCAGGACAATGAGTCCATGTCCAGCTACGGTGTAATGCGCGGGTTGCATTTCCAGCGTCCACCGTTCACGCAGAGCAAGCTGGTGCGTTGTGTACGCGGTGCCGTGCTGGATGTAGTAGTGGATATCCGCAAGGGTTCGCCTACATACGGACAGCATTTTGCAGTTGAACTTACCGAGGAGAACAAACGTCAGTTCTTTATCTCCAAAGGTTTTGCACACGGATTCGCCGTACTATCTGAAACCGCTGTGTTCCAATACAAATGCGATGAGTTCTACCACCCTGAGGCTGATGGAGGCATAAGCATACTGGACAACAGCCTTGGGATTGACTGGCGGATTCCTGTTGATAAAGCCATCCTGAGCGAGAAGGATACAAAGCATCCGCTATTGAAAGATTTTGAAACCCCGTTCACGCTATGACGATATTAGTTACAGGAGGAAATGGCCAACTGGGCAATGAGATGCGTATCGTGTCTCAAGGCTCCGCTGACAGATATATTTTCACTGATGTAGTGGAACAGGAGGGTAGTCAGACCACCATTCTAGACATAACCAATATTGAGGCTGTACGTAAGATTGTTCATGATAATGCTGTCAAGGTAATTGTCAATTGCGCTGCTTATACTAACGTTGACGGCGCAGAGAGCAATCAGGAACTAGCCGAGCTGCTCAATGCTAAAGCCCCGGAGAATTTGGCTGTTGTCATGAAAGAGGTTGGGGGATTGCTGGTGCATATCAGTACTGATTATGTGTTTGGCAAAGAGCCGTACAACACACCCTGCCGCGAGGACCAGAAGGGAACTCCGACAGGAGTATATGGCCTGACCAAACTCCACGGAGAGCAGAACATAATGGCGTCCGGCTGCAACTACATAATAATCCGCACGGCATGGTTGTACAGCGAGTTTGGCAAAAACTTTGTAAAAACCATGCTTAACCTGACTGCAACACGTCCGCAACTTAAGGTGGTGTTTGATCAGGTAGGCACCCCTACATACGCGTATGATCTGGCCGAGGCCATAGTGGCAATACTGAAGCAACCACAAACGGGTATCTATCACTATTCCAACGAAGGTGTCTGCAGCTGGTATGACTTTACCAAGATGATTGCCCAGATGGCAGGTAATACAGCCTGTGAGATTCTACCTTGCCATAGTGATGAATTCCCCAGTCCCGTCAAACGCCCCGCTTTCTCCGTCTTAGACAAGACCAAGATCAAGCAGACGTTTGGAATAACCGTCCCGTACTGGACAGACTCGCTCAAGAAGTGCGTCAACAATCTCAGTAATGTCAGACAATAAGCGTATAGCAAAAAATACGTTGTTCCTGTACTTCAGGATGCTGCTTACGATGGGAATATCCCTGTTCACATCGCGAGTCATCCTTGATAAGCTGGGAGTTGATGATTATGCTCTGTACAGCGTAGTAGGCGGTGTAGTAGGAATGCTCTCGTTCATTGACGGAACGTTGAGCATAGGTACCATGCGCTTCCTGACCACAGAGTTGGGTAAGAATGACCCCAAAAGGCTCAAAACCACATTCAATACAGCGTTTTACACACATCTGGCGATTGGTCTGATACTTGTCCTGATCCTTGAAACCGCCGGAATGTGGTATGTACACCATAAGCTGGTAGTTGCTCCGGACAGGTTGTATGCCGCGCTCATAGCGTATCAGATATCAATTCTGGCATCGCTGATAAACATAACGCAGGTTCCGTACACATCACTTATCATGGCACATGAGTGCATGGATGTGTATGCCTACGTGAGCATTTTTGAGGCGTTTGCCAAGCTGGGAGTCGTTTACCTGCTATGCCTTACCACTGGTGACAGGCTAATAGTTTACGCCATACTAATCGCAATAGTGCAGGTCCTTGTGGCATTATCGTACAGGATATATTCTGTGCGGCATTTCAATGAGTCCAGACTGGGTCTGATATTTGACAGATCCATTTTCAAGTCACTCATGTCATTCTCAGGTTGGAATCTCATGGCAAATCTGGCTGAGACGCTGAAACTGCAGGGATACCTGGTATTGCTTAACCTGTTCTTCCAGCCGTTCGTGGTAGCGGCGCAGACCATAGGTAACCAGGTGGCGGGTGCAATGATGCAGTTCATAAACAACTTCAGGACTGCTATCAACCCGCAGATTATCAAGCTGTATGCAGCAGGTGAGTATGAAGAGTCCAAACGCCTGACCATGTCAACTACAGTGCTGGTGTTTGACCTGGTCCTGTTGCTGGGACTCCCGGCCATATTCGTGATGAAAACGATCATAAACGTATGGCTCGTTGAGGTGCCGCCGTATGCCGTCATATTTACGCAATACATCATTGCGCAGCGTATCCTGAGCACATTTGATGCCGCGTTTTACATTCCTATGATGGCCGAGGGAAAGATTAAGACCAATTCAATAATCTCATCGCTCTCAGGTCCGGGATTGTTCATCCTGCTCTATATAATCTTCAAGCTGGGCGGCAGCGTGATGTGGATGCAGTACACCGGACTCATCGTGATGATACTGTTTGGCTTCCTTATCAAGCCGTATCTGCTGGTGCATGACGAGAAAGGATACAGTTACTCGGATTTCATACCCTGTTTCCTGTCGTGCTTCAAGGTAACGCTGCTGTCAGTGGGACTGTCATATCTGTTCTACCGTCTGGTAGGTAATGAGACCATTGTGTCATCAGCCATACTGTTGGTGCTGTCAGTCATGTCAGTAGCAGCGTCCAGTTACATATTCCTGGAGAAAGAGATGCGTAACAAGCTCAAATCAATGGTAATCCAGTACTTGGGAAGATTCCGTAAGACAAAGTGAAAAAGAAACTTGCAATAATAGGGGGCAGCTATTTGCAGCTGCCAGTGGTGAAGAAGGCCATGGAGATGGGTATTGAGACCCATTGCTTCTCATGGCGCGAGGGTGCGGTATGCGCAAGTGTTGCGGATTATTTCTATCCCATTTCCATAATTGAGAAAGAGGACATACTTGAAAAGTGCCGTGAGATAGGTATTGACGGCATTACCACAATAGCTTCAGATACAGCTGTAGTCACGGTCAATTATGTGGCATCACGCATGGGCTTGCTGTCCAATCCTGATGAATACTCAGAGGTGACCACAAACAAATACATGATGCGCCGGTGTTTCATGGATAACGGGATTCCGTCACCTAAGTTTGCGCTGGCCGGTTCTGACTGCAGTTATCAGATAAGCGGTTTTGAATACCCGTTGATAGTAAAACCAACTGACCGTTCCGGAAGCCGTGGCGTTGAAAAAGTCACAGATCCTGCACAGTTGGACGAAGCTATACAGCGTGCGCAGAAAGAGTCCTTTGAGCACAAAGCCATAATCGAGGAGTTCGTGACCGGCAGGGAGATAAGCGTAGAAAGCATATCCTATCAGGGCAAGCACTATATCCTACAGATTACGGACAAGGTCACAACAGGTACACCGTACTTTGTGGAGCTGGAGCACCATCAGCCGTCATCTCTGCCAGAGGAGATCAAGTCTAGAGTCCGTGAGATTGTGCTGAAGGCGCTTGATGCACTGCATATACAGTATGGGGCAAGCCATTCAGAACTCAAGATCACAGATGACGGCCAAATCCGCGTGATAGAGATAGGGGCCCGTATGGGAGGTGATTTCATAGGCTCCAACCTTGTACAGCTATCCACCGGATACGATTTCCTTAAAGGCGTGATAGAGGTCGCGCTTGGAGAGTTCCATAAACCCATTCTCACTGAAAACAATCATTCAGGAGTCTATTTCCTTTCAGAGGAGACAAAGGATTTACTGCCTGTAATCCAGAATTGGAGCAGCTATCCACAAATTGTGGATGCTCTGGTGGTGAGAAAGGAGCTTAGGCATATTGAATGCAGTGATGACCGCAGCGGTTACCTGATATACAAAGGCACTGAGAAGTTCAGGCCACAGCTCATATCTCAGAACGAGACTGAGAGCTTAAAGGGTAAGAAACTCCTGGTTATGGCCGGTAATTATGTCCACACCAAGATAGTTGAGGCGGCAAAGGCAATGGGCGTTCATACCATTGTAACGGACTATATGGAACCCGCTGATTCTCCTGCAAAACTTGTGGCAGATGAGTATTGGAATCTCAGCACCGGCGATATTGACCAAGTGGTGGAGCGTTGCCGCAAAGAGCATGTAGATGGCGTGCTGAATTTCTGTATTGACACCATCCAGGGTCAGTACATATCCATTTGCAATAAACTGGGCGTGCCGTGCTACGGAACTCAGGAGCAGCTGGATATCATGACCAATAAGCGCAAGTTCAAGGACTTCTGCAAGAAACATGGCGTGGATGTAGTCCCAGAGTATAGTCTGGATGATGTTGAGAATGACCGGGTCAAATATCCCGTGCTGCTCAAACCCACCGATAACCGTGGATCCATAGGCCAGACCTTATGCTTCAAAAAAGAGGATGTAAGCAAAGCTGTTGAGACCGCACGCAAGGCATCAAAAGACGGAGGCTTCCTGATAGAGCGCTATATGAGAGGCTTGCAGGATATGGGATTGGCCTATATCGTGATAGACGGAAATCCCTATCTGCTTAAGATCAGTGACCGTTATACGGGCAGGATAGAGGATGGATATGATCGTCAGCATATAGCTTCAGTCCTTCCGTCCCGTTTTGCCGATACCTACGTTGAGAAGGCGGAACCCAATGTCCGTAAAATGATCAAGGCATTGGGAATAAAGTTCGGTGTGGCGTTCCTGCAGGGCTTTTATGAGGACGGACATGTCTATATGTATGATCCGGGCCTGCGATTCCCAGGAAGCGACTTTGACATTGTTTTGAAGCAGGCAACCGGCTTTGACAGCATGTCATCATTCGTACGTTTTGCATTGACTGGCGATGTCAAATCATGCGTAGGAAATCCTGTGGGCGCCTATAAGTATAGCGGAAAGTGCTGTTTCATAATGTCTGTGGCCGTGAGGGCGGGCAGGATAGCGTCAATCAGCGGGATGGATGAGATTGCCAGGCATGACGGAGTCTTCTCATCAGCCTTATGGCATCATGAGGGTGATGTGGTGTATCCGTCTGGTGACGTCAAACAGAGAGCGGCCGAATTCTGCTGCCTGTTCCCCGACAGGCATGCCATCCCTGATTTTGTGGATTATGTCTACAAGACACTCAAAATCACGGATGATGAGGGCCATGACATGATAATGTCCAAATTAGATACAGAAAAAAGATATTAACTTTATGAGTAGAGACCTTTCCTACCTGAAAGACTGTCCCATTGCCGTGTTGGGCGCCGGTGCAGTAGGTATGACTTTGGCTGCAGACTGCAAGCTTGGCCAGCCGGAGCGTGAAGTGAGACTGTATTCGCGCAGTCCTAAATCCATCGCATATATGGACCGTACGGGAATACAGATGGACGGCATTCAGCGCAACCTTTACGGTTTTGAACGCAGCGGACGTGCACACCTGGATATGTACACCAATGATATGGCTGAGGCTGTAAAAGGTGCCAAGTTCATCCTGATGTCCATCCCTGCATTAGCCCATGAGGATTACCTGAGAAAGCTTGTCCCGCTGCTGGAGGACGGTATGGTCATTCATACCTATCCTGACAACTATGCCAGTTTCCTGCTCCGCCGTTTCATGCGCGAGGCAGGCTGCAAGAAGGATGTCATCATAGGCGGTTGGGGTAGCGCCCCTTACGGAACCCGTGTTGAGAAGATCCAGGGCTTCTGGACCAACCACGTTGGTATCAAGTACCGTGCAATCTCCCTGCGTGGAGCCTGCCTGCCCATGAGCGATATGGATGACTTCATAGAGAGCGGTAAGTATCTGCCCTGCATGGATAGTGTTTATACCGGTAATGGACCTGACCGTGGTGACACCATGATAGATATAGGATTCTCCAATATCAACCCCGTTATCCACGTACCCGCATCACTGCTGGGCGTTTCAAGTATGGAGAACTGGTCGCTTGTTTATGGAAATGAGCCTGAGAGCTATTCAATGTACAGTCATGGCCTTTGTCCCAGTATCTGCCGCGTGCAGTATCAGTTCTATCAGGAGCAGGTGGCTATTGCCAAGGAGATAGGCATTGATTATCCCAAATGGGATTATGAGATGTTCTTCAGCCGCCGTAGCATCCTGACCCAGGAGTATATGGGACTGGATGAAAATGGTAAGGACAATGTGGTATTCCCGCTTGACAAGCCTTGTGATGAGGGTAACACAGGTCCTAACAACATCAATCACCGTTACATCACTGAGGATATTCCGGTGGGCTGCAAGATATATCATGACCTGGGCGTGAAGTTTGGTGTTCCTACACCTATCATTGACGCCATGATTGTGATTGGCGGTGCCTTCCATGAGAAGAGCTTCTATAAGGAGACCAAGTACAACCTGGATTATCTGGGTATAGGTCACATGACCAAGGAGGAGCTCAAGAAGTACCTTTATGACGGTGTTTACACTGAGAAAAAAAATATCCTGTAAGATGGGAAAGGTGGTGGTGTTTGGCGCAACAGGAACGGTAGGAGCATACGCTTCCCTGCATCTGGCCCAGGCCGGTTATACGGTCGTGGCGGTAGGGAGCCGTAAGAGCGACAACGGTTTCTTTGCGGAGCACGGCATTGAATACTATTCCGTAGATGTCAGGGATATTGCGGAGTTTGATAAACTTCCCAGTGATGACATCGATGCAGTAGTAGATCTGGCCGGATTGTTGCCTGCCAGAATGGAGGGATACCAACCGCAGCGTTATATTGACATCAATGTAACCGGTGCCCTGAACATATTCAGTTACTGCGCTAAGGTAAATGCCAGGAAGATCATTTATTCACAGTCAATATCTGATGTATCCCGTTTGACAGGGACCCCTGAGCCTATAAGCTCTGATGCACCCACCAGTTTCCCGCTCAATAATGACCACAGTGTCTATTCAATAACCAAGAACGCTGCAGTATCGCTGCTTGAGCACTATGCCGCCAAGTACGGTTTCAGATATTATGTCCTTAGATTTCCCAACATATATCTGTATCATCCCAATCCGTACTACTATGTTGACGGAGTAAAGCGTTGGCAGGGTTACAGGCTTATGATTCATAAAGCCATCCACAGTGAGCCACTTAGCATCTGGGGTAATCCGCATAGAGTCAGGGACATAGTTTATGTCAAGGACTGCTGCCGTATTATAGAGAAGTGCATATCAGTTGATACAGCCTCAAATGGTACATACAACGTGGGTACAGGCGTAGGAACTACGATGGAGGATCAGGTTAGGGGCATAGTAAAAGTGTTCTCACCAGAGAATGCTCCATCAGAGATTACTTATGATCCTGAAAAACCGGACTGTACACAGTATGTACTTGACATAAGCAAACTTAAAGAGAATCTTGGATATACACCACAATATGATTATCTGGCATATCTCAGGGATTTCAAGGAAGAGATGCAGCTCCAGAGATTTGAGAAACTGTGGGGTAGGGATTTAACAGAGTAAATACAATAAACCTTATATGCAAATTGATTTTAACCGTCCTTTTTTGACCGGAAAAGAGACACACTATATGTACCAGGCTGTGAGCACAGGCAAGCTGTCCGGAAACGGAGCCTTTACCCATAAGTGCCAGCAGTTCTTTGAGGAAAAGTATAGATTCCTTAAATGCATTATGACCACATCAGGCACTGATGCGTTGGAGATGGCGGCGATACTGTGTGACGTAAAGCCCGGCGATGAGGTAATAGTCCCCTCATATACATTCGTTTCGACTGCCCTTGCCTTCGTGCGCCAGGGTGCCAGAATAATATTTGCAGACAGCTGTAAGGATAATCCCAATATTGACGCTGACAGAATTGAGGCGTTGATTACTGATAAGACCAAGGTGATAGTCCCTGTCCATTATGCAGGCGTAGCCTGTGATATGGACAAGATAATGGATATTGCCCGCCGTCATAACCTGTTTGTGGTGGAAGATGCCGCACAGGCCATTGATTCTTATTACAAGGGGAAACCGCTGGGCGGCATAGGACACCTGGGTTGTTTCTCATTCCATGAGACAAAGAACGTAACTGCCGGCGGTGAAGGCGGCCTGCTCTGCGTAAATGACGAGCGCTTTGTCCGCCGTGCCGAGATAATCTGGGAGAAGGGCACTAACCGTGCAGAGTTTTTCCGCGGTATGGTAAACAAATACGGTTGGGTGGATACGGGTTCCAGCTTCCTGCCGTCTGAGATCAACAGTGCCTTCCTGTGGGCACAGCTGGAGAGTCTTGATGCCATCCAGGCCCGCCGTGAATCCATCTGGAAACAGTATCATGACGGATTGCAGGCACTGTCTGACAAAGGTTACTTCAGGATGCCGGATATTCCCGGGTATGCCACCAACAATGCGCACATGTTTTACATAGTATGCCGTAGCCTTGATGAGCGTACACAGCTTATAGCGCATCTTAAGGAAAACGGTATATATGCGGCATTCCATTACCTTAGCCTTCATCTGAGCGAGTATTACCGCCAGCATCATAAGGGTATTATACCAGATCTGCCTAACTGTGACCATTATGCTGACTGCCTTGTGCGTCTGCCCATGTATTTTGAGCTGACCGATAGTGATGTGGATTTTGTGATTGCCAGAATCAAGGAGTTCTATAATGGAAAATAACCTGCCCAAGATACTGGTAATATCATCCGTAGATCCGTTGTACGGGCCGGGAATGGTGGCTTTGGACCACTATAATGCCCTTAAGAAATCAGGGGCTCTGGTGGATTTTCTTACCAAGTATCCTGTTGACGGACATCCCGAATTCATTTCAGTATGCCGTGACTGGTGGAAAAGGATGCCGCTGCTGCGCAGTCTGTGCTGCAGATGGATTAACTTCAGAAACAGGTATTACCGTAAGATATTAGAGCAGACAGGGTATTACTTCTTTTACCGCAAAGAGGATAATCCTCCTGTGCCTATCCGTAAGGTTTTAAGGAAGATCAGCAGCGATTATGATATAGTCTATATCCTTTTCTGGCAGGAACTTCTCTCTTTTGCAACAGTAAAGGCCATATATGACAAGACCGGATGCCAGGTCATGTTCCGTTGTCCTGATTATTCACACATGGCGGGAGGCTGTCATTTTGTGGGCGACTGTGAGAGATACAAGACTGGATGCGGCAAGTGCCCGGCCATTAGATCCAGCAGGGAGGATGACTTTACCGCTTATAACGTACAATACCGCAAAAAGTTCTATGAGACGGTAAGGCCCGTGGTCTTTGGAAACAGCTATATGACCGGTTTTTACAGGCAATCATATCTGCTCAAGGACTATGACATTGTTGAGACAGTATGTCCTCTGGTTGATAACGTAACGTTCCATCCCTGCGATGAAACAGCTAGCAGGGAACGTTATTCCATTGGCGATCAAAAGAGTTTCATCATATTCTTTGGTTGCCAGCTGCTTAATGATGAGCGCAAGGGAATGAAATATCTGTTAGAGGCTCTGAAACTGTTTCACGACAGACTTACACCCGCTGAGCGTGATAAGGTGCTGGTGATTTTTGCCGGAAAGGGAGCCTCTGAGATTGAGGATGATATCCTGTTTGACCACAGGTATCTGGGATATGTGGATTCAACAGAGTTGCCGTATGTCTATTCACTCTCAAGCGTGTTTATATGTCCATCGGTCAATGATGCCGGCCCCACAATGGTAAACCAGGCCATGTCATGCGGCACGCCGGTCGTGGCTTTTGAGATGGGTACGGCTCTTGATGTGGTTAAAGGCAAGGGAACAGGCTATTGCGCCCGCTTACGTGATTCTGATGACCTGGCTCACGGCATTGAATGGCTATTCCGTATGCCGCTTCAAGAATACACCGCTTTACGTGATCACTGCCGCAAAACAGCCCTTGAACTTACTTCTGATGAGGCATATTTTGACTACCTGATGCAGTTGTACAACGAACTAAAAAAGAAATAACAATAAACCAACATATATGAAGACAGCGTTAATAACGGGTGTGACAGGGCAGGACGGAAGCTATCTGAGCGAATTCCTGCTAGAGAAAGGGTATGATGTACACGGAGTTATCCGCCGCAGTAGTGTGGATTACCGTGAGCGCATAGCACACCTGGAGGGGAAGCCTCATTTCCATCTTCACTACGCAGACCTTACAGACTCTATGTCAATCGTGAAGGTGGTGGCTTCAGTACGCCCTGATGAAATATACAACCTGGCTGCTCAGAGCCATGTGCAGGTAAGCTTTGACTCACCTGAGTTTACAGCCGATGTAGATGCCACAGGCGTGTTACGTGTACTTGAGGCCGTGCGTGCCGCCGGTCTTGAGAAGACTTGCCGTATATACCAGGCCAGCACTAGTGAGCTTTACGGTAAGGTGGAGGAGGTCCCGCAGAATGAGAATACCCCGTTCCATCCATACAGCCCGTACGCAGTAGCCAAACTCTACGGATTCTGGATCGTTAAGGAGTACCGTGAGGCATACAATATGTTTTGTTGCTCGGGTATTCTTTTTAACCACGAATCAGAGCGACGTGGTGAGACTTTTGTAACCCGCAAGATAACTCTTGCAGCTGCCCGTATAGCACAGAGTCTACAGGACTGCCTTTATTTGGGCAACCTCTCTAGCTTGCGTGACTGGGGTTATGCCAAGGATTACGTAGAGTGCATGTGGCTCATACTCCAGAACAAGAAACCTGAGGACTTTGTTATTGCAACTGGTGTTCAGCATTCTGTACGTGAGTTTGCCCAATTGGCCTTCCATTATGCCGGTATTGAACTCAAGTTTGAGGGCAGAGGCCTTGATGAAAAGGGTATTGTTGTAAAAGGTCCCGAGAAGCTTATTGGCAAGACCGTTGTGGCCGTCAGTGAGGACTTCTACCGTCCTACTGATGTTGTCAATCTGTGGGGTGACCCCACAAAGGCAAAGGCAGAGCTTGGCTGGGATCCCGCCAAGACAAGCTTCGAGCAGCTGGTTAAGATAATGGTAGATTCAGATATGGCAAAAGTAGCCAGTGAGGGTGCTGCAGCAAAGGTACGCACCAATCTTGCAGAGTATCTTGAAAAGGGCGTTGTGAAGTAAAAATGATACAAAAGGGGTCAGACCCCAATTGCACTATGCTGGATAAAAAATCAAAGATATATGTAGCAGGCCACAATGGTCTTGTGGGATCTGCCATTTGGAATAACCTGAAACAACGCGGTTATACTAATCTAGTAGGTCGTAGCCACAATGAACTGGACTTGACAGATCAATATGCCGTCAAGAAGTTATTTGATGAAGAGAATCCTGATGCTGTAGTACTTGCAGCCGCATTTGTAGGGGGTATTATGGCCAACTCACTATATCGTGCCGACTTCATCATGATGAACATGAAGATACAGTGCAACGTAATCAGTGAGGCCTATGCACATGGCGTTAAGAAGCTTCTGTTCCTAGGCAGCACCTGCATCTATCCCAAGAACGCCCCGCAGCCCATGAAAGAGGACTGCCTCTTGACCAGCCCGCTGGAATACACCAATGAGGAGTATGCCATAGCCAAGATAGCCGGCCTGAAGATGTGCGAGAGTTACAACCTCCAGTACGGCACCAACTACATAGCCGTGATGCCCACCAACCTCTACGGCCCCAATGATAACTTCCACCTGGAGAACAGCCACGTCATGCCCGCCATGATGCGCAAGATATACCTGGCCAAGCTGATTCATGATGCAGACTGGAAGAGTATTGCCACCGACCTTAACAAACGTCCCGTAGAGGGAGTGGACGGCCGTGCATCGCATGATGACATACTCAGAGTATTGGGCAAATACGGAATTCATGACAACAGGGTAGTACTATGGGGAACCGGCACACCGCTCCGTGAATTCCTTTGGAGCGAGGATATGGCGGATGCTAGTGTCCACATTCTTCTGAACGTGAACTTCAGTGACATCATTGGAATAGAAAAATACAGCTCAGTACACTATGGTGCCAGTACCGATGGCGCAGTTGACCGTAATCATAGCGCAGGCCGTGGTGGCGCCATTCCGGCACTTGGTGAAATCCGCAACTGCCACATCAACGTAGGTACTGGCAAAGAACTGACCATCCGTGAGCTCTCAGAACTGATAGTGAAAGCAATAGGCTTCCAAGGCACAGTAGTCTTTGATTCCACCAAACCTGATGGCACCATGCGCAAACTGATAGACGTATCCAAACTCCACTCACTTGGCTGGACCCACAAGGTTGAGATTGAGGATGGAGTACAGAAACTGTTTGAATGGTATAAGAAGAGTACAAGTTGACTTATAGTCAAAGATATTTGACCGCAAATACATGTATATCTTCTAAATATTTATTGTGAATCATTTGGTCGACTTCTCAGCTGGCGCTGTATGTATGGTGTTAGCGTCGGATGTTTACAAAGCCGATGACTACATCCGCAATTATGATGAGTTTATAAAATACAGACAAATATGAAAGTAGTTCTTTTAGCCGGAGGTTTCGGTTCTCGCATTTCCGAGGAATCAGTTTTTAAGCCCAAACCTATGATAGAGATAGGTGGTATGCCCATTCTTTGGCATATTATGAAAGAGTACGCCCATTATGGTCACAATGAGTTCATTATCTGTGCGGGCTACAAACAGGATTATATTAAGGAGTGGTTCGCGAACTACTTCATCCACAATAGTGATATTTCGTTTGACTTTCGTGATGGCAAAAACGTGATGACCGTGCATCATAGCCATTTAGAGCCCTGGATAGTTACTGTTGTGGATACTGGTTACAACACTATGACAGGAGGCCGTATCAAACGCATTCAGGAATATGTTGGTAATGAGGCCTTCTTTATGACTTATGGCGATGGTGTCTGCGATGTGGATATCAATAAACTTCTCGAGTTCCACAAAAGTCATGGCAAGATTGCTACACTTACCGCTGTAAAGATGAAACAGGAAAAGGGAGTCCTTGATATTGAAGGAGGAGCAGTAAAAGCTTTCCGTGAAAAGAACTCTATGGATGGCGCTCCAATTAACGCTGGTTATATGGTGCTAGAGCCTGCCATTTTTGATTTCTTGGATGGGGACTCCTGCGTGTTCGAACGCAAACCCCTAGAAACACTGGCTGCAAAGGGAGAACTGATGTCTTACATACACGAAGGTTTTTGGCAGTGTATGGATAATATTCGTGAGAAGAAT